>Ga0058704_10001650_pt1 | contig 10373 bp, 11 predicted proteins | sample AgamicMgSfe_FD_71363 | JGI IMG/M metagenome (GOLD analysis project Ga0058704, IMG submission 71363) | Agave microbial communities from Guanajuato, Mexico - Mg.Sf.e | ecosystem: Host-associated > Plants > Phyllosphere > Phylloplane/Leaf | place: Guanajuato, Mexico | collected 2012-05-30 | reverse complement strand
CGCGCTCACTCCATGCGCATCGAGAGTGCAATGGCCGCTGTCGTCCTCGTCGTCGTCGTGTCTTGTGTAGTGGTTGTACCTGCGGAGAGACATGCCAAGCCTCGGAGGTTTGAGCTGCGAGGTGCAGGGAAGCTCGGGCCATTGTTGGCAATGTGCACTGAGGCAAACGTGAGCCGCGACGACCATCATCTTGGAGGTACAACTTCTACTTTTCGACAACCCTTCTTGCATCCCGATCACGAAATTCTTTCAAGCTCCACCCGCCCATCTGACGCGTTGAAAACATCGAAGTCTCTCCGGATCTCCTGAGTCAAAGCATTCGACAAACCAGCGGCTGCCTCACGCCCTCATTAGACACCTTCCAATACGCCAGTGAAGCCATCTCGCCATTAGTAGGAGGTGATCCAAAGCACAGAACGCGACGATGGAGAACGAGAAGATTGGCGACTTCCTCCAAGACCAACGCGATGCCGCGCCGGAAGACCTGCAGCACTACTTCCTGAGCTTCGAAGATTACTGGGAGCGGAAGCTGTGGCATGAACTCACCGACATCCTTCTGCAATACTACAACGAGCCTCAGAGCGCGTCGCAGCGCATACCCATCTACAACAATTTCGTCAAGAGCTTTGCCGACAAGATCAATCAGTTGAAGCTGGTGCAGATCGGGCTGAGCACTGCGAGTCAGTGCAAAGGTAAGAACACAAGCACGCAGCCGCGACGATTGAGGTGAGGCCACTAACGTGGATATCAGATGACAACGAACGCCTGAACTTCCTCACAACGTTGACCTCCCGCGTCGACAAACCCGCATTCCAGGACGCCTACACCTTCGCCCTGACATCCGTTGCCTCCGTCCGTTTGCGCCTCGGCCAAACGACCGAGGCGCGCAAGGACCTCGACAAGTGCGAGAGCATTCTCGACACATTCGACAGCGTCGAGACGGTCGTACACGCGTCCTTCTACCGCATCAGCGCCGACTATTACCAGCAGGAACACGAGTTCGCCAACTACTACCGCACCACTCTCCTCTACCTCGCCTGCATCGAGCTTGACGACCTGCAAGTCAACGAGCGACAACGCATCGCCTACGACCTTGCCATTGCAGCACTGGTCAGCGACACCATCTACAACTTCGGCGAGTTGCTTTTGCACCCCATTCTGGACAGCTTGACCAACACCCCCAATGCCTGGCTCCGCGAGTTGCTCTTCGCCTTCAACCGCGGCGACCTGCACGCCTACAACATCCTGCAGCAACACCTCGACGCCAACAGCCTGCTGCAGGAGCACCAGCAGTTCCTCTACCAAAAGATCTCACTCTCCGCGCTCACGCAGCTCGTGTTCTCCCGCGCACCGCAGGACCGGAGCATGACGTTCGCCACCATCTCGGAAGAAACCAAGGTGCAGCTGGACGAGATCGAGCACTTGATCATGAAGGCGCTGAGCCTGGGCTTGCTGAGAGGCAGTATCGATCAAGTGGCGGAGGTGGCGCGGATCAGCTGGGTGCAGCCGAAGGTGCTGGATCGGGGTGGAGTGGAGGGCATGCGGATGAGGTTGAGGGAGTGGGACGGTGGGGTGGAGAGGCTGGGGAATTGGATCGAGGGCGTGGGACAGGATGTGTGGGCTTCGTAAGACGTCCTCGTTGATCCCTTTCGCGTACAGTGGGTTCGAAAGCGAGGTGCATGGCAAGGCGTACAGCAAAGTCGCGTATGGCTGGCATTTTAGCACACGCTTCGGGCCATAGTGCAATGTTGGTGCCTGAGGCATCCAGAGGCGGTCTTCGCTTTTCCACGCAGAGGTAGATTAGCGACTTGTATGAATACGACGTGACTACCAATGTTCCACTCACGACCAAGAGCTGTTCCTAAGTACTGTGAAAACGCTGCGCGAAAATCCATCACTCATCGTTGCAACGTCAATTAGTGTAACATTCTCTGAACAACACCACCAGATTTCCAAGGCTGTAAAACCATCTTGCACACGACTTCCCTCCAACACTGCGACAACCATGGCCGTCACGACAGAACCAGAAGAGTACGTGGCTCGAGACCTCTTCGGTGGCGCCATCACCGCCGATTTACCCACCACCTTTGCGGACGTGAGCGATATTCGCCAAGTACACGATCACCAAGAAGTCTGGCTCGACAGAGACGGCTTCACTTCGGTTGCAATCGATATACTGGAACGGGTGCAAGAAGCAGGTAAAAGCTGATCCTACCTTACCTTCTACCCGCGAAAAAGCCCATTGTTGTCGTTCCGCAATGCACTGACGAATGGTATAGTTGACGCAAAAGCATTGCAATACCACCTAAAAGACATCGTGGACGAAGACGCGGGCGAGACGAAAATCTGGTCGACGAACAGTTCGGTGCATTTCCCAAAACTACCCGCGGGTGTACCGGCTTGTTCTCTCTTCGCGACATCCCCACCAGGCGAGAAACAGCGCGGGAGGGAGAACGAACCGGAGTTTGTGGGGATTTTGCTTACGCTCGTGAGGCTCGTGGAGCAGGAGACGGATGTGCTGGTTGCGGTCAATGTGCCGCATATCGTGGGGCAGTACGGAGTGGAGGAGGTGAGGTTGGAGGAAGGGGTGAGAGGAGGGTTGGTGGAGAGGGCGGAGAGGGTGATGGAGAGGGTGATAGGGTCGTTTGAGATCAGAGAGTGGGAGTTGTTCGTCAATTAGTGGGGAGGCGGCGAGAGGGAGGATCGAGGTGGCGAGTTGGGTGCAGGAGCTCACGAGATGGATTTGGTCCGGTTTGGCAGGTGGTGAGGCGCGAACGAAAGTGTACGATGCGACGGCAACTTGTCGGCCGGCATGTTGCATCGGCATGCATCGCCGTTACGAGGAAGAGGCACTCAAGGCATGGCGGGTGGGGTGCCATGGCTTACGGAGCAGGTTGAAGGTCCCACCGTCACACTTTAAGCGCTCGCCAGCGAACGGTTTGGGAAAAGACGGACTTGCGAGAACGACGCAAGGAGCATCTAAGGCGTCGCACGCGAAACAAGTGCTGCCACCCACAGACCGATCATCTACGTACAGCCGTAACGTCCGTCCGTCAGTCATCCAGCACCACAAACTCGAGTACACGAGCGACCTTGTCCACATCATCGACTTCATCAAACCCCGGCCTTGCAGCGTCGGACTCAACAAGCTCCACCTCACTCGTCGAGGACGAAGACAAGCCCAACTTCTTCGATCCAGCGAGCGTCGAACCCTTCTGGCGCTCGGTTTCGGCATCCTTCTTCTGCTCCCGGTACTTCCGCCCGAGTGCTTCCATCACCTCCTTGTGGCCCTCTCCTGGCATACCTTTCTTCACCTCCTTGAAGTGCTCCTTCACGAACGCCGCGTACCCACCTCCACCACCCTCGACCTTTCTCGGCACCGGCTTGATCTGCACCAGTCGACTCCGGCACGTCCCGCACGTATGTCGCGCCGGATCGATACTTCTCGAGTGCCGCTTGAACTCTGTCCCGCAGTCCTCGTCCTCGCACCGCCACACGTACTTGTACTCGATCCGGTACGAATGCTTCGTCGTGACCTCCACCCCGCGATGCCCGAAAGCGTCCGTCACCAAGCGGCCCCAGACCCGGAAACTTTTGCCATGAGGCTGGTCCTTGACGCCGGAGATCATGAAGTTGCACAGGTGGCAGAACTCGTGCGCGACGACGTTTAGGAGCCGGCTCTCGTCGTCGATGACCTTCTCCGCCAGCTCGATGGAGGCGTGGTGTTTGTGCGAGACGGTGGTGGTACCGTCGGATTGGCGGGTTCGCGTCGTTTCCCGTTTCCAGTTCGCCCGTCCGGCGGTGGATTTGAGGGTCTTGCTCCAGATGAAGCGGACACCACCCGTGGATGTGGCGAGCTGCTGGATTTGGTGGTCGGTGATTGTACGGTCGAGTTCGGCGAGGAACGTCTCCGCGATCTCGTTCTTGCGAGTCTCCCAGCTTTTCTTCGCCGCCATTTCCGCCTTCGTTCTCTTCGATGGGCTCTGTGGTGGCTTGCGTGGTGATGTCGTAGGAGAGGTCGAGGCATCTTCGTGTACGAGCCTGAGCTTTCGGGGTGACTTCCAGTCCTTTTTGGGGGAGTACTGGTCGTTCCACTCGTTCACTGTCTCGGCGTCCCAGAACGCATCCAGACTTTGCCGCAAGGGCGGTGTCGGCACTCGCGCGGTCTTCTTCGATGGCGACTGTAAGCGTCCCTTCGAGGGAGACGTAGGTGGAGGAGTCTGCGGTCGCTCTGGTGAGCTTTGCTTGCGCGGACTACCAGGTAGCCGCGGTGGCGAGAGCCGTAAGACGTGTCTATCGTAGTTCTCCTTGTCTGATGAACTGGCAGGACGGGATGATGGGAATTCGATCGAACTGCACCCCAAACCGTTACCCGCCGCGACTGGCCCTGAGATCCGCAGCGATCCTAAAGCTTTCGCAAGATTTGTTGGCCTCGTCCGTTCCAAGCGTTGCTCTTCGTTCCTGATACGAGGCTTCACATGCATGAACTTCCTCAGGCTCGGCAGCTCGTCGCTTGTATCACTTGAAGACGCATCAGAGTCGCAGAGCACACTTTCTTCAACGTCTTCCTCCTCCACTTGATTGCTCTGATCTCCAGCTGCCGTCGAAGTCGATGGCGATTGTGCGCTCTTCCTCTGTGTTAAGGTCCCCTCCTTCCGGATAGTAGACCTCTGTATCCCAAATCTGGGAGGGCCGTAAAGCTTCGTCGACAAGTCCAGTTCCAGTCCTGCAGTCCTGCTTGCGAGCGTATTGAGCGGCGTCAAACGTATCTGCTTGCTACGCTGTAAGGACTGTTTTGCATTTTTGGGAGCCAAGCGAAGCGCTTCTTCGTCGTCGAACTCGACGTCGTCTGTGTAAGCCTTCACTGCCTTCTTTCGTGGCGACGTTCGGGTGCGCGATCCGTTCAGCCTTGCTGCTGCATGTCCTTCGCCGTTGCGCTGGAGCGCACTTCCGGCGTTGCCTTCGTAGCTTTCACCACTACCACGACGTAGTCGAGCCATACTGACGAACTGTTTGTCCACAATTTGCAGTACAAATGTTAACAATAGCTGGCTAAAAGAGTGTTGTCGCGTGACAGCAGGAGCCGAAGCCGAAGCCGATTTATTGACGCGCCGTTGTCATAGCAACAACGCCCGAGAACGAAGCCGAAGCCGAAGCCGAAGTCTCGCAAGCGACGAACTCCACCTACCTTCCCAACTGGGAACACACACGATGGGTGCTGAATACTGGGTTCTGCACAAGTCCTGTACTGCAGGGAACCAGGTGATCTTCGAAGGAGCATAGTGTATTATGACTTCTTAACCTACAACCACTTGAGTTCCCAGTATGCACTGCGCAACATCGCTCCAAACGAGTCGAGCACAGCTACAAACTGCTATCCTCGATCTCACACCGCAAGCAAAACAATGCAGACTGCCACACAAGCAGGCCTCGTACTATCTTCTTAGAGCGCAGTTTGACATGCAAACTGAAAGACTGAAGCCCCATCTTCCAACCTCTTCCCCAAAGGCGGGTATCAAGATTCGTGGCCGCGTTTGAAAGAAGCAACTTCTTGCGCACACTGCTCTGCCCTTCGCTCAACTTTGAGCGTAGAAATGTTAGCGTTAGGAAGCGCTTAGTACGATCTTTTGATTCGGAAGCAGATATACTGATTTGGACAACGACTCATCATATACCTAGGTAGTAGGTTGTCAAACATATAAAGTAAACAGTGAAGCCTAGATTCCACGGCTTGGCCCGGACACGACTCTTGAGCTCTGCCCTTGCCCTCGACATCCTATCCGGACCACGTAGCCAGTCGTCCTTTCTAAACGAAGCCAATAATCCGAAGGCAGGACTCTCGAATCTATGCAGCACAGGTAGCGCACAGTCCAACCTTTTGCCGTAGGTAGAGTTAGCTTACTTCGACGATGGGTCCTATCTGCAAGCTATGCCATCGTACTAAGAAGAGATACATATGTGCGGTCCTTAGCGGCGTAGCAGCGCCACAGTTGGAAGCAGTGCAGGCAAAGAGGCAGCGACGACCTTCTCCAGAGACTGACATTGTCCCCCCCGAAAGACGTCCCTCTTCCCCATCTGCCATCTCACACACATCCACGCTCGGCAGAGGTACTCGCACCAGCATTCCTCGCCCAGGGTGAAGAAAATTATATTCCCGGCTATTGCCGTCCTCTAAACCCCTGGTGTGAAAGAGGGAGGGGGCGAGCGCCAGTGGCGTGAGTGAGAATCCTGGGTGAACGTGGCACGTGGAACGTGGAGGGGGATACCAGCCAGGAGTCCGATATTAGACCTGCGTCAAGCACATCCTACATGGTCTACCCGGTCCTCGTTGGGCATACCGGTAGAAGCTTCGCCACCTGGACTAAAGCTGGGGGAGGGGGAATGGCGAACGGGGGGGCCTTTCTTTCTCCGGAATCAGGCGTGCCACTAACACCTCAGCCCTGTGGGTAAGCCACATGTCATGGGTGTATGTAGCTATTCCAAGGAAGGGTACAAAGACGGGACTGGCCCGGAGCCGCTTTGTAGGGTTTTCCGAGTCTTCGCTTGAGCCTGGATGAAAGAGTCTGAAAATTGACGGATCTGATCCATTCGAAGTTGATAGGTGTGGTCGGAAAGGGACTTTTCTCTCATTGAAAGAAGCGAACGCTCCTATAGCGTTGCAAAGAGGCACATACAACCGTTGAACAAGATGCACAACAGCTTATACGCATCAAGTCTTGCCGTTATCTGTATAGCTTTTATGTGTGCCGTACGTCTTTCTAGAAGGTGTTCGAAGCGGGCACAGTCCGGTGCGGTGCTGGTAGGCGTGGGTTTCGTGACGTAGCATCGATGAGCGAAGGCAGTGAACAGAGTCGCTAGTCGTATAGCTATCTCACTCAAGAGACTGTCTCTTGTATTGCGCTGAATGCTTGGGCGGACGCTCGCCGTCTGGCGGAGCAGGACACGCGGTAGTTGCTACACTCAATGTTGCCCTCGCCCATAGCTCACTCTTCGTATTTCCGGATGATCGACATGGTGCAGTCTTACAGTCGATAGGCACGGCATGCTCATTGCGGCGATGTGCGCTTTTTGTGTATTCTTTTAACATGGTCCTTCTGTAGCGCACCGTCAGGCTCGAAAGACGTCTCAATTTCGAATGGGGAGGGATGTTACCATATTGTCGATCCGGCTGAAGAGCCGGTTGCAGCCCTCCGCTTTCCATTCGCACTCAACGGTAGGGTTGTGCTTCGCTTCGTGTCGGGCTCGGTCCTTTTTACTGGAGAATCCAGCTTCGACGGCTTGAGGACAACCCTCGTGCCTGCAGAACAGCGACTTGGTATGGCGCTTGTAATGCTTGCGGAGGTCGCAGCCTCGGTTGAAGGTCGAGCGGGAAGAGCATCCCTGATATCGACAGCTCCACGTGCCATTGTCGTTGCGATAACCCCATTTGAGCATCTCACCTGCATTCGGGGAGACGCTACGAGAGGCCTCCGGAGCGTCGTGGCTCTGGGTGGAACTGGCGTTGGAGGATGTGAACGATGTCGCTCGTGAAGCTCTGGATATGATCGCTTCGTCGGGGAATAGGTACCTCGAAGGTGGTTGCGGAAAGAGCGGTTCGACCATCATGTCTTGCCCCGTATTCATAGGCTCTGTATACTGTGGAAATGGCACCGCTTCTCGCGACTGTATTGGGTAATGGGACGGGACTGTCGGTACCGTCATCCAAGCTGGAGGCAACATTGTTGCGAGATCGGTGGGATGCTGCGATGGTTGCGGGTGTTCAACGAAGTAGCTCGATTCGCCGAGGAATGGCTGTTGCGGTTGAGCCGGCGGACCGACGTGACTTGGGTGATGCGAGAATGTATACTGAGCCTCAGCACTCGGGGTTGTGAACATCTGACCGAAGTAATACTCGTCTTCCTCCAGTGGCGAGGCGTGGAGAGGGTAGTTATAGCCTGACATCTTGGGTGACTCTGGATCGACACTGTGCGATCTCTGTCGTTGTCGTATGACTTGGTGATATGGCTGAGCGATCTTGATGATGTTAGTGGATGCCGGAATAGCGTAGACGTCTGTGATGCGAAAAGATGCCGCGAAGAGGATGGTATGCCGGTAGGCATTCGGTTTGTGATTGCTTGGTGACGGGATGCCCAACTTGGGTACCGCAGGGAAGTTGAGCGAGCCGTGTGGAGCAACAGGCAAAACGGCAATAGACCCCAGGTGACCGTAGTCTCGAACAGAGATCGACAGCCCAACAACATGGGAAGCACGCGGGTTTATCTACGAACGTACCTGCAGCGGATTCATAAGTCGCCATGTCCCCCATCGAACATCCTCTGCGTCATAATGTGAGCTACACTCGTTGTGATGCCGTCTGGAAGCTCAGCTGTCGCTCCAAACCTCGACCTGGATGAAGGGAATTGCAATTGCACTTGGACTTGATGTTGGTTGCTTAGCGAGACGAGTGCTATGATTAGGAATGGGCGTAGCACGGCCGGGTCCGTCCTGCCCCTGCTTGACGCGGGTGAATAAGAAAAGCAGCAGAAGAGCTTGGGGCGCTATGGAAGCAGGAGGCTTTGATAGAAAGAAAACAGTCACAGATGTCCGTACCGGGAACGAAGCTGCAGGAAACGGTCATCCTAAACGTCATATCCTTGTAGTGCTGCATGCGTATCCTTTCTTTTCAGGTGATGTGATGTAGCATTGAGCATGATGCAACCCCCCAGAGTCCGCAGCCCTACAAGGAGCTTTGGATATTCGTCAACTCGAGTTCGTTACCACGGCCAATGGGTGTCATCGAAGCTGATCCAGCGACACCCTGACAGCGGTGTAACGCATGGAGCACCCATATCGCCGTCGGATAGTCAGGGTACTGCGGGTGACGAAGACAACGGGCACGGGATGATGGGAGATGGGAGGGCAGAGAAGTGACAATGTCTCTCAGCTTGCCAGGCGCCATTCCGTCTTCAGAAGACAACCTTCCAAGAAGGCGCCGGGATGGCTTTCGTAGACTCCGGATCTTTCTGATGCTGTCCACCGTCCGCACCCCTCCGTGCTATCGGACGACAGATCGATCGGGTCATCGTGCGGAAAGACGCCACGAGTGACATGATCGTGCTCGTTCTCTCGATCTACTACGGCTGAAGCTGCGGGTACGGAGATGGCGGGTGTTTGAATCTTGTGTCGTGACGACTTGAGAGTTGTTCCATGGAGAAGACGACAGCAGTTGGAGGTGGAAACGCACGGGCCACGGTAGGGCTGACGGTCCGACCATCAAGCGGCCCGGGACGGTATCCCCATTATATAACACACACACATGCAGTCACACTCGACCCGCACCGCCTTCATCGCTCGGACACGTGACAACCTCGCGACGGCGCAGAAAGCCCGTTCTCCACACAGGGACGTGTGTGCTGCCAACCCGCCAACCCGAACGCGAACTTGACTGGGTCGTCTCACTCATCACAAGACATTACCGGCCAAACCATCCTCACCAGCAACGGTGAAGGGAGGACCTGGTGCCGGCGACTACGTGCAGCCCGCTGCGCCATCATCGGCCGAGCCGAGTCGGAGCTGACGGTTCGATTGTGGATTGAACAGTGTCAGCCTTACGACGGCTGCAGTAGTGTTGCTGCACGATCTCGGTCGATACTGCAGCACATCATATATTGATCTCTGGGGTCTTTGGATGATGATGACAAGCGGCTGACACGACTGATCCGAAAATCTCACAGCGCTTACCAACCATACCATTTACCTGTAGACGCCGACCACTTCAAACCACGAGACAGAGCAGCAGATTGATCGTGATCGAAGTGTATCCCAATCAGCTGCTGGGAGCAAGGTCGCCCGAAGCTGTGAACGCCTTCACCACCCTCGGGGCGATATATTGCACCGTTACCGCTTGAGCGCGCCTACCAGTCATCAGATGTAGCTTTTCTTTCTTGGGTGCATTTGGTCAACATCAAGATGCACAATGGAGCCACCGCCTCACCACACGAGATCCAACATCAAAAGCATCACATTGCCTTCAGGTTATTTCGCAAGGTATTCCCATCATATCTCTCCCGGTACCTACGCTACATCTACACACTTGCTCGCACATGCTCTGAACATTCCAGTGACTCCCTACGAGTACCAATAACCGACCTCGACAGCCACGCACGCGCGCGTGTGCGTGCCACACACCCCGACCAAATACAACACTTGCCCCGAACTTGAACTCCACCATATCATAATGAGCATACAGTATCCGAACCCCGTCCCAGCAAGCAATGGTGAAAGCAAGCCCTTCACCAGCACAACAATCTAATACTGCATGCCGCCACCTCCATAACCCTGTCCAGTATCATCGAGTGATCGGTAGGCCCCACGTCCTCGACCTCGGCCACCAC
>Ga0058704_10001649_pt1 | contig 10375 bp, 5 predicted proteins | sample AgamicMgSfe_FD_71363 | JGI IMG/M metagenome (GOLD analysis project Ga0058704, IMG submission 71363) | Agave microbial communities from Guanajuato, Mexico - Mg.Sf.e | ecosystem: Host-associated > Plants > Phyllosphere > Phylloplane/Leaf | place: Guanajuato, Mexico | collected 2012-05-30 | reverse complement strand
GGGGGGCAAACGGAATGAAACACTAGATCCATGGGCTACTTGTACAAAAGTCCTCCAGTAGATGAGACGATACGATATCATGTGACCATATACGAGATGGGTCGAATCAGATGCCAATGCACGCTGTACGTGTTTGTGATGGCTGTTGTGGGTGCTTGTCACGAGCCTCTGATACCAAAATCATCGTTCTCACACCATTACCACGCATCCTTACTCAGTACCTTGTCATGACATTTAATTCAGCTGTATTCACTGCCATACTGATATACAATATCCCTCTTCCCTTGGGAAAGGGCTGTCGGAAAACCGAACCCCACCCATCCTCCTCCCTCATGAATCCATCAAGCCTAATCACCTATCCCAAAAGCAACCCCACAACAGCAGTTAAAGCCCAACTCCCACTCAACAGCGCCAGGATCTTGATAATCTCCTGCGACCTCGAAATGCCCTCATTATACCCGTCCACAAATGGCACTTTAGCTTTAGCCGTCCAGAAATTCTTAACGTGCATGTGTGCCGCTAAGGCGATACCCGCCATGCCGGCGTTCAGAAGCACGGTTGTGGTTTTTGAGAACGAGGCGGTTGATAGGACGAAGGATAGTAGTAGTGAGGAGAGGATCTGGGGTTGATTAGGTTAGGTTCCTTGATGGGAAGGTAAAGAAAAGGGGATGATGCAAGTGGGATAGAGGAGCATGAATTTGTCTTCGCGCCGCTCGTGCATTGTCTTCATCAGCCTGGCGGCTTGAGTGGCGACACGGAATGGCTCTCAAAGGATAAAAGGTACAGAAAGGAATACATACACTCAGCGCACCGCTCGCTTGCGTCGTCCTCGTCTTGTGCAATTGATGCTCGGCGGTACCGGAGTATTTTGCTGCTTTTTCGCTTTGCTCTTCGTATTTCTGCAGATTGGTGATGGAGAAATAGGATACGGCTAGTCCGTAGAGCGAGACGAGGGACTGGCCCACGTGGCACGTGGTCAGGAATAGTGTTGCGGCGAGAAACATTGTAATCCTTGTTCTTTTTCTTGTCTGATGTCGAAGAGATTAGCGGTATACCGACGCAGATGTATAGAATGGCGACGCGACTGGAAATTGTGGTGAAGCTGAAGACAGGCGGTTCGAGGTCGTGCATGTGTCAAGTTGTTTAAGCTTTGTTGTCCATCACAAACAGCGACGCTACGTCATCGGCGTATGGTCCTTCATAGATGTTGACCATACATAATATTCTGCCTCTCAGCTTCGTGCAAGTTCTAGGTATTGGGCGAGCAAACGGTCGTTTTAGTCATTGCTAGGTCTATCGCCTCATATCCAATTCCACATACTAGATACCAGCTGACTGGTAAAAGTCTCTGACACCCTGTCTCAAGCCTTGCTCAAATTCCCATACGAACTTGCCTCCTTGTCCAGACTCGATGATCCTCTTCCTGACCCAAAGATCCAGCATACCGATCTTGTCGCCTCCGTGACCTCTCAGACCGCCGCCGGTGATGGCACCGAAGAAAGCCATTGCATCGTTGAAACCAACATCCCATCCCTGCTCGAAGCGTTGATGCTCGTACTGACCGGGGTGTTGGCTGTCCCAGAAATTGCAATGTGAGCCATGAGTCTCCTGCTTCTTCTGCTGGGCTTGGCCTTGTGCGTTCTGAATGCGACCCTGGACGTCCTGTTGAGACAGTCCGAGGTTTGGCGGGGCGGTGATGGCGCCGTTCTTGACACATTGCTTGAAACCCCACTCGCCTCCATCCATCCAGTTCATGCGGTAAGTCCAGAAGAAACTGCCACCGGCCTTTTCTTGGTAGCGCCTGCTCTGTGCTTGGCCAAAAGCGCGGACGAGATCTTCCTTCGAATCGCCGCCGCCTTTGCCCCACGATTCTTCACCGAGGACGCAGCTGTACTCGCCAATAACAGCTTGAGCGGCACCTTTGTCAACGACGCTTCCATCGTGAGCATCGAGATCCTTGAGCTTGTTTGGCACTTCGGTTTGAGCAATCTGCTGAGGTGACTTCCTCTTGTCTTCATCAGAAAAGCACCAGTAGAGATGTGTGTCGATGACTACAGGGTTGCCGTTGCGGTTGGCCACGCTGTTTCTCTTGTTGCTGTACTTGGCGGCCTCGCCCAGGTTCCAGGAGTCAGAGATGTAGATTGGCATGGTGTTGTCAATGCCTTCGATCTGTGAGATGACTTCGTCATACCACTTGTACATGCCATGAGAGGGTGCATCCCACTCTGCTTCGTTGCACACTTGGATACCAATGACACCATCCATGTTCTTGGTTTCCTTAGCGATAAAGAGCAGACTCCGAGCAGCAAGCTCCTTGTTAGATTTGCTTCCCCAGAGCTCTGCCTTGCCGCTGTTGGTTCCAGAGTGGTCACCCTTGTTGGCGCCACCTGGGAGAGCATGGAGATCGACAAGAGCACCGATACCGCGAGCATGGCATCGCGCTACGAGGTTCTTCACGGCAGGCCAGGCGTTTTGATAGACATCAGCGACCTTGGCAAATGGCGTGTGTTGACAGTATGCTGGACCCAGAGTGAAGTAGCCAATTGGAATTCTGACCGAGTTGCCTTGAGGGATGAGTTAGGGATGTATGATGGTCATGGGTAATCTGCAGACTCACAGTGTGCTTCGTTAATCAACCAGTCGAGATCGCCGTCGCTCACATACTCGTTCCAATGCTTCTCAAATTGCTGCCTAGCTCCGTCCATTCCGTGCGCCTTCACACATGCCTCGACACCGGCCAATTCGGCAGATCCGTTGGCATCAGGAAACATGTGGTCAGTGAGCCATTTCTCAAGGACAAAGATTGAGCCCAAGTTTGCACCATGTTGATATCTGTATCTCAGAACATCGTGTGGGGCTGGAGGACTGATGGCAGATGGTTGATCAGCCTGCAATGGCTGTTGGTGGGCTGGACCACCGTCTGCGGGACCATCGTGGTGGAGTGCCGACTTGGCCTTGTCCATAAACTTCTTCATTGTTGCGGGTGATTATAGGTGAATGAATAATTTGAGATGATTTAGAAGAGTGTGACGAGAGAACAGAATAAATTTCACTCTGCAATAACTTGGAGGTGGTTCTGGTTCTTTACGAGGCTTCTGGAAATCATTGAGCGCTCTTCCCTGTCTGAGAGTGGAGTGGTTTGGCGATGACGTCGCTTGGTTTTGATCGGTCCGCATTCAACACGAACACCTTCACCCACAATCTCTCTCTGGCAAGGTAGGGTTTAGTCGTTCTATTCTCGCATCTTGAGGTGTACCCAAGAGTAGAGCCTTTATATGGGATACTATACAGCTGAGTGGACTGTATCCTGCTTCAGTGTCATGATTACACAACCTCCTACGTTACAACCAAAGAACGAGAGCAGGGACATGTTCAACAGGTAAAAGATTGAAAGAAGAGGTTGTACATCTCTTAATCATGACTAATGGTTGATTGTGAATAATACAAATAATGATTTTTCGTTCAAGGCACCGTCGCTTCTGACGCAGGCTTCGTTATATCAGCTGCAACTTCCGACTTTGCTACATCGGCCATGATCGGCTGGGTGGTAGCAAGTGAAGGAGCTGGCACATCGTCTTTCATCGGGGCCGATGCCACCATTGGCGCGATAGGCGCCGAGACTGGAGGTGTCGGAGTTACTTCATCGACCACAGCAGACTCATTCTCCTCGGCGATACTGGGTCCCAGCATGTGGTTCTCTGTGCTCGGCTTATCAGCATCAGCGGCAGCAGCTTCCTTCGCCTTGGCTACGACCTCGGCAACTTTGTCTGCAGTGCTCATCTCGTCCACGGGAGTATTGGCACTCTCAGTGTTGTCGCCCATGTCCTTGTCTACAGCGTCTGCTCCTGCAGCCATCGAGGGTTCTCCCAGGCTTTCTCGCGCTTTGCTGCGCTTGGTGTAGTCGGACAGACTGAGCTTTTTGCGGATGGGGCTCGGGTTGACAGCTGACATGACAGTAGGAGAGAAAAGCGGAGGGTTGACACTGAGACCTGCTTGGATGTTGGGAGACAGAGCAGAAGGTGACTGCACAAGTGTTGGATCCGACACCTCGGTGGTCAGAGATGGTTGATGGGAGAATGGGTTTGTCGAAGGAGGTGGCATATCGACATGCATATTCGGCTTGTGCGAATGTGGATGTTGAGCTGCGATCGGAGATGACTCTGGTTTCTCTGGTGATGAGGTTGGAAGCCATGAAGGAGGCGGGTCAGTCGAGGATTGTGAAAGAGGAGCAGCCGTCTCGCTATCCAGCGGGCTTGAAGTCGGCTCGGTGGGCGGTTCGACATGCGTTTCTGTAGGCGCACTTTCGGTATCAACCTTGACAAGTGGTTCGGGCTCTATCCGCTCAGACTCTGTCGGCTCGAGTTCCACCTCAGTCATCTCTGTGTCCATGTCCTGCTTTGACTCTGATTGCTCCACAGGTGGTTCCGGCTTCGCATCTTCTACCCGTGGTGGCTCCTCTTCGGCGATAGATTCTGGCTCGGGGTTGTGTTCAAGAAGATGCACGGTGTGAGCGTCGTGTGTTTCAGGCTTGTCAACATCCATACTGTCTGCCAGGGAGTCGTCGATCTTTTGATCGACAGACTTTGTAGCAGGCACAGTGACGACGTGATCTGCAAGGTCAACATCCTCCTTTGGCAGGACAGGCAACGCAGGTAGCGCGGGCAGGGCAGGTAGTGTCGGCGTCTTTTGCTTGAAAGTATTCGACATGCATCGCTGCAACAATCGTTGAGTCACCGAAACATATCTCCTCCTCGGCCTTGGTGCTTCCTTTTCAACCTTTTGATCCAAGTCACACTGTGTCGAGGCGTCGACGTAATCCGACCTGGGAGCCCGAACGACTGTGGAGTCCTTCCGAGCGGTCTTGAAAGCAGGACCGGCCTTGCGCTTACCACTCAAAGGACGTACTGACGGTTGACCGGACCGCGAGCTGGAAGTACCGGCGTCGGCATACTTAGTGTTCGGTGGAAGACCCAGTTGCTTCTGCTTGAACCTGTTAGCAACCGACTTTTTGTCATTCTCTTCAGGGGTCGACCGTACGGAAGTTGCAGCACTGGGCGTATTTAAATTTGATCCACCACTAACACGCTTCTTCTTCTGCCTTCCATACTCCTCCTCTTGACGTCGGAACATTTCTTCTTCCCTCATGAGTTTCTTTTTCTCGCGCTCAGATAGTTCTGGTGGGATGGTCGTGCCTGAGTAGTGGGTGCTTGGTGTAATGTCACGACTGGCCGATCCTCGAGAACCCGATACAGATCGACTGTCGATACCATCTTCCTCGAGATCAAGCTTTGGAGCCTCGCTCACTGACCGACTACGGCTCGTGACAGCGGTCTCCAGATGCGGTATTTTTCTCTTCCTGGCCTTCTTTGCAGGTGCTGACTCAGGTTCCGGTGCCGGCTCTGGAGGTAAGGACTTGCCACGACAGTCATAGTGAGCCATGAGACAATTGACTTGACCAGTACATGCACAAGGACCACAGTTTGCAAGTACTTTTGATACCCACCTTGAGATGTAATCCTTGACTTTCGACTCGAAATTGTTTGCTCTGGCGAGGCTTGAGCTGATTTTGTCTCGAATCGTGTCAGGTATCTGCCACGCAACTGTTACCTCGTCTCCGGCTTTAATGTCCTTGGTGGCCATGAAGCAAAAGTGGTATTCGGTGCTTTCGGTGATTATGGTTTGCAGCTCGGCATTTGGCTGACAGCTCCGACGTACGTAGCGGAACAAGGAACCTTCTTGTCTGGCATCAATGACGATTGGTAGTTGTGGATGGAAAAAGACAAAGGGTTCGGGATGCCGTAACTCGTTCCAGTTGCCGTCAGGGTCGTTGATGTAGTCGTCTTTCTGTCCAATGCGTCCTCGCAGTTCACCGATCAGAGTTCCTGGTGCGATGTCTTGCTCCACTGCCAATTGTGCCCACCTTGGTGTCATGTTGTCCTGAGTGAAGCGTGGATCTTCCACCCATTGAACGTTAACCTCCGGTCTTCCAGGTATCTCTTCCATCCTGCCGTCCCACCTCTTGAAGATGTCCGACGGTGTCAATCCACCGGTCGATTTACCGACAGCATTTGAATCCTTTAGCCACTCTGAAAGTAGATTGGTGACAGCAATATTGTTCATCAGATTGGTATCGGTATCGACTTGCGGCGACTCGGAATGGAAAAGGTGAATAAAGTCGTCAGAATATTGCGGAATCACTATGCGTGCTTCGGTTTCCGGAGACTTGGATGAGCTACGTTGCATATTGATTGTGCTGGTGCGTTTTCGAGGTTGACCAACTGAGCCGGAAGGACGATGAGCAGTTTTGGGACGCTTGGCTGGCGGAGGTTGATCTCGTGGGCTTGCGCTTTTTCTGTCATGATCGTGAATATGATTGTGCCTTTCGGTAGGCCACCCGTTTGGCTGCGCTGTAAGTGAAGGTGAACCCTTCACTTTCTTTTTGTGACTTTTCGCGGGCGGCCTCCTCAATCCATTAAGCTCCTTACGGTTCTCTATTCCACGCCGTTGTCTATCCGTGGCTTGCCTCGCATCAAGATCATCGCGATGTACGCAATCGAGGCAATAGTGTTTTTGATCTTCTCCTGGCACTTCGGTCGGTGGTGGATAATAGCACTGAATGTGTTGCCATCTCAGACACTTGTCGCACTGTATTGTGTTGCCGTCGTCGTCTGTATAAGCGCAGATACACGCGATTTCACCGTCATCATCTTCTATCGGCGCTTCGACAAAGGGAGCCACGTTTCGAACCGGCGCATGATATGGCGGCGCTGGCGACACCGACACAGAATGCCGCCTGTCGGCAGAGTGTGCAGCGGTCAGCGACAATGTGTCTGTCATAATATACACCCAGTCGCAAGCAGTCGTACAAGTAGATCTAAGTTATCGAGGTTGGTGAATTCTTGCGGCGCATGACGAGGATATCGATTCCAAGATCAATGCGCTTGATGTTATCGATCCTCCACGTCACCTCGACCTCTGCAGTGTCGTCTTGACTCTTTCTGAAGATGATCCTGTGCTCTAGAAATCGTGAAAGCACCTAGCCACGAGAAATCAAGGTCGAAGATCCTGTAAAAGCTCGCCTAAAGGCCTAGCAACAAAGTTCGATGGCTAGAGAGGCGTAAAACGGAGTCGACTCGAAGATTGAGATGTCTGTGAGACGTCCAGAGCGGTCTCAAGGCGGTGTCGAAGAGAGGAAGGAGTCAGAATCGAAGGTGCGCAAGACGCGCACGTGGGGACTGGTGTCAAAAAGAGTCGGCGACGATATTGGGGTCGTATAGATTGAAGTCGGGCAGTCTTTAAGCGTCCAAACCAGAGACAGAACGAGGTGAAAAGATTGAAAGAAGGCGACAGTCACAGCTGCCCAGGGAAAGCGGGCAGGCAGAGAGCAGAGCGAGGACACTGCAGGCCCGCGCTCGTTCTCGAATCACGTGCAGTCGCTATTCCTCGCTGACCAAAGCGGAAAGGTCCCATTTTTGGCGACGCTTGGCCGCGGGTCCTTTTTCACTATCGCCTCTTGCGGTTTAGACGATTCGATCGGCTTCCTCCTATCAAACGTTACTCGGTGGTCTCACCCTGCAGCGCGTATTTCGAATCCTCTTGTGCACCTACGCATTGCGCAGCACTTTGATTACCAAGAATGCGCGGGCGGAATGTGGTCGCCTCGAGGCCGTCCATACCACACGAAAAGAGGATTCAAGACGGCGAGGGCTCCATCTCGAAGTCGATCATGATTACGGCACGACACTGTGGATTTCGGTCGCGTTTTACTACGCTGGTTTCCTTGTCTATCTGACTCGTATCGAGGCAGGACTAGAAGGTCGACTCACTCGCTTGCCGCGTGGCTCGAGAAATTTGAAAGAGACGTGATACACGAAGTGGTCAAAATCTGAATGTGTTGGAAGCGTAGAGCGACGGCGCATATACTATTACCACACACTCAGCGTGCTGCCTCTTTCTTCGTCATAACATTACCAACGCCAAAAAATTGCTTCACGCCTTCCTGCACAATAAGAGACCTTGGGCTGTAGCCTGATCATACACCCAGGTTTTCTCAATCACCAAGCCCGCCATGCCCTCTATCATTGTCTCCCACTCACTTTTAGTCCTTTCGAGCGCAGGCAAAGTAATCATGGTCCAATCAAGCTGGACAGACTGCCAACTAGCACCAACCGCAGGTACGATCATGTCGTCGATCAGGATGAAAGAGTCCTTGGTCATCGCAGTCTCCAGCGACTTTAAGATCTGGACGCAGCGATCGTCGGGATGATCATGCATGATGTTCCTCATGTAATAGCATCGAGCGCCTTCTAGAACCTGTGGTGTGAAGAAGTCATGAGGCATCAGCTGTATACCAGCGGTCGAAATGGCATTCTTGTCGGCCGTTTCTAGGATAGATCCCATGTCCTGGACGAACGACTTGCCAGTCAGCTTTGGATAATGCTCTTTGAGATCAAGTGTTTGGTGACCACGACCACCACCGACATCGACAAACACGATATCGTCGGGAGCCACCCCGCCGAGATACTGCTCAGCAGGGAAAATATCCAGCCATAGGCCTTGACCCGTTCGCTGTGCGCCCATCCACATGCCAAAATCTCGAGCGATAGGAGCATTCTCCTCTCTGGCCATCCATTCCCAAGCAGGAGCTCCATAAAGTGACTGAACGAGAGAATCCGTGGCGTCGGTTGGATTAACGTATCCTCGTTTCTTCAGGTAAGCCGGTAAGTCGAATTTCAACCTCTCTACAAGGTCGAGCTGGACTCGGATCCCAGCTTCAACACCTGGCATGGTCAACGTTTCGAGTGCCGCGACAGCTGCGAAAGAGTTCTCGTCGATTTGCTTGGTCATGCCAAAGGCCGCCAGTCCGCGCATGAGACGGCCTAGCGTACAGTCAGTGCCTTGCTTCCACGATAGGAGATGCGATCATGCTCATGAGTGCGACATCGGTTCCGCAGGCAGTCACCAGCTCATTAAGCGTGAGAGCCTGCTTCGGAGCATTCAGCAGTGTTCTGAAGACTCCCAGTCTCACGGCAACGTTTGCGAGGACGAGCTCCGTCGGCTGGAAAAAATTAGCAAACCGTGATGCCTGTATATATAGAATGATGTGAATATACTGTGTAAAGCAACCGCTGCACTAAATCCGCCTGTGACTCGGTAGCGTAGAGGAGTTCGCGTGCTGCATTGTAGACCTGACGACGCTCGTGGGCATCACTCGGTGGCTGTTTGGTGAGCTGTTGGATCTGGGCCAGGGTGTCGGAGGAAGACATGTTGAGATAGTTGAAGCAGGTTATAGAAAATGGCGCCCAGAGCGATCTTATGGAGTATATTCACGAGGCACAGTTCTCGATGTACGGCCGAGTATATCTCACACCGCCGGCTGATCACAACTTGCGGCTGCGGAGGATCTCATATCATAGATGACGTGCAGCAGAAAACACATTTGATTGTATGAGTAGGCCGGACGGATGTGGCACACCATAGTTATGCGTAAGCAATGCTGGCTAGAACTTGATGATCAGTGGTTCGCAGCGATCACGCGGTGGACGAAAAATGCGGTACAGCCAGAGATACTAAAGGCCGCGTGCTCATTCTAGGGTGCTGTATACAGCTATAGTTGGTCATAAGTTATAGTATAAATACTCGTAAATTTAGACTTAATTAGGTGATACTACTCATTGAGACCTTAACAGAAGATACTGTGTATAATTATCGTAGTCTATTATCGTATAGTATCTGGTGCACCGCTAATACAAAAGGCCATGCGCGGGGAGGATAAGCAAAACGGCACAATAGAGTATGATCCGCCGGATTGAGCTCGCCATGAATCACTATCGAGCATATTATACCGACATTCTCATGGTAAGACATTGATTTATTGTGTTGTTGTATTTGTATATTAGCAGTGTATTATACTACTGCATCGTTAAAGTAGAAGCAACGGACATAGCACGCGGTGGATAGAAGAAGCGATATAGTGCAAAATGCCGACGACCGAGTGCTACAGTAGGTTACAAACTAGTGTGTACAGTCGTATTATGCTTACATACATATACGAAATGTGATACTAAATCATAAGGCACTAGACAGAAGATAGTGTGTACAACTGTCGTGGTCTATCATCGTGTGATATTTAGCATATCATCTACGGCTGTGTGTTGAAGTCCCCTCCAAGGAAAGTGCATTCCACAATAGTGTCCCAATCTAGATCTGTGGCGCGGTTTGGGGCGAGAATAAACTTGGTACATTTAGCTAGTAAATGGGAGGTGCACTTGAAAACTTCAGATATCTGCGACATGAAGTTTATCATACTGTCTGCCTACTCGGTGTCTTCAGCCGTAAATAGACTTGCCAGTATCGCAGGTCGCTTGCCAAGACC
>Ga0058704_10001647_pt1 | contig 10376 bp, 12 predicted proteins | sample AgamicMgSfe_FD_71363 | JGI IMG/M metagenome (GOLD analysis project Ga0058704, IMG submission 71363) | Agave microbial communities from Guanajuato, Mexico - Mg.Sf.e | ecosystem: Host-associated > Plants > Phyllosphere > Phylloplane/Leaf | place: Guanajuato, Mexico | collected 2012-05-30 | reverse complement strand
GCTTTCGTCACCTTCAAGTACAAAAAGACTGTGATGGAATGGCGTAGGCTTGGTCGGCGTCTCGGGTACGTTCTCTTTGCCGAAGACGGAAGGCCAGTACTTCACTTTCTCATCGTACTCACGGTCGATACCTGCGCAGACTGTACGATCACCTTAGCTTCAACGATAATATTTTCAGGCGGATGCCTCGACGTACCGTACGGCGCGGCAAACAGCTGACTTTCCGGAAACGCATCCAGAATTGGATTCGCCGAGAAGTAATGATCTGGGTGATGGTGGGTGACGAAGATTGCTTTGAGCGGTACAGAGAGCTTGGTCTTCGCCCACTTGACAACGGCTTCGGCATCTGGTATCAGGAAGGGCGGGTCGATGAGTGCGGCGGCTTTCGAGCCCACGATCAGTGTGGTGACGCTTGAGAGGCCTTTCTCGGAGGAGGAGAGGGTGTGGGTTTGTAGCATTATGCTAGGAAGACGGGGCCTTGACATACAACGTGGAGAGACCGCGTTCAATGTTACTTGAAGGTGGTGGTTAGACGGGTGTTGTTACGGAAGTACAATGCGAGAGATGGGATGTCTTCATCCTCGGGCAAGCGCAAGCTTCGCGGACTAACAGCTCAGGCACTAGCTGTTGTTCCAACAGAGGCTGTCGACACTTGAGAGGAGTACCTAGGGCTTCGAGCTGTTCTGAAGCTACCTCAATCGCTGCGGGGTACAAGTCGGGTGACTTATGGTAGATGGAAGGCGACTTTGGTGAGACCCAAATGCGTTGCTGATTCTAATTACGGTGTCGTCTCTACATCGTACCCCTGCTGATGGACTGCAGTGTTCTAGGGTGTATTTACGCTTCATTGTCCTCAGAACCTCTGCACTCGCCCTCATAGCACGTATGGCATCCATCGTGCCCCGACCTTCCTCTTGTACGCCTCGTACTGCTCGTTAACCTCCACCATTTTCGCCTCATGTTCAAATTCTCCTTCTTCTTGCTCCGCACCCTGATGGTACAGCCATAGCAGTCCCGCGAAGCACGCCACTGCCACAGGCAACAGCATTTCGAATCCAGCGCGTTCACCAATAGACATAGCTATAGCGCCTAGCCAGGCGAGAGTGTAGGACACATACGTCGGGTGTCTCATGTATGCGAAGGGACCATGCGTAAGGACAAACTCCGGAGTTACTGCGCCGAACATCACGCTGGACCGACGCGGTTGTGTTGTTCTCGCCGTCCAGTAGAAGAAGGAGAGCGAGGAGAGGAAGCAGGCTGCTGCTATCCGACCCAGCGGGCTTGAGAGCGCTGGGCTCTCGCTCCCCAGCAGGATAGGGTAGTGTTGATACGGCGCATCCCAGTGAGCAGACAATGAGGCTGGTATGCCGACCTGGGTAACGGATACCGCCGTCGGGTTGTGGGAACTGGTAGTTTAGGGCGTAAAGCTGCTCGATCAGTACGCCGAAGTAGAGGAGGATGAGAATTGAAGGCATGGTGATGATCTCGTTGGTGGTGTATCATTTGTCGTACGGCTTTCCTTCTGTACCGTCAGCGGAGCGACGCCTACGGAAGAGGCCTGGCATGTTAAGTGGAGTCTGCAAGGTATGAATTGTTCGATGAAGTGAAAAACACCTACTACCTTATCTTACCCTTGTGCTGGTTGGACGTTTTGGGAGCTCACGACGTAAAGCCAGGTGAGCTGTCAGCTACACAATGAATTAATTGCGTGCTCCCGTCGTGAGCTTCGCGCCAGATAGTTGAGCCCTGATCACATATCTGTGACCTTTCCAAGTTTCCAAGAGAGCAGAGCATGTATGTTGAAAGGAAGTACATACAGAGCATGGGGAATAATGATTCCGTTCATCATCGGCGTTTCGGGCCAAACCTTACTTCGATGACGACAGACAGTAAACAATGACGCTCGGCGGTTTTGGCACACTGCAACGTGCAGATCTTCTCAGCCAAACCAGCTGCAAATACTCAACGAGGCAATTGCACTGGACTCGAGCAGACTGCAGAAGCACATTGTGATACCAAGAGTAGGGTTTGTCGTAGGTGAACTTTAACACAGCCATTGCGCGTCCGGTAAGAAAAGGTTGCCCATCTTTTGTTTGGTCTGAGCTTGCTCTCCTTCTTTGCCAGTCTTTACATTCAATCTCACGTGTACTATATCTATCTTCCTTGACAGTCATCAAGATGGTTCATCTTCCGGAACCCGGCCCAGACGTGGGCTTCTTCTCCACCTCGGAAGTCCACAGACAAAATGCCAACGAGCAAAAGATCTCCCGCACCATCGCACTCCGTCAAGGCAAATTCTCCTCCCCACCACGAATCGGCGTGGGTCTTAACGCTGTCGACACTGGAGCAGTGAAAGGCGACAATATCCGCATCCACACCTCTGTATCGAGGGTGTTTACCGACTCTTTTGACGTTGGATTCAGGACATGGTGGAATTCCACGCTCAACAGCGGCAAAGCCGTCTGGACGGAAGCTAAAGAAGGAGCAAAAGACACTCAGCTAGGAGAATGGGCAACCATGGGTCCTTCCACTAAGCAGCAATCCGGACACATACAGTTCGAGAAACCATTTGCTGAACCGCCGGAGATTGTGCTGTGGTTCAATTACTTGGATTTGAAGTCCAAGGGAGAACAGTATCGCTTGCATACCTTCGCTTCTGACGTTACGAAAGAGGGCTTCACGGTCAACGTCGACACGTGGAACATGAGTGAATTCTACAAGGTCGGCGTGACGTGGATTGCGTCGAAGAAGAACCGACGTGGGATCGAGACGGGGAGGTTCGTGGATAGTACAAAGGCGATTGGGAAGCGGGCGCAGAAGACTAGGAAAGTTGAGTTTCCAAAAGGCAAGTTTAGTCGGCCACCGACGGTGTTGTCTGGGTTGAGTATGATAGACAATTCGGCGGAAAGTCCTTTGAGGTTGGCGAGCGTAGTCAACGATGTGAGCGCTGATGGGTTTACGTGGACGATGGAGACGGATACCAAGTGGCAGACAAGTGCGGATTTCATTGCGATAGGATAGGGTGGTTATGAACGACGTTGAAAACGCTTCCGCAAGTCACACCATCCGGACTACAGCAGAATTCGAAGACGAGCTGAATAGGCATTTCGTAGAAGTACTCCAGATAAATCAAGTCACATCCGCAAACATCATGGGATGGATTCTGTGTCGGACGTCAAGGACTGTGCTTCCGTTCCTGGCCCGAAGAATTGCTCGAGTTGTGCTTGGAAGGACGTTTTGTCAGACTTCGAGGACTGTGCTTCCGCCTCTGGCCTGGAGCATTCTCTCGAGACGTGCTTGGATGGACGTTGTGTCGGATATGAAGGACTGGCCTTCTGTTTTCGGCCTGAAGAGTTGTATCGAAATGTACTTGCCAGCGCATCATCGACCGGGTCAGATAGTCCGGCTTCCCTCCTTAACATCTCATCCAGACTCCGGTCAGAGCACATGCAACCCTCCATTAAGCACTCTCCTGTGAAGCAGCTGGTTCCTTCCTCATCTTCTGGTTCGGCGATTGCGATCGCCAGCGCGGCCTCGGACAGTCCAGAATTGATTTCGGCGAGGAAGCTTGCTCTCTCCTCCTTGCGCACCTCTGCAACCCTCCTCCACCTTGTGATCTCTTCCAGCGTCGGCCACACAATCTGATCGGGGATCGACAGGCCTAGTGCTCGCCTGTGGCGTACAGCGCGATACTTCCAGCACCAGAATGTCATTCTCCGACGATCGTCACGTGTGCGGGTAGTCCAGAAGCTCCGATCTCGAACCATCCCGACAGGCGCAGTCGGTTCTCGAGTCTCTTCAGCGCGCACTTCGAGGTGGCTCAGGGTCTGCCCTGGATCAAGTTCGGCTATTGGAGAGCCGTCGACACAGAATGCAAACTTTCCGACTTGCTCATGTACAACCGAGCCGCATGTGGCTGTATACCGACCCATGCACAGGATTGTCCGTAGCCAAAACCAGGTCAGGTCTGCAAGCCATCTTGGACTTGTCGGAAAAGGAGCATATCCCGTGAACACCTTGTAGTACGTGTTTGGGACAACAACAGCTGCATCCATCGGGTACAATATAGGCTCTCTTCCCGTATCGTGTCTCCAGGCTCGAAGTTTCGCCTCAGCGGTGTCCGGCACCGACTCGTGCGATTTGACGGAAGCGAAGCTCAAGCGTACAGTCTGCACCGAGAGACGTATTACACTTGCGGAGCTGTTATCCGCAGTTGTGTGCCTCAGAGACGCCGGTGGTTTGCGTTGAAGCAAGTCCCTGAGTAGTTGATACAGAGCGTACATCATGTCTGGCGGGCCTCTATGGCTTCTATTGGAGAAGCCACTGTCTTCACCGAAGTGTTCGCCCTCGGAGACCCTGAATGAGACGTCTACGCTGCGCAGATGCTATACAGTCACCGGAACGCTGAGCCAGGTGGGCCATAGTTCTTGACCCACAGTTATCACGTCAAGCCTGTAGTCCACGCCATCAGGGAATAACCGCACAACGACCGACCTTGTTTGCTTGTTAAGCTGCTGGTTGACAGGAAGCAAAGAGGTGACATTTGCCATGGGTGTGATGCTCTCGTGACGAATGCGACACACACTGCAGTGCTCTTGGCCGATGCCACACTTGCCTGATTGCTTCGCACAAGCGAGGTCAAGAGGCGGTAAACTTTCGTCCAGCAGAACATACTCAATGATCTGGTCCAATAGCTCTTCAGGAATTGAAAGCAGTGATGGCAGAGTATCAGTGTATTGACATGCTTCTGTAACGACGGTTTCCATGTTCAACTCTAGAGTCGTGAATTGGTGCAGTCGAGCTGTAACACAGCAGGGCGCTTTGTAGCTGGTGTTGTTGGAGCAGAAAGCAGGGCGGTCTCGCTGCTTTTGAGCTGCATCTGCCCCATCCTGCAGCCCGCAGCTTCACCGGTCGCAAGAAGTGGGGTCCGGAGGTACTCGTGAGTATCAATTCGCGCATTCTGAGTCTGAAAAGTTTGCGATATATACCCGTATGAGAATTTCGGCATGTAAGCAGGTTGTCATCCCGTGTAAACCTGGCACACTCCTGGCTGTCGGTACCGTCACCACATGACACGATGGATTAATTCGATACGCATTGTGGACGCTGGCCAGAAACGAAAGTAACACTACACTCCGCGACATGTCGCCGGAGTTTCAACTTGTCCATCAGACTGCATGTCAGCTGGCCACACAATATCAACTGGCACATAAAAGCCAAGTCTCCGTCTCCGCTCAACCGCTCGGTCCTTCCAAGTCCAGAACGCCAACCATGGATCGATGTTATGCTGGGTCAGCGCCCAAATACCCAAGCGAGCCTCGCGGTATTGAAGCGAAGCCAGCTTAGATCCTGGATTGTGCTCGCCTATCACCTCGTCGTCGACTTTAACCATGAAGTTACCGACTTGCTCATGCATATTGGCTCCATGGGCTGTGGTACGACGGACCGAGTTCAAAGCGAGAGACAGCCAGTATGAAGTGAAGCCGGCGAGCCATTTAGGATGCAATGGCCCGACGGCATCTCCTTGCATGGTGTTTTGGCGACGAGGTTGTCGTAACGGCAACCTTGGCAGCCTTCCAAACGGTCCCATTGATGTTGAAGCGAAAACACCTTTCAAAGGCTCGTAGATTGCATGCTCTGGCTCGCCGAGTGCGAACTCCATCTGTATAGTCTTGAAGGAGAAACGTCCCCACTGCTCGCTTGAACCGTTTGCGTAAGCGGCGTCTTGTACGACTACACTATAGCGCAGGATGTCCTCGCATAGTGAGTAGAAAGCGTACATCATGCCCGGCAGACCCCCGCAGTCTCCTGTGAAGCCACTGTACTCACTGGCGCCGAGGATCCGGAAACTGACGGTCAAGTTCCGGATGTGCTGTGTAGATGCCGGAACGCTGGTCCAAGTCGGCCAGAGTTGGTGTTCATCCACGATCATGACATCCAGTCGGTAGCTCACACCCTCTGGGAACAAGCGCGCGATGGATGTTATCGTTTGCTGATTCAGCTGCCGGCAGGTGAGAAGTAAGCTAGTGGCATTGGCCTCTGGAGGTACAAGTCCGGACAAAACGATGCGCCGAGTTGCACAATATCGTGGGCCGGCTCCATGATGCTGCTTCGCGGAGGCCACGTTGGGCGGAACAAAGTGTTCGCCGAGTAGGACGTACTCGATGATCTGGTCCTGTAGTTCCTCTGGTAATTCCAAGAGGGAAGGCATACCGTTATCGCCATTCGTTTCGTGTCGGACTGAGAGGATGGACAATGGAGAAGCTTCGATGCGTAGTATGTGAAAAAGGTGGCGGAATTGAGCTGTACTTGGAAATCGGATCTAGACTGTTGAGCAAGACGAGCAAAAGTCGCTTAGTTATTCTGGGCACGAATAAGGTCGGCAGAGGATAGAGGTACTGTCTTTAAATGCTAAAGCTGTTGCCTGCTGTAGGCTACAGTTATATGCAGCTTGCGCGTCCATGCGGCATTACTTGTGGAGGCTACGGAGGCCAAACACCAATTAACTGATTGAGGCGTGATCAATACTAACTTCGAAGTTTGAGGCGTAGGCGAAAGGGTCCATCTCACGACCTCATCACTCAGGCATCACTTGCTGCATTCAGTCGCCAGTCGGACGACTACACAATCTCGTAAGGCATAGGTAGTCCAAGCGCTCGCCTTCGCTCGACGGCTGCGTGCTTCCAATTCCAAAACTCCAAACATCGCTGTTTGTCGTCGGACCCAACCCCTTCAGTCGAAGCGGTAGATAAGCCTTTGCGGAAAGTAAGCTGGGCTAGGATCTCGCCTATGTTGAGCTCGTATACCGTCTCCGCATCTGAGTCAACACTGATTAGTCCGACTTGCTCATACACTGTCCGTCCGTAGACTTCTACGAGTTGGCGTTTGGTAAGTATTCGCAGTAGCCACCACGAGAGCACATCGACGGCGAGCCATTTGGGATCCATTGGTTCACCGATTTCCTCCAAGTCCCCTGCTTCTATCGACTCACGTCGGTACGCGAGCCGCTGTCGAGAAAGCTCTCAGTGCGGCTGTGCGGCCCTTGGGAAGCCCGTGGGGTTTGCGCCGTCATAATTCGCGTGTTCCATATCACGAGGTGCGAAGCTCAGACCTATGGATTGGACCGAGATACGCTCTCGTCGGCCGTTCAGGCGGAATCTGTATCGTGGAGCTATGCCGTGTCTAAGGGAGTTCTGAAGCAGCTGGTAGAAACCAAAGACGAAATACCTGGTCCCTTTCCGCATCCGCCTCTGAAACCAGCATCCCGGCTAAACTTTCTGACACCAAATATCTGAAAGGATACACCCAAAGCCCCAACCTGCTTTGTAACTGCTGGGACACTGAGCCAAGTGGGCCATAGCTCCTGCTCCTCTGCGAGCATAATATCGAGCTTGTAGTCTATACCTCGTGGGAACAATCGTGCAAGTGCCGAGGTTGTCTGTTTACTAATTTGTCGGCTGATGAGTAGCAGAGAGGTCGCATTAGCCTTCGGACGTCCGGCTTCATAGCGGACGTGGTCGCCCTCGATACAAAGTGGAGGGTCAAATGCGCGCTCAGACATCGCGGGGGTTACGTCAGGAGGTGGGCGCGCATCCAGCAGCACACATTCTATAATCTGGTCTAGTATCTCTTCGGGTATAGAGAGCAGTGATGGCTGGTCTTCATCGGCTGGAGTAGCTGCAGCGTGGTACGGGGTACAGCAATGAGGGATAGCATGTCGATAACGCGTGGTCTTCTAGGAATCTCAACTCGAGATTAGCACATATACAACGAGCTTGATGATGTTCGAGTTGTATATGGGGGATGTTCATGGCGTCAGGAGGCAATCTTTAGATGAATGAAGCTGCGCACACAGACGGGCACTGCCACACTCATCGAGCTGTATCGGTTGTATGCCGCAATCGCATGCTTCTCGGGAAGCAGAGCCTGCGCGTTATCTTTGAGTACATTCTCATTGTCTGGCGATGAATCAAGTCACCTATGGTGACCTGCTCGTGGATCGATGCAAGCTAATGCCAGGATAACCTCCGGGAAAATTGTTCGCTTGAAGTTCGGCGTTTGAGCGAGTGGGAAGCAAAGTCATGATGACAGGATGTAAACAATGATGACCGCCTCACCGTCGAAAGTATCGCAGTGAGGTTCACAACGTAGTCTTATCACGTGTAAGTACAACAGCGTCCGTCCAACAATCCTTTACGCAACACCTACACTCTGCCACATTCACCTGCACAAGATGCCTTCCGCCTCAGAGCTCCGCCAAACCGCCGACCAATCCCTCGACCCAAACACACCCCAAACCTACGAGATCCGCGAGCGCCAGCAACAAGAACAACCTTCCACCTCCCAGCGCCCGCCCGAAGCGACCAATGCGCCCACGAACGAGGACTACGAGCCCAATCCTTCCGCCTCCATTAAACTCTCCTCCGACCGCCAGCACGTCCTCGACTCGATATTGCGCTTGTACAGCGGCTCCGGCCGCAAGGACTCGACTGGCGAGCAAGATATGCACGTTTACGCCAAGAAGGCAATTTACGATGATATAGCCTCATACTGCGATACGCGCTACAAGATCGCTGGCCAATGGTGGGGTATCCCCAACGTCATGAAGTCGTCGGTCAATAAAGCCGTGGAAGTTATCTCGTCAACACCTGTACCGGAGGGCCAAGCGAAGGAGCCAGGTGCCATAGTTTTCAAGATGAAGCAAGCTTGGACACCTCGATTGATGGGCGGTAAGACGTTCGATGTGAATCATTTTGTTACGCTGTCGCTGGAGAAGGCGGCGGAGGAGGATGGGGAGGGACCGGCGGAGAGGATCAAGTATCATAAGGATCAGTGGAACGAGAAGGATTACGATCATGGGGGTTTGGGGAAGATTATGAAGACGGTCAATGGGGATTGGACTACTATTACTACGAGGCCGCCCAAGGATCTGTGAGGTGTGGTACGGAGAGTCGTGGATATTAGTGTCAGCGAGTCAGCAAGTCTGACAGTCGAAGCATGCAACTCGCTCCTGCCTAGATTCGCCATAAACATGTGACAATCAGTAATGCACTTGCCGACCGCTCCGACGCCGCGCATCAAGGCCAGGATGAATCCAAAGTGACCAGCCTTGGCCACGGGTGCTGTTCGAGTATTGCGGTGTGTATAGTACCATATCACCGTGTGCTGTCTGCTTGATTTGCGTAGCCGGCGAGCGCGTGAAGGCGCATACCTCCGCCTTGCTGACGACCAATCAGCTCGACCCAGACAAATCGATTGCCACCCAGCTGCACACGGCCTAACAAGCTTCTGACATTGTCGGAGGTCCTGACCACTGTGGCAGTCTTGCCCAAATGTCAACCATAGGTACATAGCCCACTGTCAGCTGTTGTTAATTCGGCAACATGGCTGTTGCGCATTCCATCGCTGAAATGTTAGCTTTAGATACCTAGCTACTCCAATTTAGAGAGTTACATGCTTCTTCAAGGGTCTCAAGTCTGCTAGGCTCGTCCTGGCCGCTTGACACTGAAAGTACCGTTCCGAAACGCCCGCAGCAGTTATTCGCTATTTGGGAGGTACCTGGGTACCATATCGTGACAAGGGGAACGAAAGCGGGGCTGTCAACTTCCACAGCTATCAGGCTGTGTGTGCAACGACACTGCAGGACCGTGAGATCTGCTCGACATCATTTTTCTTGTTGTTTCAACGGCGCAGTATCTCATCTTCGACTGCATACAACTCACCATGCCCGTCGCAGAGTTTTGAGACTAGCTGTCAAACAGAACGCAAACCTTACACCCGTTCCAGGTTAGACGAAGCAATCGAGATGGTCGCTTGCACAATGGAGCGCTTCGATAGCGACGCATCAGATGCTCCGGCTGGCAATACCTTAGACGTTACGGAGACATACGAAGGGGAATCTTTTGAGCTACCAGCGACTGATGAGTTATGCTCCGATTGCAATACCTTCACTACCGACCTCTTGACCATGGACTCCAGCCACTGGACTCCGCGGAACCCGAAAGAAAGTCGCAAGTTCGCGAAACAGCACGATTTCCATGTTCTGGAAAACACACCTTACAGAGTTTTGCGGATAACAAAGGCAAGGTTTGCAAAATGCTCTATCAAGGGTGGAGGTGAACGTACCAGGACAAAGGCGGCCGCAACCTGGACACCGTTGTGGTCTCGTTCCATATCCGATGCCCAGACGATCGCGAGCCGCGGCCCTTTGACATGGTAAGCGCCGCTGAATTGCAGCTAGGACATGTCAAAGGCTATGACACTTACGAAATGTTTCGTCCCCTCCGCTCTGGCGATGTTTACTCCGGCTCAACACTCGTAGAGCAAGATGCAACTGAAACGTTCTGGACCGCCAGTCTCAATAGTATGCCGTGCGT
>Ga0058704_10001646_pt1 | contig 10378 bp, 9 predicted proteins | sample AgamicMgSfe_FD_71363 | JGI IMG/M metagenome (GOLD analysis project Ga0058704, IMG submission 71363) | Agave microbial communities from Guanajuato, Mexico - Mg.Sf.e | ecosystem: Host-associated > Plants > Phyllosphere > Phylloplane/Leaf | place: Guanajuato, Mexico | collected 2012-05-30 | reverse complement strand
CATATACTCATCGCCCGCGACCATGCACACGCAGACCGGCGGCCTGGATGTGCCCACGGGGACGAACACTAAAACGATTTCGCCCGTTGCTGCTAGCGCGCATACCGAACGGACGAAGACGCAGCTTGACGTCCCCGGCGCGACAAAGTCGACCTCAATTCCTCCGGCGCCCAGTCCGCATACGGAGAACACGCGCACGCGTCTCGATCAGCCCACAACTACTGCGGACGGCACTATAGGGATGCCTGGGACTGGAGTTGGAGAAGTAACGCCATCCGCGCATACTGAGTTGCCGGGGGGACCAAGCCTTGTAGGACCGACGCAGGGACCGACCATCGCGCCTTCGGCTGTGACTGCTATCACTCAGGTCAGCTTGCAAGGCCCGGGCTCGGCAACGGCACTGCCGCAGAACAATGGTGGCGACGGAGCATTCCAGGGTCCTGCAGACATAGGCGGTATCATTGCTTCTATTTTGGGAGGTCATGGCCAAGGCAGCAACGGCGGCTCTGGTGTGGCAAATGCAGGCCCTGAAGCTGTCCAGGGCGCTGGGTCACCGGCTCAAGGCTCAGCGTTTCCCGCTCAAACCTACTATGCAAGCTCATTGTCCATAGTAGCTGGCAGCTCTCCTGTTGTGGTAGCGGGAACGACCTATTCCCTCGCACCATCTGGCACCACTTTCTTCGTCAACGGCCAGCAGAACGAGGTACCCGAAGGCGTGCGCCCGACTTCGAGTGGCATTGGCGCCACTGAGACATACTACATCTTGAACACACCCGTGGTGGCAGGCAGCTCTGGCGTAGCTATAGCCGGAACGACGTACTCTCTCGCGCCTTCTGGTGCCGCCTTCTTCATCAACGGCCAGCAGACCGCGGTACCTGAGGGTGTGCGGCCGACTCCCGGTGGCATTGGCGCCGCTGAGACATACTACATCTCCAACACACCCATCGCAGCCGGCAGCTCCGGCGTAGCGATCGGAGGGACTACGTACTCTCTCGCGCCGTCTGGCACCGCTTTCTTCGTGAACGGCCAGCAGACTAACGTGCCTACGATGGCCACCTCGAGCTCCGGCGCGTCGGGCCAAGTGGCAGTAGAGACCGAGAGTGCTTCAGCACCAGACCTAGGCACTGTGGCTGGCACGAGTGCCACAAGTAGCAGCAGCATTGGAGGCGCGAGCTCCATTGGTTCACAGAGCGCAGCTCCAGCACAGCAGACAGACAGCGGAGCGTCAGAGCTGCTGATGCCAGCATTAGGACTGGGAGCCGTGGGCATGCTGGCATGCTTGCTTTGATATGCAGGGCTTGGTGTACTATTTAATGTCTATGATCTGACTGAACGTTTTCCCTTGCTCTCATGCCTCACCTGGCCAGGACCAACTACCGCCGTGCTGAGCTGTCGAGAGCGTAGAGTTCAGTGGCTCGCATGCTCAAAGTGCCTCGCGAAGAGATCGCGGTGTCAGACTTTCCATTATCGCGAACGAGGCGATCAGGTACGTTGGTCGCTCTAGGCCACTGGACCCTTGTCTATTCTCGAAAGGTAGGCACACGCCCTTCGCCCAGGACCGCATAGCCTCCAAATGACTCGGACACCGCACTATAGGGGTCTGATGAAGAGCGTGGAAGCCTCATGATCTCAATCATCGTCCAGCATGTCCATGAGCCTAATTACCTATGAAGGAATGCCACACATCGCACACAACAATGCCCGACTACTAGACATGAGATACCTATAGAAAAGACACTTGGAAAAAACAACGAGAGCGTCCTCCAAATCCAAAAACTAGACCAGAACAGACCAGCCTCCCCGCTCCCATATCACCGGTGCTCAACGCTCGAGACGGCTCGTGCCAGCTTCAACCTCGTAGCCCTGCCTCGCAAGGCAGAGCGACTCCTCGGTACTGATACAAGCCTGCGGAGCAAACCCGGTATGAGCAGGGTACCACAATCGCTGCGCCCAACACAACAAAAGTGCCGTTTTCCCCTCCTAGATGCCGCAGGTACATGATCGTATCGTCGCCCCTCGCGTGAACGGCAGCAGTGGTAGTCCAATGATGAGTATAGCGTGCCTGATGTCCGCAATATTTCGCTCAAAAAGCCATGCTCCCGCCGCATAAGTATGATTTTCCCGTTGTTTCTGTGTTTCCTGTCTTGATTATCGTAGATTCATCCACATTGCTCTTCTCCCGTTCGATTCGAGCGGTTCGTCGTTTACCCTGGACAGGTTCTCATGCATCCATCTTGCCGAACATGCCGTCTTCCACGTCGTCGTTATGGCGAGCGTGCGTGTCATCTTCGGAGCTGGACTCGTCTTCCATGTCCACGTCGTCTTCGTGGGAGTGGTGCGATAGCATGTGTGAAGCTGGGCCTGGCATTGAGGCGCCCTGATATTTGGCCGGGAGCGGAGGAACCGGCGGGATGTCATTATCCATCGTTGTCGGTCCGCTCTTGGGTGTGCCGTATGAGCAGCTGAGCAGGCCAACCGCCGCAGCCAGGTCCGCCGGGTCTTCGTCGGGGTAGCTCTCCGCCATTGACGTATTAGCCGTCTGGGGACGGTTGCTGGAGGAGCTCCACTGGCGGTAGTGACCCGAGAAACCACCATCGGTTGGCATGCTCTCGGAAGAGAAGACCGACTGGTATGAGCGGGAGTATGCACTGCTGCTGTTGTTACTGTAGCGCTTGTTGTTCGGGTCGCGGTACGCGTGCTCGCTTTGCGGGGGCGGAGTCGTTTCGGCGGAGCTGGGATCGTCCTCACGCAGATCGGACGATCCCGAGGCGGCCGGGGATGATGAATCGCTGCCATGTGCAGGAGTGCCATCTTGATTCATGCCCATCAGTACAGATGCAGCCTCGAGAAGCTGGACCTGCTGGTGTTTCGAGATCAGCAGCTTCGAGGTGTACTGCCACTGCGGCGTATGCTCCCAGCTACACGGATTGTCAGCTCCACTCACTCATCGCATTCTGAATCATTTCCAAGACTCACAGATGCTTGGTCAGGCAGCTGCCGTGCTTGTATGCCTTGCCACAGTGCTCGCACTTCAGCTCGCCAGTCGCCGCCTTCTCCTTCTTTGTCAGACGCGTGCCGTCGCTCGCCCTGCGCTTTTGCTTCGACTTATCCGTCACCGGGAAAGAAGACAGAGAAGGTCCGTCCATGACAGCGCATATGTTGCTATCCGGCCTCTCGGGCACCGTACTCGAGTATGGCAAGCTGCTAGGCATCGCTGGGTGCGGAACCTCATTGAGCGCGCCCAATGCCGCTTTGGTGACCGAGGTGCGGCGGTTGATCGCCACAGACCCGTCTGCGACTCCGTTCTCCACGGCGGCCTCAATGGCAGCTGCGTTGCCTGGCGCGAATGACGAGCTCTTCCTCCTGCTGATGCGGTGGAGACCGTTGACTGAGCCGAGCGAGGTCGAGTGTGTGCGAGTGTATGCCTGGCGAGCGGGAAGACTGGAGGCGGCGGAGCTGACGGAGAGACGGTGCTGGCTAGCAGGGCGAGACATTTCCTGGAAAGCTCTGGGATTAGAAATGCAAGAGCACGACATCGTGAGACCGTTATCGGCGGGAAAGGTATACCTTTGACGCCGTCATGGTCGCGAAGTTCGCCTATCTCGCAGTCGACAAGCAACACGTTGTCGCTTGCTGACCTCTGCAAAGGTGAGAATGCGGTTCTTTGTTGTGGTGGAAATGTTTAAGGCGTTCCTCGGAATGCTTGCACAGCCTCGAGCAAGAGCCGAGATCGCTTGGATTATCGCTCAGCTGACAACGGCCGACGCAATCCAGTGATCGTTTCGACGCTGATTGCTTTGCTTGCTGTAGACCAGAGATTCAGTTGCAAGCACAACAATTTCTCGAGGCGCGTAGTCAGAGGATAACAGCGAGCAGGAACAGGTCTCGGCCAAGAGTGAGGGACACGCCAACTTCCTTTCCCAGCTGGGTTGGACCAGGCGTAGCGGATGCGGGGCGCGTAGAGCAGGGCAGGGGAGGTGGAGGTGCAATTGCGGTAGCTTTCGGCAAGCACTTGCTCTATCCCCGAAGCGCAGGTCGAAGTTCAAGAAGATGTTGAGGTTGTTATGATGCTTGTACGTGGCGAAAGGTCACGACGAGACAATTGTCAGCCGATGTTGCAACCGGTAATGTCAGGTTGGAAAACGGGCAGGCCAGAGTCATCATTCGCTCGGTCTCGCGCCCGAGCGCGTGCCTGTGAATAGCAATCATGTGCGCTTTGGTCTTGCTCCATCCAGTCTAACCCGCTAGTAGACTTGAGCCACGAGCACGCGCCGCTCCAGGGCGTCTCGGCGGGCAAGGTTTCGATGCGCGATGCATTCCGCGCAGGAAGGAGCTCGAACCTGCATGAGCAGGACGACAGGCCTTCAGACCAGCATGAAAGAATGCGCAGGATCGTTCATGCGATTGAGCGAAGAATTGATGTTCGCGATGTGCGCGCTGATCAGCGTTCGCCAATCACTCCGGCGCAATCAACGGATCTTCGCCGTGCACTGTCGCCAATCCCGACGCTCTGGGTCTATCAATTCATCGACTGACTGGCGCTGCAACGCTTTGATCTTATCGCCGTCACTTAAGAACGGCAGCGTTGCGACTCTGAGTCTGCTCTTTGCAACAATGATTGCCAAATCAGATTGCCGTCAAGCCCTTCAGCTTACCCTGCTGATCACGGACCCTTCACGACCGCGTAGGAGGTATCTTGTACTGTACCTGCTTCTGCTAGCCTGCGTCGAAGCCTTTTGCCGACAACCGAGCAAGCCAGCTGTTATCGCAAATCGTGGATGTAAAGCCACACGCTTTGACCTTGGCCGTGCCCTGATCCTGATAACGCAAGCATCGGACTACTACTGTAGCTCCAATTGCTTACGGAGGACCTCGATTGTGAAGACGTATCATCATCGATTTAACGCGCAGTATGGGTTTCTCAGCGGCGAGGTTGTCCAGCGTGTGCCACACACATTCGCTACGACTGTCGGGGATCGAGGCGTTTCATGCAGGGATGCTCGCCACCAGCCCCAGTCCGAGTCTCCAGACGTCGGGGATCGTCGAGCACCAGGCGGCGGCCGATCGCGATGATAGGCGGCCTAGGCCACCGATACTGCGGGCAGCGCGACAGGGGAGTGAATGATCGTCTGTGTCTGGACTTTCGAGGCTGTCATCCCGTACAGTGTACAGCTGTACACGCTCAAGAACGAGATACTTGGGTACTTTGCATGGCCCTACTTGCCTATTTGCCAGCTTGATGTGTATAAGAGCGCCACATCGGGCCTCGATCGTTATGGCAAGCTCTGCGCCGCCCAGAGTATTGGTCTCCGAACTCCGTTTGACCATCCTCAATTCGTCACGTACTTGGGCCCATTGTCGCGATTATGAGACGCCATCGCGTCGGGCGAAGCGGCCACCCGCAAGGAATTCCTTTCTCCGCTCGCGCAAGACGCCGCCGACGTGCGAGCAAGTGGAGGTGCCAAGGGGTCCAGGAACCTCGTCAGCCGCATGATCATCGCTGGTCCGAACCGAGCAACACGTGTTTGGCTAGTCATTTGTCCGCGCGGACTCGGACTGGTCGTGCGTGTTGAAAGCAGCCGCTGTGGGCGTGGTTGCATCGTTGGTGGAGGAATGACGCTGCTATGCTGGAGGATTGCATTCACTGACAATTACTTGACAATGAGAAATGTCAGCATTGGGAAGCAGGTGATGGTCGTTGTGAGGTTGGTGCAGGCATGACGAGGTGTGCGGAGAAAGGTGAGGTGAGGTGAGGTGATGTTGAAGTTGCTGGTAGCAAGCTGAGGCAGGTACCACCACGGAGATGGACTTCACGAATCCGAGGACATCCAGGCCTCTTGGGAATGGTGGGAATCGTCCATCGCAAACACGTGTCTGACATTTCGCCCGTTGCAGATCTCATGTCGTATCGCTGTTAGAATGTCCATTGGTCGACAGGGTTTCATCTCTAGAGCGCAGCGTCTATTCTCCATATATATTGTATCACTTATGTACATATCTCGTCCATATATCGGCATGAAGACACCTCGCACACGACTCTGCAGTATGGCCCGCGGCTCTTGAGCTACTAAACACGATCGCCAGGACGAACCCGTGAAATTCTCAGGCGTAGCGCATCCTGATCTACCGTTCTCCGCACAGCGATCTATGCTCGCAGGCTGGTACTTAGTCTCAGGGTTTGAACGACACTGCCGGTTGCTCCACGTGCGCGACAGCAAGACGGTAGTACACTTCTGAGCACGCCTGCTCAATGACATTGACAGAGCTCCAGATTAGGCTCAGCACCGCCCTCGCACTGGGTTGCTGTCTCTCGTAGAACCAGTACGCAGTCTGCTCCTCCAGCCTGGTGACCGACCAACCCCAGAACCAATGACCCCAATCCAGGATGCCAAAACCATCGTACCAGTCGGCTGCGGTGTTGCTCTTCGGGAAGGAGCTTGCGGGAATCATGTCGCCGTCGCAGCCAAGGAAGTTGCACAGCGGTTCCCAATTGGCGTCTCCGTCGTCGACCTTCAGTTCGAGATATCGATTTGGCTTGTCCTGGAAGAAATCTCGTACGGTCTGGGTGTGGTTCTGGTAAGATTGCAGGATTGTGATTTCGTTGCCTTCGAACGTATCTGCACCGTAGAAGTGGGTATAAGGGATCCAGCGGCCGCGCATGACATGTCTTCGCATGCTTTTGAGCCAGGTCTCGTCATCTTTCCGGAGGCTCAGGATAAACTTCGAGTCGGGGTACATCTCAGCCATCTGCTGGTAGAGGCGTGGCCATGGCAAGTCCTCAAAGGCATCGTAGTACCTGGTCTGCTCGATGATCGGCCCAAGCTCGTTGTTGACATACGAGTGAACGAGATGTCGGCTGCGGATGTCCTTCCAGCCTAGCTTCTTGTATCCGAGAATCTGCAAGGCATTACCGAAAGAGGTCGTCCCGGTCTTCGACAAGCCAATGACGAAGACCTTGGGCTTTAGGTGAGCAGGAGGCTGAGCGATCTCCGTACACGTGAGTAGAATAGCCGCAAGCAAGACCAGCGGGAAGCCGAGTATGTAAGCCTGCATCGTTCCCGACCTGCCTGGCACCAGATTCGGGCGGCACGATCTGTTGTCCACGCAGTGTATGTCAGCGCTACAGCGGCACCCGATAGGTTGACGGTTGAAAAGAAAGCAGTATCGATCCACCTACCGACATGATGGGCGCACATCTCTCCTTCCCTCCGCCGAGATCCCAAGCAGAAAAGCCCTGAATCATTGCCCGGACCTTATCCCGCCAAGCAACAAATGCCAAGTCAAATTATGAACGGCTGTTCGGCACCAGTGGGACGACTTCTGTATTTGCTCATCGTTCATAGGGAGGCAGACCATAGAGGTGCGAACGTGGATGTGTGTGTAGTAACGTGCCTGGAGGTTGAAGATATGTATGCAAGGCACCGGTGCGGTCTGAAGCCAGTCTGATCGGCACGCGTCGCGGTCGGAAATTCAGATTGGCTGTCACGGCGGACACGTGTGCGATGATGCAGATTGATAGAGCGCAAGGTGCTTGATTGTGTCGGTAGCACGGGTAGGTATGAGTCCATCACTGCACACCCGGATTCCAATGGTTGACCAAAAAAGGCGTCGTTGCTCTTAATAAATCAAATGTGATGCCTGAGGCGAGTAACGTGTTCAACCGTCAAGTCGGATTACTAAGGCTCTCTTCCAATCAAGTCTAGCGCTTCGCTCGATGCTCGGTGAACTTGCCTTGAAAATCAAAAGTTTTGGTGTTCTTTGCTCACGTAATCCGACTTGACGGTTGAACACGTTAAACTGACCGGGGACGACCTGGACATGGGTCTGCCCAAATATGTTGAAGCCGCCGAGGCAAGCATCCTCGACGCACAAACATCACTTCACCCCTTTGCTCCACGGTACCATGGTTATATATGCCTCTTAACGGATCGTCTTGTATAGTGAGATCACCAGATCTTCCATCAATACTACCGCGCCGCAACACTCAGCATGGCAATCCCGGACCTCGGCGTGGCGCGATAGTTCTTCGGCGAATAGTTGAACAACCATGGGGATCAGTGCGATATTTCGAAATGGCCTCGGAATCTGCTGCTCCCACCTACCTTGGACAGCAACAACAGTACAACACCATCTAGGGTCTCTTGGCAGACAGCATACTTTTGCTCTTTGACCAGCTCACTCACTGTCACCGCGACTACCTCCAGGTGAGGTATGTAGCTGCAAGCCGTGCCGCCTCTCCACATGAGCACGACATAGACGGGACAGCCATGGCGTCTTTCTGCCGCTGTCATTGCTGGACTAGACATTATCCGACCAACACGGCTAGGCTCAAGGTGCGTTTTCCTGTGTGGCCTTATCAAGGCGTGGATGAGGTGGATAGCTAGGGCTACAGAATCGCAGATGCTGCTACTGTTCTAGAGCGACCGCGGCAGACTCCGAATGACACAACGGCTGTCGTAGGTGCGTCCGCGGACTTCAATGTCTCTCAATGCGCGGATCTCGGTGGTATACAACGCGCTCCCGTCAGCACGAACGCTCCGCTCAGAGATTCACGACGCTGGGAATGCCGCCTCGGCAAGGCTCTCGCATGCCACCAGAATGCGTGTGGATATCACACCGTTGGCCTTCTGATCATCTAGCCTGCTTGGCAAACTGTGTTTCCGCCCCCTTTTATAGTCTCTTCCGCCTCGAGAAGAGAAAATGCGAGTGTGCCACCGTACCGTCCGTACGCTACAGTACGCAGCCAGCGATGCGCTGCAGTGTCGTGCGCGTGGCTGACCTAGCTCGCACAAGCGAGGGTCACCTCACATGCTACAGCAAGTTCGTGCGGTCTGCTGGAATCCTCTCGTCTCTTTCCACGCGCGTCCTACACATTCTCTGGGGTGTGGCCTCCTACTCATAACATGGCTCTGATCCCCGAGAGCACCGACTTTGCACCCAACAAACGGTAGGAGGTAGCAGAAATGTACGATATACTGGTCCGCCGCCAGTCGGCCATCTTGAACAACAATTTCTGGCGAGCGCTATGCTGCGTACTGTTCCTCCTACTGGTCGCTCAGAATCTGCGACTCTGGCACAGCTCCCGTCAGGTGGCGGAGCCCATCATACCTCCGTCAGTATCAAAGACCGATCCACCAGCCCTCGAGAAGCTCGATCCATGGCAATTCAACTCCACTCGGGACGCCAACAACTTCGCCCTGAGCTATCAACAATGCGATGAAGCCTTCCCAGACTTCTATCAAGAGATCGACCGCGCAGTCACTTTGCGTAAAGAAAAGCTTGGGCGTATCGAAATCAACGACACATCCATCGATTGGCGCGACGATGGGATCTTCCGTGGTCTGATTCACAACAACAAGCTCCGCATTTTAGAGACCAGGAAGATTCGCGAAAACAAAAGCTTTGGCGAACGAGCGGACGCGGTTCTGCAACAGATCAACCGCGCTCTTATTGGAGCCTCAGCCGCCGGCGAGACCCTACCCACAATCGAGTTCTCAGTCATCGTGGAGGACAGGCCCAATCTTCCCACGGCCGCAAATGACACCCACGTCGTGTGGTCTTTTGCTCGGAGGTTCGCCGATCCCTCGCACGACCGCGCCTGGGTCACCCCCGACTTTAACTTCTGGGCTTGGCTAGGCGTGGCAGGCGACTTCGCCGAGTACCGTGACCGGGCTGCCCAGCGAGATGCCTTCATCGCGGACAAGATCCCGCAAGCGGTCTGGCGAGGTGTGGTGTGGACGAATCCAGACGTTCGAGGTCCGTTGCTCAAAGCCTCGCGGAAGAAGAGCTGGGCCGATGTTGAAGAGATCAACTGGGAGGATGGGACAAACATGATGCCCACCGAAGACTTCTGTCGCTACGCATTCGTCGTACACACGGAAGGAAGGTCTTGGTCTGGCCGCATGAAGTACCTGCTTCAATGCGATAGTCTGCCAATCGTGCACGAACGAGAGTGGACGAGCCATTACTACCACCTCCTACAGAGCAAAGGCCCACAGCAGAACTTCATACCTGTGAAGCGCGATTTCTCCAACCTGGGGAAGAAAGTCAAGCACTATATGAGCCATCCCGAGCAAGCGCAAAGAGTCTCCGACAATGCCAGGGCGGCGTTCAGAAACCGCTACCTGACCCCGGCGGCTCAGGCGTGCTACTGGCGGCGCTTGATCAAAAGCTGGAGCGAGGTCTCCTTCCGGCCCGAGATCTACGAGGATGTGGAGGTGAATGTTTCTGGAAAGAACGAGACAGAGACGCAGCTACGAGGCATCTCGTTTGAGGCGTTCATCCTGGGCGAAGACGAGTATCCACCTGTGCCGAAGGATTGACTGCCGCAAGGGGAAAGTCAGATCTGGATATCCGACTGAAACAGACTCTTTGCAAC
>Ga0058704_10001644_pt1 | contig 10390 bp, 9 predicted proteins | sample AgamicMgSfe_FD_71363 | JGI IMG/M metagenome (GOLD analysis project Ga0058704, IMG submission 71363) | Agave microbial communities from Guanajuato, Mexico - Mg.Sf.e | ecosystem: Host-associated > Plants > Phyllosphere > Phylloplane/Leaf | place: Guanajuato, Mexico | collected 2012-05-30 | reverse complement strand
AATAGAAATGCCATCATTAGAGCAAATAGGCCTGTTGCTTCGGAAAAAGCAAAACCTAAGATAGCGTAAGAAAACAATTGTCCTCTTAATGAGGGGTTTCTTCCTACAGCTATGATTAATACTCTACTATTTTTTTAATAAAAAAATTTACTTGATTAATAAGAATAGAAACGAAAAAAATCACTACTAGGGCTCAAATTGAACCGGTTGTAGCTAAGCAATCATAAATAACTGCCAAAATAGAGAAATAAACTAAGAATATACCTAATAATGACACTAGTAATTTTCATCATTTAAATCCTTTTCCTTGGCTAGCTAGTTTTTTTTGTGATTTTTGTTTTATTTTTAATTTTCTTATTATTCTTTTGTCTTTTATTTTTTTGCATTTAGATAAACCAATACCTATTTCGGCCCCTATTAAACCGGTTGTAGCTAAACCACTACCAATTATTCTTGCTGCTTCTTGCATTATTTAGATATTTTTTTTTTTCTGTATTATGTTTCTCCCTTCTTACTCACTATAAGGAATAGGTGATTTGAACACCTAGCCTTCCGTGTGTAAAACGGTTGCTCCACCAATTGAGCTAATTCCTTTTTTTTCATTTTAATAATAAACGCAAACGTATAACTAATAGATATGTAATTGTCATCAAACCAGAAGAGAAACTTGAATTCTCATTGTTAATGCATAAAATGAATGGTTTAACCAATTGAACTTATCCTTTATTTTTTCACATTTTTTATTATTTATTTTTGTTAATTATGTATCTACTTTTAAACAACTTATGTTTATCTTTGTTATATAATTTAATATGATAGCATGGTTTATTTATGTTGCAAATTATTTTTTTATAATCATAATTGTTTTATCTTTTTTAAGGTAATAATATAAGATGTAACTAGATGTTTATTGGCTTTTTTTTTACCTTTGTAAGAAAAAAGAAAAAAAGAAAATAACATGAAATATATCGCAATACTTTAATATGTAAAAACGAAAATCAGCATGCTTATAAGCAAAGAAAGCATTGTAGATATTACTCTTATAATTTAATGTAGTATTTATTAAGTAAATGATGGAAAAATTATTTTTATACCGTTATTTTTAGTTAACAAGGCTTACAATATAACTATCACCGTTTATTTTATTTACTTATTAAAAAATTCCACACTTTTCTTTATTATTTTGTAATATCTTTTTCTTATTACTTAGTGAGTCATCATATATTAAAATATTGTTAGAAGAAGATTTATGTTTGATTTTTTATCTTAATGTATACATTGTTTAATATGATTTTCATGAGCCAGAGGAGAAATTCGAATTCTCATATTTAATGCATGAAATTAACGTTCTAACCAATTGAACTACTCGGGCTGTGTTTAAGTCTAAAATACATAGATATTAATGTTTATACTTTTTTATAATAATTACAGAACTTATAGCTGTAAAGTAATCATAAAAGATAATTATACCAAAGGGTGGATACCCTGATTTGAACAGAGAACCTACTGTGCCACATACAGTTGCTCTACCTATTGAGCTACATCCACCTTTTTTATTATAGAAGGGTTAAACTAAAAAGTTTTTATTGAAAAGGTAAAAAAAGAAAAATGAATAATTATAATAAGCCTTTCCATCATATTGTAATAGACTACTTATCATTTAGTCCGCTAAACCATGTTTAACATCGCCATGTCTTTGCTTAAATCTTGTAAATCTAATCAAAATAGGCCGTTATTACTTGACTTAGGATCTGTATCTTCCATGAAAACCACAGTATTATTCTTATCATTAAAAATGTTATTACCTAAATATATAGGTAAAAGATGATAAAATAATTCTGTTTTTTTTTATTATATAAAAGAAAAAAAAAACAGAAAAAAAAAGAAACAAAAGATAAAAAAAGTAAAGTCAGTAAGCTACAGAAAGATGAATGAGTAAAATCTAGTTTATGTAGATTGAGGGAGAAAGATAAAAAACTAGCAAGTAAAGTAAAAAAGCTTTAATTGTGCTGCAAATGACACTTTAATATTATAGTTAGCATAAATATTAGACTAAAAAAAGAAACATGTTTTTAATGGTTTGAAAAATACATGACATTACTTTTTGTGGTGTAATATAATCTAAATTCTTGACAAGGTAAAAAGAGACCGCAGTCATTAGATGACCACTTTTTTTTTTGCATAATAACGTAAGCAAGCTACAACGTTTCTAAATATCATACTTCAGCTAATAGCTTTTTCTTAGCCTGCAATACTTTTCTATAACATTGCATTTCATTTTTTTTTATTAATTTTTTTTTCCGGTTCTTATATAAATCACATGAATTAAATTCAATAACAATCTAATTAATTTAAGTGTAAATTTATCATTTTCTTACATAGTTAGATAATTAATACTCTAAAGAAAAAATTGCCACTCTTTTTTTATAGCAAGATATAATTTTAATCATAGCTCACTTAGTAAAAAAAAACTAATAAACACAAGAGATATTATTAGTATAATATGTATAATGTGTACAAGCTGTGTATATATTGCATCTGCATATAGTGATTTTAAGTTACTTAAAAATAACAGTTTATGTTGGAGTGATTCGAACACTCAATAGTAAATACCAAAAATTTATGACTTACCGATTAGTCTACAACATATTTTTTTTTACTTTAATATTAAACAATTAAAATCATGTATTGTATAATAACTTATTTTTAGTGTTTATTAGCGAAGAAATTATGTGTTTGAAATGCTTGTGATAAAACTCCAAATGGCTATGTGATGCTCTATACCTGTATTTTTATTTATTTTTTTTAATAAATAAAAGAAAAATAAATAAAGAAAATAAAATGACTAGTGTTAAATATACCGATAAAATGCATATAATCAATAAAGATAGCAACTATAAAAACACTATGTCAATTGCCTTGCGTATAACAAATAAAGTCTACTTTAGCTAGTAATATGAAAGGTTAAATAAACATAAAAGCTCTCAATTATTGAAAAATAATTTTAAAAAACATATTTTAAATAATTTAAGAAAAAGGATATAATTAGTTAACATTTGTGTGCAAAGCTATTAAATATAGTGATAAAATATTTATCTCTATACAAAAAGTAGCACTTTAGTATGTAAATAGCATAATTAAGAGTCTAAATGTAGAATCTATTTTCTTTTAGAAGATGATTCTCCAAAGTTATCTCCGTCGTTACCTCTTTTAGAACAAGTAGAAGTAGAAGGAGTATCTAAAGAAAAATTCCCATTTTGGGCATTTCTCTCCATAATACTTAACATTCTGTATTCAGAATTTAAATTGGTATAAGTATCTTTTCTGGCACTAACAAGTTCATGTAAACGTTCTTGAAAAGTAGCCGGATCAATAGCATTTCTATTACTATATAATTCCGCATAACACCGATGAATATTATCTAATTGATTTTTATTATAGTCTATATTATTACTTATAACTACTTTTCTGTTGATTCAATCTGAACGAGCTTGTTCAGAAAGTTCGTCTATACAATATATAGTATCAATAGAAATACCACCAAACAACCATATTAAAATAACTATAGACACAAATAACAATATACTTTTTACAACATGTTTATCCATAATATATAAATAAAGCCATATTCATATTATATAACATCTCTGATAAAGAGTGATGTTATTGTTTTCTTTAACATAGGCAGTTGTTTGTAATTCTGTTAGAGTGTTTTCAAGTAAACTAATTACAGGCACTATAATTAAAAAATGTGAAAAATACAATACAGTACTTATTTGACCAAATTCTATGAATGGTGATTCAACATGTTTAGCCCCAAGTTGCATTAAGATTAAAAAATTGGCTATAAATACATAAAAGGCAAATTTACTTAAAGGTCTAAATTGTAAACCTCTAATTTTACCCAAGTCTGTGAATGGCATAATTAACAGTATAAGTATTGCAGCTAACATTGCAACAACCCCTAATAATTTATTAGGTATAGACCTTAATATAGCATAGAATGGTAAAAGATCGAATTATAATACATGATTGTTTTAAGAATACTTTATAAACCTAACTTGTATAACATTTAATTTATAAAATATGGTTTAACTAGAATAATTAAATGATCCATAGATAGTTTAAATATGTATATACGAAGTTTATTATCCCTATTATAATGTATAGAGCATTTAAGGTTAAATTTATCTTATAATGTAAACATCAACTTATCTACATCATTATTACTAAAGGCGTAAACACTTATATGTAAACCAGTACCCTGTTTGCTTGCGTCATCCATTATTCAAAAAGCTAACCCTTTGGCTGTTAACAATTCGTCTATATTATTGGGTACGGTTTTTACATTTGATAAATAAAACAGTTTTCTAAATACATTAAAACAAGAAAGTTGCATAGTGGTAAAAGATATAGCACTATATATTTTTTTAGTTCTATTATCTCTAATAACTCTAGATTGTGGTATGTAATCATTAGCACAAAAACTAGTAAAGAAACTATAAACATATTCGAAATACGTTTTATGAGTAACAGCTGTTTGTGCATACACTAACCTAGAGTTTCCTGTAGAGGATCTTTTTACTATGTGGGCATCTCCTAGTAGTATACCTATTAATACGTCTTTTATATCATTAGGTATTAATATCTGTTTTCTCTCTGATGAAGATAAACGACTAATTTCTTTTGTAGAACGTTTGTTAGTAGTTACTAAACTAGCGGACAAATCATATAAATGTTATCCGTTAATTTTCACCAGAAAAATCAATATTTTTCAGCCCAGCTCATTCGTATAACTACGAGAGAGCAAAGGGTAACGGGCGGACTATATCTTCATTGTTATATAAACAATGTCTCGCGTGTAGTCTCTGAGGATCCCAACATTTCGTAGGGCTCCATCCAAAGGACAGATCCAACTCTAAAAAAAACTTTGGTTTCCTGCTGATTGTCCATTGTAACATATTTAAAATTTTCACTAGAGTGTAATGCTTTATAAAGTCTAACTAGCCCTTTATAAAGTGAAACTAGTATTTAAATCTTTAGGAGTTTCCAGCATATAGTGAGATTAAGTGACATCTTTTATTTATCACTCAGGAACTATAGCTGGCGGAGTTTGCATTGGGTTAGCCATAACGTAATTTTCACTATCTCCTAAAATATTAGGCATAAAAAACACAAACACTGATAATACTATAATAAATAAGAATATTGTTATCAAATCTTTAAATATAAAGTAAGGTGCAAATGGTATTCTATCATAATTAGCTGAAACACCTAAAGGATTACCTGATCCTGCACTATCATGTAATGCAATTAAGTGCATTAAGACTAATGCAGCTAATACAAAAGGTAACACAAAGTGTAATGCGAAAAATCTGTTTAAAGTTGCATTGTTAACAGAGCATTTGTGTTGGTAGTCACCATATTTAATCAAATATTCTCACTACACGCAATAAATTTCTTTATTGATCGGACTATATCATAATCTCACTTTTATTTAGTTCTGCGTAGTTTTTTCTTTATTTTTCTTATAAGAGAAAAGCCTACCAGGCGAGGAGTAAATTGAAGGAATTTTTATATTTTCTGAATATCTAGGTATAGCACGTAATTGTTTGATTCATAATAAATATTGCAATCTCTTATTACCCATTAGTTTTACAGGGGCTTTATGTAAAAAGTTAATAGTATTTTCTACTGATCTTACACTTGTAATTTTTAATCTAGAACAATTATCTTTGTCTAAATATACCGCAGTGGTAAAAGATAAATATTTACCAATAGTTTTTATTAAAATCTCACCGTCTTTTTGTGCAATATCAAAACTAGCTATTAAGTAATCAGTGTTTTTTTTTAATTTATATACACTAAAGCAAGCCTTAGCTTCTATAAATCCTACTAATCATGCAGGAAAATAAGACTTATTTAAAATAGAAAGTACAGAATTTAAAGGCTCACTATTTAGAGTATATTCAGGTAAATCTTTAAAATAAATAATGCCTGAAAGCAAAGCACTTCTAAATCTTAAGTAATCATATTGTTTATTAGAAAACATAGGATATTTATCAAATATAGGCAATATAAAGTTTTTTAAATGGTTTTTATCTCTAATTCTTAGAGTTACCATCTCTCTCTCATCTTTTTTTCTGAAGCTTACAACACCTATACCTAATAAAGCTTTAATTTTATAAATTAATTGCACGTCTTTAATAGAAAATTCAATACCAAGTTCGTAGATTATATATTCACCTTTTTTTGTAATTAAAAAAAATCCATCACCTTCAAATAATCCTACTAAATAAGCGTATGTGAGATCTTCTGCATGTAGTCTCTGAGAGGCTTGTGAAGTATGAATACTTCTTACCCCTGCTGATTGTCTCCATGTCATTACAATTTTAACGCAAATAATTGATGTAAATATCAAGAATAAGTCGTATGCAAATCCTAAGTTGGGAGAGGTTCCAGCATTAAGCAGAATTTTTAACACTACGTCGCCGTAATGTGGTTCATCTGTATATAAACCTCCTCAAATGACGAACGAAACGAGTGTTTTTTATTTTCATCGTTTTAATAAGGTATTTAACCCCTATTCTCACCAATTTTACATATATTTGGTGTTTAGACTATGTCTTCAACCAATAAATTGGTTGTGGGGTTCTCGTGTCAAGCTTATTGTTGGTATAACTCACTCATTAGTCGTTGAACGTTCTTAACTCATTTATCATGATATCTATCCTGATAAAATACCGAGTTAAGCTCCGCTGCAAATAATCTAAAAACCGGAGGTGTTTTCTTAGATGTCCTTGCAATTCTCCCCTATTGCCATTAGTACATTACTGTACTAAGGAGCCCATCTTCTATATAATTGTTTAAGTGTAGAGATTTATTTTTTAGGAAGATTAAGATTTTTATAACGGAAACTATTAGATAAAACATCTAATCATTTTAAATACTGTATATACTTTAAACCAACTAAAGGATGTAAACCTGAAAATGAGAAAAAGTTTATAACTTTTTGTATGTCAGTTTTAGAACTTACTCCAAATTGATTATATAATCCTTTATTGACTTCTATTTTTCGCTTAGTATTGAATACTAATTTAAAGCTTTCAAATAAATTAGTGTGTACCCTTTGTTTTAATATAAAACAACCATCATTATTACTTTTCATAAAAAATGAGCCTTCAGATAATGTAAATCCTACTATTCAATTATAAAAAAAATGTAATTCTGTATAAGCTACAGCTGTATTAGGTAATTTATAGATTATAGGTATGTTTTCTTTAACAGGTATATCACTAAAAAGCTTAATATCTTGTTTAAATATACACATGGCAGCATTAAATTGACTTGTTCTAGTTTCAGTTAAAAAAAAGATATTATGATGTAAAAGTAATGGAAAAAGTACCTGTTGTAAATCTGTTTTATTAATTATTAATTTACCAGTAGGGCTTCGTATATCTTTATATGTTGTAATATTTCCTAACTTTAACACACTATGTATATATTGTAATGTAGATATGTCGTTTAAATGTAATGATATTGTAAGTTTAATAGTAACAAACCCTTTACTTGATTTAGTTATTTGAATGTATCCATCTCCATCAATTAAGCCTACTAAAAAAGCTATAAATGAAGATGGTATAGATAAATACTCTTTTTTTTCCAATCTTATTTTCCTATTGCCCTTTTTTTGGGCATTTTTGTTAATGGTACCTATTGTAGGTAATATACTCTCTACACTTGTAAGTAATAAACAATGTTCTATAGTGTTTGTTGACTCAACTATATCTTGACCTATTCATGGTATAGCACTCATAAGATTAGTAATAACGGTTGCCAAATATTTAATTTACCTATTTTAGCTTACTTATAAGCTCTTTGTGTTTAAAACAAGTAAACCATGTACATTTATACTTATCTTTCATGTTTTCATCTTTTTTGTGTTTTTTAGGTTTGGTTTTTAGTTTTTTCTTTTTTATTAAAAATAAAAAAAAAGAAAAAAAGAAAAAAAGAGAAAATCGTATAATTGTAATTTAATACAGTATAATGCCTTGTGTTTTAATATATAAAAAAATATTCCGACTGTACATTAAGCAGCATTTCAGCCACCCACCGATGAACCAGTCTGTAGCGATATTTTACTCTACCGACGGTCTTGATGCTAAACAAACATCTTTGACCGTTTTCATCAGCATTGCTATATGGTTAATCAAATATATTCTAAGTAAATATTGCTTTATTTGATGTTTAAAAAGGTTACCATATAACTATGTATAATTTATGTTTAATTAATTTTATATTTCATTTCGGGTATTATATAAGGGTATACTATATATCTTAAATCATCCATTGATTCTTGCCACACATATATTATATATTGATTAGGGGCCCCTGCTTTTTGTATAGAGGATTTAAGTCCAAAATTTTTACTTAAAGCGTTTACAAGTATTAGGCAATCCTCATAACTGTATGAATTTGTAGAAAATTTTAACCCCTTTCCTACTTTGCTTCCGTCATCCATAATTCAAATTGCTAAAGCTAAAGGACTTAAATATAATTCAATGCATTTTGGTACATGTTTTATACTATTTATATACCACAACTCGTGTATTCAGTTAAAACTAGTATATGTTCAAGTTCCAAATCTCACAATTTTTCTTACTTTTCCCTTTATTCCTAATCTAGTTCCAACTTCAGGTATTTTTAAATTGCAATATCCTAATTTAGACAATATGTTGTGTAAATATAATATATATTTGATATGAGAACTTTCCTGATAAAAGGTTATTCTAGTTCCAACTCCTTTTGGTCTCTTTTCAGCATGAGCATCGCCAAGAAGAGAACCAAATATAATAGATAAAACATCTATGTTGTGAGGACCTATTCTATAAACACCCTTAAGTCTACTTACTTTTGATGTAGTATGCAGACATATGGTAGTTATAAATACCAAACAAATTAATAAGCATAAATTATACATTTGAGGCTTTAAATTCAAACCTCATAACGACATTTGACCATAAGGTAAAACATAACCCAGAAAAGCTGTAACTATCATTAATATAAATATTACAGTACCAATAGTTCACACTAATGTTCTAGGAGCTCTGTATGAACCATAATATAGTCCTCTTCCTATGTGTAAATACACTAAAAAGAAAAAAGCTGAAGCTGTATTTGAGTGTAAGTAACGAATTAATCATCCATTATTTACATCTCTCATTATATGCTCAACTGAATTAAATGCTTCTAATACACTAGGGTTATAGTGCATTGCTAAAGTAACACCTGTTATAATTTGTATAACAAGACAAAACCCTAACAATGAACCAAAATTTCATAAGTAACTTAGGTTACTTGGTTGCGGTGAGTCTACTAAATATCCATTTACTAGACTAATTAAAGGATGACTTTTTAAAATTCTCAATTTTTCTTTTTTTATTTTGTTCTATAATATATTATTTGTAAAATTCCTATTTTTTTTTTCTTAACCTATACTTTACTTTAATAAAAAATTAAATTTTTTTAGACTTCTATAGGAATGTTACCAACATTCCCTTTAACTTGGGCTAACTCCCGTTTGGCATCTCTTAATTCAGTTGCTAAACGAGAAAACTCTACCAAAACCTTATCATTTTTTTCTTTGTTACTTAAGACTGGATCTTCCAAAATATTCTTGACATTTTGTATGTAAGAGGCTACAGCTAAATGAATCTATTGTGAACAGTAACTTACACCAGAATAACTTACACCAGAGTTTAAAGTATTTGTACTATCATCTCTGGGTAGACCTCCCCCTAAATGCTCTAGTGAACAAGGTTTATTTCCTCCTCCAGGCTCCGCCTGGAGAATTGCTAGATTCTTCTCCATTTCCAGTAATAAATAAATTAGGGTCCAAATATAAATTAAATAGGTCTATGCAACCTATCAATACAATAAAACCGTATAAATACAGTAGTAGATAATCTACATAGTCATCCCACATGTTATAACTGTTATATTTTAAATATGCTATGTAAGGTAGCAAGATAATAGCATAGAAAAGCTGAAGCTGTATTTAAGTGTATATAACGAATTAATTATATATTATTAACGTCTCTCATTATGTGCTCAACCGAGTTAAACGCTTTTAATACACTAGGATTATAGTGCATTGCTAAAGTAACACCTGTTATAATCTGTATTACAAGACAAAACCCTAACAAAGGACCAAAATTTTATAGGTAACTTAGATTGGACGGTTGTGGAGAGTCTACTAAATATCCATTTACTAAACTAATTAAAGGGTGACTTTTTAAAAAAGTCATTTTTTTAAGGCCTATTATTTATAATAGTCTGTTAAATAAGCTTTATGCTTTGATTATTGTTAATTTATAAAATTTTTATACTT
>Ga0058704_10001643_pt1 | contig 10397 bp, 12 predicted proteins | sample AgamicMgSfe_FD_71363 | JGI IMG/M metagenome (GOLD analysis project Ga0058704, IMG submission 71363) | Agave microbial communities from Guanajuato, Mexico - Mg.Sf.e | ecosystem: Host-associated > Plants > Phyllosphere > Phylloplane/Leaf | place: Guanajuato, Mexico | collected 2012-05-30 | reverse complement strand
TAGCTATTGGCACCGGCAGCAACGGTACACACATCAGGTCCTCTGACATTTAATATCTCCACCTCATCGCCCGTGTGTCTGTGCAACTTGGGAGCTGCGGTCATTCCCTTATAACCTCCATCGCCTCGCTGCAGAGTACGTTGATCCAGAAATCGAACGTTGTGGTAATCTATGCCGCTGCCCGCTCACCGGCTTACAAGAATAAGTCAGCAACGCAGCAAAAATCTAGTGGTGCAACATCAACCTTCCCAGGCTTCCAAGCGCTGGAAGCGTCCTTCATGCTGAGCGCAGTGGAGGTTGAAATTCACTAGCAACATGCTTTCCCTACACCTGCCAGCAGCTCCGCCACTCTGTTGTGTACTAAATCGTTGACAACAGACCAGCGCTCGTTTTCACAGCTCTAGGTTCGTACCTACATAGATAGAGTTGACGACCTCCCAAGGTTATCACTACTCAACACATTCGCTTTGGCCGCACGGTTCCTGGGCGAAGCGCCAGCCCCGGTGACTAGTTTCCTTAACAAGCAATCAACAACACACCGGTCCATATCCTGTTGACAGCCTCTGTGCCGTTCAAAACGATCCGAAACTCTTCGAAACGTAACCCACACTCGCATACAGCCCGAGGGCGGTGACGGCACGCAAGATGGCAATCGGAAGATCAACAATCATTCTTGCTACACTCACCGTCGCCTCGGTGGCCTCTGGACCTACCCCGATCTACATTGATACAGTCTCCGAGTACTACAACCTCTCCAGCTGTGCGATGCAAAAGGTCAGCACCATTGTCCGCGCCATGAGCTCGGGCTGCGGAAACGACTCACAGACCACCTCCTTCACCTGCTCTTGCATTGCCAGCTCGGCGAGCTTCGACTTAATCATCTCCAGCGCTGTAGCATCGAACTATAACAACGACACAATGCAGGCGTCCTCGGCGCTGGAAGTTTTCGCTAGCTATTGCGCATTGGGCGATGTGCGGGCTTTGACCACCTGTAGGATATGGCCCCATGCTCATGTGTGAAGCAGTGAGTTGCTGTGGCTGACGGTTCATGCGTTCCAGCGCAGACGGGGTCGTCGCTCCCTATACAGACGACATCTGTTGCGGGCTCAGGCACGGCATCTCCCGCTGCAATGTCAACTGCGACAACGGTTGCACCAACATCACCAACCCTGGGCATCTCCAGCCTCCACTGCGACGGTGATTACTCCAACATCCATGCCATCGGCATCTTTCTCGCGTTCCCTTTCATCGTCCACCGTTAGCACGGTCATGATAGCTGTGGCGACTTCTGTCGGCATCGTCCTCCTGCTTGCCATTATCGGGTCTCTGTGGTGGTTCGAATTCAGGCGTGTACACTCCAATAAGAGGCATTCCCGAAGGACAATGGATGTGGCAACCGAACCTATGTGACAACGGTCCGAATTGACAGCGAACCATCTGCGTGAACCTCCAGGCGACCAACCGCTTCCGTCTCGTGGCGGGCAGCCGAGTCGGCCACACGCGAGTGAGCTCGAGGATTTGCCACGGGTAGAGTTAGACTCCGAAGGACTGCAAGAAGTAGCGTGAGGCACTACATCGTGGGTGGCACCATCCATATATCGAAGCTTTCCGGTAGCAAGTCGGTCTCGTCTGAACACTGAACATTGCTCCTTCGACAGGAGGTCTTCGAGCATTACCGTAGTTTACAGTGGTGCTTTAGTGTTGTCACAGGTTGAAGTAGACTGGTGCAAACGGATGTCGAGATACCTCTTGCCGCATTGTCCTTCGGATGTCGTACCTGTCAATGATCGCTTCAACAACCGTTGTCTCTCTACAGCGTTGTGTAGTAGGTACCGAGACTGACATCTTACATGTCAGCCATACGATGCTCAGTTGTATCTCATTGTGGTTGAGAGAGCGCATCGCGAGAAAAGTTGGCGGATGCCGTCGTCCGGTACAGGCACTTTCATCGATGTGGTCAATACATCGAGCCTTGAAGCTCATGCGGCCTAGTTAAAATGTATTAGTGCTATTTGCGGGCGGAGATTGTACTCTCTCGCAACGAGTTCAGGTGCATATTGAGTGGTCCAGCCTCTTTCGTTGCGGGCTCAAATGCCCACTAAATGCCTCTATCTGGGCAGGCGGTCTCCGTTTCAACGTATTGAGCCCTATATGTAAGTCTTCCCTTTGGTATTTGCATTGATTGTATCGACTTCAATTCGTCAGCGGGACTGCCTTAGTGGAGATATGCCTTGATTGCGGCCTTATGTGGTCAATGACTGACAAGTCAATCAATCGCGTGAGGATGACGACCGATACCATTACCCAGCGTGGACACGCTCGCTAATGATATACGTACATCTAGCTCCCAAGCTCGTACCGCGGCCTCACTGTACTAAGACTATGTGCGAGCTCAAAGGGCTTCTTGGTCGTGCTTTTGCTGTGCGCAAGCTCACTTCTCTTCGGCTCTGCTGGTAACTCAACCATTGGCGCGCTGGCGTCGAGTTCAAAGATTGGTATGCTTGCATCCAGCTCAGCCACAGCAGTGTTCGCTTCTTTGAGGTCTTGCAGCATCAATGAGTCCGCCTCAGTGCTGCTATCGCCATCATCAAGCTCGGAATCCATCCTCAGGTCTTGGACCGTGAGCGGCAAGTCAACATCTTCCATGAGCTTGTCCTTGTATCTCGTGAAGATGGCATCAAGACCTTTCTGAACGTCATTCGCTCTGAAGCTTTTGAGCACGTTGCGCCGAGGTACCAGCTTCTTGACATCCCGGTGGACATGCTGCGAGTACCCACGAATGCTGTAGTTGCGTGCTGCAGCGCTGACGTCTCGCTCTGTCGGTTGCCCACTCGCGCGAAACGCCACCTCCCTGAATGACCTGGCAAGGACAAGGATCAGGTCGCATGCCATTATAAGGAACAAGCGACAGGTGGCTGGGACCAGGTAGGAGGCGTTGATACTCCCGGTGATAGCCCAAATGGGTATGCCACTCACTACACCAGATGCAGCTATTCCAAACATTTGGAAGCCTTCTGCCAATGCCAAAGTCAGGTTGGAACCAAGCGTGTTCCATACATTAGCGTTCAAGGCCGCTATAGCCGTCTCAGCGCTCACAGTCGGCAGGCCAAAACAATCGATGATTTTCTTTGTGATGGCGTTAGTCGATACTCTCCGAGTGATCGTCGCACCCATCGGAGCAAACGTCGAGCCGGTAGCTTCTCTGATTAGGCGCTTGTATCGGCGGATCACTTCACACAAAGCCATGTCAATCTTGAGATCGATGCGGGTAACCTGCGCTCGAATGTAGAGGAGACGCACTTTGTCGGTATCGAAGCACTGCGATGTTGTTTTGCTGAGCTGGGCAATCGATTCATCATCCTCTAGAAGAAGTCGTAAGCACGGTGCACTGGCGGTCGATCAATGTGTTCGTATGGCGTACCTTGAGATACGGCAACGCAGGCATCAAGGCGGCCACCTGGCACACTCTGCATTTCACTCCGGATCGTCTCGATTCTCTCTCGTAACCGAAGTTCTGCATACTGCTCGCATGCTTCTTCGTCGAAGCGCTTGCCTACTTTCTTGAGGGCTTTGCGATGCGTTCCAAATTCGATGTCGAGAAAGTCGTCTTTCTTAGTGGCGACAACGACGATCGGTACCTCGGCAGAGTCAGCGAACATTCGCCTGATGTTGTGCACAGGTCTTGCTTACATCGCTGGCATATTTCGAGACGGCTCGGAAGAGCTTCTCCGTAGCGGTCTGGAGCGTTCGCGGACTATTGATGTCTACACAGAACCTGCCCAGAGTAAGCATTATGCAGCAAAGCCGGCGATGTGACCCCGGCTCAGAGCTTGCTCAATGCTCATGTGCACGATCACTTACCAGATGACGTGTAACCTGTCTCGAACATCGACAGCACTAGATTTCTCCTTCAGAAACTCTTCAATCGCGAGAAATTCATCGTCCGCACCAGCTTCGAAGCCGCCAGAGTCATGAAGGATAAGATCGGGTCGCCCGTCAAACTTGATCTCTTGTCGACAGTCATGGATGCCTCTGACCCTGTTGGAGCTCTGCGTCTGTAAGCCCAGTCAGCAATGCTATCGTAGTTGCCGTGACTTGCAAGAGGTCCTACCACATCGACTCCGAACGTTTTGTTGACCAAGGTAGATTTTCCAACTCCAGTGTTGCCGCAGACTAGTACCCGTACGGCGCCTGGATCCATCGCATCGTCTTCCTCTTCGTCGAGCCAGAAGCCCGTGTTGACTACACCCTTCTGGGAACCAAGCATTCGCTCTCTCCAGTCCTCGAGATGGCGCTGCAGCTTCACCTCTTTCATCTCGAGAGAGACGCCGCTGTGTTCGTCGATTAGGAGATAGATTGAAGGATGCAGGATCGTGCCTTGTGGTGCCCAGTCACAGTATCCTCGTAGAATACCGTTAGCGGTGAAGATCTCTCTAGGTCTTCTCTGGTGAATGGACCTGAAGTGAGACCCCAATTTGATGGCGTAGGTTTCTTGATGTTGCCGGCGGTCTTGGGTACCTCGGATATCATTCATCGATGTTGAAATTCCATTTGCCGTTGTGCAGGTCCAGTCAGCTAGGAACCCTCCCTTCTCCTCCACGTTCGGGAACACTACGGACAGTGGACCTGGGAGCGCAGAGCCTGTACTGTGCCCTACCTCAAAGCTGAGCCCGCAGCTTATCGCTTCAGATACCATCCATTGAAGTGGATAGAGTCCTAGACCGCCTCTCTTCGCTGAACCTCCCATGTCGATGTGGCTGCCCATAAAGTAAGCCTGGACGAAACTGCGCTTGCTGTCTCTGAGGTCCATGTGATAGAAGTCTTCCGGAAAGATGCACTCAGGAGTCAATGTCTTCCTGTCTTCGTTCAGAGCGATCGCATGCCGCATGTGCTGTATCGATCCATTGAAAGAGATAGCGAACGCAGGATCCTCGTTGACAGCTTTGACTGTGTCGAAAGCGCCCAAGAACCTCAGCTTTGGTGCGTTTCTAAGAGTCGCGGAGGACATAGATGAGGTCGGACTCAGCGCAACACCCAGCCTACCGGGCGATTGATCGACCTCTTTGCGGAGCTTCTTGTATTCTGTCGCAAATTCCGGCGAGCCAGCTGTCGCAAGGGCGCCAAATCGATTAAGTAATCCCGCCACTGCTCGTACAACGTAGGCGCCTCGACTGAAGCCAAATAGCCATACTTCATCTGTAGCGTTTACGAGCTTGCAGCAGGCTTCGTAGACATCTTGGGTCTGCCTCAAGTAGCCCTGCCCAAGTACACTAGCCTGTATCCGATCTTTCGAGAAGGTGTCGTCTGCGGATCCAATCCCCGGGACATAAAGAGGTTTCTGGATGTAGACAGAGCCGGCGTCGTCTGTGCACCTGCCAGGTCTGATGCTTGAATATATTCGGTGGATGTTGGTTTGGATATCGCTTGCCTTAGACGTGCCATCCACGCAGACTACTAGCCTTGTAGGCACTGCACTATCCGTCACAGGCATCTCGAGCAGTGCTCAGGCGAATAGCGCTTCGGTGTGTAGTAGGACTGAGCCCAGTCATACCAGGTCAGTCAGTAGTAGGCAGAGACACGTGTGTTCGAAGATAAGTACTTCCAAATACATCCACTCTTTGGCTAGTATGAGCCCCGACGACTACCGTGAAACGAAGTAAGATGCGTGAGTAGGATGGCGGTCTTCGGAGGCCTCAGCCTCGTCTAGGGCCACATCATCTCAGCTCCTTCCGCGAGGTCCTCGGGACGCGTTTGCCCGATCGCATCAAGGGCGCGACCCGGGAGGATTCACATGTGACGTGCGGTGGCCTGAGGCACGACTTTCTGCAGAGTCTTCCGTCTGAACTTTGCTGTGTGGTTACAGTACGCTCACTTGCCTATCAATAATACATCTAAACCTCATTTTACAATGGCATGTGTGCTCCATCTCGGCCATGCGCACGTGATATTGTGACTTACATTACCATGCTGACCCATCCGGCACGGGCCGGTCTCACGACACCTCTATCTCATGGGCTAATCTCGTCGTGGACTATAAGGTATTATCTGTGCGAGCAATCCAGAAGCCGGATTGGTCGATTTTAAGATCTGTAAGATGGAATGTTCTTATTGGACCTGAGGCCTTCGGCAATGACTTTCCGAGCGCCGATATGCCCTTCTTCCACGACGCGATTAACGACGCATGAGATGAACGTGCACCTCTGTCAGCATGCAGGAAGGTCGCCAGCAAAGCGCGTCGACACTCAACAGCCTGTCCGTGACTGTGTACGGTGAGTATTGGTAATCTCATATGGGACCGCACCGCCAATGCTGCCGTTGGCAGGCACCGAGGGTCGTGAACACAATAAGTGGCCGATTCGCGAAGGTGACCTGTTACAACACTTCCCTATCTTTTACTACGTATATCCCTTGATATTTGTGAAGCTAACATTGCTAAAGTTGCAAAGAGCAGCGCTATTGTAGTTCCTACGCTCGATATCTCTTTGCTCCGTCGTTGCAATCCGATAAGCGTAAAAGAAGGTATAAGGCCGGACTTATGGATCGGCCATCAGATTTTTTCACGACCCTCGCACGCGCGTGTCCTGATAAGTATGTACAGCCCTTTTGTTCCCTCCAGCTTTGCTTCCTTTCACAGGTCACAGACCGCCGTAAAATGGACAACTCGAATATTTATTAACCTTGCTCCTCAGCATCACCAGTATCAGCATGATGCGCGACATCATCATACGGCTGCGCTTGAAACGATCAACGAAGAGAACATAGAAGCACGCGAATGGCAACGAGACAAAATTAATGAAGCGCAGAATCTCAGCCACAACCACGATGTGGCAGGGCTCAATCGCACTCAACCGGACCCTGCCATGATTTCATGAACCAATTTGCGAAGAGGCAGAAGTTCAACCTCCTTTGCGAGACTTGCGTTAACAGTTTTGTCGCGAAACGGTCGCTCGTCAGGCATCGCCAAACGTCAAACAGTTGTGCGCCTGGCGTAGCAGACACGCAATTCGCTTGTACGTACTGCCCGGACATCTTCGCTCGCGACGATACCCGCAAGCGTCATGAGAGCGAGATTCATCGCGGCATCAAGCGTTCAGCCTCGCGACCGAGTGCGGATACTTTAGACGAGGCTTGGGATGACGAGGCGCCACGAGATGCCACTCATCCAGAGTCCGCCTCTCGGTCGGTCCCGCCAACTCCTTACTTTCCGAGAGCGTACCGCGAGGAACACACCATATGCGCAGCGGGTCAAGCACCAGGATACGTCGACACAGTCGATACATTTGTGCCGCCCACGGAGCGGGAAGGCGAGGTCGACTCAACGATCGGCAGAGATCACGCCGAACTGGTAGATACGTATGCGGGGAGGAAGCTGAAGGATATCGATGTGTACTTACACCGGACGACCCTTTTGTGGGCACTGAACCAGACTCCCCTTGGTAGCCACCCTGTTTCGCCCGAGCTTATAGTTGGGGCTACAGTGCACTCCGTGATAAACGTTACAAGCCGCATGCCGCTAGCTCCAGCTAGACAGCCAACCATACATAAGATCGAGGTCCCAAACTGGACCGCCGAGCGATCATCTGAGCTGCTGCTGCGGATCAAAACGCTATATGCGGAGAGTGCGGAAGGCAGAGTCACGGGTGTCGCCACAGATGCAGCTTCCTCTGGAAGCGACACCCAGTCGAGCACAAGCTTGAATGACTCTGGAATTGACCTCAGTGATTCGGCATGTAGTGTGGGTGGGGGACCTCATCACATAGTCCTGACTCCAAAGTCTAGACCGGGCAGTCCTATGGCCCAACATCCCTAAGGTCGGTCGCTACCATCAAGTCCATCACATCGACGATGTCGCTTCCATTCCGCACCCTATCACCAGCGGCTCTAATGAGAAGAGGCGCAAGCCGGACCACTAGGACCATGTCATCATGCTCGCTATGCCACAAAGAGTTTCAAACCGATATTGGACAGGTTTGTCGCCACATTGGCGTACACTTGGCTCAGCTGGAGGGCGCACATGTCTGCACGGCTTACGACATTGGCTTCGTACATCAGGCAGACGTGAGATATCATCAGCAATGTGCCTCTAAAGGGTCTTGTGGGTTTGGCTTCGAGCATCTCTACGAGTGTACCGGTCATCACCCGCCGGACGGCTTGGACGTCTTCTTCTCAGACCACGACCGAGTCAAAGTCTGCGACCGGCCTCTGGAATGGGAGCAATCACAGCTGCACGCTTTCATAGAGATCGTGAACAAGCTCTCAATGAATACAGCGCTCGCGTCCGATGACGACCGATGGAGCTTGGCAGCATTCCGAAGTTCGATCAGTAGCTTCAAAAGTCATTCCACGACGCAATCAGCACCACAACCTAGTGATCAATCCCGACTGAGCCTTCGGCCAGGCACCTAGGGCAAGATGTTCGCCTTTGCCGTGGCGGGAACGAAAAGCCGTGAGTCGGATCTTCTTATAGCCGTCAACACTGGGAACTTGCAAAGGACAAGGCAGCTCGTTACCGCCGGTGCGGATGTCAACGCTTCCGGGTCGTCTGGGAACATCGTACCTGTTGCCGTTGCGGCTTGGAACGGAGACTCGGATATGCTGGACCTGCTCAATCGGAACGGCGCCAATGCCTTTTCACAGAGTCAATGATGACTGCAATATTCCGTGGCCACCATGAGATTGTCTCTTGGCTCCTTCGACTGTGCCGCGCCGACAATCCTTCTACTATCAGACAAGGACCTCTCAAACGTGTGAAGGTGGCTACGGCGAAACATGCGGGTATTGGCTAATTGCAGCCGCCCAGTCTGGTTTGGAAAGGATTATTGAAGCGATCATCAACAACGACGCTGGCGTAGTCATTGACAAGTGCTGTCTAATCCATGGAACGCCTCTTTCTTGTGCGGCCAAGAAGGGTTCACTGGGAGTGATTAAGTTCTTGCTTGCCCGAGGAGCAAACGTGAACGCGTGGGACCTTCGTTACGGAAACGCACTGGGTGCGGCTGTTGATGGATCCCAACTACAGAGCGCAGAGTCGCTCCTGTCTTGTGGAGCCGATCCGAATGTACAAAGCGGCAAACACGCCTCGCCACTGGGTTTCACTGTCGCTAACAAAAATCAAGTAATGGCAAAGTTGCTGTTGCAAGGAGGCAGCATCATACCCCAGGGAGACTTATTAGGTTCCAAGCTGTTCACGGCAATCGTGTGCGGCAGCTCCCTTCCACTCATGAATGTTCTCAACCAAGCACGACTGGAAATCTCAATCTATCGGAAAGCAAATGACAGTCTTCTCAGTGCAGCCGCGAGTGTGCACCTAATCGAGCGAGGCAATGTAGATATGGTGAAGCTGCTCGTGGACTCCGTGTTCCATATTGGCGTTGACACCTCAAAGACCGACCTACTCCAGGCTGCGAAGAGGGCCGCTAAGAGGATGTTGCTTACTGAAAGGGCAGGGCGCAAGAAGATGAGACAAGAAATTGTCAGCACCCTCGACGCAGCTTTGACGGATCGCGGCTTGCTTCGCTTGCCTGCTATTCGCGAAACCGGATTCACAGTCGACGTCTGAAGAGGATGATTCTCAGGGATGGAAAATTACAAGCTGTCTAGTGAAGTCGACGCTTATTCGCGACTTGCAATGATCCTCGTCATTCCGAAGGAATCTGATCCGCGCTGGACGCTCGGACACTGTTCGAACGGCTATACTGCATGCAGCATACCAGCCTGCTATTGACTGTGTCCAAGCAGTGGCGGTGTTGCAGAGCGCGCAACGCGCATAGATGTACTGCAGCTCTGTTCGTAATGGTTGATCGAAGATAATAGCAGCTTTGCGCAAGAGGTCTCCGCCCAAAATCATGCCGCTACCCGGCCGCTCCATCATTTTCATCAGCGGCCTGGAGTACCCGCCGGCAGCGATTCACCCATCGAGTGCCATATCTTCTATGCTGATTGATACATACGGTCCGTTCGGCTTCATGCACGATCTGGAGGTGCTGCGGAAGAGAGACCGGCACCTCCACCATGTCGCTTGCAGCGAGGTATCATGGTACTGGCTTTGTAAGGTGGCGGGGACAAATATTTACGCAAACAACGATAATAGCGTTTAAGGCTTTCTCAGTACTGGCAAAGGCGTATATAGCAGTCCCAAGGCTCTCGAGAGTCTACTGTACCGGTCTCGTCTTTTACATAATCTAGAAACAAACCGACGTTACCTCGTCGCCACTGGCTTTAGTTTGGGGAAAGTGACACCTCGAATGGCCAGTACCGTGGTATACCTCAGCCTATTTGGATCAATGCCAGTGGCCGCACCGCCGTCATAGACGTCGCCTTGAGAATGGATGTCACAGCTGAGTATCGCTCAATGTTTCGTTACCAACTCATTGGTGAAGCTGTCATCTAACCTCGAA
>Ga0058704_10001642_pt1 | contig 10398 bp, 2 predicted proteins | sample AgamicMgSfe_FD_71363 | JGI IMG/M metagenome (GOLD analysis project Ga0058704, IMG submission 71363) | Agave microbial communities from Guanajuato, Mexico - Mg.Sf.e | ecosystem: Host-associated > Plants > Phyllosphere > Phylloplane/Leaf | place: Guanajuato, Mexico | collected 2012-05-30 | reverse complement strand
TTCTTGGACGCCTCGACTTCGTCCTTGCTGTAGAGAGAAGCTTTATATGGCTTGATCTTGTTCAGCTGAGTATCGGATGCAACAGCAAACGTTTTGATAAGCTGGACATAGCTGTGCAAGATCATGTTCGTGGCTTCTTTGTCGTACAAAGATTTTTGGGCAAGAATGTTGATGCGGAATTCCGTCTGATCATGCTCGGTGATGTCGACAGTCAAATCGTAAGCAGTCTGTCCGTACAAGATCTCGCCGTCTGTGTTGGCGTCGAGTCCAGGAATGCGAGCACTCATGAGACGGTAGTCCATGAGCACTTGGAAGAGAGGGGTGTGTGAAGTTGAGCGAGGAACCTTCAGGTCTTCGGCAAGAAGGTAGAATGGAACACGCTGGTTGGCCATTGCTTGGTAAGAACGGTCACGAGCATCCTTCAGAGCGTCGCTGAAAGTCTGCTTGTGGTCGATGGGAAGTCGAAGTGGAAGCATGTTCATAATGTTGCCAATCGTATAGACTGTCTTTGGGTCGTTCCTGTTGGCATCGGCAAGACCGATGCAAACATCGTCGCCGTCAACAAAGTGCGACAAGAAGATCTTGAGCACAGTCATGAAGAAGTGGTACTTTGTGGACTTGTTGCGTCGAACCAAGTCCTTGATCAGCTGAGTCGTCTTCTTATCTAGAGTGATTTCCTCTCCAATTGTGTATTCGTATCTCGTCAAAGGGCGACGAGATGTGACCTTGGACATTGGCAGAATTGGCATCGGCTCCGGCAAAGTTTTGAATTGCGAACGCCAAAAGGCGAGTTCTTTCTTGTAAGAGCCTTTCTCGGCGTCGAGACGTTGCAGAACGCCAAAGTCTGAGAATTGTCGTTCAATGGGTGGGAGTTCTTGTCCGTAGAAAAAAGCGCTAAAGTCCTTGAGGAAGAGGTTGAGAGAGAAGCCATCGGTGGCAATGTGGTGGAAACAGAGGACAAGGTAGCTGTGAGACTTGCCCAAAGGAAGGTATGCAGCCCGAGCTACTTCTCCATGTTCGATATGGAACTCTTTGTTTCTGAGTTTTTCTGAAATTTTTTCTTTTTCTTCTTCGGTAGAGATTGGAATGTGTTGTACTTTGATCTGAGAGTCTTTGAGGACACCCATTGTTGGTTCGTTAAGTCGTTCAGGATTCGCAAAGTAAGCAGTACGGAGGGATTCGTGTCGTTGACCGACAGCCTTGATTGCCTCCTCAATCCGGCTGAATTCACCTTGTCGGTCAAACTTGATGCGGACATAGAAGTTGAATGCCGTCGGATTATCCAGCACCTGGTGCAAAAAGTATGTGTGAGACGCACCGTATCCCATCTTGACGGTCTTTTCAAAGTCCATCTGCTCAGGCCGCTGGAGCACAATCTCGTCAGCATCTTCAATCTCGTCTTCAGTGAAAGTGGGAGGGATAATACCAGTGGGCTCGGCAGGGGCTGCAACAGACTCGGAGGTGGACTCCTCCTCGGCCTTATCAGCCTTGCCTTGAGGCTTGACCGCCTCTTCGTCCTTGCTGTCTCCTTCCGACCCAGCTGGGACTTCCTCACCCTCCTTCCTCTCCTCTCCTTCTTTACCCTCCTCTTTTGGCTTCTCGGCTTCCTCGCGCTTGACGTTAGGAATGAAGGCTGGAGAGATACTCTTGACAGCCTCCTCGACCAGGGTGCCAACAGTCGCGCCACCTAGAAGCTTGAGGATTGGAATGTCAATCTCGAGCTCACTGCTGAACCATGCACGCATGTCAACAGCAACAAGAGAGTCAAGACCAAGCTCGACCAAACTCGAGTCGGCATCGATACTGTTGTCCTCTGGTGGGATGTTGAGCTTCTTGTAAAGAATGGCAAGAAGGGCACCAAGAATAGCATCAAATGCGCCCTCCTCATCAGTGACCTCTAAAAGCTGAGCACGAACAGAAAGACTGACAGAGTCTGCATCGCCACCAGAAGCACTCTTCTTGACGCATCTCATGCGAGCAAGCATAGGATAGCCGAGCCACTCTGGAAGGTTGGTGTCCTTGTGAGGATTGAAGCGTGGAAGACCACAGGAGATCTCCCAGTTCTTGCCATTCCTTGGGTGACCAGCGTTGACGGCTTCGGCAAAGAAGTGGTAGAATGCACGCTCGGAAATGTTGGCGTAACCCATCTGTCTGATGTGCTCTTGGGTAGCCTTGTCGCGACGAGCGAGCATACCAATACCGTAAATACCTGGCAAGTTCATGACACTACCAGCAAGACCCTTTCTGGCGCGCATCTCGCACATACCAGAGAGGAAAGCATTACCGGCAGCGTATGCGGTCTGACCGACATTACCAGTGACTCTGACGAGAGAGGAAAAGGTGATGAAGAAGTCAAGCGTGTCCTCGCTGAAGAGCTCGTCCAGAAGAAGTGTACCATCGACCTTGGCTTTGATGACCTTGGAAAAGTCCTCGTATGGCATACGGTAGAAGAGATCGTCAACAGAGACGACGGCGGCGTTGGCGACACCAATGATTGGCGGCATCTCCTTGCTCATCTTCTTGTAGCAGTCCATCAAAGAAGAGCGGCTCGTGATGTCAAGAGCGTAAAGCTTGACAATACCACCCATCTTTGCGATCTGATCCTGCCACTTCTGGTCGACGTTGGGGTTTCTGCTAGTAAGAGCGACATATCTGGCACCGCGGGTGATCATCCATCTGCAGAGAGACAGACCAAGCTCACCAGTAGCACCGACAATGAAGTATGTTCTGTCATTACGGAAACGGACCTCCTCCTCGGCGGAGTGAAGCTTGACTGGAACCTCGTTGCTCTCGGTCCAGTTGACTAGGCGGAGCTCCTGAGCGTTGCAGACAGTGCCGGCAAGGCTGGCCAGGGAAATCTCCTCAGCAGCCTCGATGTCGATGACCTTGCTGAACTCCTTGAGCTGAGCACTCATATCCTTAACCTCAGAGCGGGTGAAGCCCTGAGTACCAAAGACGGAAGAAGCATCGCTCTTGGAGCACTTGGCCGGCAGCTGCTGAGCGAAGCGAGCGCCAACGCTGTCAACTTCCATGTCGGAAGACATATTCACAAAGACAGCGGCATCGACTGGGATGATGTTCTTCAGCGCACGATCTGCAGTAGCAGGGTGAACAAAGGTGTATGGAGGCTCGCTCAATGTGGTGGAAGTCAAAGTAGCAGAGACATGAGCGGAGGAAGCGCGCTGCTTGAGGGCTTTGGCGAAAGCTGGAGAAGCGTCATGAACAAAGATAGATCCTTGCTTACTGGCTGATGCAACGACTGTCTCTGCCATGAAGTTGTTTGTAATAGCTGTGAGGAAGCTACCTTCTTGTCCATCAGTGACATCGCACTCGGCAATCCATTGCTTAGAGACGATGATGGTAGAGGCCTGGTTGTCGGAAAAGCCAACGACCTTCTTGTTGGTAGCGGTGTCGTGACCGACAAAGATGAAGACGCTTCCGACATCTGCGATCTTGATCGGGGCCTGAGTAGACTTGCGGACACGAACAGAGCGTTGAGAGTCGTTTGCGACTACCGCAGGAGCCTGTTCAAGGGTGTATCTGGAGCGCTGCATTTGGACAGAGACAGCAGCCTCATCGAGAGAAATAGGCTTGGTGATGTCACGACGGGAAGTGTTGTACTTGGCATCAAGATCTGGGCGAGCATCGTAACGGGGAACCTCGACAGTGCCCTTCCACATGTACAGCTCCTTCTCAAGAGTGTAGAGTGGGTCATATGGGATCTTGAAGCTCTTCCAGCTGTCGACGACCTGAGCCTCGAGGAGGTATTTGGCGACATCTGTCGGGCTTGGCAACTGCATGTCCGAGTCATAGTATCTGAAGAGAAGGTCCTTCCTCTCACCATACATACAACGACCGACGGAGACCATCATTGTCGCAAAAGGATTGTCACCACGGGCACCCTGACCAATCCAGAAGATGTAGCGTGGAATTTGTGATAGCTTCTGCATGATGGCGTATTTTTCTGGGGTAAAAGGTCTGAAGGCTGGCTCGTCGAGCTCAGACAAGCAAAGAACGACGTGCTTTGGAGTAAGCTTTTCGACATCAATGTCCTGTAGCTTCTCGATCAAGGTAAGACTTTTGCAGAATGGCTTGACAATGTCCTCGATCTCGGAAACGAGCTTGAAGGTCTTCATCTCGGCACCACCAACAATCATGAGCTCCTCAAAGACAGTCTTGTCGGCAAGACCAGAGATCGGGTTCTTGAGAAGGTTCATCTGAGCGTCTACAGCCTGAGCTGCCAGGACTCTCGGAGAGTCAGTGGCACTGTTGACACCACCAAAACCATGCTCCTTGAGAAGGGTGTCCCAATCAGCAGCAGTTTCGGCATTGTCACGAATGATGAGCCATCCACCTGGCTTCATCATCTTACGAACGTGAGCAAGGTTCTCACTCAGGGGAGCACTGTCCTCTGCAACGGCTGGAGAGATGATGACACCGTAGGCGGATTCCTTGAATTCTTGCTCAAGAGGGTCCTGAGCAATATCAAGAACCTTAAAGTTCATGTCATCGACATGCTGCTCGAAGACCTCCTTGGCAGTGTCAAAGACGTCCTCAGAGGTGTGGGTGTAGGTGTACGAGCAGAAGTAGTCGCCGATAGTGTTGAAAATCTCCTTGGTGAGGCTTCCGCTGCCTGCGTTGAGCTCAAGCATGTCGGTGAAAGGGAAAAGAGCGGTGATCTGAGCAAGAAGCTCTGCGGTGTAAATCTCGGAGAGATCGGAGGTCTCGGTAAGCTCGCGCTCGGCCTTGACCTTCTCGACGACGGCTTGAGCAGCAGGGTGGGCACGGAACCAAAGAGTCTCGGCGAACAAATTGCGGTCCGTCTTCTTGGAAGGCGCAGATAGAGGAGAGACGTGAAGACCTTCGACTTGGACAATACCGTTCTTGCAATCCTCGTCGAAGATATCAACATCACCAGAGACATCGTTTGCGCTACCGTCGGTGTTCAGGGCAGATGTGAAATGGAACTCCTTGCCAAGACCAGCACCCTCTGGGATTAGAGACGGGTTAATCTTGATCTTCTCGATCAGAGTTGGAATCATCAGAGTCCAGAGATCACCATCTCCCGGCGCGCCAAGTGCAGCAAAGATGGCCTGGAAGGCGACGTCGAGAGTGGCTGGGTGGAGAATAAATGGGCATGGCTCATCCTCGTCTTCTGGAGAACAGAGAGTTCCACATGACTCATCAATGTTGCGGCTGAGCGTAGAGATACCCTTGAAAAGATCCTCGTAGTTGTATCCAAGCTCGGCGATACAATTGTAGAAGTCGTCGACGTTGCATTCGCGCATTGGCCATTGGGGTGCGGTGTAGCTTGGCAGCAGGTTTGGTGAAGACTCACCAACAGTAATGACGAGCTTACCGTTGGCAACAGAAGAGAACGAGGTAGAGTCCCTGCTCATTGCAGCATCGCAAGTGAAGTTTGCAGTGACTTTGCCGGCTGTCTTCTGAACATTCGAGAGCGCAAAAAGTGTCTCGATACTGGTGTTCTCCTCAGGCAGAGGCATAGCTCTGTGGATAGAAAAGTCGTGAATCTCAATGGAAGCGATTTGCTCTCTTGGTACAACGCTCTTACAAGATTCTACAGCAAGAACGGCGAAACCAGCGGCTGGGAAAAGAGCCTGTCCCTGGATGGAGTGACCTGAGAGCCAAGGAATTTCCGCACGAGTGATGTAGTTGCGCCAGCGGTACTCGCCCTCGGCCTCGTTGCTCTCACGAATGCCGAGAAGCTGGTGAGGTGGGTCCTTCCTGAGACGATTGGCCTTGCCGCCACGAGACTCGTACCAGTAGACGCGGTCGTGGTCCCATGCATAGTTGGGAATACCCTTGATGAGATGGTTGCTGCGTGCAACACCATTTTCACTGAAAGCAGTGCAGTATCCGGTGAGATCGACAGCGTTTGGTCCGAGACGGTTGCGGAGGAACCCAAGAGCATCAGCCAGAGCCTCGACATCATTGGTGCCACGAGACAGGCAACCAGTATATGGGACTTCACGACCGATAGTCTCCTCGATAGTAGAGCTGGCTGGGCCTTTAAGTGCAGGGTGAGGCCCAACTTCCATGGTCAGGGCTGGATTTTCAAGGTCTTCGAGGGCACCTTCAATGGCCTGCGAGAACAAGACACAGTTAAGCATGTTGTCCTTCCAGTAGACACTCTTCAGATCACTGTAGAGGTCCTCGTCAACCTTGCGACCGCCGTAGACGGAAGAGTACCATGAGGCAGCTCCTTCGGCGGGTGTCAGAATCTCGATCTTGCAGACATTGAGAGCCTCGATGTAGGCGTCACTACTTGGGATCATGTGGTGGGAGTGGTAAGCAGTGTCGACCTTGAGCTGACGGGCAAACTTGCTTTCATCCTCGAAGACGAGCTTTGCATGCTCGACTGCATCCATGTCACCAGAAAGGGTGACACTGGCAGAAGAGTTGCTAGCAGCTACTTGAAGTTTGCCTTCAAAGGCAGGCAGCTGGCAAAGCTCGTCGGCATCGTCCATGGAGGTACCCGCTGCAAGCATAGCACCTTTCTGACCTTGAGGGCCACCTGCGAGCTTTCCGAAGAATCCTCTGTAGTAGGCGATCCTGATGGCGTCATGGGCAGAAACAAAGCCGGCAGTGTATGCGCAGCCGATCTCGCCTGAAGAATGTCCGACGACAGCCTTGAAGCTGATGCCCGCCTTCTTTAGCAACTCGACCAAGCAGACCTGAACAGCAGTGCAGAGAGGTTGGGAGAGGAGACCCTCACTGATGCGAGACTCCTTACCCTCTTTGAGCATCTCCTCGCGAAGAGACCACTCCGGGCGGTCGGACTCGGGAAGAGTGGCCAAAGAGTGCTCGAGCTTGGAAATGATGTCGCTGACAAGAGGAGAAGCAAGAATCAATTCTTTTCCCATGGAGGCCCACTGAGCACCTTGACCAGTGAAGACACCGAGAATACCTTCTCCAGCGTTGGTTGGCTTGGTTCCAAGAGGCTTGTTGTCGGTCTGTTTGGCTTCCAAAGCAGCTTCGAGTTTCTCGCGAAAGCCATCAACAGTGGTAGCACTGAAGAATGTCCTGAATGGGAATGCGGAGCGCTTGTTGAGGGTGTATGCCAATGCTGTGAGGTCGACATCCTTATTCTCAGCCAAGAAGTCGACGTAGGTCTTGACCTGGTTGGTCAAAGACTTCTCACTGGTCGAGCTGAAACTGATCGGAAGGACATTGACGGAACCGTTGGTAATTTCTTTGACAGGCTCTGAAGGCTGGTAGCTTTCGAGAATAGCGTGCGCATTGGCACCACCAAAGCCGAAGCTGTTGACAGAGACACGACGAGGAGTACCGGCAGGAAGTTCTGGCCATGATACAGGTTCAGTTGGGATGCGAAGGTGGTCCCAGAATGGCTCGATGTCGGGGTTCAACTCGTTGAAAAGGAGGTTTGGTGGGATAATGCCATGCTGGATGGCAAGAGATGCTTTCATAAGACCAGCGATACCGGCAGTTCCTTCGGTATGACCGATGACAGTCTTGATAGAACCAACGTGGAGAATCTCGTCTGGGTTTTCCGTCTCACGGTCGCCGAAAAATGCGGAGTAGATGGCTCCGGCCTCCTTTGGATCACCAGCTCTGGTACCAGTACCGTGAGCTTCAAAGTATTGTGGACGGTCCGAAGTCTTGTTGAGGTCGAGACCAGCGCGGGCATAAGTCTCGCGAATAAGGGCGGCCTGTGCCTCGGCACTCGGCATGGTAATACCGGTGGTACGACCGTCCTGGTTGGTGCCGGTCTCTCTGATAATACATTCGATGTGGTCGCCGTCGGCAATGGCGTCGCTAAGTGTCTTCATGATAACAGATCCAATACCTTCACCACGAGCATAACCAGTGGCCTCAGAATCCCACATACGGGAACGGCCAACAGCGGAAAGCATGTTGAGGTTGGATTCGGCGATGAAGGTTTTTGGGCTGAAGATCAAGTTGGCACCAGCTGCAACAGCCATTCGTGAGTGACCGCTGCGAAGAACTTGAACAGCTTGGTGAACAGCGATCAAGGAGCTGGAGCAGGCAGTGTCGATAGTCATTGACGGCCCGTGCCAGTTGAAGAAGTAAGAGATACGGTTGGACATGATAGAGAGGGCAGCACCGGTCGCAGAGTACTTGGCAATGGCCTCGCTGTCAGTGTTGAGAATTTCGGAATAGTCGTTACACATGTTTCCGACATAGACGGCAGTCTTCGAGTCCGAAAGACCATCGATTGTAAGGCCGGCATTCTCAACACCCTCGTATACTGCCTCAAGAAGCAGTCGTTGTTGTGGGTCGATTGTGTTTGCTTCGGCGGCAGAGATGTTGAAGAATTGTGTGTCGAAGACCCTTGGGTCTTCTTGGAGGAGATATGCGTCAAGGACGTTGCTGGTGCCATGGTGGTGGCCATCCTTGTTCCACCAGTTGTCCGCCTTGAAGCGGTCAATGTGGCTTAGGACATCGCGTGGGTTCTCCAAAAGCTTCCAGAGCTTCGAAGGTGATGAAGACTCGCCAGGGAAACGGCAGCCAGTACCGATGATGGCGATTGGCTCTCCGACAGGACTCATTTTGTCTGATATGATATTGGATGATGGGATATTGTGTGGTTGGTAGATTTCCTACTTGTTAGTGCTAGAATTTATGAACGGATATACTTTGTAAACAAGAGTGGTTGTCGGTGTGAATGTTGATAGCTCTTGATCTTTGATCTATGTTACACTTGTGGATGGGTATACGGTATTTGATCCAGGCTGGAAGACAGACATGGTCAGTGGAGGGTTCAGGCAAAGCGGTGTATTCACACCATACACTTACTGATTGATATGAAATGCTTGCTGAACTGAGGCTTCCACTGAACTGAGATGCTTTGATGGAAAAGGAAATGGTGCTAGACTGAACTTGGTGCTTGAAAAGAAAAAGCTTGAGATACTGAGGATGAAATTGAGAAATGTTGGATTGAGGCAGGAATAAGTAGCATGTAGACAATATAGATATCTTATACGCAAGAGCATAGTTTGGTTTCCTACTGGTAAACCGTAAGATCGTCTTATGCGTGGCCACATGGATCTCCAGAGTAAGTAGTCTAGTCTAAAGTATCTCGGGAAGACCCAAAGTCAGCGAACCAATCGATACTTCCACGGCATCCAGCACCAACGAGAGATAGGGTTCGGCTTCGTAACACGCACAAAGGGCCACTCTTAGCCACTGATGACACCTGCATCAACGCGTCGAACAACGAGAATGGGTATTGTATGTACTAAACGGCCCGTGGTGGAACAAGTCCATGAAGAGTGGAGTGTGGTTGAAGATCGTCAGGCAAGCGCTTGCTGTTCAGAGCTTGTTCCATGTTGGTAAAGAAGATAAGCACAATGTTTCTAAGGATAGAAGAGGATTTGGTCTGCTTATTGGCGAAAGTGGAAGTTGGAGCAGATTGGCACTCGGCTTAAGCTCGCTGACCCCGCGTTCCAAGCGCGCCATCAGCCGGAGCGGCCCGCTTCTATTCCAGGAAAATATGCTTGGTACGACCCGATGCCATGGGCGAATGTTCCTCTTCATCGATGTCTCATGCAGCCTTTTTTACATGCTGAGAAGCCTACGGTCACGAACAATGTGCTCGAATACGACGTACATTGGAATTCCTTGGGTCCTGAGCGCTGGATCTGTGATCGCAGTTTCTGACAGTGTATCGCTGACCGAAACGAGGATGTCCTTCCTCATGGTGCAGGCCACAAAGTAGTCATGGTCAAGTCCTTCGAGGTGACACATTGACATATCTCGCTCTTGATATGTACGTAGGTAAGTCCTCCGCATGACAATGCTTTGGTGAATCTCAACAAGTCATATACATCCGCTTCTCTTCTCCCTCCATGGTTCTTTATTTCTGCGTCATCACAAGATGGGAGGCATACTCAATCCCAAGATTGCTTTGGCTGCCATTGGCGTAGCCTTGATCGGTCTTTGCATTCAATACGTGCTCAAGACGATCGAGGAGAACAAATTCAAGCGGGCGAATGGTTGTCTACCTGGCCGACAATATCCTCAGTCACGATGGCTATTCGGCCTCGACAAGCTCGTCGACATCAAAACAAGTAGCCATGAAAAGCGCTTTCTTCAGACTGGCATGGACAAGGCAAAGAAGTTTGGCCACGACACTTTTCACGCCAGCGTTATGGGTTCACAAATGACAATGACGATTGATCCAGAAAACGTCAAAGCTATCCTGACGTCAAAGTTCGAAGATTTCGGACTCGGTATCAGGAAGAAAGCCTTCGGTCCATTACTGGGTGAGGGCATTTTTGTTGCAGATGGCAAGCAGTGGGAACACTCGAGGGTTTGTATTCAACAGTGACAACAAAAGCATGAGTTGACCAGTCCAGGCCATGGCACGACCACTTTTTGTCAAGGCCAAGATCA
>Ga0058704_10001641_pt1 | contig 10408 bp, 11 predicted proteins | sample AgamicMgSfe_FD_71363 | JGI IMG/M metagenome (GOLD analysis project Ga0058704, IMG submission 71363) | Agave microbial communities from Guanajuato, Mexico - Mg.Sf.e | ecosystem: Host-associated > Plants > Phyllosphere > Phylloplane/Leaf | place: Guanajuato, Mexico | collected 2012-05-30 | reverse complement strand
TCCGTCCATCGCGGTCAAATCCACAACAGAAAAGCTTCGATGGCACTGCGGTGGAGCAATTCCCCGCCCTGCCCCTCGGGCGTCCAGATACAGATGACAGCTTTTGCATCGCCGTTTTCACTGATCTTCCCTGTCCCTAGTCGCTTTTGGCTTGCAAACCTGTGGTACACTACTTTACCCTCTCCCGCCTCAGCCCGAACCAGGATCCGCGATCTCACAACAAACATCTAGCAACGCGTCGCTTTCGAGCAATCACGTTATCTGGCTCTCTTACTGACTCCATTGTGTCTCAGAACCAACCGAATGCTGGCCAACCTGGTTTGCCGCCGCCACAGCCTCTGCAACATCCGCGACCGGCTGGGCTAATCCAACAATATCGGCCCCAGTCGCCTCATCACTCCCAAAATCTTCAATCAACGTCTCAGGGAGCTTACACTTCTCCACACCTATCAAATCACAGCCTCTCCCAGCATCAATCACCTTACGTGGGCCCTGTCCCTGGAGTGACTCAGCAGCACCCTGGCGAGACCACTTTCTTTGGCGCTCATCCTAGTCCATACAGTACGCATAGCGCTGCTGGCAGTTACACGTCTTCAGGTAAGCCCTAATTCTCTTCTTACATGACAGTGCACGCAAAGAGTGTTTATTGTTGCCTGTGAAAACGCCAATGGGCGTAATGGCCAGACCGTATGGGCTTGGACTGACCGGGATCTCAGAACACAACGACACAATGGCAGCTCAAGCGGCGATAAGTCGTCAGCCCTACCCGCCAATTCAATCGAGCTACCAGACGCCGCAGTCCAATTCACCAGCGTCAATTCATTCGCCGCAAACTGATGCTCATGGCCGCCCGCTGTACGGTATGCCACCTATGGCGCAGCAAATGTACTATCCGCAGTACCAGATGCCGCAGCAGTCCCCCTACACGCAACATCCTTCATCTTCTCACCATGCTGCCATGACATCCGCACCAAGCATGATGATGTCGCATCAGCAATCACAGCAGCCCGTGTCGCAGCAGCAACATCAGTCAAGTCATTCACAGCCGAGTATGATCGATACGAAGCCTTCATCAGCATCCTTGCAAAGGCCCCCTTCTGTCCTCGGCGCGCCTCATGGGACTCCGCAAACACCCTCTGGTCCAGGTAGGCAGCAATGGTTGGTCCTTGATTCTCACACCTTCTAATTCCCGCATAGCTCCAGGTCCCATCCCAGCCACAACGCCCCTCGTTGTTCGCCAGGACAACAATGGCGTACAGTGGATCGCCTTCGAATATTCTCGAGATCGTGTCAAGATGGAGTATACCATCCGCTGCGATGTCGAATCGGTGAATGTTGATGAACTAAGCTCAGAATTCAAGTCCAATAACTGCGTCTATCCGAGAGCGTGCTGCAACAAGGACACGTACAAAGGCAACCGGTTGCACTACGAAAGCGAATGCAACGCGGTAGGATGGGCGCTTGCGCAATTGAACCCGTGTCTACGCGAGAAGCGCGGACTTATCCAGCGCGCTGTCGACAGCTGGCGGAACAGTAACCAAGACGTTCGATTACGAAGCCGCCGAGTACGGCGCATGGCGAAGATACAGACCAGAAAAGCCGCGTCAGTTCCAGCTGGCGCTGCCGGCCCACTGCCGGTTCCTCAAGGCCCTGCAAGTGCGGGCTTGCCTCCTCAAGGTATGCCTCCGCGACCATTCCTTGGATCAGGCGGTCCGCCGATGCTTCTTCACCATGCCGACGGTCACGGACCCGGTAGTGGTGAGGACGTCAGCGGTATGTTCCATCACGTGTAGATGACACGGTGTATCAGTCACAGTCACAATCACACGAGCAGATTTTTGGAGGAAACGAGGAAACGCCCCAGCAATGCGAAATATACCCTGTACAGTGCTGTACACAATATGTACTTTGGACGTTGCAAAAGGCAGCATCGCAAATTGTTATTTGACGCCTCGCTTGTGTTTTTGTCCCTTGTTTTTGTCTCTCGCTTCGCAAATACCCATGCTTGCAACCTTGCAAGTCATTTGAGTCCACGCTAATCCTTCGCTTCTTATAGCCGGGAATGAATACAGTAATAGTAGTGCGCCCGCACATCATCACCAGGCCCCTTCGCAAGGTCAAGCCGATCTTACATCACCGCAATCTACTCTGGCTCGGTACGCTCAAGCGCTTTATCCCTATCCGCACCCGACGGCACCGGGTGCGGGCAGCTCATCCATGCCTTCGGTACATGATCCTATGGATAACATGCATCATCCCCAGACCTCCACACTTGCGACGCCTGCTTCAGCCTCAGTCAAGGATCTTGAGGAGGACGACGACAGCAAACGAGCACTGTTTGGCGACGTCCCGGATTCGAAACGCCGCAAGTTCATCCTCGTCGAAGACACCCAGCGAGGTACACGCGTGCGGGTACGTGTCATGCTGGACCAGGTCAAGATGGACGACATGCCCGATGCGCATCTGAGAATCAACGCCGTCTATCCTCGATCCTACTATCCACGGCAAATGCGCTCACCGCCGGGCTCGCCACGAGGACGCGGCATCTGGGACGATGAGGATGACGAGCCGGAAGGCGTGTCGGGAACAGCACCAACACATGGCAAGACCATGGTGCCAGTGTCGTTCATGGACGGCAGTGAAGCGAAGTTACCTGTGCCACGGATGACAAAGTCAAAGAGAGCAAGAGAGGTCGCATTAAACGAGCTCGGTTACCGCATGGCGTGGGGTCAGGCAAGGACGTTTAATGGGCGTACACTCTTCTTGCAGCGATCTTGTGAGTCTCGTCCGCTACCATGAGTTTGTGTCGTACTGACAATGCGTAGTGGATGCGTACCGAAACAAAATGCGGAGCACAATGGTCGCCGCTGGCCAAGATGTCGCAGATATCGCGCCTCACTTCGAGACACGTTCGGGCAAGCGAAAGTGGCTCGAGAGGACCAAGCGCGCAAGGCGAGCGGAGTCACCATGAGTCCTCGATGTGATAAACGATACCGAACAACTGCCAGTACGACCATCTGCGTGAACGACTCTGGGACGTTCGCGATAGTGGCTTACGGACTACATTCTATCCATTTCCCGCTCGACCTTCTTCAGCAGAGACACCACGCTTGAATGTTGCTTGACAGCTGCTTTGGACTCGGGCTCGGCGTGTTGAATCGCGCCTAGAGCATTTTGGAGGACTCTTCAGCGTGCTGCGTTCTGAGCGCATTTTAGTCGGATATTGTACACTTCACGGCAACACAACGATTGATGAAAGGGTTTGCTGGTAAAAGGAAAAGGTGGAAGCTGTGTACACTAGGGCAGTAAAAAGGGACTGGGCTGTGGGATAGGTGTAAGCGCAGGTCGTCCTTAAACAGCACGAAGATGGTTGACATACCCGTATGTTCGCCGTCACGCACGCATGTGACGTCAGATGAGTGTTATGGCGCTCGCACGAAAGTACAGGATACTATCATGAACACGGCTGGTGCTGAACCAGGTTACCAGGCAGCTTTACCAGAGTGCAGAACCGCTGAGTTTCTTGCAGCGGAACAGCTTGTGAAACCGACGTCGCAGGCCGGCAGCACCGTCTGTGCGACAGATCATTGAGGATTACTACTCACAGTCGCGTAAGCCACGGTGAGCCAATTGATCTGCAATCAAAGCGTTTAATCCCGCCATCTTCCAGTATTTCAAACACAGGCGGAGACGAGCAGTCTTGATACCGCGGTCGATAATTGCAGGATGTCCTTCGCTCGATACGGCTGATGGCGAATCAGAAGACTGCGTCAGGTCCTCGTAGGAAGACGCCGTCTCATAGACTCCATGAATACTTGATCTCGTTTGCGCTCATCGTGTTCGAGATGATCCATCGTCGAGCGTTTTCCTTACGTTGAGATTGATAATTTGTCTAACTTGTCGGCTGAACAACACAGACGAATGTTGGCTATTTGGTATTAGAGACGTCCAGAAAATCGCTCTGCTCAGTGATTATCGAAACTGTGGAGCGATGACTGTGCCTACGAGCGATGGTTCTGCCTACTGTACTACAGTACGTACCTCAGTCACAAAGGCTACGTATGCGCGGAGACATGTGACAGTCGTTACTGCTGCAGGAAGAATTAGGGTTCAGTAGACCACCGGAACAACCAGTGAATCTTATGCAAAACCGTTGCACTATCGTTCGCTACACTCTTACGAGTCACGACAGAAATAGGTCTTTTCGGCCATCGGGCGAGGCAGTCCGCTAGATCACCATTCCGCCTCCGCCAAACCACACCCCCATCTATCGACCCACGTACCCCGTTGGCAATGTGGCACACCTGATCAACTCATACCGGGTAGCGGGGTATGTTATCGTCACGTGACAGGTTTCAAGCGCCCTCTCGTATCAAGTCATTTCTTCTGCTCCGGGACCGGCGTAAGCAATCCCTTCCCTTCTATCGCGCTCTTCAGGTTATCCAACACAAGTAGCTCCATGCTCTTCTGCGTCTCCCACGTTGCAGTGCCGATATGAGGCAACAGCACCACATTCTCATTCTCCATCAATCCCAGGTGTACCCTGGGCTCTTCCTCGAACACATCTAGACCTGCGGAAAACACCTTGCCGGAATCCAATGCATCAACGAGCGCTGCTTCATCCATAATGGGCCCCCGAGCGGTATTGATGATAATAATGCCATCCTTCATGATATCAAACTGCGGCTTCGCGATGATATGTCGCGTTGATTCATTCAGCGCGAGGTTCAGACTAAGGACATCCGACGTCTTCATGAGGTCGTCGAACGACACGTATTGGGCGCCTTGCTCTTGCTCCTCCGGCAGCCGATTGCGGTTATGGTACTGTATCTTCATTCCGAATGCCCTAGCTCTTGACGCGACCGCCTGTCCAATACCGCCCATACCAAGTATACCAAGCATCTTGTCTTCTGGATCATGTCCAAGCTGGAAGCCCTTACCTCTCCAATCGCCCTTTCTCAAACCTTGGAACGGTATGGTAATGCGCCGAAGTGCGCCAAGCATAAGAAACAGCGCCGTGTCGGCCGTGGAGCCATTGACAGCTATCGGTGTGCTACTGATCTCGATATTCCGTTCTGTGCACGCCGGCACATCGATATTGTCGTAGCCGGCGCCATTGTGCGTGATATATCGTAAGCTTTTCGGTAGATGGTGAACGAGCTCTTTGTTGAAGGGTCCAGTTACGCTGGTGCTCTCGTTTGACCGGTAGATGCCTACAACGTCGTTATATTCGCCGGATTTGAGCTTGGACAGGAAATCTTCTCGTGAGCCTGTGCCGTATTCCTATCTCTATCTTAGTAGGCGACACCTTCGACCCCGCTATCGTCTACCCACCCACCCACCTTGAGCTTTACTAAAGAGCTAAGAGCCTCCCACTCTTTTCGCGTGTGTTTGATCTTGCCAAGCAGCAAAGCAGCTCTAGAAGAAGACATTTGGAAATAGTTGCTGGAAAGCGAAAAAGAAGTGAAGAGGTCATTGCATGTACAAGTCTGCAATGCTCATGCATTCAAGATGCCGGCTTCCGACTCAAGTAAGCCGAAAGCAAACGCCGCCAATGTCCGCCGCCCTGTCTACCAGAAATCCTTCGCTGCGTTTCATTCATAAAGTATCATTCGCCGCAGTGCAGCGCTGCTTGAGCTATTGCAAGCGTACTGGTTCGTGTGTTCGCGACCTGCCAGTCATCTCCGAAATCTAGGTCACGGTCCGTTCGCCAGCGCTGTGTTCCCGTACCAATGCCCTCTACCCGTGATACTCGTCTTCTCCTCATGATACTGCAGTCGACTCACTGCAGTCCAAGATCCCAGTTATCCATCCCCGGCAGCGTGTCATACAAGAAATTGTTGCTATCCGCCGGCAAGAATCCCGACCACCACTCCGAATCATTCATACTCGTCGCCACGCCCTGGTTCCCATTCACCGCGAAGTTGCCAATAGCGTCCAGATCCGTCCACGAGAAGTCGCCCATCAGGTTTTCTGACAAAACAGGTGATTCAGTCTCAGCATTTGACGCAGGACCTGCGGGACCCGGGCCCAGATTGGTGCTACTGCCAGGTCGGTAAGGATTGGTTAAGGTGGCGGTGCTGCGGGCCTCCTTGCGCTCTTTGCGATCGACTTTGTCCCACAAAAGTCGGAGCAGCTGTGAATACCGGCTACCAGGGTGATGTGAACCGACGGCGGAACGCTCGAGGCGGCTGACTGTCTCTGAGACCATTTGACGGACTGATTGCTCTTCATCTGCCGACAGCACACCGGCACAGCGAGCTCGATAGAGGAAGACGGCGCTGTAGACGCAGTATAGATAGAAGCGCAGAGGCATGTAGCGCAAGCCTCTTTCGGGATCCACGAAGGTATTGCACATGCTCAGCAAGCTCTTTGCTGCGTCGAGACCTTCGTAGATGAAGCGAGCGTCTCCAACGGCGCCGACGTTGTTGTAGAAAACGCGCTGGACTGAAGGACTGCGCTTTGGCTTCTGGCCGTCTGGGGCTGTATCTTGTGAAAGTGCTCTCTTGACAGTGGCATGGAAGGCGAAGGCGTTAGTGTACAGTCTGAGGTAGTCGTAGCTCATGAGAAGGGTGGCTTTGAGGTTCGGCGAACATGTCAGCGTACCCCAGACTGACTTCCAGCCGTAAATAGCGCTTCTGAAGTCGTCGATGTATTTAATGTAGCCACCGCTCAAGTGACTTCGCATGCTGTTGCCAGGGTTGGAGTACAGCACATCGTGCACGTTTGAGAAGAGCAGCGTCAACTCTAACGTAGCCTGGAAGATGGACGCGAAATCTTCCTCGCCCGGGCCAGTAGGTGCCAACATCGGGAAGTCCTCTTTCCGCAGTGTCGTGAGCGGGCCAGGACCACGAGACCAGAAAGCTCTGCCCAAGCGTATCGAGATCTGCCGGTCACTGATGTAGCACGCTGTCCAAACTGTCCGCTTTCGCTGCCATTGAGGATCTTTGGCATCGTCACCTCTGACAGCAAAAGAGTAGCGGTCAAGTCCGAGGAAGTAGCCTATGCGCAGTGCGGTGCCAACATGCATCCACGCCTCACGGTCTTCTTCGCCACGCCCGACGTGGCCGGCGTCACTTCTTGACGTGTACGGCGTCCACTCGGCAAGAAGCAAAAGGGCTTCTACTGCTTCCACGTTGCCAGGCCCGCCTGCTGCCAGCGCAGAGACCAGCGAGCGCATGTACTCCGAGCATGCCGCGAAAATTTGAGGCTCCTCTGTCAAGTCTCTGGAAGCGACGACCAATATCGCGGTGAGGAGATGCCTCTCCTCGCGTGCTGTCTGGGTCAAATTGACTGCATCAAGAGTGGACTTTGGCACGAGCGGGAAGTAAGGGTGGTAGTAGTGCTTGTAGCGCTGCAGCAACTGGATGATCTTCGACAAACCAAGCTTGCCTTCGTTCACCAGCGGATAGTCGAGCGTATGGTGGTTGGGTGTCCGCGAAGTGCTGTGCAAGGGTAAGAAAGATGGCCCGGCTTCGCCACCACTGCTTGCGATTTGAGCCAAGATGCCGAGAGCGTCACTGGGATTCTGCAGGTCATTGAAGGCGATGTTGCCGCCTTCTTCCGACGAGCCACTCCTCGTGCCACCGGTCAGATATGCGTCTTTGCTCTCCGTACGCAGCGCCGGATCCAAGAACATTGCTGGACTGGGAGAAGGGTTCATGGTTGGCATGGCCAGTCCATGGATCCCAAAGTTATTCACATGCTCCGTGCTGCTGCGATGGACGTCAGTGGCCTCACGCTTAGCATTTGTATCGTGACACTTACGGTCCATGGCCAAACTCAAGGGCAGACGAGTCGAGCGTCGGGCTCTCCGGACGAGAATCATCGTCCAGCTGCGCCTGGTCTGCGGTCCTCTTGCGAACTCTTCGGCCACCGCGATTGGAAGAGCCAATGACGCATTCGAGGTTGTTGGCTTTGCATCTCTCGCATGGTGTTATGGCCACACCGTCGACTACCGGACTACGCATTGTCAGCAACGTGTCGGCAACCTCCATTTCGGCTCGGTGACTGGAGTCGCTGTCGGGCGGGAAAACGCCTTTTAGATATCGATCGCGCGTTTGCGTGTGTTCCATACTAAACGACGAGCGCCCGGATCAAGACGCTCTCAACCCATGCCGGCGCAATCAATGTTGCGACAGAATGAACAAGACTTACAGATGACAAGCACTCTTCCTCTTCCTACACACCAAACACGCCCGACTCGTCCGCTTCTCCTTCTTCTCGCCCTTCTCATCATGGTCATCATGCTGTTCATTCTCCGCGCCGACGCTCGACTCCATGTTGGCTGTCTCGCTGTACGGTTCGGTGATTGAGACGTCGCCGAAAAGAGAGGCTTTTCGGGGTTCGAGGCAGGAACGTTCGGCCCGCCCTGCCAAGCTGAGCCCGGAGTATAGAGCTATGCGAGGTGTGATTGGTTGAGCAAGCCATCAAGAAGCGATACATCTTCAAGTTTGACAACTGAAATAAGTGTTGTACGCTTCGTCAAGCAGTATAGCTGAGCTGAATGAAACGTTTCGCGACGAGGACCGTGCATGTTTCGCGAACTACATTGAACACCGGACGCCTCGCTAAACCCACACTATGTACGCAAACACCTGGAACACAAGGCCCAGGTACCGGCGTTCTTTGCTCCAAGAGCCAAACATGTCAAAAGGGATCCTTTTTCCCGAACAAGATCATTGCCAATAGCCAGACTTCTCCGACAGACAGCTCAAGTATCAAGCCAACCCCCACCCCCACCATCCACTGCCCTGCCCTCTTTACCCTCCCCATTCTCCCCATCCCCCTCTCTGCTCTCCTTCCGCACCCCAGACAGCGCAGTAATATCCGTCCTGTCCGAACCGCGGGACCCTTTCTCCTCACCCTCTTCCTTCTCACGATCAGCAGAAGAAGCAGAGCTCTCACTCCACCACCCCTCCGGCCTCGTCGGCCTCTGCCCCACCGCGACAACCGTCGTAGGAGACGTAAGACCAGAACTAACACTAACCGTACTATCTGAGATATTTCTCGAATGCCGCTTTTGCTGCTGCTGCTGTCGAGAAGACTCCAATCTAGGTGAGCGGATGGGTGTGGGTATACCTCTACGCCTCGGCATCGACGTCGATGTCGATGATGGTGTCGGTGAGCTCCCCACCATCCTCCTCTCAGCACTCCTCGGCGGCGTCGCAGGACGCACCTCCTCGTTCCGTCGTTGTGGTAGACCCACCGTAGAAACCGGAGTAGTCGAGCGCGCATACTGAATACTACGAGCATACCTCTCAGGCGTACTCCCCACCTCGTCATCGAACTCGACATCACTTTCATCCAACTGCTCGCCCCGATCAATCTCAGAAGAAGCTTGTCCCCCCACCCTGAAAGCCGCTGCCTGCGCCCGAGCATTCGTTTCCCGGAAAGAGGAACGCTGCTGTGTTCTGCGCTCAGAGTCGGAGTAACCTGGTGGCTGTGGTGAGCCATTGGTCTCGGCAGACATAGAGAGATGCGCTCGATCGGCGATACTGCGTTGTTCTTCACGCCAGCCGAGTGCGGATTGTTTGGTTTGGTCTGGTGCTGCGTAACTCTCAAGCGCTTCGAAGACGTGAGGGAAGACGAGTTTGTCGACGTCGCTAGCCCATAGGAGGTCGAGGTGCTCGTACTTTCCTATCCCTTTTGCCACAGTATGTCTCGGTAACTCCTTGAGCATGAGTTTGATATCCACCAGACTATCTGACCCGCCGTACACAAGCACGATAGGCGTCTTGATATTCCGCGTTGGGAACTTCGCCACCTTATAGTACTTGCTCCCGTTTCCAACGGAGAGAGGGGATGTAGTTTCGTCGTCGTACATTTGGAAAGTGCCGTTTCGTATGATCTGGAACCAGTGGACTACGCACTTTGTACTCGTGAAAGAATACAGATGTGGATATGCAGCCAATTTTTGGTGTGGGGTGATGTTGCGGGTTTTCCAGCCGAAGAGGAAGGAGAGGGATTTGTCGATGAACCAGCTGAAGATCGCTGGGTAGAGCAGTGCTTGCCACATTGTCGCCGAGCCCAGGATGGCGCGCCGGCCGAAGGCGAGGAAGAGGATCTCGGGGTTGGATTTACAGAGGGAAGCGACAATGCCAGAGGCGAGCCCGGGAGGCGCCATAGCGGGTGCGAGAGCGACGAAGAGATTTACTTTGGTGTTTAAAGTCGGGTGGATGGAGAGAGTGGCGAAGGCTTGCGCTGTTCCTTGACTGAACCCAATATAAGACAGACTCGGTTGGTGCGTCGTCGATAATATATAATTGATCGAATCCGGGATATCGTGGAAAGCGAATTGATCCATACTAAAGTCCCAAAATGCCGCCTCGGTAGGTTTAGCATGTAAGCTCTTCTTACTGTACTTGTTACCCCGATTGTTGCCGAGCCAGACGTCGTAGCCCTGCTC
>Ga0058704_10001640_pt1 | contig 10408 bp, 9 predicted proteins | sample AgamicMgSfe_FD_71363 | JGI IMG/M metagenome (GOLD analysis project Ga0058704, IMG submission 71363) | Agave microbial communities from Guanajuato, Mexico - Mg.Sf.e | ecosystem: Host-associated > Plants > Phyllosphere > Phylloplane/Leaf | place: Guanajuato, Mexico | collected 2012-05-30 | reverse complement strand
ACCGAGCACTCTGCCGCCTCGTGCACCGAGCAAGCAGTCACCGACCCCCAAATCTCGGATCTCCGTCCACGAAGGTACGACGTTTGCCAGCGTCTTTGCAGCGAGCGAGGTGAATGTATTGTCCTGTAAGTCGAGCACTCGGAGTTCCGTACACTGGCTCAGGCCACGCTGAAGCAACAACGCGATACCCTCTTGCCGGATGCCGTTCTGTACCATCTTGACCGTCTTCACTTTGTTGTTCGCCGTGTACGCCTTGACCCACGCGGCCATTGAGCCCGTCTCGAGCCTGTTGCGACCGCATACAACAGTCTCCAGATCGGGCACATCTTGCCCGTCTTTCCGCGCTTGGGCTTTCTTGCCCGCGAGTTCGGCCAGAGCGTCGGCCACCAGCGTTCCTGCTGCTGGGCCCAGGCCGTTGTTGTTCAGGTAGAGGTGCTGGAGGGGAGTATGCTGGCTCAGAAAGGGCCGTAGCGGCTCTACGGTGTTCAGACCGAACGCATTGTCGTTCAGATTGATCGTGTGCAGTTTGGGGCATTTCAGTAACGCTTTCAGCAGAGCGTCGAGCGCTTGAGGGATCTCGGCGAGCAGACGGCCGGTGAAGATATCTGCGAGGTTCGCGACGCGTATCGATTGCTTCGTCTCGAGGATCTGGGCCAGCGCCTGCGAGGCCTCGACGCCGATCGTGTTGCCTTCCAAATGGATTTCCTCGACATCGGAGCTCTCCTCGAGCGGCTTCACGTGCTTGGAGAGATCGGCGGCGGTGTCGAGCTTGAGGGCTTGACCCCAGATAGACCACACTTTAGCCATACTGGAGGAAACGAGCGATCGAGTATCGCGTTACGAGAGTATCCCGTACGATTGAACGTTCAGAATGCTGTTACGACGGCGATCCAATTGCTTTCGAACGTTCGGATAGGAACTTCAAGAATGTTTCTGGAAGTGGTGGGGGTGAAAGCCGTTGTGTTTGCGGCTCTGCGGTCCGCTGCAGGGTTCGCCACGTTCGGACCCCTTCCTTGCTGACAAAGTATGCGGCTCAGTCCGAGGTCCGTTCCAGTCGGGTGAAGTCATCCAAGTCTATGAAGGGTACATGTACTTGAGCCTTCGACTGCGTTTATCATCTGCACCGAAGGCCATAAATCCTCCAAGGAATAAGTCGCAACGATGTCAGCATCAGCAGCAAACGGTGCGCTCCACTGACCACCACCATCTCGACCAGAGAAACGCTAAAACTTCCCAGTCTCGACCATGCAACCCAACAACCTCGCCGCCGACCTCAAGCCACAAGGCCTCGATACCACAACATCCAAGCCCAAAGTACGAAACTTCCCCAAACTTCGAGCAGCCACTTCGCATCAAAAGAGTCGCCACACTGACGCCACCGTTCACAATCACAGCCCTGTTGCGTCTGCAAAGACGAGAAATCCGCGCGCGACGAGTGCATGCTCTTCTCCACCGCCGCCGACCCGCAAGAGGCGTGTCGGGATCTGGTGGGGAAGTACAGGAGTTGTATGTCGAGTTATGGGTTCAACCTCGCGTAGCGTAAGAGCTGGAGAGAGAAAAACGAGAGAGATATTACTGCTTTGTGAGGGAGTGATACCTGGGTGGCGTTTTGGGGGGAATAAGGTGGATGTGTGCATAGCGCTGGGAAAGGTCATTGTATTTCTTCTGCTGTACAATTACGAAAACGCTACATCTCAACCGTCAGTGGGTATCTTTTGCGCAGTCTCGGCTAGATTTCTCGGTTGTTGGGTGGAACATATTCATCCTTCAATGGGTTTGCCTCTCTCCATGCTTTTGCTTATTGCGTCTTCTTCTCGTTCTCCGCCTTCCCTGCCAGTCCCAGATCTGCCAGCAGCCCACTCAGTTCCACCGTCCTCCACAAGCACCAGAGATAGCAGACACCGAACCCCGCGCAACCCACGCATACGTTCGCCACGACCCACAGATCCGGCTTGTCGGCGGGGGGGCTCACGAACGCCTGCACTAAGTGCCAGCCGATCATGCCGGCATACGTGCCGAGGTGTATGGCCTTGCTGAATAAACTCAACCCGCCTTCGTCGGTCGAAGAGAAATACGCCGCAAGTGTTATTGGCGGTAGACCCATAAGGTAGGACCACAGTCCGGTAAGCACGAAGTAAGGGATGGTCAGTCCGTCTCTGACCAGGAGAGGGAACATGGTGGCGCAGGCGAGGATGTTGGCATAGCCGACCCAGGCGCGGGTTCCAACTTTCATGCCTCCCTCGGTGGCCAGGAGTAATGTCATTGGCAAGAGTGGTAGGAGGACATTCTTCTCGTGAACTTGATAGGAGCAGAGGAAGAATCCCCACGCGGTGGTGGCGAAAGCGGTCAGCAGCATTTGCTTGCGGGGTCTGATGGAGAGGAGCAGACAGGGCGGGAGGATCGAGGCGAGCGTCAAGCCTAGAGCTGCTCGGCTCAGGGATGTGGAATCGTATTTGTGCAGTTTGTGGAGACCGGACGAATGGACCGCACACCAGATGTTGGCGACCTTGTCTTCGAACAGCCCGCGCGCAAACGGGAAGATGCGGTGGATAGACTGCGCCAATTGGACTAGGTAGGGGTAGTACCATGCCTTTTCTGATAATTGAAGAGGACCCGTCGAGATCACAGACGGTATGATAGCGTCAGATGGTAGAGGAATCGTGCGGTAGGTGTCGTACGCCGTTCCAAGTACGAGTGGTAGGAAGAGCACGGCAAAGGACGCGAGAGTGACCAAGGCGATTCCAAGGAAGCGCGGCATGTCCAGGCGAGGCGTTATGCATATACCAGCCAGATACGCCGCGACCACTGGTGCGAAGAAGAGTGCCATCTGCTTAAACCCCAGGGTGGCGACAAAAAAGACACAGCTCCACAATGGACGGTTAGCGAGCATGCTGGCGATCGTGGCAAGCATGAAGCCGAGCATGACGGTATTGTACTGGAAGTGACCATGGTCGATCAGGATCGTAGCGGGTTGCATCAGGAAGGCCAACAGAGCGATGGACGACTCCCAGGAATTGATGTTATCGTGCTTCGCCAGCTGGCGTACACACATGACAGCCGCGGGTACGTAGACGAGGTACTCCGACACCACGACCGTCGCGCGCATGAAGACCTTGAGGTCCACATCATCCAGCGCATGGCTGAGGTGCAGCGCGAACCAGTTCGGATTGACCAGATACCCGATCTGCCCGACGAGCCAGCTGTGGTACGCGGTCAACGGCGGGTAGTCCAAGCCCCACCATTCGAGGTTATGGAAATACCAGTGCGTCACGGGCAGGTTGATGGTGAGCTCCATCCAGTGTCGCTGCGCCTCGAAGTCGCCGTGCATCGGGGGCTTCTGGAAGCCCGAGTACGGCCACATCCCCGTACACCATCGGAAGAGAAAGGCGACCATGAGGATGGATGGGAGGACGATCCATGGCGACACGCTCGCGCCCTTCGCAGGCCAAAAGTAGGCGACGAGTGGGAAGGCGGGCTTTTCCCGTGCGTCGATCGGGTCATGGATGACGGTACCGTTGGAGCTGATGGGATCGGCCCTTCGCTTCTTCCGGGGTCGTCGAGAAGAAGGCGTTGAAGGTGCCATGACGGGTTGATCGATGCTACCGTTGCATGATCTGTTTGCTCTAGAGGTCCGTCGCGCGACGGCTTCAACCAGATCTCGCGGAAAAGAATGGCAGTTGGTACAGGAAAGCCGCAATTGATTGTCGTTCCGAGTTGTCTGACGGTCCAAAGGCACTGTCGAGTTGGCGGAAGGCGTCCAGGAAGTGAGGTGTACTCTCGATGTGTGCACAAACACCTAGGACACCGAGGAACATCCGCTCTCGACCAATCGCGTCTCGAGTCCGCCGACTTCCCGACTGCCGACTATCGTTGCCAAGCTTTCTCCAGATTCGCTACTACACTTTCATCGCTTTTGGTTTAGCGTGGCGGCAGAAAAAATACGAGTCGCAGAAAAAAATGCAGCTATCTCCGGAGCTACTTGAACTCCTGCTTTTCCTCCCATTCGACTTTACTTACCATCTTCACTCCCATCATTCTCCCTACGCTATCAGAAACACGTCGCATCGTTTGCGCAAATATCAGTGGGGAACATCAGGTGCTACGCAGCACATCACATACTTGGTTCGTGGGCTTCTTCTCTCTTCACATCGCTGCCGTGGCGCCGTGAACGAGCATTTTGCACTGGTGGGCTTCTTGGGCGGGCTCGTTGATCAGTGGGCTACAACGCGTCGCTACTCTCATCGTCTCGGCAGTTGTGGGAACACTGTGCCCTGACCGAGTAATAAGACCAGTGGGCGAAAGGCGACTTTGTCGCTGGCGGGCAAAGAATCTGCACACTCGTGCGATTCTTCTCTGAGGGCTTCCAAACAGGTCACCTTGCGTGACGTTGCTGTGGGCTTCGTGAGGGCTTTGTGCGACTCTTTTATCGCCCGTGGGCTATTGCTACTGCTGCTGCTGCTGCTAAGCTTGAACTTCCGTGTTCATCGTTGCTGGGTGTCTGAGACGAGAGAACTGCTGGCCTCGCTACGAACAAATTCTGAGACCTTGTATACTGACGACCACGCAGACATCCTTGTCATAGATCTTCGGCAATGGCCAAGGACAAGAAGGGAAGCAAGGCCGCTGCGCCTGTTGAGAAGCCAAAGGCCGGCAAGACCATTGAGAGCGTCAAGGCGGGTCGCGTGACCAAGCCAGCTGAGGCGCCCAAGAAGGTGGCCAAGTCGACGGCTAAGACAGCTGCCAAGACCGTGGAGAAGGAGAAAAAGAAGTCGAAGAAGGTCAAGGAGCCAACTCCCGAGCCTTCCAGCGAGGAAGAGGAGGAGACCAGTGAGAGCTCCGACAGCAGCGACGACGCTTCCGATGGTGATGAAGAAGAGGCTGCCCCAAAGGTCAACGGCGCAGTGAACGGTAACGCGAAGGAGGAGGACGAGAGCTCCGACGATGATGACGATGACGAGGAGAGCCCAGACGAGGCCGACGCCAAGACCGGCGCAAAGAACGTTACTGCTGAGGAGTCTTCTGCCGCCTCCAGTGATGAGGAGGACGAAGCGGACGTGGAAGGGGGTGCTAAGCTCAAGCCCAATGGCGAAGCCGAGGACGAAGACGTGAGATCGCTATCGTTGTTCTCTCACAAACTCAGCCTGCTAACCATTCGTAGGACGACGAAGACTCCTCCGATGACGATGAAGACGAAAATGAAGACGAAGATGAGGAGGAAGACGACGAGGAAGATGAGCCGGCCAAGGTCGAAGAGAAGCCAAGCAAGAAGCGCAAGGCCGAGGCCGAGGCTACGCCTGTCTCGAAGAAGACCAAAGTCACGGTCAACGGCGAGCAGAAGGACCCGACGGCCAATCTCTTCTGCGGCAACCTGAGCTGGAGCGTTGATGAAGAGTGGCTCACGCGCGAGTTTGAGGAATTCGGTGAACTTGCTGGCGTGCGCATCATCACCGACCGCGACAGTGGCAGGAGCAAGGGTTACGGATACATCGAGTTTGTCAATGTTGACAGCGCCATCAAGGCTGTGGAGGCGAAGACCGGCTCGGAGCTCGACGGTCGTGCCATCCGCCTGGACTTCAGCGAGGGTCGCCAGAACAAGAACAACGCCGGCCAGACGCCGCAACAGCGCAGCTCCGACCGCGCGCAGGCCTACGGTGATACACCAAAGGAGCCGACGTCGACCTTGTGGGTTGGCAACGTCAGCTTCGACGCTACCCAAGACACACTGACCGAGTACTTCTCGGAGTACGGCACCATCAAAGGTATCCGTCTGCCGACCGACCGTGAGACCGGCGCACCGAAGGGTTTCGGGTACGTCGAGATGGACAACATCGATGAAGCGAAGGCTGCGTTCGAGGCGCTGCAGGGCGCGGACATGGCTGGTCGCGCGCTGAGGCTCGACTACGCATCCGCCCGTCCTCCCACCGACGACTCTCCGCGTGGCGGTCGTGGTGGCTTCGGGGGTCGCGGTGGAGGACGTGGCGGTCGTGGCGGGTTCGGAGACCGTGGCGGCCGTGGAGGTCGCGGAGGCCGTGGTGGCCGTGGCGGGTTTGGGGACCGTGGAGGCCGTGGCGGCTCGCGTGGAGGCTCGACCAACCGCGGTGGCTTCGGGGACTTCAGCGGCAGGAAGACCACCTTTTGAACAACAGCGCCCGTGGCGTAAAGTCGGCGGCTTCTAGTTGGGAGGTGATCGGCTTTCGACCTGTTGCCCGACTGTGCTGTACATCAACTCCGATGGCGACGTTGGGACAATTGTTGGGATGAGCCAATGCCGACGAGTCCGATGTCGCGAAAGGGCGGGTCGAGACAAAACATGCATTTTGCGGTGTTGGGTGTGCTGTTCTCGCGTGCTTGTAACAAAAGTGATTTTTCAGATAATGCGGTATTGCGTGCGTTTGCTATGGATTTGAACGAGCTTCACCCGGAATTCCCAACAAGGAAGCAGAAGGCTTGCCTTGCTGTCTCAGCCACATGATGTGACATGCACCTACCTTGCGTCGTCATGGACTTCTATCTCCCTCCTCTACGACACATATTCTTTGCTGACCCGGGATCACTCGTACAGTCTCATCACTGACAACATTGATCACTGTATCGAGAAGCTTCAAACATCTCTAAAGTGGAACCCCCCACCTGCCCCAAAGCACGTGCGCCGTCTTTCACCCCACACGCTGCAACCGGCGCCTGACAAACACCTCCCAAGTACACCGACCCGCCTGACCCGACTTGACCTGACCTGGAACGTCCGTCACCAGGGCGAGGCGCAAAGGCCTTCGTGCTCTCGCCGGCGCACCTGTGCTGCTGAGGGAGCTCTTCATACGTGCCCATCGTCGAGGACCGTAACGCCTGATCGCTCCAACAACCATTCCACCGCAAGCCCACCGCTGCCCGACATCGGTGTACGAAGTGGGACGGTTGACGAGGACGGGCCAGGCATATCCAAGGCGCATTCGAGGCCGGGTTCGGTAGACAGGAAGTGACATACACATATACCGCTTGATGAGCCTCGACGAGAGTGCTGCGTCCAAGATGCAGGCGCATCATCCGAGCGACCAGATGCGCCGACTCGGTCACGCGAACGAACTGGCTTCGCGGTCGGCGTCCTTTGACAGGCGCACACGCAACGATGGTGAGTCGATGTTCCCCGTGTGGTTGCCTGGTTGGGAGAATGGCCTTTCTCAACGCCAGCCCTGTCGCCGACATAACATCTGTACCTATACCTTGACCGCCCGACATGCCTTGGTACTACGACACCCACGTCGGCTATACTGACTTCTACGACCTAGACTCTTGGGTCGAGATCTCCTCCCAGCCGTCGTCGTCTTCCCTCTCTTCCATCAACGACGATATCGTCACCACGGGTCTGCGAGTCCAACACGACCCGCGGACGAGACGGCGGCGCACGCTGCGGCCGGGCGCACCTTCTCACCTCGTCATCTCCAACCGGGCCACGAGCGCCACCTCGGCGAGCAGCCAAGAAGAGTACGAGGAGAGTGAGAGCGAGTCGGACAAGGTGATGACTTCCTCCGGCGAGGGTCTATCGCTGCCCACGCACATGCAAGCGAACGTGAGCCCGGCGGTGCAGTCCTCTGCATCTGAAGGCAGCGTGCCCCGAGTCGTGGAGGAAAACGACGGGAACAGGACGGCAATCCACTACCCCATCCACCTCAACGAGCAGTGCTTCACGCCGCAGCCGAACGCCTTCTCCCATCCACCTTCAAGCGGGCAAACCCGACACGCAAGTCAACCCGTCGCCGGCTCCTACTTTCCATCCCCGCGACCTGGACCGACCTCGCGATCGGGCACCCGACAGTCCCTGCCACTGCAACACGAGACCGCCCGACAGAACCACTTCCCACAGAACATCCTCTCGCCCTCCTACAACGCCGCCGCCCACCACGACGAGGCCCTCCGCGCGAGCTTGTCCACCCTTCTCTCCATCGGCGCAGCCGCTCGAGGACTGCAGAAACCCGACCCCAAACGCCCCAGCACACTCGCGACCCCGTCGCGCAGTAACCGCGTGGAACCCCTCTCCCTCCGTCTGGTCCCGGAGTCCGCCCTGCCCGTGACATCGCCCCCGCAGTTTCACGAACCCACCTTCCCACCCACCCTGCAGCGCATCTCGACCTCGACGTCGGCTTCGTCTGAGCAGCCGAAAGAAAACAAGCGCAAAGCCGGCGGTGCTAGCGGCGGCCGCAGTGCGAGCCGCGAACGCCGTGCGCTGAAAAAGGCACGTCGGTCCAGTGCGTCCTCCTCGGCGGAACAGCAGCTTGCCGTCACGCCTACGTTACTGACCTGGGCCGTGTCCGCCGGCGTCGTCGTGTTCCTGAGCGCGTTGAGTTTCAGCGCGGGATTCAGTCTCGGGCGCGAGGCGGGCAGGTTGGAAGCGGGTTCTTTTGGCCGTAGCGGTGGTGGGACTGGGCCCGCGGACGAGCAGGTTTGGAGCTGTGCGCGGGAGGCGGGGAGGTCGAGTTTGGGGTTCAAGAGGAGTTTGGCGAGGAGTGCGGTGGCGGGTTGATGGACCGATTTTGCGTTTCGGGCGAATTATGGTCGGCTGGCTGGCTGGCTGGATGGCTTGGGGTTGAAGGGAAATGGGAAATGGATTGATGGATGGATGAATTTTAGGATGAGGCGTTCATGTTGCACGTGCTTATGAGGGTACACTTCTGGGGGCGCAGGGGATATAGATGGGATTGATCTGGGGGATTTTTTCGCAAAGGGGCGTTTGGACGGTGTCGACGAATCGTGTGATTCCCATATAAACGCGGCGTTTGTTCGCTGGTGGGTTTTGAGGGAGGGATATATTCCGACGTGATAGGAGGCGGGTGGCGTTGGGGAGTGTGACTACAGGCTTTCAAGAACTTACCAAGTGACTATCTCTCGATATGGCGCTCATTGATGCGACTGTGATACATGGCCGGGGCAATGTCCTCGACTGGAGGGTTGGTGATGATCTGATGCACGCGTCGTTGCTGCTCAACGACATGTATGGTAACTTATGCATCGATAACTCAAAGCAAATGCATTCTGTAGCCATCGCGTCGATGGGGTATCTCTGCGCATCCAGTGCGCGCCAACCACAGTAACCAAATTCAACCCCCCATCAACCCACCAATATAACACCACAAACCACCACCAACGAACTCATCCACCACGGACTGTCAAACGAAGAAACCGCACCACTCCCAATCACCCCCTCCGACCCATCATTCCCCGTCCGCCCAATCTCTCCATCCCCATTCCCATTCCCATTCCCCTTCCCTCCCGCGCCTTCATACCCCGTCGTCGTGCTCGTCGCGACTCCAGCAGTACCCCCACTCCCGCTCCCGTAGACCACACACGACCCATCGAAATGATCGCACGCACCACCGCTCGCCACCGCCGCTGTCGTCGTGGTCGTCGTCCTCGTCGTCGGCGCGAGTGTGGTTGAAGGGGTGAGGAAGACTGTCTCTGTCGCGGTCGCTGTCGCGGTGTTTCCGGCGTAGATGGTTGTCGTGTATTCGACTGAGGATCCGGAGCCGTCACCGCCGCCGTAGACGACGCAGGCGCCGGAGAAGTTGTCGCAGGCGCCTGTGGGGGTCGTCGTGGTGGCGGCGATTGTTGTTGTCGAGTGGCTGAGGACGTAAGGGCAGGAGAGAAGGAGAAGGAGGCGCGTGGTTGATTGGTTTGCTGGGGTGAGGAGGAGCATTTTGTTTCTTCTTTATCTCTGGATAGACTTGAGGTGGTGCTTGGGTTGGGAATGGGAGATGGGAGGATGGTGGATATATCGTAGCACATATTGTGCTGACAGCGTAGATCATGTGCCAGACATCAGGACATTACCACGGCCATACACTGGCGTCGTCTAGCATTGCTGGTGCAGAAAGGTCAGGAGTGGGAGATGTTGGATGGGAACGATTGGCTGCGGCGGGTTGATGTTGGCACAGCCACACGTGCATGCACGCGTCGCGCGACGTCATCGCCCACGTGATTGACGAAAGATGGGATTCATGCGCAATGAAGTGCTCAGAATGGTTCATCGTAGTAGGAGACAAAACGATCAATCACTACCGCCCAAACCTCATCTCCGCCTTGGCATACTTATACAACGCCCTCAGGAACACATGATACCCCGGCCCACCGCCATTGTCCTGCGCATAGGATATCTCCGTCAACCGGGCCTGCCACGGCGGGTACCCGTCCAAGATGACCCGCGGGCCGAAGCAGATGAGCAAGTCGGGCTCGGCCATGACGCTCTCGCTGATCTCGGCGTCGATCAACTCGCTGCTGATGTCCGACGGCCGGAGCTTGCCATCCTGGGCCATCGAGGCCAGCGTGCGCGTCAGGTCCACGAGCGTTTGGCGGCCGTCGGATGTTGAGATCAGGAGGATGCTGAGGTGCGGGCGGGTGATCTTACTGCTGTGTTCCGGGC
>Ga0058704_10001639_pt1 | contig 10410 bp, 6 predicted proteins | sample AgamicMgSfe_FD_71363 | JGI IMG/M metagenome (GOLD analysis project Ga0058704, IMG submission 71363) | Agave microbial communities from Guanajuato, Mexico - Mg.Sf.e | ecosystem: Host-associated > Plants > Phyllosphere > Phylloplane/Leaf | place: Guanajuato, Mexico | collected 2012-05-30 | reverse complement strand
TGACGCAGGTTCGCTGAACGCCCAACTCGCGTCATGGTTGATACTGCTCTTACAGTATGACATAATATTCGTACCACAAACAAAGTTTTGACCATCGACAGAGTAAGGAAAGGACAGGCAGAAAGCGCGCTAATCAAATCCTATCCCTTCTTAGTCCCAGCTAACCTTTTTCATTCCCAGCTCCCTATGAGCTCATAGTCGCGTCGAGGAAGAAAAGCTTATTCCATCATTTCCAGGGGAAACCGAACTCTTTTTCAGTTAAGCCGAGTCTGCTTCGCACCTTTGCTACCGGGCATTCACTGCTTTTCACTCCTAAATCTACCTGGTATGGACTGCAAAATCGATTCCTCTTGGCTTGATTAAAAAATCCTCTCATAAGCCCGTGTATATAGTGTAGATAAGTCTTTGATGTTACTTTCACAGGTCCGATTGCTCTTTGCCGTCTTTTGGAAAGTTAGCTCATAGGGCTGGCGCTGGTACTCTGCGGAAGATGCGTGAATTGGCCTGCTGAACCGATCTTGCTTAGGGCGGTTCACCATGGTCGATAACTTCTCTTTAAGACTAGGATAGCGCTCTTCCTTCTCATATCTTTGCCTTTTCGATTCTTCTCCCAGCGCTGCTCAAGAATCATTCAGGTATCTACTACGTAGGTACCCACTATTCTTTCTGAACCTGGGGCTTCGCTTGCTCGCCCACTTATCCATGTTGGTAGGCAGCATAGCATCTTTTGGTTTTCCACTTCCTTCAAAGACTTGAGTGAATTAACCATTCGCTTACTGAAGTAGACCGCTCTCCTCGCTTTTGGTAGCCGGATCTTGATAAGACGAATGGGCAAAGTTGGCTCAGAAGTAGGGCCATCTTTATTATGTAAATTCTGGGTCAACCATATTCCCATCCTCGGCTTTCAGCCTCAGAGACTTGGAAACCGGAAGGTACAACTTGACTCAGGTCGGGCACTACCCAATGATCTTTTACCGGTTACAGTACAGGATACCACAACTAATTCACGACTCCTCCATCGAGCAATGCAACTCGAGATGGAACATGTATTATGAAATAAAAAAAGGTAAAAATCTGAGGCTCATGAACTTTGAAATTGCGTAGGTGATGGCTTCAAACGGTGGTGTGATCCACACACACGAGAAGATACAAAAGGGTGGAGAATTTCCATCCATTTGCTTTGCTGTCTCCTTCGCTACCTCGGGTCATAATTATGCAATTGGCCCAGTTGGAGTTCTGACTATAGCTGCAACCGCACTCATATTGGGGAGAAGTGTACTGTCCTCGATCAAACTATCAATCTCATAAGAGAAGAAATATCGTATCAAAGAGGGATCGTTTTGATTCGAGGCGGATCCCCTTTCCCAACATGCAAGCACTAAGTCAAGGCCCCTGACGCAGTCTTCTTTTTTTTATCCTTTCGACGCTATGACCAATGCCCTAAACTAAAATAGGCCTCACAAAGCAAAGAAAGCTACCTGAAAAAAGGCAAGGTGCACCTTGGATTGAAATCGACGAATTCAAGAATAAAAAAAAAGAATCGTCATAAAGGCACCTCAGGGGGGCGGGAGGCCCAACTACTTCTTCATTCAGGGGGGAGGAAACTTGCTTTCCACTGGGCGAGAGGTAGACCTAACTTACCTACCTACTCATCAATCACGGTGTTCAGCTGACTTGCACTGATAGACCTTTATTGTATTGGAATTAGGCGCTCATCTTTTTACTGTTGTCAACTAATCTTTTTTTAGTTTGATTTTTCTCTATGTTAGAACATTTCTGTGAATGCTATTCTGATCTAAGTGGTCTTATTCTGTGTCCCGTGCTAGGAAGCATTACTCTTCTTTTCATTCCAAATTCAAGAATACGATCGATACGATTGATTGGTCTGTGCGCTTCTCTTATTACTTTTTTGTATTCTCCTGTTCTTCGGATACAATTTGATCCTTCTACGGCCAAATCTCAATTTGTGGAAAGCCTTCGATGGCTTCCTTATGAAAACATCTCTTTTTATTTGGGTATAGACGGTATCTCTTTATTCTTCGTGATATTGACCACATTTCTGATCCCTATTTGCATTTTAGTGGGTTGGTCTGGTATGAGAAGTTATGGGAAAGAGTATATTACAGCATCTCTAATTCGTGAATTTATAATGATCGCCGTGTTCTGCATGCTGGATCTTCTACTATTCTATGTTCTTTCCGAAAGCGTGCCAATCCCTATGTTGTGCGGAGCTGAGCATCTTCTATTCGCTAGGATCAAGCTTTTCCTCTGCAGGGGCCTTGTGCAGTAAACCCCCTACGGGCGGTCGTCCGTCGTCGTAAAGTAGTCTCCGCGAAGCTTTCGGGAAGAGGGGTAGTCTTGTGCGTAAGCATAGCATTTCTGGTCGAACCCGCCCAACTTAATGGCGAAGAACCGAACCTGACAGACACATCTTTTTTGGGGAGGGTACTCTGAGTAGTGGGTACCTTGTAGGACCTCGACTCGCCTACTCGGGTCTTGTATGAATATGCAGGAAGGGGTGCTCCTAGGTGTGTGTAGGAGTTGTGTTTGTTCGCGAGAATGGATTCCTCGTCAAGTCAGTTTGGAGGGTGTGGACACACTTGCGCGAATTCAGGTAACGGCTACAAGGAAGAAATCGAAAGGAAACAGTACCCAACCAGGGATGGACGTAAACTCGTAAGCTACCGAGGGTAGGGATAATCGTCCAGGTCTTATTGTGAAACAAAAAAGCCGCCCCGCGCGGGTTGGTTCCTCTGTCGTCACCGGGGAGCTCTTGGCGAGGAGACCGACGGATAAGTTGCTAAAACAAACGGGAGGGGAGGATCGACCCGTTCAGTATAATTCCGAAGAAAGACTGTTGGCAGCAGGTGGAGACATTGGAGCGACCCCCTTCAAATCAAAAAAGGAAATGCGGGCAGGGTAGAGCTCAGCGGAGTGTTCGAGAATAGGGTAAGGTCCTGTCCTTAAGATTCAGATCAAAAAAGAGTTAGAAACCTTGTTCAAGTGCTGCGTACAAGTTCCGGCCAGGATGATTGGGAAAGATCAAACCAAAAAGAACCGCTCACATCACAGCACAGTAGTAGTAGCGTAAAGGCCGTAAGTCGGGGAGCGGCCATAACATAAGGCTATTACTTTCACATCTCTCTTACGATATCCTCCAATATAACGAGAGAGAGATCCGCCTGCGTGAGCAACCCGACGGTGCGTTACATGTGCTCTACAGGCCGCACTCCATCTTTCTTCCCAACGAGCCCATTTGGAAGACGGGCCTGACGTTCGGTTCGAAAGGCATGGTTTTGAGTATGTCTCCAACCCCCTCACGTCGCTAGCTAGTGAGCGGTTCTTTCGGGCGGGAAGCAGGCCGGGCCTGGAGAGCGGGCATCTCCCGCAACGCAAGCAGCATTGTTCGCCACTACCCGAAAAGCAAAAGATTCGAGAGTCCAGGCTGAAAATACATGCATAGATAGTGGGCTAATGACAAGGGCCGACGACGGAAGCTCGGGACGGAGCCGTATGATGCGGAAGTCTCACGTACGGTTCCCTGAGAAGGGAGTGGCTACCTACTGGAGCTTCGACCAACCACTACCGGTCAATTCTGCTTTGGGGCCACCCCTTACTCTACCATTATTATAGGGGTATGGGGTTCGAGACAAAGAAAGATCAAGGCAGCATATCAGTTTTTCCTTTATACTTTACTTGGATCTGTTTTTATGCTATTAGCTATTCTGTTGATTCTTCTCCAAACAGGAACCACCGATTTACAAATCTTATTAACCACAGAATTTAGTGAGCGGCGCCAAATCTTTTTATGGATTGCTTTTTTCGCCTCTTTCGCTGTCAAAGTTCCTATGGTACCAGTTCATATTTGGTTACCCGAAGCTCATGTAGAGGCACCCACGGCAGGATCCGTTATCTTGGCAGGAATTCTTTTAAAATTGGGAACTTACGGGTTTTTAAGATTTTCAATACCCATGTTTCCTGAAGCGACACTTTGTTTCACTCCTTTCATTTATACTCTAAGCGCGATTGCTATAATATATACTTCCTTGACCACTTTAAGACAGATCGATCTTAAGAAGATCATTGCTTACTCCTCAGTAGCCCATATGAATTTTGTGACTATTGGTATGTTTAGTCTGAACATACAGGGAATTGGAGGTAGCATTCTACCGATGTTAAGTCATGGACTGGTTTCTTCAGCCCTTTTTCTATGTGTTGGTGTTCTATATGACCGACATAAGACTCGACTTGTTAGATATTACGGGGGTTTAGTGAGCACCATGCCGAATTTCTCGTTAATTTTCTTCTTTTTCACTTTAGCCAATATGAGTTTACCTGGTACTAGCAGCTTTATCGGGGAATTTCTCATCTTAGTAGGAGCTTTCCAAAGAAATAGCTTAGTAGCCACATTAGCAGCGCTTGGGATGATTTTAGGCGCGGCCTATTCCCTTTGGCTATATAATCGTGTGGTTTCTGGAAATTTAAAACCCGACTTCCTCCATAAATTCTCCGATCCAAATGGCAGAGAAGTTTTCATATTTATACCCTTTCTTGTTGGAGGGGCGACCGTCCGTTAAACTACCAAAGAAAAAAGGGTAAACCAATGTGATCATGACATTGTAGGTGCTTGCGATGGGACGGATGCGACTTCCCGTTCTTGGTTTGGGTGGCATAGCCCGTTGCTCCAGTCCCCCCCCTTTTTTGTTTGATCCATTTCTTGTTTCTGACGGGAGCCAAAGCTTGACTTTACTAAGAAAATCAGGCTCGCGCAGGGGCGCTCACGTTTTTTAGCTGAGCCGTATGAAGTTGGGTGAGACCGAGAGAAAGAAAGGACGGAGGTTACCCTGGTAATGGCATTTCTCGACCGTGTCTCCGAGGGACAGTTGAACGAGCGACTCATGAATGCTGCCAGATCGAACGAGCCAATAACTCGAACGCCTTCGGTCTGTTTTTTGAGCAAGAATCACAGCGTTACCTTACCTTCACCATGATACGGACTCCAAGTTCTTATGGCAGAGCACGAGGTAGAACGGGTTCTTGATGATGATGAGAATAGAAACCAGAAGCACGACCGGAGTCTTCGTGGTCCAAGATAATCAAACCATCAATAAGAGTAACGTAAGCATGAGACTTTTTGGTAGTACCGGTGAACCAGATGGCCGCGGCGATAGAATCTGGGACGGAGGACTCATAGTATCTCTAACGATCTGGCAAAAGCGAAAGACCCCCTAACGTAATTCGAATGGAGGCTGACTGCTGAGCCCACTCTGGCCTCGAAGGGCAAGCCCCTGTGGTTGCGAGCTGGAGCTGCCATTGCTTATGGCGTTAGCAATGGGAGGGGCCCCAGCAGAGAGAACAGTAAGGATAACGAGCGCTCCGCCCGCGGCGGCAGGAGCAGCGGGCAAGTGCTTGGTAGGCTAACAGCCCAGTGAACCGGGAAGAGCACTCGACGAAAGGAGGACACAAACAGCTTTGACGAGCCCTGCTCCGCTTTCAACAAAGCTTTGTGACCCCTGGAGGTCAAACCAATGGAAGTCGGGGCTCGTCCCTGGTCAATATTGGATCAAAGAATAGGAGGCCGTAGCGCTGACCTCTTTTTTTATTGATTCAATACAATAGGGAGGTCGTACAGTTCCCTACCGAGACAACATAAACTCTCAACGGATGCGCGCTGGGCATACTTCTGTAATGCGTCTTTCTCGTGGCGGAAACAGAACAACAGGGAAAGACCCGGCCGACCTGCCCAGGTCGCCTTGGCGAGCTTTATTTAAGAGAGACTGGGGAGTAAAAAGACTTCCGTTTCCGTTCTTGGTTTGTGGTCTTCGACCCCTCTCGATCTTTTTCGTAGTTGGGAAGAGGGAAGGAGTCTAAATCAATGGACATTAATGAACCATCATTGATGGACGTTGCACATGACACGATCAATTCGACTCAAGGTCCGGCGCTAATAGAAGTTGCTTACTCTCCGTTTAGCGAAGGAAAAGGGCAGGGCTCTTTTTTCGTAGTAATAGTGGGCGGGTCTCATGAGATCTATGCCGGCCGCCGGAATCAAACGAAGGTCGAAGGACCGGCCGATTGATTAAGGGACATAGCTAAGCCCTCGCCTGGCGCCATTCCCCGACCTAGCAGCAGACGGGCGGGCCGTGCCTGAATTCAGACCAGACCATACTTTTCTTTCTTTGAGCTGCTCCCCCGTTGAACAGAGTTAGGTTATTTGCCTCTACAGAAGAAGTGTACTTTGTACCGTCCGGAGGTCATATAGATCGGAACCCGGAGCGATAAGAACGAAAGGGTTGGTGTGGCCACAGCGGAAACTACTGGCACTTCAAAAGGTGGCGATTTTCAGGTAGTTCACTTCAAACTTGCATGAATTTTTGAAAGGCCTTCGCATTCCTAATCCGGTAGGGCCGGGCAGCTTTGTTTGCCTGCGCTTGGCGAATCGCATCCCCGCGCAACGACATCGCTCTTTACCGTTCTCGCTCAGTGTTTGCAACGGCTGGGAAGGCAGTCGTAGAAGCGAAGCCCATCGCCCCGCCGACCATCAAATACGAGATTGGGCCCCTTCTCAAAAATTGGATGGAATGGCCCACCCCACCCAAGAGCGCTTATGTCATATGGGAACTCATGGCTGGAAACAATCCTTATGGTTTTGATATCCGGTAGGAATAATAAGAATCAAAGTCCAGGTTGGTTGGTGAGCCTAGTGAAAGGAAACTTTCTAGCTTGGTTCGGAGAGCACTTTTTGGGTTAAAGATTTTTTTTGCGTTATGTTATGGCCTAAATGCTGAACTATTGACTCTACTTGTTCGGATGGGTGTTCACCCCAAAGTGTTCCCGGACCGCATGCATACATCCGTAAGTAACTTAGTGCAACATGGAAAATTTCATTGAGAGGAATCAGCAAAGAAAATAAATACAGGTAAATTAATGTGTATTTGAAAGATTGTCCTCGGGCTGAAGAGTGTCCACATGAGTTCGTTCAGGTGTCTACACAGGCCTGTGGTTTTCTATTATGTCGGGAATGACGATTGCTCCACCTAAGTAGAACGAAAAGGAAGAATTGAAAAAAAGGGGGGGACAGAAGCTTCGCTTCCGGTAGCTTGCTTACTCTCCTAGTTAGAAGAGGGCTCTTTGACAGATTCTTTAGACCAAAGGGCATCACCTTGTAACAGAACGTGCCCTCCTACCTGATATGGTGGTAAACGCTGTTTTCTCTCGGTCTTCTTCGGCCATGAAGATCTGCTTATATCAAGAGAAAGCATCCATAAAGGACAGCATCCCGTGTCCAGCGGTGAAGTCCACCAGAACATCGATGTGAGGAAAAAATCATCTTTTGGGCTTGCCTTGTTTAGGCTTGGACTTACGGAACCTGCTTTCAAATTGAGGCGTCAAAGGCGAAGAAGCGTAATCATCCATCCTTAACTGGATGCCTTACCCTCCCGTGTGGTTATGGGAGCGGGCCTACTTTTGATCCACTTTTTGACTATGGAGCCGGGCGGCAAGCAAGTGAATGTGATCTTGCCCTCTATCAGCCGGTGTGTGTGAGCAAAGCTCACACCTTATAGCTTGACACTGTCGCCGGCAACTTTCGCTCCTCTACCGTATTCATTGATTCATTCTTTGGAAGCGCAGCACGTGACTTGATAGCGCAGGCACAAGACCAAAGAATGCAAACTTTGAATAGCTTCACCGCCCCAAGCTTACTTTATTTATTCCATAAAAAAAGAAGAAGGCGCTGTAAGCGATAGTAGGTGTAGGTCTTTCTTTCCAGCCGGATTCATTAATGCAATGGAACTCCAGAACTTGAAGAACTGGCCTTGGAATTTATTCAAATCAAAATCTTTTAGAAGCTGGCATTGCGTTTTGACTTTTCTTCGTTGACAGCCAGCAGTTGCCGGACTAGCCTTCCTTGCCTTCAGCCTAGCTGCCCTGTCTTAGCTAGCCCTTGATGACTAGCAGACTTGCTTTCTTGTCCTCGGCCTTCTGACGGGATGCTGACGTTGCTGCTGCTTTTAGCTGGAATGCCTTGCTTCGCTCTACTCAAAGTGGAGACAACGACTAAGAAGATTGACGACAGTAGAAGACCGACGCTTTACGACTTTTCTGTTATTAGACTAATGCTTTCTTATGTCTGCCATTAGCTTAAGGCGTCTGTAATTCCGGGCTTCAAAGCGGGAAGCTTTATAGTAAGGGGTGAAACGGCTTGTTTGGCTTTCTTCTTTCTGACTACAAGGACTAATGACCCTCTTTTCCAACTCTACTCAACTTCTTCACTCCATGAACTTTTGAAAGACTTCGGACTTCTCTGCTAAGTCCCTGCGAGTAAGAATCAATAAATGATTGTATATAAGGCGCTGGGCTTACCTAAGCATGTGCGAGTGGAGACTTTGCCTTTTACGTCTGCTTGAATGAGCTGGTCAACTTCTCCGTTCTTCTGTACATGCGCAAAGAATGTCTGAGCCCCTCTTCCTTTCCTGAACCTGTGAGAACACTAGTTGAATATGCCAGCAAAGACTTCATTCAATAGAAAAGAAGTTACATCCATCACAATAATGTCCTTTTTCTGTGTTGAGTAATAGGGCATAACTAGACAGCTTTTTTTGTTTTAGAATAAACGATCTATTTGGGGTAATGAGATGGACCAGCCGCTTGGGGTTGCGTTTGAACCGGCTGGTCGAAAGTGGGCTGGTGCCCTGGGTTGTGGCCTGTCGATGAGTCGGATAAAACAACTCTAAGTCAAAACATCAAGGAGGAGGGCCATATAATAGTTGCTAGTCTTACTTCCACGGCGTGGTAGAAAGCTAAATTGGGTTTCAGTTTACATCCTTTCTTATCTTAGATCGATTTTTCTCTTTTTGTCTTTCTGTGCCATCTTCAGGCGATCGAATACTTTATCGTCGAGGTAGATTTCCCTCGAAAGTCGGGCATATTATATATGATGGATACGAGTGGGCCAGAAAAGTGAATAGGTATCAGGCCAGGTTACTTTTTTGAGAGTCCTAAGGCGAGCCAATAGGTAGGTTTCATACGGTAGGTCCAAACGCTCTAACGATCTCCAAGGCTCACTATTCTTATCATTCCGTCCATGGGGATCCAGCCGAGCTTACTTCGATTGTATTTCCTGTCCTTCTCCCAACTATCCAGTTGCAGCAAACAATTCCTTTCTTCCCCTCGAGATTTCTTAGGGCTAGCAATAAGATTCTCTGGTAGGCCTAGGTAGGGGTAGACCCTAATGTATTAGTGATATAAAAATCAAAGGTGTTAGGCTAATAGCAGGTGGGTCACCTGTTTAATTTCTTGCTGTCCCCGCCCCCGTCCTTTACTTGCCAGTAACAAAGTACCTCGTCTTTTCATGCTTTTAACTCAGTCCTTTAGGAAAGTGGCATAGACGAATAGTGGGTTCCACGGGTTCTAGGTCGGGGGCAAATGCATATTCCGAGTAACCTCTTATACAGTCATCTGCTAGGCAAGTGAGAAAGCTACTTTATAAATCTTACGCTTAAGGCATCCAGGACCCCTATCTTTCTTTTATAGATCTATTTCTAGTCTTAAACTCCTTCAGTTGCAGAATAAATATAAGCCTCTGGAGTTGCTAGCAAGCAAGGAGGAAGAATTCTATCAACTGGCAAGGAGAAAGGAGTATTTCAAGCCAGCCAGGGCTGGGGCCTAGGCCATTTTCAAGCAGTTCAGTTCAAAAAAGTTCTAGCAAGCCATAAGCTTCGCTAAAGCGACTACGTTCCTCGAAAGGACGCTTTTCTTGAGCTTATTCTTGTCCCCAAGGGAAGTGGAGTGAAAAAGAGAGTACTTCACCACCATGCTTGGTTTGGTTGGTCTCCTAGCTCGATGGTACCGGATGGGTGTTAGTTCAGATTCCAGGTGGTAGAGCCAGGAGAAGGAGGCCGGGGGGTAGCCGCCTGTCGTGAGTCTTAGGTTGGATACTCCAACCTTTAGTCTGGATGTCTCGTGTCGATAGGTTAGGGAAGCTTCTAGAGCTTATTCAACCAATTCCCAAGGGTGGAAGTATGTAAGGTGAGCGTTAGCGAACTGTGGGAGTAGATAAGTGAATGGACCTACTTCTCCTTTGGGTATGCCATAGCAGCGCTACTTATCTGATATCCCTACTGAGGAAAGCCCTTGATGTTCTGGGTTGGACCCAGTGACTGAAGCCATGTCACCAATAGAAGCTCTTCTAACTGATGATTGATGAGGAACCCTTTTGAATCAACCGTATTCTCCTCATGGCTTTCACGGTAAACAATAGATAGTGCATTGGACTAATCCACTGTCGCTGAAAGTACTAGTACTTTCACGACTGGAAACACTAACCCCTCGACCTGCTCGATGCGCTAAAGTGGATCCGTCTCCGGCTTAGCATTCTTAGGCACGAGAACAAACGGGGGAGGCTAAGGG
>Ga0058704_10001638_pt1 | contig 10415 bp, 6 predicted proteins | sample AgamicMgSfe_FD_71363 | JGI IMG/M metagenome (GOLD analysis project Ga0058704, IMG submission 71363) | Agave microbial communities from Guanajuato, Mexico - Mg.Sf.e | ecosystem: Host-associated > Plants > Phyllosphere > Phylloplane/Leaf | place: Guanajuato, Mexico | collected 2012-05-30 | reverse complement strand
GTGAGGGCACAGTGTGGATGGTAGGCCTTGGTGGACGAGAAGCGGGCACGTCTGGCGTACTGCCGGTCCGCGCTTCAAGGTGAGCGGATTGAGGCGTGGTTGTGACGGCTAGATCCTCACTGCTTAAGGCGGGAGACGGCAAGAACTGCACATGCTTCTGAGCAAGGGCTGGAGAGTTCTGCTGACCGACAGTTCGCACATGGGCTGTCTGGCCAAGGCCCGGACCAGAGGTAGAGGTCAGGTCAACAATGCTTGGCCGTCGTCGACGCATGTTGTTTTGATCAAATGTCGATGGCTGATTGATGTTTTGATCGAACGTCGATGGCTGATTGATGTTGTGACGGTATGTCGGTGCCTGATTGTTGACCATGTTGTTTTGATCGGTAGTTGAAGGATGATTGATGTTCTGAACAGGTATTGACGACCGAGTGAGGCATTCAGAACCAGGCTGCAATTGACCAGGACTCAGTGCAATACGTCCTTGGTGGATCCCTGGTTTCGTTCCCACAGCAGGGCGGGCTGTTGCTGACGTCGAGACAGTGGCCAGGTCGGAGGGCGGTGAGACTGCGCCATTGAGATGCGGCGATGTTGAGCTGTTCTGCGTCGAATTCAGGTGGACGGCGGGCGTACGAGGAGTCGTGCTGGTGGTTGAAGATGGAGCTGTCGCGTTCATCCATGAATGTGTACGCGTAGAGCCGGTCAAGAAGCGCATTGTAGCGTTGGCGGCCGATACGTCATCTTGAACCTGACCACGACTGGGACTGTGGCCAGGACCATTGCTCTTTCTACGTTTGGCGGATGTCGAAGTCATTTCCGGCACTCGCGTGGATTAAGGACGAGGCGCGCCTATCGATACCACCATGTCCCAGTCCCGATTTGCGAAGCGCCAACATCAAGACTTTTTTTTTTTTGAAATGGAAAGGAATGGAAGCCCAAGGTTAGGTGATGGGAGAATGAATTTATAGTGAAGACTGTGACATGCTAACGGACATTTGCATTCGGCAGCTACAGTACAGCGCAGTAGGCAGCGATATGTGCTTTCCGCATGCGGTCGGAATCACAGCAGAAAACAGAAAAGTCGACCGGGGAAGCGTGTTAGATAGAGAGCGGCAGCGGCTAGTAGCAACCCTGGCGTCGAGCAAACGCAGAGATTCGGCGAGACACCACGGGCTGGTCTTGACAGTTGTTCATGGTGGATGAGGTTCAAAAGGCATGCGTAGAGGCAAGAAAAGAGCATTCATGCTTGTAGGAGCAGCCGATGAAAAACTCACTCTCTAGTGTTGTGTGGAATGAAGTCGAATGGATGCCAAGCCCCAGGAGCGAGACCGGATACGGAAGAAGAAGAAGCTTGACGGGCATGGATGTGCAGTGTATCTAATAGATCCATCATGAATGTGTAGTCTATGTATGGATCCATCATGGATCATCCATGTGTGCACACCTTTACCTCGTCACTGTAGCCTGCCGCCGAGTACCTTAGCAATAACACAATGGCGTTGGATCAGAGCAGAAACTGCTGATCTTCGAAGTACAGCGCGGGTAATTCACAGTATGCATGCAACCCCTGATACCGAGTACGAGTAGGTGACAAGACTAATCAAGGCCGATCTATCAAGGCCGATGATTATCTAATTTAAGCAATAGTCAAACGAGGGTGCAAAATTGTCTAGACTCTAGAAGTCCGGACTCGATGGAGAGTGGTCAGTGCCTGATCAACTAATAAGTCTACGGCCAACCGAAACGTGGTGGTGTAAAAAAGGTTTCTGGATCTGTAGAGTAACTTACTCGTACTCGCAGTACTCTTTCTACTCGTACATGCCAGCCGCCGGGACAATCATCGTCCCTCACACTTGGCCTCTTCCGACTCCCATGTCCGTCGTAGACATCAAGACATCATCAACTCTGACCCTCGATAATATCACCATCAAGTCGTGCGTGCCACCACACGCAAATCAAGACTCGGTACTTTCTTTACTGTTTTTAATCCAATTAAAAAAATAATAAACCACCTGAAACCGTCCTCAACGTCCTCTGCTGAACGACGACGGACGGTGCATGACTCGCCGCCTTCAAGCTATCATCACTGCACATTATTGTACCACTACTGCCTGCGCTCCGACCTACAGCATCTCGCAGCCGGCGACCATCATCATTCATGATCGCGACCCCTTTTGTCCTGTCTGCTTGTCGCAGTAGACATTGATCTGGACCGCCCCAGCCTGGAAATCCAGTCAAGACTCAGACGGCCGAGACGATGACTACGCGACAACAGACCGACGCCCAGCAGGTGCCGCCTGGCTCCATTCTCCTTGTAGTCCGTAAGTCTGCCTCCTCTCCCTTTGATTCATCTCTGTCGCGCCTCGCAAGCCGTCTCGTATGAGCTTGACCAGAGGTGGCATAAACGCTTTGAGGAGCTGGTCCTTTATTCGCAATTACAGAGCATGCGCCTGCACGCATACACTATGGCCAAGACCGAGGCTGATGATTTGTTTCCTGCCAGATGACTTCATTGCTCGGAGTCCCGATGAATTGAGTCTTGCAAAGGGTGATCGCATTGAGCTCATTGAGCGGGACGACGATTTTGGCGATGGCTGGTTCTTGGGTCGTCATATGAACAATGGCAACACTGGCCTCTTTCCTGAAGGTGAGCGACCTCGTCATCTGCCATCCTGTCGTCCCACCTTCTCTCGTGCTGTGCTGAACTGAACCATCAAGTCTACACTACTCCGGCTCCGAAGGCCACATTACCCCTGCCTCTGCCCCTTCCCTCGGCCCAGCAACGCCGTGTGCCCCCATCCGTCGCCATTCCAAGCTTTGCTCCGACACCCGCACCGGAAAAAGAGGACCCCGTTCCTCTTTCTACTCAGATCAACAATCATGCTGCTTCCTCGACAGAAGGCCCGGCGCAGAGGCCGAACAGTTCCGGTAGCGTGCAGAGCGGTCTTCGCGCCCCGCTCATGACCAACGCTCCGCAGAGTCGCGCCCTGGCTCAGGCATCATCGACGCACAACTCGGTCATGCATGAAACTCTGAGTGTCATCGACGAGCACATTACCGATCTGCGAACCCCGCGTCAGAGCCGTCTGAGCACTGCTACAAGGAACAACCAGGACGCCGACAGCATATACAGCTCCCACGCAGGCAGTCGATTTTCCTACATCAATGGCCATGAATCTGATGAGGAAGAGCCGCGCGCCCTCTCCGAAGCCGAAGTCATGACTTGGACCCCCGCTCGTGTTGCCGAGTACCTCGAAGATCACGGTGTGGAGAAGGACCATTGCGACTTCTTCCGTGAGCAAGACATGTCTGGTGATGTTCTACTGCAAATGGACCAGAGCACCATCTTCATCCAACAATTTGACCTTGGCACCTTTGGCCGTCGGCTCAAGACCTGGCAGAAGGTCAAAGCTCTTCAAGACGAAGTGAGGAGTCGCGCTCCGCCTACTGGCCCCAGGAGTATTTCCGACTACTCGGCTGCTGGCGATGACTCTTTGCCTGACGTTTCAAGGGTTCGAAGCACATCGATCACTGCTGCTGCTGCTGCTGCTGCTCCCCCGAGGCCATCGACCGCTGTCCCTTCTTCCTCTAACCATTCTCCTTTGGCGAACCGCAAGTCCTTGCTGCAGTCTTCTTCAATCGAGCCTCGCAACTCCATTTTCGACGCCAATGCAAATTCCGAAAACGCGCTGCGGCCCAGCGCTGCTTCTATTCGCAGCTTGAACCATTCCCGTAGGCACTCGTCTGTCGGCTCACTAGATCTCGGCCCCTTGGCGACCTCTTCTCGCTTGTCGCAACAAAGGCCACCGTCCACTTCAATCATGGCTTCCGGTTCTGCCTCTGCAGCGGCTAGACGCCGTTCCTTAGCACAGGAGCACACGATATCAGCGGATCTCTCTCAGTACGAGAGCACGTCCGGCGGACACAACAATTACAGAAATTCGCTCACTTCTCCGCCAGATTTGGATCGTGGCTACTTTTCGGGGAATGAAGTCGACAAGCGCAACAAACGTAATGTACTGCAAAAGAAGACGAGTCCCATGCACTCGAGGAACACGAGTCTTGCCACCGCTCAGTCCAGAGCTCATGTCCGTATGCCAAGCACTGACTCTATGCGAGCGCCTAACTCACCCATCCTGTCTCCGGGTTCGGCCCATTTTTCCTTCAACAGAAGTAGCGGAACTCGGACGGTCAGCAGCCCGCCACTCAATGCCCTTCAAGGACCTGCGTCTCCGATGGTCACCAAACTCGACTATGGACAACCAGCGACCTTGGCCGACAGCGATACCTCATCTGTAAACCCTTCTCCTTCGCCAGCCTCTCACAACTTTTCATTCTTCTCAAAACCACGCGTAGGAGGATTGCGTATCGCCTCGGACGCAGTCACACAGAACGAGAAGCGTGCGCAAAGCGGCCTAAAGGGTTCGCCAATCACATCACCCACACGTACTGGATCTACCACTCCCTCGACCGAAACTCAATCGTTCGAGCTACAAAAGCGAGACACTCAATCGAGAGTATCGACCGGGTCTTCTTCCGCTCTTGCCCCGCCGCTTCCCAACGCTCGCAACCGCACAAAGACGAAGACCAAAAAGACGACGTCAGCGTACACGAGGGGACTGGAGAAGAAATCGCCGGCCGAACAAATGGAAGGATGCGATTACAGTGGGTGGATGAAGAAGAAATCCTCCAATCTCATGGGTTCATGGAAACCACGGCTCTTTGTCCTTCGTGGTCGGAGACTTTCGTACTACTACTCTGAGAACGACACGGAAGAGAAAGGTCTCATTGACATCTCGTCGCATCGCGTGTTACCGGCGGAGAATGAAAGAATAACTGGCATACACGCCACGCTAACGGGCGCCTCATCGCCGGTGGTGCCAGGACCGGGGTCAACGCAGACAGCCGCAGCCACAGATCTGGCAGCGAAACCCATCCATGTCTCGGACCAAGGATTGTTCATTTTCAAGCTTGTGCCGCCGCGGCAGGGTCTCAGCAAAGCAGTGAATTTCACGAAACCCACTGTGCACTATTTCGCTGTCAACAGTCGTCAAGAAGGGCGGTTGTGGATGGCAGCACTGATGAAGGCCACCATCGATTACGACCCCAGTGGCAAGCTTGTCACGAGCTACAACCAAAAAACAATCTCCCTCGCAAAAGCCCGAGCGAGGAACGAACGCCCGCCGGCGTTGAGGGACGCAGTCGACCAGAAGGACAATGAGACGGCGTTACCAGCGGAGCTCGACGGCGTGCCCATGGACGACTCTGCGTCTTCTGGCGGCGGCAACCCAGGGCTTGGGATAGGGCTTGCCCTTGCCGAATCGAATGACAGCACCGAACAGACAGCACTGGGTGGAGCGGAACGGGACTAGGCGTTGCAGTTGTCGTCGTCGTCGTCGTCGTCGTCGTCAGGCGTGGCGTCTCTAATCAGGTAAGTTTTTTTTTGAGGGGGTGCCGCCATATATCATCATGTGAAGGGTTGAGATCACGATACGATTCACGCGTACCAAAAGAAGGAAGGAGAGAAAAGAGTTTCAGGTCCGTCACTTTACGAATGTTCCGTCTCATGTTCCTTTCTTTTTCTTCTATTCATTGTAATCATCACTTGGAGCTTCTTCAGTGGCTCAAAGCAAGCTAAATATGTACATATTGCGAGAATTTTTTATACCTCGTATGCTCCATTGAGATGTTGTGTCTTGACCGCCGGGATCGGAAGTTGTCCAGCAGGTCCGTCTACCAGGGCCGCATTTTGTCTATCAAAGTTTGTCGTCGCCATTACTCATTGCAAGTCCTGTTTCTCTGCCCAGAAGAAAGCATGTGATTCTCTCGTCCAACCACCTAACCTACTCGAACGGGCTACTGTCTTCACTGGAAATTGACAAACGCGCCGCCGTCCACCAATAATTGTGCACCGGACTACAGGACACGAGAAGCGTCAGCATGCATCGACCACAACCAACTGATTAGACGGGGGAGGAGATTCAAACGTACCACATAAGCAGAGAGATCCGAGGCCAAGAAGACGGCCGGGCCAGCGAGATCCTGATTGAGAGTGTCAGTCGAGAGCACACTTCATTAACACCATAGCCACGACAAGAGAGAGAAAAAAAAAAAGGAAGAAAGAAGGTGCACGAAGCAAGGAAAAAGCAACCAAGACAAGAAACCCCCAAAACCCACCTCCGGCCGCCCAATCCTCCCAAGCGGGATCCTCCCCTCCATATACCTCTTTTTCCCCTCATCGGCCAAATCCCCCTCGTTGAGCTGCGTGCGGATCGTGCCCGGCAGCAGGGCGTTGCAACGGATGCCGTACCTGCCCAGCGCGCAGGCGCAGCTCTGCATGAGCGACAGCACCCCGGCTTTGGTGGGCGTGTAGTGCGTCTGGCCGGCGCCGCCGACGAGGGCGCTGATGGACGAGACGCCGACGATGCTGCCGCCTGGGGGTGACTGCTGGTGCGCCATTTGCCGGGCGGCGGCTTGGACGGCGTAGAAGGCGCCGTGTAGGTTTATGGCGGTTGTTGTGGTCAGGAGGTCGGGGCTTAGGCTGCATGGGGAGAAGGTGGTGGTGAGTAGAGTGAGTGAGAGAGCGTGCGGGAGAGCGGGAGGTATTTTTGTCTGTGTCTCTTTCTCTCCTGTTGTGTGGTTGACGTCCCGCAGCGCACTCTCTTCCCTCCCCTTTGCTTACATTCTTCCTCTTCACTTAATCACTCACCTCAAGAAATCAGCAAATTGACACACCCCAGCATTACTAACAAACACATCCAGACGCCCAAACCTGTCCACCGTCCCCTTGACAAACTCAGTCCCCGTCTCGGGAACCGAAATGTCACCCGGTATGGCGATTAACCTCTTGGCCGGCGAGCCCTCTGTGTCCACCCCCCTGTCTCCGGCCTCTGCCTCTTCACGCATCGACTCGAAGGCCGCTGCCGACTTGGAGTCTGGGAAATGGTTCACTGCCACGCTGGCTCCTTGACGGAGGTACTCGAGAGCGATGGCACGGCCGATGCCTGTGACGGCGCCCGTTATGGCTGCTACTTTGCCTGCCAGGAGGGAGGAAGCTGCCATGGCTTTGGAGGTGTTTTCTGCTGGTGTTTAGTTTGGTGGTTCTGCTGGATCTGCTGTGGGAGTGGTAGGTAGATATGTTGGGTTTGGAATGTGGAGACGCTGATTGGTGTTCGGGGTGAGTGCTGTTCGGGGTGAGTGCTGTTCGGGGTGAGTGCTGTTCGGGGTGAGTGCTATTCGGGTTGATTCGTCTGTGATGCAAGATTGACGATCTAGAAACACATTAACCAAAACGGAAAGAGGAGCGAGGTGTGCTGCGTTTTATTTGCTGCGGTTGTTTTTATCAATAAAAGATACCCCACGCGGGGTGCTTTGCGGATCTGCACTTGCGTCAAGTGTCGGGTCAATGAACACCGAGCGAGCTGCTTTGCGGAGTGTAATGATATAAGAACCGAGAAACAATGCGGTGGCTTGCTATTCTCGTACTGCGTTGTCGTCTCGTTGTCCGAGAGGTCTCACGTACAGTTCGAGTATGCCTTCGCTCACTAGTTGCAGAGTTGGACAGGCTGGTGAAGGAAGAGAGCAAAATGGAGCTAGCCCAGTCTGGTAAAGCAAGCATGCGAACTGCCGATTGCTTTAACTGATGTCTTTTGGTGTTGATTGGAGTACCAAATTACTCGTACTGGGTACTGGATTAATATCCGCCTCAATCGTCGAAACCACCAAAGCTCTTATCCGAGCCCGCATCAGAAGCATCCTCTTGAGCATGTCTGGCAGCTGCTATGGCACCTCTCTTGTTGTTTTCAAGTTTCCGCAGGTAACCACTCTTCGTACTGATGCGAGTCTTTGATGCCCCTGTTTTAGCGTCTTTGCCCACTGCCGACCTCCTCGATTCCACGCCGCGCTTCTTGAGCAGCTGCTTGTCCCGTTTACTAGGAGTTGGCAAGGCGTCCAACAACCACTGTTGGACGTCCTGAGCCGTCGCCCCTGAGCCGCGAAGTTTCTGACTGGCGGCTATCAGGTTGGCAACCGTCTTTATCGAGGCCACATCGTCATCCGTGTAGTAAGTGAGTGCGACTCCGCCTTCTCTGCCAGCTCGTCCCGTCCGGCCGACACGATGCACGTAGGCGGCAGCAGAGCCGGGGACGTCGTAGTTGACGACTCCGTTGACGCCGCGGAAATCAACACCTCTCGAGAGGAGGTCAGTGGTGATAAGGATCCAGACTTCACCTTTGCGGAAGCGAGTCATGACGTGGTCGCGCGCAGTCTCGGAAAGATCAGAGTGCAGGACCGAGATTCTCGAAATGCCGCCTGCCTCTGGCGGAATGTCGAATTGCAGCTCTGAGTGAAGGGCGACTGCGCGCTCAATTGTCTGTGTGAAGACGATGAATGGAGCGCGCAGAACAGGTTGGTCATCGCCGCGCATCGGCGCAGGATGGAGAAGCTGACGGAGGGCCATGAGCTTGCCTTGCTCTGTGGCTGCGTATATCAACTGATGATGGATGTTGGGGACGGCGGAGTCCTTGAGACCTACCACAAGCCGCACGAGCGGAGCATCCACGACGGAAGACGAGATGTTGGCGAGAGAGCTCGCCCGAGTCTCCATGGTGGCCTTGGCTAGCTCTTCAATGTTGGAACCCATGGTGGCAGACCAGAAACTGACACGCAAGGCAGGATCAACCAAAGAGTTCCACAGGGCGAGAGTCTGTTCTCGGAACAACGGGTCTAATAAGACGTCGGCCTCGTCGAGTACAAGGTAGCGTACGTCGGGCAAGGAGTACACATCCGGAGACTGACCGCCCAGAGCATTGAGCAGAGCCAGCGGTGTTGATACAAGAACGTCGGCCTTTACGAGAGATACTTGACTGTCACCCTCCGTAGGGTTTAGGCGCATACCCTTGCGGATGTTTGTGACGGTCACGCCAGTGTTCATGGCGAGCTTTCGAGCTTCATTGACAATCTGACTGGCGAGTTCCTTGGTGGGCGCAAGCACAATGGCACGGGACCGGTGGTTACTAGACTCGGGCTGCTCGGTTTGCTTTTTCTGGTGGCGGTCGCGAAGCAATGCTTGTATCACCGGAATCATGAACGCCAGAGTCTTGCCACTGCCTGTGGGCGCAACAGCCAGGAGGTCAATCGAAAAGGGATCGTGGGTCGGAAGAGTTCCAGCAGAAGACGCGAAAGCATCAGGAGAGGTCAAAGACGGCGGAGAGGCCAGCATCAGGGGTAGCGCTGCAAGCTGTACTTCAGTCGTCGCACTATATCCCTGGTTCTCGATGTTCTGGGCAAGCGTGGGCGACAGGCGATACTTGGAGCGAAGGTGGGTGAAATGCGTGACAGGAGTGGGATAGAGCCGGGTGCGCGACTTTGTCGTCGACGAGACGTCCCGTCTGGCCTTTTTCTTACTGCTCTTTTTCGACTTGACGGCAGCATCCTCTTGGGACGGCTGATTCAGAACTGTGACCTTGACCTTGTGCTGCGCCAGTAGCTCCCTGACCGCTTCATCACTCATCATCTCCTCCTGCTTCACAAGGCCATCGGGCTGGCGTTGTTCGATGTCGGCCTTTACTTCAAGATTGCCATCATCTCTTCCTCCCTCGCCGCTCGCGTCGTTTTCATCGTGCCGCACCGAAGACCCGCCAAAAAAGTCGAGACTGACCGTCGCAGCGTTTGACCGTTTGGTCAGGCCATCCGACCCTCTTTTGCGCTTTCGTGTGGCACTGTTTTCCTGGTGGAATAACTGTGGGTTTGCTGCTGGTCCGGCTGAAGGCGTGGCCTGATTGCTGGTCGGTGTCTTCGGACGGCCTTTAATCGAGCGGGTCAGTAGTCGTAGAGGATCCATCACCGGGTGCTATCGTCGAAATGTCTGTTTCCTGGGTGTTTTGATGGTGACGAGGTGTGGTTGATTAAGGTATTAAATTTATTTTATAAAGTCAGCCCGCGAAGATTGCGCCTATTTGTCGTTATCTTATCGCATTTTAAACAATCACGTGATCATCAACCTAACCTCTTTCGAGCATTCAAAAAGTCCCGGAGCCTGGGAGCATCAACCAAGGGCGGATGTAGAGTACTCGCGAGTAAACAGGTGGTCATGGCTGGGTCTGCTGAGTGAAAATAATCTCTCCCATTGCCATTTAGACTGTTGTACAAAGCATCCCGGGCTATTCCCTATGTGCAACATTTCTCTATCCTTCCAACCGACACGGTGCAGCCTCGTCCTTTTCCATGCCACTACTGCCTCGGTCACCGCCCGCGTGCGCGTTTTCCTATCCGGATCGACCTGGTGTGCCTCTAGTGGTGTGCCTCGGCATCGCTGCGGTATCCGATCATCTTGAAGCGTCCAAGCATTTCGCCGACCGTGAAGAATCCAATGATCTCGGCAGCGACGACTCCGGCGGCCGCAAGCTGTTGGCTGTCCA
>Ga0058704_10001635_pt1 | contig 10425 bp, 7 predicted proteins | sample AgamicMgSfe_FD_71363 | JGI IMG/M metagenome (GOLD analysis project Ga0058704, IMG submission 71363) | Agave microbial communities from Guanajuato, Mexico - Mg.Sf.e | ecosystem: Host-associated > Plants > Phyllosphere > Phylloplane/Leaf | place: Guanajuato, Mexico | collected 2012-05-30 | reverse complement strand
CAATCCTCCATCACGAGCGCGACCGCTAGTTCCGGTACCATGACAGACTGCACGTATCCCGATACGCCGCCCGACACGCCTTTGGCAGCAATGACCCTGTCCGCCGCGGCTAGTTTCCTCAACTTGCCCGAGAAGGCGGTCAGGATATACTCGGTCATCATCTTGGCGCCTTTGGAGCCATAGTAGCCGACTGAAGCGCCCCTTTCAGCTCCGGTCTCGAGACCGTGCATCGCGGTCCGCGTCTTGTTCTCCCGCACCTTGGTCTCGAGATCTGCTCGGTACGTGCTGTGTATTTTGCCCTCCATGATGGTTTGCAAGCGCGCGTTGTGCTTCTTGAACCGCTTCGCTAGACCGCTCCAGTCGACTTCTGGGTATGCACGGTCGCGCCACGTGTGTTGTGCGTTGCGCTCCTTGTGGGCTTGGCAGAAGCGCTCTTGTAGCTTCATGTTCATTCGGCGGCCTGCAGCGTGCTCGAGCTCCCAATCTAGCTTGAAGGTTTCGTCAACGGTGGCGCCACACAGGGGGCAGGAGGAGGGGAGCATGTCGATTTCTTCGATTTCTTCGACTTCTTCGTCCGAATCTGGCGGGGAAGCAGTCAGTGGTGGAGATGAGTTGATCGGGTGTGAGGAGGGCGGCGTGGCTGTTGGTGCTTCTGATGTGAGTGCAAAGACCGGCCGCTTGAATGTTGCTGTCGTCGGCTCGGGTTGTGACGAGCTGTCGGCATGGAGGTTAAAGTCGGCGTGCTTCTTGAACTTGGGCGCTTCCAGAGTATCTTGTGACTTGAGTCGCTTTGGCTGCTTGAGCTGTTTCCTGGGCGCCTGGATCTTCCTAGAATATGTCTGCGAACTGCCGTATCCCTGGCTGCGTTTCTTATCCTGTGATCCGGATAGCCAGTGTGGTCCGTCTGTCACGCTATCAAGCTCCTCTTCCGACAACTTCCTCTTCTGACTCTTCGGCATCTGAAGCCTTCTCGCACCTGCTTCCACCTTCGCATCTGCAACCTTCTTGCGCGGATTGCCGTGAATGTTGTTCAGAGCTTTGGCCTTTGTAACAAATGTCTTTGACCTTATCTCCGGCATTGCTTCGTCGTCGCTGGACTTTGGATCGGCGTATACGTCCTCCTCCGGAGGCATGTCCGAGGGAGCTGAGGAGAGTGGACTTGATGTGGCCTTCCTACGGGGCTGTTCATGGGTGCTGTCATCTGCATATGGCTTATTTCCAACTGTCCGTAAGAGTCTGGGTCCATCCCTGGAAAGTGTAGGCATCTTGGCAAGGTGCAATTGCCAATTCAATCGTTACTTCGAGGTGGTGTTTAAACGTGTTTAAACTCGTTTAATCCCGACTGATCACGGCGCGTCTCAAAGTCTTGGCGCGTTGGAGGCCATCTTCATGTGACAGGAACTATCATATCCATACACTCGGATCCAGTGAATGAGAGCATCACTGACCAGATAATATAATGAGGGGAGAGGATGCTATAGTCATTGTTCCGCGAGATCTACATCCAACACTAATAGATATACCTAAAGTTCAGATTCTCCCGATCGGTCTGATCCGAGAAAGCAGTAGCATCAAGGTCTCTTCCTTCAAGACCACCCGGCAATTCACTTTGAATCTTGTCGCGTTTCTTATTCTCCCAGCTCAACAAGGTCCGTAAGGCGATGATCAGCACGACCTCAATCAAATGGCTACCGATCATAGACCAGATACCCAGTTCGTAGCGAGGAGCCTGATTAGCTTTGTAGAAGAACGGTCCGGCGATGTTGCCTGCGATTGTCAGTATATTTTCTGGAAAAAAGGTCGATCGAGCGACTTACCGGTGCAGTATCCGAGGAACAAAATCGCGTTGGTGACGACCTTCTTTGTGTGGCCTGCAGTGTTGGCGGTAGACATGCTCAGGATCATGACGAATGCGGCGTTGTAGGGTCCGGTGAGGTAGTAGCAGATGAGTCTGCCCGCCGTGTTCTTGGGATCGAGATAGGCGAGACCAAATGCGCCGGAGATATTGGGGAGCAGGAAGATCAAGATGAAGAGGCAACGCGTTTGGCGACCGTTTCTCGACATGTAGTCGTTTGTGAAAACACAGATCAGGATGCTGATGGCGATGAGGACGCCGTAGGGGACTTGCAACAATGTTGTTCCAATGGGAGAGAACCCGAAGCCTTGAATGATAAGTGTGCCCTGGTTCGTCAGCTAGATGCTCTGGAGATCTGATTGTAAGGACTTACAAAATTGCTGATACCACCGTTTGGCACATTGCCCACAACACCGAGAGCGTAGAACAGGTACAGCTTGTAGTCCTTGAGAGCCTCCCATACTTGATACGGCTTGAAGTGTTTGTTCTCGACTCCAGTCTGATTCTCGCGGAGTCTTTCCACAGCCATACGCTTCTGAGGCATGCTAAGACCCTTGGCTGTGACCGGACTGTCTGGTAGAAAGATAAACATGACTATGCCCCATATGCAACACAGGGCGCCGATGATCAGGAACTCGTATTTCCATGATGGCAAAGATCCTTTGATGTGTCCGATGCCCGTACCGAGTAAACCGCCGATTGCGATTCCAAAGCCGTTGGCTGTGTACCACAAGCCCATACGGAGAGGCTGCTGTCTTCTGGTATACCACATCGAAGTAATGAGCATAAAGGCGGGGTCACTGCACGCTTCGGCGGCTCCTGAGAGAGCACGGAGGGCGGCCAACGAGGCGAAGTTCTACTATAGTCAGTCAGGCATCGATTCATTTGGACAAATTGCTTACTGTGGCAGCAGCTTGCAACATGAGAAAGACTCCCCAAGCGAAGATGTTAATCCCTAGATACTTGCCGACCGGGAATCGTTGGAGCATGAGGTTAGTCGGTAACGCCCAGGCCAAGAAGCCAAAATAGAAGATACTTGACAGCCAAGAGTACTGTGTGCCATGAAGATGGAGATCCGTCCTAATTCCGAACAGTGCTGCGTAGCTGAGCGTCGTCTTGTCGATGTAGAAGAAGGCGTAGCACACCGCCAAGTAGGGCAGAATCATGAGATCGATCTTGCGGATCAACTTCCGCTCTTCGTCAGGGTCGATCGGCTCATGGATCTCGGTCGGAGACCTGAACAGTGCCATTGCGGCATCGCCATCACCTGTCTTGGAGACTTGGAACTTGTGGTGCTCGGCATTCTCGGCGTACTCTTCGTGGCTGACATCCCCTTTGATGCCGTCTTTCGTCTCCTCATGGTAAGGAGGAGTACCAGATGAGCTTATATTGTCAGTGGCTTGCGCCGCTTTGCTACTGAAGAACCTCATCGCTAACGGGTGGAAGATGCTTGGCAGGGAAAGAATGCTACTAATAGAAAGAGAAAAATTGGACAGAAAGGAGAGGAGACTCGCCTACATATCTATTGCCTACCTCGTACTTCGTCAGATACCGACAGATAATCCACGGCATGCACATTCAACTCCTCCCGGGCAGAGTCCGACGAGTAGGAAGTGTTCGTGCCGAAATTGTTGGCAAGACATGCAGATTGCTCTCCACAGTCCCACAAATTCTCCATGCGGGGATTGGTGGTGTGCGGGGATCTGCTCCGCGTAGCCAGCGTGCCCTATTTTTCTGTATAACTTACTTTGATAAGTATCAGCCAAAAAGTGCCATGTTATGGACAAGACCAGCGCTACAATAAGGTTCTATGATGCAGAATAGTGTATCAGAGGTGCACACGAAACTCGTGGTCTTAGCATACTTCTGGGTATTGATTAGGAATACAGTATCAGCCGACAAGCTCAGATAACTCTCCTCTACCGCCACACCTTCCACCCGGGGCGCTGCTGCTGCTGCTGCTGCTGCTCAACTCCTACCATTGCCTGTTTATTGCTAGGAGCCCCATTACCGCCCCACATCTTCTCATTGCCTACACCAAAGAATCTTTCTGCCTTTGATGGACGACGTTCTCTCTGTCTGGCTTCGAGACTCTCAACCTCTGACCATGTCATTTCATCCTCGGTCAGCTGGTCTTCGCTCTCCTCGCCGTAGCGTTCGCGGCCGTAGCCGTCGTCTTCTTCCCTGGCTGCCTTGCGCCGGAAACTAGGAAAGTTGAAGCGTCGACGTGGTCGCTGTGATACGCTTTGTTCCTCTTCCGAGGGCCCCGAGACTCCCGGTGCGTGCTCTTTGCTCGCTGAGGTGTCGCGGTAGGTCTGGTTATGCGTGTGCAAGGGCGGGCCGTAGTCTCTTCGCGCTTCGGAGGACCCGTCGGCGTATGGAGCTTGAGCATTGTGAGGTACCGCTATGCGGGTCGCCTGTTCAGAAGAATCTCTTGGTCTCGCAACAGATGGAAGCGCGGCACTGGGGTTCCTGTTCACAGGGCTAGGGGATCGACTCTCGTCAGTGTACGAGTCAAAGCTCTGGCGCCTCTCTCGGCCTCTTCCCTGAATACGATCCATGAATGAACGACGTCGACCATAGTCTTTCCGTGTTTCATTGAAGCCTTCAGGGTATGGCGCCTGTGTATTGGCTAGTGCCTGAAATTGGGCGTTGTGCGGCACTTCCTTGCGTGTCGCCTGCTGAGCAGTCTCTCCCGGTCTGCCAACGTTGGTGGACGGAACCCCAGCATTTCTGCTTTCAGGACTTGGGGATCGACTGTCGCCACTGTAAGAGTCAAAGCTTTGGTTTCTATCCAGACCTCTACCCCGGATACGGTCCATGAGCGATGATCGTCTTGTCTTGAATCGCGTGGTATTCGCATCCTGAGGACCAGAGTAGTGTAGTGCAGGTACGAGCAGTCTATAGCCAACCGTGTTGCCAGAAGGATCATGCTGGTCAATCTCCATGTTGAGGGTAACATCCAAGCCTCCTTTGAGGTCAATGTGGTCTTCATCGTACCCGTCAACATTAGCATCCGCACCACCTCGGGCCGCTGCTTTTGAGGCTGCCTTTTGCGTCAGATCAGTAGGTCTGCGATGAAACATGCTGACTGGACGTATAGGCTTGGGCTCAGCAACGGTGTTGGTGGCTGTGTTGGTAGTTGCACGCTCCTGGGGAAAGTAGCTTGCTTCGTCTGCTTGCGCGCGGGACGGCCCACCAACACTGAATCGGCCTTGCACTGGCTCTGCATCTTCATAGGCCCTGATGTGTTCTGGTCCAAGCGACTCCTGCTCCTGTCTAGACCGTGAGCCTGACAAACGACGGATCAGATTCGCTGGCCGGAAACTATCCCGCGTCAGAGATCGAGATCGTGTCGATGGTCCTTGGCGCATTGATCCTGGAGGATATCTTTGGTCTCGTTCTTCAGGATAAGGCCTAGCCGACTGTGTTCGAGAGGAGTTTGGTCTGTCTTCAGGTCCCGGGCTCGGAGGTGGAGTACTCCCAGGAATATATTCTCTGATGGTGCAGTAGTTTCTCCTTGGCAAAAGATGGTGGTTGTTGCGAGGTCTGCCGTCGACATCATAGTCGAACATTGGAATCATGTCTTCGTCGGTTTCAGCATCCAGATGGTGAACTTTGTTGCGCTTATTCAGTATATCCGACATCATGACAGGAGGTGGAGTGTTGACGATGGCAGATGAGACGACATTCGGCATATATCGATGGTCCTGATCTTTTGGTATACCAAACTTCTTGGGCGTATAAAACTGTCCAACCGCGCCTAAATGGACGTCGCCTCCGAGAATAGTGATCCGGACAGACTTTTCCGCTGCAAGCTCTTGAAGCTCCTGGATAAACCAGTTCCTTTCTTGCTTGTGGTGTTTCGCGGTCCAATGGTCATCAAGATCATCCAGAATCTCGACACCACCGTCAAATTTGTTGATGAATCCACCGAGAAGACCAGTCTTACTAACCACCGCCTTGACCGGATCCATAACCCTCGAGGTAAGGATGTTTTCAAGAAAATTCAGCCTTGGGTAAGCAATAGGGACACCAAGGAGGACAATCAGATGCTTTGTCTCGCCCTTGATGATTTCACCACGGCATCGGCTGAAAATAATATCGTAACTTTCTTGGCTGAGCACCTCATCGCGCATTCGTTCTGTGCGACAGTCCAGAGCCAGCAAAGCGACTTTGCGTCCAAGATGTGTGAATATACTTCGGCTATACTCGTTGATGTATGGTCCCGGTGATGCACCGAGTAACCAAGAAGGTTCTTCACGTGACGTCTCGGCAACGACGCTCTGATGCTGAAAGAGCATGTAGTATTTGAAGGCTACGGCACCGAGACCAGTGAACACTTTTGAGCCCATGAAATGATGCGGATACGACCCAAAGCCCTGTATGCGTTTAGTATGTGTTGTTATCACTAACATTCCGTTCACTTACGTCGATAATGTCATGATCATCCCACATGTTGATCATGGGTATCTGACTGTTGGCCATGGAAAAGAGACCTTGTGAGAACCAATTGCAGTATCTGTTGAGGTAGAAGCTTTCCAGCTCTTCCTGCATTTCTGGCGAGAACTCGGCCTTGTGTTTGTGTTCTGGATTCTTGATCGTTAGCCACTCGCGAAAGTGCTCGGTATCGCGCATGGCTGCGTCGTTGTAGATCTGATCACCTCCGCCAAGCATGACATGAAAGGGTCGAGATTGATGCATGGTCATAACATCGCGCCACAAGGGATCTGGTCCAGAAAACAAATTCGGGTTGACCGACATACTGAATCCGTTGCAAGAGTGGAACATGATGTTCATGGTCTGGCCACGTCCAGGTACCCAAAATCCAATCGCAGGCCCGCGGTTGATACGATATGCAACACGAGCCTGGGAGACACCAAGCTCAACCTCGAGGTTAAAGCGCCAAAACGTGACACCTCTTTCTGCGTGCAGGCGAGCGCCCTTGATCTCGCGATACTTGCCAGCCTTTTCACCATCTCTTGCTCTTATACGAGATTGCTTGGCGGTGGTAATATGTGGGTGTCGCTGTCCGTCCCGGCCAACCGTCTGTTGCTGTTCCAAGTGAGGGTTCTTGGTCCGTTCGAAGATGCCAGTATCGTCTTCAACCCGAGAAAGGTCGACACCTTGTTCGAGCGCATCTGCAGGCCTAACATAAAGCGGCTGTCCCGTGCGAGATACCTTGACTTGTCCAGCGAGTGGGTCAACATGCTCGGAAGGTAATTGGCCCGTGATTTTGGTCGGCGGTGGAGGCAAGAGATCCATAGGTTGCGCGAATAGGCGGAGGACAGGTGGTCTTTCGTAGGAAGAGTGACTGTCATCGGTGACGATCATGATGCTCCCACGCCAAATCTCACGCTCTGCAATGCTATTTGAGCCCGGGACTGCGCGACGCTCTCGACGTAGGCCAGTGTACCTCAACAGAGGTCCGCATTGGAGAAAAAGCGGTGGTTTGAAGGCATTTGCTTCTTCCTCGTAAGCACCATCGTGTGCTGCCGGACCATCTCTCCGAGAGCCACTGCTACGCCGCTCACGTCCACCTTCCCACCATGTCTTGCCCTGACCAGTAACTGCGCTATCTATTGCAAGGTCATCCAAATCAAGCTTCGCGACGCCTGCGTTTCTCCATTCATTTAGAGGCATGCGAGTTTGTCGGCGTTGAGCTTGCTGATGATCGTGTGATCTGTGGAACAGGCCAGAAAGCTGGTGATGGTGATGCTCGTCAGGCTTGGCCGACTGCTGACTATCGAACGCGATGCGGTCTCGTGCATTATGAGTCGCAGCAGTTTGCGGTGGGGCCTGATACGTAGGGCCGCCAGTACGTAGACTTCTTACAGCGGCCGGCGGTAGTGGATCAGGGTCTTGGTGCTTGACTGCAGCCTTGGTGCCTTCCTTGACAACCACACGATGACCTTGGAGCTGCTGGCCGCCTTCGGACATTTCTGCATTATCCCGATTACCTGTTTGATACTCCGGTGGTACGTTCTTCTTTTGTATACGCTTGCTATTGGACCGGGAGATTTTGTCCTTTTCCGGTCGGGCTTGGTCAATCGAGTGTCTCTTATCTTCTCGATTGCCTGCATCATCCTTGGTTGAGGTAAGTCCAGCAGCAGCAAAAGCGGCTTCGGCGCCTGCGAACCCTGCATGTCGAGAACGGTGTCGGTACTTAGCCGAGTTCGATTGACCTAATCCAGTGTCTTCTGTTCGCTGTTGAGTTTGCTGTAGGTGCATAGCTTGAAGTGGTTCTTGATCTGTTGGAGCGTTACTTTGTACGCTGTTCCTGTGAGCTCGTAATGCCTCGGACGCATTATGAAATTTGGAGTTTCCAGCATTTGCAGGCACCTCATCCGTCCCGGGCTGTGTGTTTGACATGTAGCGGCTGTCGGTCTTCGGCTGCGACGGAGCAGACGAGTGCCGCCTATCGCTGGTCATGTGTCGTGGAACAGCGCCCAGGGGTTCGCGTTCCTGGATGTTACGTCTCGATTGCTCCTGATGAATGGTCGGATCTGTTGGAATCCTACCACCTCTGTCTCTAGTCGCTTTTTGTCTGGCCCTGCTCTCTGCATGTTCCATTCTCGCGCGTTTTTCTTCTTTGCTCAGATCACCAAAACGGCCCTCCAACTTCTGGAGAGGAGACCGCTCTGGGACAGAACCCCTCATCGTGTTTGACTGTTGTGGGATATCTGTTCCATTTGGGTAGTCGTCCCTGCGATTGTATTGTAATTCGCCTGGGACATTACTGCGCGTTGTTTTCGGAACGTGCAATGCTGCTTGGGGTTCTCGGACACGATGGGCATTGTCGCGAGACGGTCGGTTTGATGTTATGGGTTGATTACTGCGCTTCGGACGATACTCAAGCGGACTATCATATGACGAGTCATCTGCCAGCTCTTGATCCTGTGTTCCAGAATGATATCTTGGTTGACTGCGGCCGTTCGCATGAGGCTCATCCTGGTCAAAGTAACCTCCAGATGGGCGATTAGACTGCTCTTGCTGGCTGGATCTCTCCATAGCCGGAATGACAGTCGCAATTGGAGAACGTCAGAGTTAATGTGTTGAACACCTGAAGGAATTGGGAAATACTAGGTCGCTAGGTCAGTGCAAGGTAGCTGTCAGTGGTCTGCGTCGGATTGTAAGCTGTAGCGAGATCAATGAGGTAGTCGCGCAAGGTAAGGTAGCCACGCAGATAGGTACGGGAACGTAAAGTAGACTTGGGAATTGCACATGCATACTGTAGTATTCGGTTGCTCTATTTACCATGTCAACGCAGCTCTAGTGTGAGGCAGGGGATAGATTAGCGAAGATCGCATGTGCGCCCAAAACTTGGTTGAGCAAGGCATTTGACCAAATCGTGTGGCTGGGAACAGCTTTTGCGCCCCTAGTGCATTCGAAAGTCCGATTTGTACAGCACATCAAAACAATGATTGGATGCGGCGATGCAACACATTCAATTTTGTCTTGTAATAATACTTGGAACTGATATATCACCTGTCAAACAAGAAACACGATGTTTTATTGTGGGTAAAGGTGCCTAATTTCTGAGCAGCTCGAACCCTGACGCAGAGCCTCTCCACACGGCACGAACCGTTGCATTTACTGAGGTGTTCACGCGGTCGACAGAAAAAGCGGTACCTTAGAGTATGAGATAACCAAAGCCGAGGACTTGTTTTATGACGCTGTGTACAACTACAGTCAATCATGAAACAATATTTATAGCCGTAGGATCCTTACACAAGCAGTCCGTGTACGAGTAAGAAGCACCGAAAACAGGCATCTGCAAGCGGTGAGCGCACGCCAAGACAATGGTTCACGTTCACATGCGGCGACTGCGACTGCGACTGCCACTCGCGGGAGCTGCCGGCTTCCCTTCTTTTCGACCCCGAAAGCGGGACGGGTTCCGCATCGGAAACTCAATAGAGTTCAATGCCAGAGTCAGATTCCAGGGTCCTGCCAGGCGTCTTCGGCCAACACGATAATCACATCAGCTTGCAACGTGCACCTGAATCCACATTGTTGCGTCTTACTCGGACTAGAATAACCACAGTAATCGTCCATCATATCTAATCGACATCAACTCTCTCAACTGGAGATGAACAGAGTATCGCCTGTTTCATAGCAATTCTCGAACCTTTCAAAGGCGCATCTTGAGGGACACAGACTCTCGTAATGCGACCTTTCACTATCCTTCTCCCCCTGGCAGCAGTCCTTGGATCTGCAAGTCACATAGTCTCACGAGACTATACATCCAAAGACTACTATGCCATACACTTACCCTCACATACGTCCGTCGCCCAATTCGCCGAGCGATTGGGTCTCTCCGTACATGGTCCGCTCGGAGAACTCGATGATCACTGGCTTCTGGAAGGCCCCAAGTCACCACAAGATGTGATACAGGATGCTGTCACAGAACTCAAGACAAGGCGGCGAAAGAGAAGTACTGGTTGGAACGAGAGGGATATGTTAGATGACATGTTGCTTGGCCAAAAGCAGGAAGCCAGACGAAAGCTGTTCAAGCGACACCCCGTCGATCTGGACAAGCTCGAGCAGGATATGAAGGCCCGACAGGGAGA
>Ga0058704_10001634_pt1 | contig 10426 bp, 9 predicted proteins | sample AgamicMgSfe_FD_71363 | JGI IMG/M metagenome (GOLD analysis project Ga0058704, IMG submission 71363) | Agave microbial communities from Guanajuato, Mexico - Mg.Sf.e | ecosystem: Host-associated > Plants > Phyllosphere > Phylloplane/Leaf | place: Guanajuato, Mexico | collected 2012-05-30 | reverse complement strand
GAGTGGATGCTCGCCTCATCATAATCTTGACTGTCACCACTCCCAAAGCTCTGCTCGTGTATGCTCAATTGCGACATATCCGGTTCAGCACCACCTTCAGCCTCCTCCTCTTCCGCAATAGCCCTTAAACCTAATTCTGGTGAAGCCGCACCCCCAGCAGTAGCAGCGTGTGCTTGTCCAAACCACCTATGCCTCAAACACTGCGCAGGTGAAGGTCTAGAAGCAGGGTCCGTGTTCAGCATTTCGGCTAACAAGGCAACCGCGTTGTCGGACACCCCTTGCCTCACCAAATCTGCAGGGTCCAGCGGAGTCATCATGATCTTCTCGAACATGCCGCGACCGGTGTTATCAGCCACGCCTTCGAAAGGAGGCTTGATGCACAAGCTGTACCAGAGCACGGCGCCAAATGACCAGATATCAACAGAGGCGCTGTAGCTGTGGAACTTTGAGGGTTGGGCGTTGCTCTTACGCGGACGCTTTTGGCCTCTACCACTAGCCACATGCGCATCGTAGTGTGGGAACACTTCAGGCGCGCAGTAGAGGAGTGTGCCGCAGAAGGTCTTAAGGAAGGTGTCGTTGTCTCTAACGAGCTTCGATAAGCCGAAGTCGGAGAGCTTGATGGTGAAGTGGTCAGGGTCCAAATTAGCAAGCAAGATGTTGTCGGGCTTGATATCGCGGTGGGTGATCTTGTTTGCGTGCAAATAGCATAGCGAGTCAAGCATCTGTTTTGCCAACTTCTTGCCTAGGTCTTCAGTGAGCGCGCCGTGATTGCTCAAATACTGCTGTAGATCGCCGCATGGAACGAACTCCATGATGATGTACAAGTGGTTTGCGTGGTCATGGTAATCCACGTATCGCACGATGTTGGGATGGCCCGTCGCCTTCATGATCTGCAGCTCGTTGTCCAGCTTGCGGTCAAGCACGCCGTTCTTCATGAAGCGACGCTTCTCTAGCTCCTTGGCAGCGTAAAGATGGCCTTCACTCTTCGTGGCAAGCTGAAAGACAGTGGCGAACGCGCCTTTACCGATCATGCCAATGACGTTGTATTTGTCGCCACCACCCCACTGCATGCCAAACTGATTTGGCATTAGCGGCGCTTTGTAAGAGCTCGCGCTCTGCGTCCTGGCCTGGGTGACGGCAAGGCGCTTAGCCATGTCGTTCTCCTTCGCCATGGTAGCTTCCGCGATAGCAACCCGACGCATGTACAGCTGGAACTTGGACTCATACTCTTCAACGTGGCCTTCTCGAGACGGTATGCGCACAATAAACTTGACAATCTCCTCCGACTTTGGTGAAAGTATCTGGACGATGGAGCCGCCATTCAGCATCCGCGTCTGCGGCTCTTGTGCGCTCTTGCCCTTGAGAACGACATCGTCCACCATGGTGCCGTTGGTCGACATATCTCGCAGCATGAGCACGCCAGACTCGTTCATAAAGATGCTGAAGTGCATGTTGCTGACACGCTTGTACGTATCCGTAGCCAGCACGATGTCGCAAATTCTTGCATTCCTGCCGAAGACGAAGCCAAGTGTCGCGTTTATCATATTGCCAGTGAAGCGCAGAGCGAGGTCCATGGCTTGATTCGGCCCGTCGCTGTTGAGAATGAACGTCTCTTGCTCCTCAAGCACGCTCTGAGTGAGGTCGTCGTCGTAATCCTCGTAACCATGGTTCTGTAGCACATTTTGCGGCGTGCGCTCAGCGGTCGTTGCGACGATTTTGAAAGCTGCTGGTGAGCACGGGTGCAGAATGCACATCACATCCGAGATATCAGCTTCGCTAAGACCGGAGTTGTTGCGACCCATTCTTCGCGGGTCCATCAGACCTTGCGTACATTGCGTGGGTTGAGTGTAGTCCGGTCCTTGCGAGTAAGGTTCGGTGTCTCTAGTGTCAGGATCACGTTCCATAGTCGCTGGAGTCAGCCCGTGCATATGTTTCGGACGTAACGAGGAGTGGGAACGGATGCCTACATGCGGGCGGGCAAGGCAACAGGGCTACGAAATGGACGCTAGTGCCGCTTTGCCGAGACAGATCAAGAACACAAGCGATAGCGACCGATCCCACAGGCGACAAGATACCAACGTTGCTCGGTATCCGTCCGATATGCCTAGCTCCTAGCCCGGCCAAAGCGGGATACGCTTGTAGTAGTGGCCGGGCCAGCTGCTCAGTCTTGCCAATGTAACACTTGCAACAATGCCTTCCCTTCTCTTGTGTTCGTGTCCCTGCTTCCGCCTGCTCAATCCTTTGGAGAAACAATTCCGCCCAGTAAACTCCACACCACTTTTGTAGTCCAGCTAACGCAGGGTGCTTGTCGATCCGAAAGCCAGCAACGGGCAGGCTGCTGATGATTTCAGCCTATCCACGATCTTAGAACGCTTCAGTGAATGAGAATAGCCGTTGAGAGTCGTAATATCGTTATATCGTAGGTTGATTGCCTGCGCCGAGATTGGGGGTGACTGATAGGCTGTACGTGTGTCGTTGCCTGGTATGTGGTCGCTGCGAAAGTCAGCAGTCGCACAGAGGTAGGAAGCAATAGCAGCAAGTTGGTCGCAGCAGGCGGTCGTCGTGTGCTCGAGTAAAGTGAGAGCAAAGTCTCGAGTCCTAGACCTCGAAGTTCGAGATGGCAGCTTAAAGTTTCGCGCATTGACGGTGCCTGACGATGACTAAGCCTACCGGTTGCTTGGGAAGCCGAAGCACAGGAGGAAACAAACCAAAACGCATCTGGAGAGCAGACCTCATCAATATCGAGATAACAAGTACGAGGCCGAACAAGACCGTTGCTACAGCTCTGATGGAGGGTGTTCGTATGACGGACGCGACTCCAGCAACACCCATCTTCCCAATGAAGCACCACCGCGGAATGCCCTGACGGCCATGCTTGACGAAGAAAGGCGTGTCCAGTAATACTTCCACCTCCGGCCTCGCCTCGCCTTAGCAGCCAAAATTGAGCGCTCAAGAAACGGATGCGGGTCAGAGAATGCGTTTCAGCGGTGTATTCTGCTCGCCTCTCGGTAGACGACTCTGATGCAACCCGTTTGATCTCCTTCGGTTGTGTGTCATCTTTGCCTACGTACGCGACGATGCAAACCTTCCGGGTGTGGTCGTCAATTATGTCTGGAAGCTCATCGTTCAGGTCACGTACGGCCGACTGGCAGTGTAAGGCTTACCGAAGTCGATAAAGCGGTGAGTCATCCAGGCTATCACCGGCGCGGTCGCTCGAAGACCTCTCCCTGCTTCGAGAGTACTACGAGCGTCTACTACACTGGGGCTACCGTCCTTTCTGTGCACCTTTCTGTGCACCTTTCCTACTCCGAACGGCGTGGCCATCTTACACTGCAGGACGCAATCGGTGATGAAGGAGTTGGAACTGTGATCTGACATGCACATATTGCAGCACTCATGCGAATGTAACCACTCGGCGTCAGCCTGAAATCTGATATTCGTTGTTTGCTGGGCCTGTGTATCAAGTGCAGCCACTTCTGGACGTCTTTCCGAGATGCGTCGTCTGCCATCGCAATTCACCTCCCGGCACTACTGGAAGGCCTGCAATAGATCATGTGGTGCATGATATGCCCTCTTTTGCACGGTCACGGAAGCAGGATACCGGATGATGTCTCACCTACAGCCGCAGCATCCACGCAGCGTGGATATATCGCTCGTTGCTGACGTGACTTCTTCAATGCGGGTCATCAGTCTTGATCATTGATCCCGAAATACACCGTCAGAACTCGGACTTCGAGTCGAGGTTGAAGTGATACGACCCTGATATGCATCGCAGGCACTATCCGCCAAATCAGTTCCATTTCGAGCAGCTATACTGCCCTCTGAGTAGGTATTCAAAGCTTGAATTGGAATTTCAAGTCATGCATCTCGGATGTTCATTCCTCTTCAGGTTTGGGGGACCTGCAATGCCTTGTCGGTCTCGGCACATTGTCTTGTATAGCCCTTGAACAAGTCTCAAGCAGTCTCGGCAATGTTTGGAGCAGTGGAGTGCAGCACAGCGGTGACGGCGAAACACGGCGGCGACGGTGGAACACGGTGAGCACACACCTCGCAGCTCCGTCTTGTCAACCTGAAGTTGCTCCTGCTGCAAGAAGGGACTAAAAAGTCGCTACGGACTACTGGACCCATCTTCTCCGCATTTGGCGGACCGTCAGCCTCGGGTTTGTGCGTCAGCAAAGTAGAGCGATGTGCTATGCATTTGTCATACAGAGTAATAAAAGAGCTGTTCTGTCCCATTGTAGGTTCTCAAAAGCGCAGGCGTCTCGCTTTGTTCAATCTTCTTACAACGATCAGCCTCCGCGCGACTCAGTATGCAGAGGAATATTGGAAGAAAAGCCACAACTAACGGCGAGACCGACGGCATCAATGACCATGCATCACAGCCTCTTGAGCTAGATGCGTGCATAGTAGGTGGAGGTTTCGCAGGCGTTTACCTCCTCCATCGCTTGCGGCAGGAAGGCTACGACACTAAGATCATCGAAGCGGCTACTGGACTAGGCGGCATCTGGCACTGGAACTCGTATCCCGGCGCTCGAGTTGACAGCCAGTACCCGGTGTATGCGCTGTCGATACCTGAAGTCTACAATACCTGGACCTGGAGCCAACAGTACCCTGGCGAAAAGGAGCTGAAGCGCTATTTCCAACATGTCGACAATGTGCTGAACATCAGTAAAGATACGCTTTACGAGCACAGGGTCCTTTCGGCTAGGTTCGAGGCCTCGGAAGACAAGTGGCACATTGAGTGCGAGAACGGTGTAAAGATTACGGCGAGGTTCTTCCTTTGCTGTCTTGGTTTTGCGGCAAAGCGGCACTTCCCGGACTGGTCTGGCTTGGACAACTTCAAGGGCTATATGTGCCATTCGTCCTTCTGGCCGGCGGAGGGAGTGGACATGAAAGGTAAGCGGGTAGCGGTTGTGGGTAGCGGTGCAACTGGGATACAGATTGCGCAGGAATCGGCGAAGCAGGCTTCTCACCTGACGTGCTTCATACGGACGCCTAACCATTGCATTCCTATGTAAGTGCACAAGAATGAACCCTTGTTCGAAACAGAGGTAGCTGAGAACTATCTGTCCTGCAGGAGTCAAGGACCTGTCGACCCAGAGCAGGCCAAGAAGGACCTCGAGCAACTGAAGGAACAGCTCGGCGTCACGCGATTTGCCGACTTCAGCGGCTTTCTGTACGGTAGGCCCACCAAGGCTACTATGGAGGATCCACCTGAAGTGCGCGAGGCCGTCTTCGAGGAAGCTTGGAGGTTGGGAGGGTTCCGACTTCTCTTCTGTTACAATGACCTGTTGACTAGCCAGGAGGCGAACGATGAAGTCTACAAGTTCTGGGCAAAGAAAAGACGGGCGCAGATGACCAATCCGGAGAAGCGTGATTTGTTGGCTCCGGAGGTACAGATCCATCCGCTCGCTGGCAAGCGACCGAGTCTAGAGCAGGACTACTACGAGCAGATGGACAAGCCGCATGTCACGCTTGTCAACGTGAAGAAGAATCCGGTCTCGCATGTGGTTGACAACGGCATCGTAACTGAAGACGGCAAACTGCACGAAGTGGACATACTCGCGGTCGCTACAGGCTTCGACAGCGTGACAGGAGGGTTTAAAGATATTGATATCACGGGCCTGGATGGCGAGGTACTCAACGAGAAGTGGAAGATGGGCACGTATACTTACCTAGGCATAAGTGTGGCCAACTTTCCCAACATGCTCTACACGTACGGCCCGCAATCGCCTACAGCGTACGCCAACGGACCATCTATTGTGGAACTACAGGGCGAGTGGATCATCTCGGTCATGAATAAGATGCGGAATCAGAACATGACTCGCATCAACCCGAATGTGGATGCGGAACGAGAGTGGAAGCAGACTGTCAACAAGCTGCACGCTGCGACGTTGAGGGACAAGGTTGACGGGTGGTACATGGGTACGTCGCGCAATGATTGACATATTTGTATAGTGGTAACATCTGACTGTGCTTTAGGTACGAACATCCCCGGCAAGCCACGAGAGGCGCTCAACTATGCTGGCGGTATGCCAATGTATATGCAGACGCTCAACGATGCGGTCGACAACGGGTGGAAGGGGTTCACGGTCACATGAGCAGATGGTCGTGATCTGGTCTTTGATACTTTGAGCAACCGTAACGTCAAGCTTATTAAAGGTCTAGCAGATGTCTCTCAATCAACAGCCCCTCTCGTGTCCTCAACGCCTCTCTGCTACGGCTATACGAACTGCTGATGACTCTCTGCCGCAACGCGCTTCAACCTTTTCCTCTCGCGTTCGACGCTGAACCCCTCCTCCACCTCCTGAGGTACCTCGATTGCTTCCTGTATGAGGGATGTACACGCACCATCGCACGATCCGATGTACAGCTTGTCCTTATCGTTGTCGATATCAAAGCTATGATAGTTGATGATATCCTGGCCAATCAAGAGCGCTTGATAGGTGCATCTGGTATAAGGATCTTGATAGCGTCGTCAGAGTCATTGCCGGCTTTCCTCTTCCTGCGGACTTCCATTGCTTGTGGTTCCTCAGGCGGTGTCGAGAAAGACTGGGCTTCATCCATAGTCGCCTTTGCAACGCTCAAGAGGGTGAAGAGGCTACGTCGAGTGCTGTTGGGGGTCCTGCGAACAGTCGGCGCAAGTACCGAGACGAAGGCGTCGACGCTGTCGTCTGTGAGGAACAGAGCGTACCAAAACCGCCATCTCACCACCAGGACCTGGAGCTCTGAGATGCCGATGTCGCCTCGTTGGTATAGTTGATTCAAGCCCAGCAACTGTGTGGTGAGCCAATTCAGCGTTACTCTCCATTGCCACATAATAGACAATTCCCTGTCCTTCAACACCACAACTCCTCGACCATCTACCTTGAAGTTGGATTTTTGATCGATCTGTGCTGCGGATGACTTGGCGCTGTCCGTAAGCGAAGTTCAAAGACACGAGCTGGCTTTCGCATTTATCGAGCTGTATCGCCAGACTGACTGCCTTGTCCAGATTTACTGAGATCTGTCGGGCGGCGGCAGCGGTAAGTACGTCTGCACTTCGAATGGTCTTGCCTCGCATTGCTTCCGCAGCTGGACCATTGAAGCTGTCGGGTCTGCGAGACAAGAGAGCGAGGGCGATATTGCGCGCTGGGGTCGCAAGGGAACCGTTGTGTTGAGCTCCTTGGTGGCTAGTTATCTCTACCGAGTACAGTGTCTACTCTTGAGGTGAGTGGTGTTCTTCGGTTTGTATGTTGTCATGACAAACTCGGAGAGAGACTTGATCGGTGTAAGAAGTATGCAAGAACAACATTCTTGGCTGCGTTGGAAGACAGACTTTTTTATGTCTCGCGGACGAGGTGCAAGTGAATCTGGTGACTATACATGATCGGCGTTTCCGATGTGAATACACTGTTGATGACTTTGCTATACAAGAAGCATTCACCTGTACCCTAGACGGGGATTCTGTATGAGCTGTCGAAAGAGGACAAAATAGCAGAGACACAGGATATCAAGTCATGCAGTCAACTTATGGGTGCCGCTGTTCGGGGTTTGACATGCCATGTGGTGCTGGACAAGGGGAGAAAGAATCGGAACGGAGTATGTCTCACAGTCTGAATGGCGCTGTAGGTAGTATAGAACAGCATCAGCGTGAACAGGGTCTTTGAGACACGCTATACGCAAGCACCACAGCCTCACACGGCAGCTTTGTTGGTGAACCACATTTTCGCAATCCCGGCAATGCAGGTCATCGCCGTACCCAAATCGAGCGAACTCAAGTCGCCTTCTGCGCATGTTTAGTTGCCACGAGCTTCTTGAGATACTTCTTAAATGCCCAATCCGGCCCTTAGTTCTCTACGACTTGAGAGAGCTCGTACTTCGTGATTGTGAGCGCCACCTGAGCGCTCTGGTACTGAGTAATGGTCGCGGTGTCTCTCATAGAATCGATCATGAAAACGTTCGGCTTCATGATGTCAAACCCAAAGAGCAGCGTCAGTCTTGCTGAATATAGCCCGTACCATACCATCTGCGCAACACCGTCTGTGAGCAGTCTTCGTATCAAGTGCTGCCCTTGGTCTGCTCCCGTGGGATGATGAGACATGGATATGACGCCGTGAGGGTTGCAGCCTCATCCGTCTCATACACCCGGCGAGGGCATACTCTCACTCGATGTGCGTATCATGCTGGACTCTAACTTCAGCCTGACCTCCTCGACCCGCTTCGCCTCCTCCGCATCCTCTTCGAGCTGGGAGTAGTACTCGAAGTCATAGCTGACATGCACTCGCGCATTGTTGCACTTGGTGATAACGACGTGATCCTTGCGAGGATCGACAACGATGCCGTGTCGCTTGATGAGGTCCATTCCTAGCAGCAAATCGTCCGCCATCACGTCTGACACAAGGATGTCATGGTCAACGTGGGCTTTGACCTGGCGCCTACCAATCACTGCGTCAAAGTAGATATTAACGCTAGCGTAGTACCCATTGACCTCGTCTGCACCGTCCACAACACTCCCGGTAACGAAAGGATACCTCAGTGGCTTGATGAGTACTTCCGGTTGAAGCTTGAGGAGTAGGTTGCGACCGATCACTGTGTTTCCACTGCCTGTATCGAGCACCGCCTCCTAACGCAACCCCTGTGCCATCAAGGAGATGTTGACTCCGGGTGTACACTCTTCGACCGAACCCACAGTCTCGATACTCGCAGCTGGTGCCGTCGAACGTACAATCGGCGCTTCGTCAGCCTACGTGAGCTGGTGCGTCCTCGCTCGTCGTCTTGTCCTGCCCATACCATTGCCGACTCTGGCTGACGCAAAGGGCCGAGGAGGCGTCTGAGCCACCGGCAGCGCGAGAAGAACCAGAGCTTCATGTAAGAGTGGTGCGGTGTCGTCGAACAGTATGCGCAGCCATGTACTCCCCCGACGCTGGTGCTCCTCAGTGTCCGCGATGGATGCGATGAAGCGATCGCGCAGCTTCAGCGGACCCAGTGTCTGACACCACCACATCCATCTTGCCACTACGTGAAAGAGATCCATGTTGTGGACTTGGAGGTGAGATCTTCCGAGAGGCAAGAGGCGGTGCGACAGCCGTTTTTGGCTCGCTAGTGTGAACTCGTAACCCAGATCTTTGTGTTTTGCCTCAAGCCCCCTTATGTTGCTATCTTGTGGCTCACGCCCCAAAGGAGAGGCGGTGTAGCTCATAGTGAGCACAACGCTCTCTTTGACACTCAGCTTCGTGATGTGCCCTATGCAAGCCGCTGTTTGCATCCTTGTACCACATTTCCAAGCCTGCTTGGACAGGTCTGCAACCGTATTGCAGATATTGCCATGATCCATCAGGATGCCATCCACTGCATCCCGGAATGCCTGCTCATCAAAGCCCTTGAGGGCCAGACCGAGCCTGGAAACCGAGTCGAGTAACGGCATGATGGACGCGGAGTGTTGCAAGATTCAACATGAACCTGGTAGCACACTCGTCGGCGTCTCGGGGCGGGTGTTGTTGTCCAGTATGGACACATGTTGTTCTTTGCGTCTTGTGCGAAAAGCAGAAAAGTGGCAGTGCGAAAATCTTGGCATCCTGCTGTTGCGTGAAGTGAGGTTCAGATGGAGGTGGCGAGCGGAGAAGCCTCCCGATGCCGCACCACCGAGGCGTGTTCGCATAGCGACGACTACAGCCGAAGCCCCTCACAGTCTTACAGCCTTCTCGGACTTGACAACTGCAAATCTAGCCGTAGTGACAGAAACAGAAATCAGCAATCACATGTATAAGTGGAGTGATATGCCTACCGTCACCTTTCAGGGCGTTGAAGTAGGCAAATGGATAAGCATATAATCCGCAGTCTCCTTGATGTCTCGCTGTATCTTGTGATAACGATAGTCACCTGTGACGCCGTGTTGAAAACGAATCACAGTAAACGCGAGAGTTCTGTTGCATGTGATGTCAAAGCAGACGAAAGCCCATAGAACGAGCCATAGAGCAAAAGAAATCGAACAAACCAGCAAAAGATCGTGACCGACGCAGGTCTCGAACCTGCAGCCTCCAGATTCGTAGTCTGACGCGCTACCATTGCGCCAGTCGGCCAGTTTGTAATGTTGATGTGGGCCTGTGATACTGTAAGTCAATATGTTGTGTGAAATTTTGTGCCGGAGAGGGGCCGAAGCTGGCGTTGGCTTGCCGTGGTGCCTAAGGCGACAACGTCGGCAAGGTTCGGATGCTTGCAGGCTTCGTAAAGAACTTTGTACCCTCGCGATAGCGACGTGTGGTATGGTCTCGTCTATTCGAAAAGCAGACGGTCGGGTGTATACGTAGCCGTTTAATGAGACGGAACGGCTTCAGCTGTTCGCATCTTTGCCCGAGGCTCCACGTCTCGACTGGTCGCACACCGTAGCACTTTCCGGCCGGAAGCCGTCTTGGAAGAGGGAGATGATGAACGACCCGCTGTGAAA
>Ga0058704_10001632_pt1 | contig 10430 bp, 9 predicted proteins | sample AgamicMgSfe_FD_71363 | JGI IMG/M metagenome (GOLD analysis project Ga0058704, IMG submission 71363) | Agave microbial communities from Guanajuato, Mexico - Mg.Sf.e | ecosystem: Host-associated > Plants > Phyllosphere > Phylloplane/Leaf | place: Guanajuato, Mexico | collected 2012-05-30 | reverse complement strand
TGTCGTCGCTTCGCCGAGACATGTAGTGAGCGGCGACTCTGTTGCGCCCACTGCCGCCTCCACATTTCTGCCTCTGTGTTGACACGGTCAAAGTCCGCATGTTGGGCAGAGTCATATTTCAAGAAAGGGTAACTGACGCTTGACTCGCTCCATTTATTAAGAATTGACGTGTGGAGGTTGAGGTATTACCGAGCTTGTAGCTGATTTGGAAGATACTCCGGCAGCATTACTTGCGATGTGACTGCGGACTTGATTGAAATTGATGGGCTATGGAAGAAGTCAGCCACAACGGACTCCTTCCGCTTCTGAGGGAGCTCCACCTTTGACGCGAACACTTCACCGAGGTCATCACATCTTCAGACAGTCGACCATCACACCGTCATGTTTCCTGCGTCACAGCCTTCGAGGCCAAAGGTATGCTAAACCGTGTTTCCGTAAAAGTTTAGCATACTCATGGCACATAGCTGCATTCGCCACAACATCAAAACCCGCTGTTCCAGCAACAGACACGGAACCTGCAATATCAACCAACAAACGAACAACCCCCGAGCATACCAAAGAACCAAGTCGAAGCGATGCCGCCAAGTAGAACACCAGCCGTGCCATTTGCCACACCGCATCCCGCAGTACCCGTGTACAATCCGGCCATGGTTCACCCAGTGTTCTTCACAGACGGTTGGCGCAAGCCACCATTTCCGCTACCCTTCAACGCCGCATTTAACCCAGTAGCAGCAGGCTATGCTTTCGCCAATGGACAACAGCGAGCAGAGAACAGAACCAAGCTCTGAAGTGTGTCATGGAGTTCAGGACGGCGTACGCAAGTGCAGTGCTCAGTTCCTTGGCCAGTGATAGATGGATATGTCCGATGCTTCTTCGTTCGCGTGCTCGTGGCTATCCTTGGCCTTACGACAAGCTTCCTTGGCATTTTTGCAAGCCTCCTCAGCCTTTCGGCAGGTCTCCTCAGCTTTTCTGCAGGCAGTCTCGGCTTTCTTGCAGACTTTCTCCGCCTTTCGGATCCGCTCAGTGGCATCGTTTGCAGCTGCTTGTTCTGTTGGCGTCCGTGAGGAGACTCGCTCGAGCATGGTAACCAGCTCCTGACCCATACGGTCGACTGTAGTTCTCCTGCAAGGCTGGCACACAGTACCTAAGAAACCTCGAAACATTGTCGCAAAGCACTCTTCGCAGCATGCGCCTTGGTATATGTCGAGGTTGTCGCTGCGAGGGCATAGCACCAATATGCCGTCGTCATTGGGAGGACCCCGCGGCCGTTGCTGAGAAGCTCTGGGACATTGCAGTAGTGGACCGCGCAAGTGATGGCCGCAGGCCAGGTGTGTGACGAGGATCTGGCACATTCTGTTATTTTCGTATGGAGGTTGGGGGTCTTTGTTCTGAAATAGGTGCTGTGAAGTTGCGGTAGCAGCAATTTATTGCTGGGCGACAGGCAAGCCTGGCACTGATCGACCACAAGGCAACAGTGACTATGCGTTGTCGACTATAATCACGCGGCCACGATCCCACCGTGCGCGACACCGTGGTCACAGATTCAGCAAATGTTCAACGAGCAGCATACACACGGACGCGCGAGCTCGTTATTCATATATGTCGACTTCTACCCTATCGTACATACAAATCCATCAGATCGTCGACTATCCATTCCTCAGCACCGCTAATACCAGATTGGCTACATTCTTTACCCTCATGATCAACTACGACTGCTTGCTCGTCACGTAGCTGTCGATAGTCGAGTTCGCCACCGTAACGTTCACCGCAAAGTACTCAATGGTCGGACTCACCACCGCCCCATACAGCGAGAACAGCGCACCCGTCAGCGTCTTCTGGCCCTCCGTCGTCCCGTAGGGAATGTGCACGTAATGCGTGATGTTGCCCACGACATTCGAGTCATCAGGGCCGAGGTACTTCGAGCTCAGCAGCGTGCCGAGAGTTTCTGGGTAGGTGGTGTTTGAGTTCTGGATACCGAAGCTGATGGCGACGTCCTGGACGGTCTGGATGTAGTTCTCGCCCAGGATCTCGAGCTTGACGGTTGTGTCGGGAGCGATCTGCTTGGGCGCGGCGATGCCGTAGATACGAGCGCTGGCTCCGGAGAGGAGGGCGAGGGTGGAAGCCAAGAGAGTTGAGGTGCGCATGTTGACGGTCTCGGTCTTGTTTCCTGTGGGTTTAGAGATCGATGTTACCTGGATTGAAGGATTCGTAATGTGGATTGATAGTGTGGTTCTGAATGCTGGAGTGTGTGATGCTGCAAGAGAGGTGTCATTCCGGAGGCTGTGGTATAGAGTATGTATATCGCTCATGTCGTGCACCACACGCTACCACACGCTCCTCGTATTCGTAAAGGCAGTTCAGTAGGATGACGTCGGCCGACTGGGCAGCATATCTCACATTATACCTAAAAGTAGATACTGTATCAACGTAAACTCTAAGAGTAAAGCATTACTACGCTCGGTTCTAGGAAACACGGTACTTCCTAGTGGTCAAACAATGGATGTGACCTACTGATTCAAGCGTTTGTTACAGACTTCGACCTCCGCCACAACTAGCGCTGAACAAGCTGGAGCTAAGCCCGAGCATTAGTGGCGAGCTCCGCGGTGCGACCGGAATAGTAAGCAGAGAACCACGGGTGATCGTGCGATGTCATCACTACACAGAGAGCAAAGCGAGCAAACGCATGGGCTCGATCGGCTACTAGCTGCGAGGTACGGATACGAATATTCTAGTTTTGACGCATGGGAGCTGACATAGACAGCCTTGATGAGTGAGATGATGCTAGTGAGGCAAAGCCACAGAACATCAAAAGCCGTATCATACATCTATTGAACAGACGTCCCACCTCCACCACCGCCACCATCTACATCCGTAATCGGCTGGGACGGCATAGCAAACATCGGTAACTTCTTCGGCGTCGACGTCAAATGCGCAGGTAAGTCGCAAGGCGAGCCTGTACGCTCATGTAAAGCGTGCTCGTCTCTGCTCGAGTGCCGCCGCTGTTGGGCGTTGTGGCCAAAATGACTCTGTGCCAGTAAGGCCGGGTTCTCTGTCGCTGGCACAGGTGCTGAAAGCTCTCTGGCAGATGACGGAGGCTCGCTGGTGTTGCCATTGGTGTCTGGCGTAGGTAGAAGAGCTGTATCTGTCTCGCCCCGGAAGCCAGCGTTCATCACGGGCTCTGGTTGCTTGCCTGCATTCGCTGCCTCGACTTTCTGACGTATCGATGCCATGGCTTCTGGGTTGTTGGCGTACGGTTGGGACTTCTCGGCCTCGAGCTTTGAGGGCTCAGGCTGAGAAGACGACTTGGGCGAAAAGAATGGACTGCTACCTTCATCTCCGTTCAGAGCAGGCTTCAAGGCATCCTCCGTCACATCCTCCTCTTTCGGCGGATTTGATGTACTCGCCGAATTGCTCTTCTTCCGCCTTGCGTCCGCTATTAGCCGGCTAAAGTCATCCTTATTCTTGCTCGACCACGCAGCGCCATCGAAGTCCTTCCGCATAACATCGTTCGCGAGCCCACCGCGAACTGTCGGCGCCCGTCCACCCTGTGTCCGTTCCCATGTATCCAGATCTTGCAATAAGTCCCGCTTCGTTCGCGGGTGGCTGGAGTCGCAATTGGCGTTCCACAAGTTCACCCACTCCGTATGCCGCTTCACCATGAGCTGTTTTGTGCCCGATGTCGGTATCCCAATTTCTTCTAGCTTCTTGCGCATAGCAGTGTCCTTGAGTAAAGAGTAGTTGAGTTCTGCTAAGCGCTCCTGCGGTCGAGCGCTCTGCCGTGACGAAGGTCTCGTGCTTCCAAAGCTATTGACTGGTGTACGTGACTTTGCTCGCTTCTCCTGCTTTTTCTCATCTTCGCAGCGGTCCAGATGCGGCTCTACCTGCTCGATCTTCATGCGCTTTCCGCAGCCGAGCGGACACTCGACCAGGCCGTCGTCCAGCTCCGGCTCGAAGTCGCCATCTTCGTCGGTATCTTTAATCTCAATAGGCTCGGTCTGTGACGATTGCGAAGCAGCCGTCCTCCGGCTCTTACTGCGCGTTGTGCGCCCTTCATTCGCGGCCTCTGCTATGTCATCCGAGTCTAGTATCGCCCTTTTCCGCTTGCCAGGCCTCTTTGCCTGTGCAGCTTGCTCTGCTTCTTGTCGCGCAATACTGATCGCATCCGGTCTCGCAGCAATGAACGTGGCAACCACCTCCTGCAATGCCCAGTTGTTCCTCAGCTTGCTCGCCTGATCTGCTGCCCGGCATGCAGGGCATTTGCCATCCGCTGATAGACTCGTCCGTATGCATTTAGAGCAGAAGGTGTGCGAGCAGGAAGTGGTCATGGGCGTGTCGTAAAACTCCTTGCATATCTGGCAGTGAAGCGCATTCTCGAGATCGGCGAAGCCTTTCAGCGAAGTGTTGAGCCAGTCGGTCGAGTCGGGTATGTCGTGGGCGCTGTCCATTGGAACGTGTGTATCCCAGAGGAGTTCAGGTATGCCCACACAATACGTCGCCTCGTGCAACGCGACTCGCGTCGGACACGTGAACAAAGGCTCGCGCCAACGTAAGTGCACTCGGAGACAGCTCATCCGAATTCACTATCTCGAATGAAGAAGGTACACGCGTATTTTACGGAGTGCTTCCGCCGTCAATCGCAGCAGTTCTTCTTCTCGCCCATCACGGCCTTGCCACCAACACGAGTAATGAGGCAGCGAGCCAGACCATCCAGATCATCAACGTGCAGACGTTCAATAAAGATGACCGCTCACGTGCGCCAATGCATATTCGGACTCGGCCAGCAGCAAACGACAGATGGTGAATCCTTCTGCATCTACGCCCTGTTATCTGCGGGCCCAGAACTGCCCGCCTGCTAGCGTGGGATAAGATGTTCGGGTTACATGGTCATGCCTCTTCCTTCCTGTATATCAAGCCGTTGACCGCTCGCTCTATCTGCCTTCTTGCTCCCTCAAACTCGCTTTCATACTACAATCTCAAGCACAGGATATCTGCGACCACTCACCAAGTCTGGTTATCTATCAGCACGCTCACAACCTGCCTTCTCATCCCGAGATCAGTACACTCTACTGAACGACATAAGATTGATGTCGGTTTCCGTACAACTCATCAAGTCAGGCCGAGCATTCATCCCGCTGAGTAAACGTAATCGCAATAATTGCAACAGTAATAAACCGCAATCATGGACAAATCGTTCGCTGCTGCTGCTGCCATCCATGTCGACGGAACGGAGTCAACCGTAAACAGCTCCGCCACTGATAGACCCAACAGCATCACCAGAGTCGACTCTGCAATTGATGGAGCGGCAGCAGCAGCGAACAGCAGCGGTGTCCGCGTCCTCGAACTCCACGAGTGGAAAGAGGCAGCCTTGAGCCTCGCGGAAGCATTCGCCGAAGACCATTCGAGCATGTACTTCCTCGATACGCCGGATAGGGCGCACTGGACCAAGCAGCAGAAATGGGACCTTCACCGGCAGATCATGGAGTATGTCACGTACGCCCATTTGCTCAAGGGTCTCGTCATCTCTGCGGGTCCGAACTATGACTGCGTGGGTCTCTGGTAAGTCTACATCAGCTTCGAATCCGTGAGAACGTGTACTGACATTGACAAAGGATGCCGCCAGGCAACAACATGGACGACTACCTAACCATCTTCCGCTCCGGCATGTGGCGCCTTAACTGGCAGCTCTCCAAAGAAGGCAAGAAGCGCTTCTTCGACGAGTTCCTGCCACTGCTCCACGACACCAAAGCTCAGGTAATGGCCCAACGTGACGACGAGAGCTGGTATCTTGTCTACATCGGTACCCGCCCGTCGGGCCGTGGCAAAGGCTACGCGAGGAAGGTCATTGAGTACGTGACTGATATGGCTGACGCCGAGGGCCGGGCATGCTATCTTGAGAGCAGCAATGAGGTGAACCGGATTATCTACGGCAAGCTGGGGTTTGGGCTGAAGAAGAATATCTATTTGCAGCGCGCTGAGCAGCATGTTGAGCTGGACATTATGGTCCGAGAGCCGGTGCAGAAGAGGACGGTGGCGAATGGGATTGTGAGTGTGATGTAGGAAGCCTGGAGCCGCAGATGTTGCAGGTGAGATCAACTAGTGATGGTAATAAAGGGACTGTGGGTATCAGATTGGTTGAGAGGGTCACACTCGCTAGGTTGCCCGCAAACCTACAGTCATTACGAGACGAAAACTTTCCCTCGATATCAATGCACACTTGCTGCGTTTGGACATTCTTATCATGATCATTTATAATGAGCCTAGATACTCTGTCGCAATGCAACAAACGCCATCCATGTCAGATCGTTTCCACCCAAACAACGCTTCGCCAATGCTTCACCAGCCAACTCCATATATACCTCGCCCGCAAAGCGTCGTCACCCAAAGCAAATCTCTCGAGCAGCAACGTTAAGACCAAACATCCTCCTGATACTGGTTCGACGCCCTCATCGCCTTAACAATTTCCTCACCCTTCTGCTTGGACACGCCACGCTTGTCAGAGATGATCTGCGCGAGAACCTCATTGACCTCACGAGCCATATTCGCCGCGTCACCGCAGACGTAGAAGTACGCCTTCTGCTCGAGCAGCTGGTTGACCTCGTCCGCACGCTCCTTCACGCGGTGCTGCACGTAGACTTTGTTTGGGCCTTCTCGAGAGAAGGCGGTGACGAGGTCGAACTTGTCACCCATGTCTTGTTCGTATTGCTAGTTGTTCGTTAGTACGATGGTATTACATTGGAAGGGTGAACTGCAAGACACGTACCTTCCACTCATCCTCATACATGAAATCCTCATCTCTTTTCCGGCAGCCGGTGAACAGAATCGTCTTGCCAACATTCTCGCCATCTTTCGCCTGCTGTGCGCGCTCTTGCACGAAAGCTCTGAACGGAGCGACACCAGTACCCGGACCAACCATGATGATAGGCTTCGAAGGGTCCGACGGCAGCTTGAAGTTCGAGTGGCGAACATGGACCGGCACGTGAATACCGTCATACTTGTTGCGCGGACCAGTAATGGCGTAGTTCAAGCCATGTGGATCAGGGTCCCGGTCGCCATGCTGCTTCTGCTTGAGCGCGAGCAGGTAGTTGGTTGTGACACCCTTGACCACGTGTGGCGCGCCAGGCCTCTCAAAGGACTCGACAACAGCGGTGATGGAGATCTTGTCCTTCTGTACGAGCGAGGAAGAAGAGATGGAGTAGTAACGGGGCTGAATGTGGTGTAGAGCTTCGATGAAGATTGAGAAAGGGATCTTGTCCCACTTCGTGCCGTTGGCCACGTACTCGAGGAATTGCGAGAGGTTGTAGTTCTTATCTGCGACATGCTCGGAGAAAACATCCTTGTCGTTGCCAATGCGGAGCATCTCGGCCTTGATCTCGTCGTTAGGTGCAAATTGAGCAAGCTGCGAGACAAATTGACGCGATACAGGGGCGCAGATTTCGAGATGGTACCGGACAGCGGCGTCGTATGTGGTTGGGGACGGGAAGGGCACTTTGGCAGTGGCATCCATGCCCTTGACAGCGATAACCGTGTGACGCTTCTCAGTGAGGTCAATGATGCTTAGGAATCGGTCGACTTCCTTGCCAGCATTCGTAGGCCAGACAGCGATGTGGTCACCAGTGGTGTATGAGAGGTTGGAGCCAGCGACGTCAATCTCCATATGCAAGCAATTCCTGGTTTTGTCCTTGAACAGCTCCTTTGATTCGGCGATTGGCGCAATGTACGGGTTATGAGCGTTGTAGGGTCCCTTGGAGGTGCCTTCGAGATGGTTCTTGTTAGGCTCTCCAAGATAGACAGTGTCATCTTCAGCGTCCAAGTCCTCCCTCTCGGTGACCTCGAACACTGGCTCATAGACAGCTTCACGCTCCTCCAGGCTCATGGCAGAGGCAAGAGCAGCCCACATTGGCTCTTTCCACGCCAGGAAGTCTTCTTCCATAGTGCCGGCACCGTCGTCACCCTCACCAGGCTCACCAACGCGCTTCGCGCCAAGTTTATCGAGATACTTTGTAACGTTCCGGACCATGGAGTTGTAGTGCTCGTAGGTGTTGTTGCCGAGACCAAAAGCCACGTACTGCAGGCTGCCGAGTGGGTTGTCATCGCTGCTCTTCTCGCTAAAAGATATATCCTCGCCACCGATGAACTCGTAGAATTCCACAGCGTTGTCGGTAGGCTCACCTTCACCGTAAGTGGCCAAAACGAACATGGCCACCTTGTCGTCCGGAAACTGATCGAGGTTGTCGAAGTCGAACTCCTCCAAATCCGCAGTCATCGTCTTCAGCCCAAAACGTGACGAGCCTTCCTTCGCTAACCGAGAAGCGTAATCCTCGGCTGTGCCTGTTTGCGAGCCATAGAAGACTATGCAGTTTTTACCCGTCTCGTCCATCTTCTCCAGAATGTTTCTGCTCTTGCCTGCCTTCCCAGCTGAGCCGTTTGCGAACGCCGAGGCATACGGGTCTTTCTGTACCGCCCAATATGTGCCCTTTGTGAAGTATGCGATGGTGCCCAGTAGCAAGGCTACCAGGACAGCGATGTCCAGTGTATCCAGTTGCGCCATTTTGATGCCCTCAAGCGTCCAAAACGCGGAGTTTGTGGCTGTTGTTCACAGCAGTGAGAACGTACGAGACCAGGCAGTGATCGTCCGTAATCGGTTTGGTGCGGCTGACTTTTGCCGACTCCGACGATGTTGTTGATTACGATCGGATTGAGACGTTTATGTCTATTGTCTAGTTTCGGTGTTCAATCCGAACGTTCTAATCCAGCGAGAGACGTGAGTAAAATGTACGTCCTATGTGACTTTGCAACGTTTCCTCGAAGCGTCAACGACAGAACAATATCTGGTGGTGGTGGGGTCTAGTGCATCTGCCGACTCCGGCAGGCGGTCGGTCGGCTCAACGGTTACTTTGATGCCGACGAGCACTTTACGGAAGCGATGGACAATGCGCCCGTCTCTCAGACCACTTACCAGGTAAGCAATGTATATGGCAAGACGGCAAAGGTGGAGGCACCGAGGGTCTAAGTACAGCTCAAAGGATTTGTTCTGCTGATGGCTGGAACGTTTGCTGAGGGACATTGGTACCCAGTCGTTGATCTTGCAGTCATCATGTCCCCGGAACCCTCTTCTCCAGGCTCGGAAGGACGCCCCTCCGCTCTCGCCGCTCCAACCCCGTCGTCACCGACAGCCGAATTACGGCCGGTTGTGCAGCGTCGACGTTCTCATCGTCGAACTACTGGGTGCCAGAGTACGCGCCACAATAAGACCCTCACCAGTTGTGGATTACGCGATGCGAAATAAACTGTACACACGATCTGGACTTTGATCGGAACAACTATAGGCTCTTTGTTTCCTAACTCCGTGACTCCTTCGCCTCTGGCATTACCGTCTCCCGCTCCGTGCTCGCCTCGCTCCTTACGGCAAAGTCCTCATGTCTAGGCAAGCCGTACGTGATCTCTTCCTGCCGCATGAACGTGCCCCAGTCACTCTCGCCAATCGCCTCATCAAAGAATTGGTCAAGGTCCAAGCCGCGCATCTCAGCTTCCTCGCTGACACGGAGATGCATGCCTGGTATATACTTCAGGATGAGCAACAGTATGCAAGTGACTACAAATGAGTAGGCAGAGATCGACGTGATCTCAGCGAACTGTTTGCCAACCTGGATGCCGTTGCCGTTCCACGCACCAGGAGCGAGGGTGGAGCCGTCAAGAGCAGAGATGGCTGAATCGGCGAAGATGCCGGTCAAGAAGGCGCCGCACATGCCACCGATACCGTGGAGCTTGAAGACGTACAGTCCCTCGTCGATACGCAGCCACTCGTTGAGGTCTTGGAGAGACGCGCAGACGACCGCTGTTAAAAAGCCGATCAACGCAGCTGGCCAACAGGAGACGTAACCGGCAGCAGGCGTAATGCCGACGAGTCCAGCAATGGCACCTTCGCAAGCGCCGACGACACTAAAGCGGCCGCGGCTCTTGATATAGTCCACCAGCACCCAGCCAATGACTCCCGTAGAGGCGGCCGTGTTAGTATCGAAGGCGGCGTACATGGCGCGTACAGTAGCATTGAGTGCAGAGCCACCGTTGAAACCGAACCAACCAAACCATATCAGGACCGTGCCCAGGAACACCAGCGTGATGTTGTGCGGCTTGCCATGACTCTTCTCGCCATCATGCTTTCTCTTCCCCAGAACAAACGCGTAAGCTAGACCAGCTCAGCCGGAGGCGATATGTACTGGCCCGCCGCCTGCGAAATCGAGAGACGGCAGATTGCAGAGCCAGCCATTCGAGTTCCACGTCCAGCAAGCGATCGGGCAATACACGACTGTGGCCCAGAAGAAGCTGAAGACCAGAGATGGAAGGACACGTCCGCGTTCGAACGAGCCACCGATGACGATCTGCACCGTGCAAGCGCAGAAAAGCATCTGATACAGACAAAACACAATCTC
>Ga0058704_10001631_pt1 | contig 10431 bp, 12 predicted proteins | sample AgamicMgSfe_FD_71363 | JGI IMG/M metagenome (GOLD analysis project Ga0058704, IMG submission 71363) | Agave microbial communities from Guanajuato, Mexico - Mg.Sf.e | ecosystem: Host-associated > Plants > Phyllosphere > Phylloplane/Leaf | place: Guanajuato, Mexico | collected 2012-05-30 | reverse complement strand
TTTGTACAGTTTACTCAAGATACCAGATTGCGTCGTTTCATTATAATTGCTTAGTACATAATCATTTCACGTGTTTCCGAGCTTTCAAGTTGCATGTTGCTTAATTTGAGTGGTTGTCCGCCGTAGCAGAGCGATTGATTTGTTTTACACTAATCTGTTGTTCGAGCATTTTCAGCATCGAGGTATCTTTTTGGTTTTCCACCGTTTCCATTCCATGCAAAAGAGGGACCAGGCCTAATCCACCAACACCATACGCTGCGTCGTTCCAATGACAATAGAGGCGGCAAAGGCGCGCCAGAACAATTTGATATCCTCTTTTCCTCCTGTTTTAAAGTCCTCCTACCACGTGATCCATTTTTTCAAGGATTTTCTTCCATAACTCCGTCCTTGTGTACCCTTATGCCTGAATAAACGCATCCGCAGGCAAACCAGCCTTGACCGACTCAAACGCCTGCTGCGCCTTACTAAAGTCCCATCCGACTTGCTGCAAGCAATCTTTGGCGTATCCGATGGTCATGCGTGTGAGTTTCTGTAGTTCCAAAATCATCTGTTCCGCAACTTCAGTTGTGAGGCCGTTCGGTAGCTGAGGCTCAATGGCCGCTGGGGCGGGGTCTGCGATGTTGGCCTGCTCGGGCTCGAATGCTGCGATACCGCCGTATGCGCGCACGTTCAGCATGTCGTTGACGATGCGCACGCCGGCTGGGCCGCCGGGACCGATGATGAAAGTCCTGTCGAAACTGCGCTTTTTCTTCGCTTGGCCGGTGCTGAGGTCCATCTCTTCGTACTCGCTGTGTATTGTGATGAGGAAGCCGTCCACGCCGCCGAGTGATTGACCTGACGTGTCTGGCAGGCCTGGTTGAAGTTGACATTCGATGAGCCACTTCTTGGGCTCCGCTGCTAGATCTGGATGACGGGTTGGAGGAAGTGTTGCAAAGGCTGCCATGACCGCCTCGGCACCTTTGTAAAGGCGATTTTGACGAGCTGGTAGATGAGACAGTTTCTTAAGGTTGCGGCTGCCTTTGATGTACTCTCCCCACTCTTGTGGAGCGGTTGCACCCTCTCCCGAGGGATCTCGAGGTGCGCTAGTGTTAACAGCGTACGAAAAGTCCGAGTGCTCATCATAAAAGTGCGCCGCCAATGTTGGACGGTCACTGTCGTAGCCCGTGAAAAAAGTACGGATGAAGTTCTCCGCAATCTGACCCTCATCCTGAAAGCTAGGTGTGCGAATGGGAAAGGGAAAGTCGGTGACCTTGGTAGCCTTGGCTACTTCCTCCTCGGTCCTGACTTGCACAGTGTTCAGTAGCCTCAACTTTGGATACCACATGACTAACGTTGCGGCATACTCGGGTTCCTCCGTCTCCAACGGGTTGTTGCTGACTATGAGATGCTCGAGACTCTGGAATTTCCTTCGCCATGAGCCTAAGTCTGCAATCTTTGCGATCTTGTTGTTGGAAAGGTCGAGATTTTTGAGTTGTGACAAAGTCGGCGCCAGTGTCGTTACGGCTGTAATGTTGGCCAACTCGTTGTTAGCAAGCGTGACACTCTGGATTGCTTCGTGCTTCAAGGCTGGAGTCTCAAATTGCTGATCGAGCACTTTCATGAGTGCAGGGAAGAACTTGCTGGTGGTAGATGAGGTGTTAAATACATCTGACGCTTTGAGCTCTTCGTCGGATCCTAAAGCGCTAAGATCGAGTAGTTTTGTTTCCCCATTGTAACGTCGTGCCAGAAATCCCTTGAGCATAGCAACAAGATTCTCTTTCGAGTGAGGATTGGCCGGGTCTGCTTTGACCTTGGTCACGGAAATATTGGCTCCTGCAAAGACGAATCCGTTCAGCCTCAATATTGCGCCCACATTTTCTCCCGGTACTGTGATTACCAATTCCTCACCCTCAACTCGTGACTGCAAACAAATTAGTATCGTTGAAGGCTCATAAGAGCCATCGACTGAAAAGAGTAATTCGAGGTCGCTGCAAGGCGGTCGTCGTTCTGAGGTTGGCAGCAAACGAAAGCGGACCGAGTGCGGCGAGCTGAGATAAAAGCTTTCAGGTCGATAGGTGCTGACATACCTTCTTGACCTTGACGGGTCTTTTGGTGGGGCTTTTGAGAGTTGCTTTCTTCTCCAGCCAAGCGATAAGAGAGTTGACGCCATTGTCCGCAGAAGATGATGCGGTGCTGTTGGTCCAGCCGGTGATTAATAGGTCCTCGGGCTCCCTTGGGGTTCTGACCGATGGACCGGATGTGACGTGGTTTTGGACCTCGCGTTGAAGCCTCGCGGTATTGACTGATCGTCTAGCAGGTTTCGCTGCATCGCGAGAGCTGCCTCCTGTGCCCTTTGATTTGGAAATGCCACCTCCTCTACCACCCCGTGACGAACTGTCCATGGCCACATCTCCATCTTTGTCTGGCCTTGCGCCCCGTCTCTTGGCTATGCCACCCCTCGAGCTACCGGCTTTGGTGCGTTTGTTGTTGGCTACCATGTTGGCAGCGTTTTTGGAAGAAACCTCAGAGTAAGATGTACGTCAGGCAGCGAGCCTGATAATGAGAGCAGATCTGCTAGTGTTTCTGGTGTATGCGCTCGAAGTGAATGTCTGGTGATAGCTGTAGTTGTCGCAGAAAAGTGAGTGTCACTTGTTCGGAATTTGCTGACTAAAGACCGAGTATGGGAACAGGAGTGAAGGCGCAAATTGTAGTATGGAAGAAGTTGTGCTCTAGTAATAGCATTATGTTGCGAAAGAAAGTTCAGGCTGCAGCACATGACAGCCGCCAAGACTGGAAGTTCGAATCCGCTGACTCAGCCAGCGTGACTCCATCTTGACGTGCATCTTGACGTGCATCTTGACGACTTCCAGGCATCACTTGCTGCCACAGACTGTATCACTTGTACCTTGTCCTAGGTCTCCATGCTCACGTCTGATAGTTTCACTTTGAGGAATATACGAAGAGTTCACCACATGACACGGTTTAGCTGGTGGGGATCAATCTTACTTCTCTCGCTGTATAGCCGCTGAGGGCCAATTATGCATCCACTACCAGATGTCGAACCGTGGACCGGCGATATCAATCATGCTTACGAAATGGGCCTGCGCAACATGGCGAGATCTAGCCTGCTTCCGAGCATCTCACTTCTATGTGCTACTCACGACTTTGCATTCTGGGTCAAACAATAATTGAGGATTAGCCGTGGAATGCAAACCCGCCTGGCTATCAACAACACCACCACGTCGTGTAAGTCAGGTATAGTAACAGAGCTCTTTCTTTTCCTCTTCCATAACGAGTCGTGCTCTTGAGATCAAAGATGTCGTTTTCATCGCAAAAGGTCGGTCTAACGGCTTTTTTCCTGCTCTGATTATCCTCGTTGTTTCAATGTCAGAGTGTACCAAATGCAAGTCTCTTGGTCGGCGGCGGCACTCCCGTGGAGCGTACCAACTGGTCGATGATTACGAACCTTCAATCTTCTTCAACAAATTCAACCACTACAGCGTAAGCCTCACAGTGCAGATTGCAAGACACAAGCATTGACAAGCCCAGTCTTATGATGCGACATACGGTCACGTGCAGTAAGAAGCCTTTCCACACGCGATATGCGCTAAAAAAATTTGCAGATACGTGGACGAGGAGGTTGCGATGCAGAACGGATTTACTACGACTGGTCAGACCTATGTCAATCATAGCGTGGATACTACCAAGCAATGGCCGAATGGTGGCCCAGGACGACCGAGTGTCCGGATTGTCAGTGATAACACATATACCCACGGTCTTTTCGTCTTGAATCTTGCCCACATGCCACAAGGATGTGGTACATGGCCCGCATTTTGGTTGCTCGGCCCTGACTGGCCAAGCCATGGCGAAATTGGTAATGTTTCCAAGTCTCACATGTAGCTCCGAACTTACAAAAAATAGATATTATTGAAGGTGTAAACACAATCGCTTACAATTCCATGTCTTTACACACGAGCGACAACTGTACCATTCAGGGCAGCGGTGCTACTGGTAACTTCGAGACCGCCGACTGCTACGAAGCAGTTAACGGAAACTCTGGTTGCGGATTCGGTGCCAACGATGCGAACAACCCCAACAATTATGGAAGTCAACTCAACAGTGTTGGGGGAGGTGTCTACATGACCGAGTGGACTTCTCAGTACATCTAGATCTGGTATTTTCCAAGAAACGCCATTCCCTCGAGTGTCACAAGCGGTTCACCACATTACGCAGTTTGGTAAACCCATGGCCCTTTTCCAAGGCTGCGACATCGAGGCACACTTTGGTAATATGAGTCTTGTTATCAATACCGACTTCTGCGGCGCGTGGGCTGGAAACGTCTACGGACAATACGATTGTCCTTACAACCAGAGTGCGCCTAGTGCCCTTGATCCCTGCGTTGATTATGTTGGCCTCAATCCTCAGGCAATGATCAAGGCTTATTGGCAAATCAACTCCATCAAGGTGTACCAAATGCCTCTTTTACCAATCAGCTCGAGTGCGGCGGTATCAACCTCGTCTTTGGCTCCTACAAGACCGCTCAGTACCGCTCCAAACACCATCAACATTGGAGAGGGTCAAACTACATCGTCTGGTGTCTCGTCAATTTCGTACACTGGACCACTATCTACCGTCTCTTCAACATCTGCTGCGGCCACAACCAGCTCGTACCCAGCGCCTATCTGCCCTCAATACAACGCAAGCACCTTTTTTGACACTGGCAGTAGCGGCTACGCAATAGCTTGCGGGTCCAACTATACTGCAACTACGTTCAATTCTTCTACACTCACCAGCTTCGAAGCCTGCCTCGACCTTTGTGACATTACTGTATCTTGCACCGGTGTCTCGTACGTGGGTGGCAATGGACCGGGTATCTGTTACCTCAAGTCTGGCTCCGGATCGTTCTTATACGATGGATTTACTTATGGTGCATTCCGACTGGACCGCGCGATCAGTGGTTCAGCGTCACCTTCGTCATCTGAGCTGAATCATTATACTTCAGCTTCGTCTCCAGGCCCCGCATCAGCATCGTCAACATCTTCGCTTTCGGTCTCAATCACCTCCAATTCAGCTTCAGCAACCCCTTCGTTGTGGCCTGGTGCTTCTGCATCCTGTCCGGGGGTCAATGGTACTATTATGCAGGATGACTACAACCTTTACTACCTAATTTACTGCTCGGCTGACATATCTGCGGTGTCCTTCACTAGTCAGACCGTTCAAGGCGACTTCATGGCGTGTTTCGATGTCTGTGACGCAACCTCTGGATGTGTTGCGATCACCTACGATGGAACAACAGGCATGGGCATATGTTATCCCAAGAAGGCGAACAGTACTGTTTTGCAAAACTCTGGCAATTCCTACACTGTTGGTATCCGCGTCTCACCGCCAGCTGCTGCTTCCTCGAGCATAGCGGCTGATGGGAATCAATACAATGGGACCGTGCCTACCACGACCTCTTTGCCGCCTAGGTTGAGTTCTGCGACTGCGGTGAGCTCTGCAGGGCCACCTGCTTCCACTCTCTGCGGCACAAATGTGACGGACCCTAACGGTGACGTCTATGCAGTCTACTGCTCGTCGTACAATGATGCCGCCGTTGCTCACACCACGTATATTTCCAGTGGAGGCTTCTCATCATGCTTCGGACTTTGCCCCACCAGCATTGGCTGCGCTGGTTTCACCTTCTATGGTAGTGATTCCGGTTACTGCTATCTCAAGAACAGCGTTGGAAACTTCTCACTTGCTGCTTCTACCATTATTTCCTGCTTCAAGGTGGACCTCCAGTCGTACCCCATCTCTCCGACAATGTCTGGCTCAAGCTCGTCGCTTCTATCCTCCCAGTCGAGCACCTTCCTAGTCAGCGATGTCAGTTCCACTTCAAGCCTGTTGATCTCACAGACTAGCTACCAAGCTATGTCTTCATCATCAATGGTAGGGTCTGGGCCTACAGTCGTTTCCTCTCAAGCTTCGGTTTCTTCCCAAGCCTCGACTTCGAGTGCTTCGACTTCATCCATGGCCATGTCGGGTTCTTCTAATATGGCACCGGTATGTCCAGCAAGCGCCTCGTCGGTCTACGGTCAACCTATGACTGAAACGTCATGCTCGAGCTCGGGTGATAATACGTACAACTCGGTATGTGGTTATGCATACACTGGACAGTAATCGATACCTCCAACGTTGTGGGTAAGAGAGGGCTCTTGTCGGCTCGCGCAACGGAGCCTACATACCAGGACTGTGTCAACCTTTGCGATGCTTATCCGAATTGTGTTGCGCTCAACTACGAAGGCACGAACTGTACCCTGCTCAGCTCCGTCACTGGCTATACACCAAGCGCAAACAATGTCGGTGCCACATTTCAGCAACCGGCTCCAAGTGCTGCCTCTAGCCATGCAGTGGCTCCATCTACGGCTGCGGTCTACTCATCTGTGGTTACCTACGCTCCGTCGTCACAAAGCTCACTCTTAGCCTATTTGCCTGCAACCGAGACCTCCTCGTCATCGGTGAGTATCATTATCTCACATTCGGCATCGCAGTATGGCGTTACGTCTTCCAGCCCGAGCACATCCTCTATGCAGACAACAACCATCTGTAGGTTATGATGTTGATATTTACCGTACTATCCTGATCCAAATACAGCGATCCCTTCGTCTTCGACTGTGACAGCTTCAACCACTGTTACATCGATCTTGACTACAACCGGCAATCCAAGCTCTTCACTGACCAGCATCAACTCTGGTGCAGGATATCTCTGCTTCACTTGCATGTTGACTCCAACGGTCATCAGCGGTCCAACGTCTTCACCCACGATGCCGCTTATCGTCAGCTGGAAACACTACCCTTCCAGTATGCCCAGGTGCAGACGGTCAAACATTCGCCGACTCTAGCAGTCAACTCTACGACATCAACTGCGGAGAATACTACAACGGAACAACCTTGAGCACACAAAACACAACCTCCTTGGCGGCATGTATCAGTGCTTGCGACTCTTACAACCTGATGTCCTTTGCAGCTGCGAGCATGTGTCAAGCTGTTTCTTACTTTCCATCACACGCGGCAGCCAACTGTGAGCTCAAGAATGGAAGACAGCGAATGTCACAGGTCGGCTGCGACTCTGCTCTTCTGTTGACACCTTCTGGCGCCTCTGTTAACAATACCGGCGGTCTAAGCGGCAACTCCACAGGATCAGCCCCATACGGAACCATGACTGTCAACGGTGGCCTGCCATCTGGAACCGGTCTCGGCGGCGCCTACGGAAGCGGAGGTGGAGGAGAAGGCACCGCCGTCAGCGTCAGCGTCGTGTACGGCACATCGACCCAAGTACTGAACGGATCAACCGTGTACGCAACCTACCCAGCATCAACCATAACTCTCGTATCATCGAGCAAGCCATGTGACTCTGGGTCCTCGACTCGTGTCTTTTGGAACCATCGCAACCGCTGATGGGGATATACAGGAAACGATAAGAGACGCAGGGACTGGATGGTTATAACTCACTGCTCGACGGTCAAGATCAAGGCATGACCTACCTTACCTTTTCACAAAGACAAGAATGAAGTGGACGTGTAAACGCTGCAGTTTTCAACTTTATCCGTGATCAGATGTTTCGGTTTATGAGGAGAAGGTAGGGGTTCATCCTTGAGATCCATCACGAAGGACTACAAGAAAATATTTGCTAGACATTCGGCCAAATCTTACGGTTTGGAAGGTGTGAGTTGTGATTGAGAGAGCGGTCAATGGGGCCAGACACGTTGCGCAGTGGTATTGTCGGCACTCTCGGCTCTTTCTGAAGAGCGTATGTAGAGCGTATGTAGAGCGTAATCATTTGCGTCGCTTGATTTGTCCCGAAAACAGGACGAATGAGACTCGCTTTGACAGAAGTCAGGAACAGGGGCACAACGGGGGGCTCGTTATCGCCCTCGTGATCAATGGAAAAAAGTGTTTGAGAAGAAAGTTTGATATTTCAGGAAGTGTACTTGGCCAGACTTACAATCGCGCATATTGTCGGCTTGCCATGATGCCGAGAGAAGGATACAGATGGTATGCTTTTGCTGTGTTCCGCTTCGACAAACTTTCCTCTGGACTGCTGCTCGAGACTGACAGTATGTACGTACCGAAGCTTACCGCTTTGCGTTGCATCGGGCGACATATGAGCTATTCTGAGGCATGTATCCCGTTTCCTGGAATCACATGCCTCTAGGGTAATGCAATGTCCAGGCCTTGGGTCAGGCGCAAAAGTCAAAGCCAGCTCATGCGGGTCGTTGTAACAAGCTACGATACCAGGTCTGTCGTATGGCCTCGTATCTATCGACGAGTGAGCTTGTCAGCTGCATACTAGCAGTGGTCAAGGGGCAGGAGTAGTAGAGTTCATGAATTGCAGCAGGAGCGGACATCCGGCACCCTGACAATTTGGCAGCTTCCAAGACGAAGTCGGTCCGCAAGTCATGTCGAAGGGTGGTCTATCGTTTGATGTTTGTGCTTGGGAAGTGAAGAGCAGTCGGCTAATGGATATGCATACCTACTAGCGCAACGGCTGCAATATATTGTAGTCGCAAGGGCTTGTGGTATTGGGGCTGAAAGCCGATGCCGCATATGCTGTATCTCGCAGAACAGCCGAGGGACTGTCCCATGATAGAGGTGAGGTTGATACGGATACAAGGAGATGTGAAACGTGACATGTAAAGTCGAATGGGTAGATATCCTCGGCTCTTCGAGCCAATCGTGCTGTTGTATGGAGCAAAAGGCGCCAAGAACCACCAAAATGACAAGCTCAACTGTAGCATCAAGATGGTGTACCAGATTCTGGAGGACGAGAAGGAGTTGTACAGTAGTGGAGAAAGATACGTCGCCAAGCCAAGATTGAAGGAAGAAGAAAGGCAGGGTCCAAGCTCGTAAGCGCGTCGTTCGCATTCGGAATGTCCAAGTTCCGTGTTGGGTAACAATCGGCGCTCCTCTTCCACGGACTTTGACCGAGAAGAGAAACAGGAACTGATGATCCTACTGAGTTTGATTGATATGCGAAAAATTCGCTCTCTTCGGCGAAAGATGATTGAAGCTGTCCGGCTGCTCTTGCTGCACTGATTGCGAGATCTACGTGCATCTGAACGGAGTCCCAAGTTCTCGATATTTCTTGAATGTTCACCTCGGTCACACGGAACATCTGGCCGCATAGTAAGTTAATGCTATGCCGAGTTCGTCTGATGTAACGCCGTTGACAAAGAGCGGGGGCGGCATCGTTGAACCATTGCTGAGTGGATACTGTACCTGTATGTTGATTTTGGTGGCTTGGAAGAGATTGAAACAAGCGGTTAACGTTAGGTGTGGCGTGGTTAACCATAACTTGGTGGCCGCTGAAGTCAATGATGATCTCCCGCGGGGGCAGCAGGGAGGCCGCAGTACTTGGTCAGGTTTGACACGTCGATTTTGACAGAGTATTGTATTGTTGTAAGCATAGAGGGAGGTTGAGTAGGAATATCTATGCGAACACCGCGAATCTTGAGAGCTGTCGAGACACACTTTTCAGATACGTCGGCTGTAGGATGTACTGTATCATACTACCTGGGCGAGGTACTCCACTGCATATTAGGGCAGACTTGCACGTACCGTTGCTGGGTCTTGGTAGGATCCTGTAAATGGCTCGCGGCTAACGGAAGCGTTCTGTTCTGATGATTGACTTTGTCTTGGTGCTGCCAATTACCGGAATGCATGCGAACACGCTACGAGCGGACCAGAAGATCGATCAGAATTGTCATTTGGCATATGTTGCTCGATATGGCGTGAGGGCTGTACAAGAGCTCATTCGGCAAACGATAGTTCGAAGGGACCATTGTCGACCATCGTGACATGACAGCGGAAGTACTGACTCGACACGGGTCATGCTTTTCCAGACGGCTGGGGAGACCACCTCCAGGATTATTCAAGCTTGATACATCTGAACACGAACAGTCTTCTGGCCCTTGAATTAGCAGTAAATAATACTCGGTATGATGGTTGGTACACAGACGTTGACAAGACTCGATATTGGAACGCCGCGGCAAAGCACTAGCACTACCTCAGGCGAGCTTTAGCCGGACCACGATACGGAGTGATTATTGTCTTGAGGCCTACAATAATTTATTAGCATGATGGTCTCCATGCTCAACGTTGAAGATGGTAGGTTTTCCGGGAAAATCATGCTTCACGTTGATGTGCTGCAATAGAGTTTCTTGTTGTCCGTTGTCTCGATGCGACAGTAGTGGCTGCAGCATGGCAATGATAGTGTAGTATTGGCCAAGATGACGCCGAACCGACGTTGAGGCTTGCCTTAAGGTTACGCCATGTCTCAATGTGAGTGCTAAACGAGCAAGATGCTTTGAACCCGTTAGCGAGTCAGCAGCCAGCCCTGTGGAAGATTACTGAACGAGCTTCCTCATTTGCGAGATGCGACCCTGCGCTTTGAGGTTGGAGAAACACAGCCTG
>Ga0058704_10001630_pt1 | contig 10432 bp, 7 predicted proteins | sample AgamicMgSfe_FD_71363 | JGI IMG/M metagenome (GOLD analysis project Ga0058704, IMG submission 71363) | Agave microbial communities from Guanajuato, Mexico - Mg.Sf.e | ecosystem: Host-associated > Plants > Phyllosphere > Phylloplane/Leaf | place: Guanajuato, Mexico | collected 2012-05-30 | reverse complement strand
GAGGTTTGCGCTGCAACGCTTGTAACGAGCAGTGCGACAGGTAGGAGGATGAAACGAGACATCGCGGACCGGTACGGACGTGCGTTTCGTGGGTGATAGAGCAATCGTATGCAATGAGCGTTGATCGCAGGCCAGCCTGCTATTAGATAGGGAAGGACTGTGATAAGTGAATAGATCTCTCGAAGGAGCGACAATGGTGCGAATGATGTAGCAACGCTACTACGATAAGCGCTGAGCGTGGAGTTAGTTAGGACAAGAGGGAGACTGTTCCTCAAAGTCTCAGGCAAGGGGAGAGCAGCCAGCGCGACGCGCGAACTTCATTCACCTCGGCACTTTCGGTTCGCCCCGCTGCAGGTACAGCGCTTAGACGGGGATAGTGCATTCGACGAGGGGCGAAAGATGACGCGAGCTGCGGTGCAACGACACCGACTTTGCAACCTCATACCTTTCCACCCGCAATCACTGCGGGTAAATATACTCTACCTCCAGACCTTGAACTAAAAGCTCACGGCGCGTTTGTAACGCTGCCTTTCATAACTTCAGTAGTCTTGACCTCGCCGCCTTCGAGAGTTTAGGGTTGTCGATACATCGAAGTCACTCGGCGAGAAGCTTATTGTCCTTGGAAGGACTTGGGAGCAGTGTACTTAATCGTCGCCAAAACCTGACCGCTTGTAGACACGATGTTTTTTGGGCAATTGCTCTACAAGCCGCCCAGCGCCTGGGCCTGCCGCCTGCCGCCTACGAAGGACGAAGAGACAGAGAGCGGAAGAACCACGTCTTGTGAATTTTCTGTACCTCGGCCAAATGCCCCCAGAGACGTATACCATATTCGGGCTTCGACCGTTTGGATGAGTGCTGTCACTGATATATTTGCGACTGGCGGCCCCCGCCTCAAAGTAATACGCCGCAAGATGGTACAACCTCGGGTGTGTGATTGACGATTCGCCATGGCATTTGATACCCTTCAGAAATGTCCGTACCAGAGAGGCGCTCAGGGAATTTTTCCGATACTTTGGACGGGGAGGAAAGACTTGAAACACTATATGTGGTGCGCGTGTGGAAACAAAATCACAGCAGGGCAGGGGTAAATGGTTGTTTTCTCCACAAGACAAGAGCCAGTAAAGCCAAACCTTATCGCCTCTCCAACTGCCGACTCATGTCCACGGCAAGCTCTTACCTTCTAGAAACTTGGCAGAACTTCCAAATGGATGCTGACTGAACTCAAAAACGTGGCCGGGAAAAGTAGGTACCCGTGGTCTCCGCTCGCGCTTCAACCTTTACTTTCACTACGAATATAGACTCGGATGACGGCACCCCAAAATACGTGAGAGACGCTTGACTGTACATATTGTATCTCCCAGAGGCTTTGCATGACGATGGGATAAAGAAACAGACTAGCAGTAGTTACTTCGACAGTCGAACGTGGCCCTAAAAGTTTACAAGCAGCCCTACTACCATGGCGTGCGACCCCAACCTTGCGAACTACCCTAGGGGTCTGGAGAATTCTTGGAAGGTTGTGGCGCATCACGAAACCTTTTCGTTTGGCGTACCATACTGTGCCTTTGTACGTGGAAGTGGTCTGAGCGGGAGTTCAGAGGCCACGGATAGCGCCAACCTACTCTCACGGTCTCACCTCATAAGGTATAAACTCGGTAGCACAATAGCCGTCAGCCCCCGAAGCCTCCCGCAGCCATGACTCTCCATGCTATGCTCCAAACACCAGCTTCATAACCCGGGCAGGGGCCGCTGCTTCGACTTCCTGGTGTCCTTCCCTCTTTTCTTGCGCGCGTATCAACTTCGCTTCGCCGCTCTGCACTGTGCACCTTGTTCGTCCCTTCTGCGGGATCCGGGGTCAAGTGTTGCTGATCCTTTAGCACAATGACAGCACCGGTGCGACCAGCATGGCCACAGAGTAAAGCGAACCTCACTGATTTTCAGCAGACGAGAGCTCCCGCGATCTTGATAGGCAATCTGATTCCTTTCTTGGTCGCTACTATCTTCGAATTTGGCCGTATATACGCTCGGGCGGGGCTCCTACGACATCTCGGGCTCGACGACTATCTCCTTCTCGTCGGCTGGCTGAGCGCTCTCATAAACTGCATATTAGCTTGTCTAGGCACACTGTACGGAGAGGGCATGCACAAAGCGGATATATCGCTCTCATACGTCGTACCGGCGTTGAGACTCAACTACGCTACCCGCCTCTGCTATCAGGCGAGCTTTTGCTTTACCAAGCTCAGCATATGCGTCTTCTATCTACGAGTGTTTGGTACCACGAAAGCGACACGGTACCATGTACATGCAATCATCGCCTTCGTCGTCGCATACACCATTCCCTTGGAGGTTACAGCGATTCTCAGCTGCAATCCGCCGAAGAAGGTTTGGGAGCCATCAACGCCAGGCTATTGCCTCGACGCGATGATAGGTTTCTGGACATCTTTTGCGTGTAACACCATTAGCGATATATGGATCATCGTCTTCGCAGCACGGAAGGTTTGGGCACTCAAGATGCAACGTACGCAGAAGATGGCGCTGGTGGGCACGCTCACTCTTGGCTGGTAAGCGAACTATCTAAACAATACACAGGTCGGCCCTAACCAGCTGTTCGTAGGATCGTCGTCATTGCTGGCGTCATCAGAGTGAGCAGAATATCGTCTATCCTTCACGCGACAGATACGACGTGGGTCTCATACGATTCTTCCATATGGAGTAGCTTGGAAATCAACACCTCGATCGTCTGCGCCGCTGCTCCAGCCCTGAAGCCGATCTTCAAGCGCTACATGCCCGGCTTCATGTATTCCATCTCTGGCAAGACATCTCGGGGCAAACCGAGCCACGACGATCGGTCGACGTGGGTCAAAGCTAGTTCAAAGAACGGCACTGCCTTTGAGATGGGGCGAAATTTCGCGCGCAACAATCTGACCTCGCAAAGTCAAGAAGAGCTTGCCAGGTCCGTTGGGCGAAAGATGGACATAAGTGGATCCGGAGATGAGCTGGACAGTGAGGAAGGGGAGGGAATCACGAAATCAACGCACGTTACGATCAGCCACTGGCCGGTTCGAAACTCGGGGTCAGAAGCTTAGGAGGATGGGGACGCAATCAAGCTGGCGCAATGGGTGAATCTACAATAGGTGTTCCGGTGTGGTTAAGATATCCTTGGGAGGCACTCTGTCTTTGGGGGTTCGGATGTCGGCTGTACGATATATTAGCACGAGCGGTATCTGTACGCTTGGCAATGAGACTCTGCTTATGGCAACCATCACCAGCCCACTCGCCTCCGTTCCCGCTAGCTAGTCCCGTAAGTCGCTCATGCTGTCAGCTCAGTTGAAGTCCAAGATGTAAGCACCTCTCCCTCGCCTGTATGTACGTTTATGTTTAATCCGACGGCAACACAAACCCAGTGGTGTGCTCGGTACTGGTCCCTCTATCAGAAACTATCAGAAGCATTGGACTTCACTGTGGCCGACCCGAGCGCCGGAAATGGCTACCTATTTCCTAATCCTCCAATCTCATTACAACTCCACATCAACCGCACCTCCAACCTTCCAACCCCACCTCCAACCTCACTTCCAATTTCACCTTCAGGTCCACTTTCACTTGCAACTCCCGACCGTGTCGTGCAATGTGATCGTGCACATGACACGAAGCACAGGTTACTGCGACATATCCGGCGAAGGCATAACAATCCCCGTCATCATCGTCAGGAACACCTTGTCGTTTGTCACAGGGTACGAGATCTCCCCATGGCTGCGTCCTACCACAACCGTTTCATCATGAGGCGTTCGTAGCATTGGTAGTAAGCCCAGTCTTCCTAGCTATGGTCTGGAAGGGCAAGCATTTCCGTGAGCAGTACAGAACGCAATATTGCAAATTGGTGGAGAGGCACATGAGTATGGGTATGGCGAGGAATGAAGGATGGATTCCATTATCAAGTACCATGTCTGAGCCTAGGTACGCGCATGCTCTCATACACCACCGAACGCCTTGTACAGCGTGACACTGCAATACGATATCGAGACTTCCAGATTCAATGCCATCACCGTCAGTGCTTGCCCTTAGCTTGACTCGAGGCACGTCCGTGCCTTGCTAGAGCAGTCAACCCGCCATCAGACTAGCAAACTCAAACGCTCCTCGCTCTTCTCCTTTTGTCGCCTATCGTGCTGCAGGCGATAGTATCTCGGTTTCTCCATCCTTCGCCATTGACACTCAGCCTTGTACGCCTGATACTTCTTAGTCTTAAACATCGATTGATGACCCTTGGTCTTCGCCTTGTGTCGTGGCTTCACCAACATGCAGCTCGGGCAAAGACCGCGTAGTTGCGTTCGCGTGGGTTTCTGCTCGATGTCCTTGCATTGCCGGTATGGGCTGTAGTCGAGGGAGTAAGAGCAGCGCTGGATCCAGCAGAGGCCTTTGGCTATGGACTTCTTGTTGGTAGGTTCGTCGGCTGAGCAGCCGCAGGCGACGTAGAAGTATTGAGTTTTGATGCACATCTTGGAGATCGTTCGTAAGTGTTGGAAGATTTTCGCAGTGGTTGCCTAGGGCGATTCTGGGAGGACGAGGCTGTTTTTATAGCCGCTCAGAGCTGACGTATAGACCACCTGAAACTGGTGAAGGGAGCATCTATCGCCGTCGTTCACTGCATGATGATATCGCATAGCGTAGCTAGCCTTTCCGTCAACTGAACACCTGCATCAACCAACAGAACGGAGGGCGTGACTGCAGATCATGGTGTATTGAGTACAAGAATGCTCCGACGCCACAGAAATTGTCGCCTTGCACCATACTGGCCTCACTGTTCAACATTGCTTGTGTGTATCATGCGCCGAAAAGCGTCCTTTCTTCTATACCCCCAGTATCCACTATAGCGGCAATGGCAATCGTGATGCGGTGAATACAGAAAGATTCAACGCCAAAACGGGTAGTCGCCTAGCGCCGTCCCCGGCGTACTATTCAATGCTGTCTATGGGTATCATGCGCCGCAAAAGAAACCAGTTTCCCACACGCTCAGCGCCCACGATAGTAAGCGTAGGAGCGATCAGGCTCCAATCAACGCACCAAGTACTTCCTGCTCTACCAGCGCACCCAACCACGAGCGCACAAATGTGCCATAATCATGCCTGCGATGACGCGCTTTCTCGTCATCCTGTCCTGCGGTCTGCAGTGCATCACGCACAGTAGCCCTCAAGGGCGCTTGCTGCTTGATGATGCTCTGCCGCAGCTCAATAAGCTTTAGCAGGTCATCCTCCTCGACCTTATCCCGCATACTCGGTCGCAACTCGGCAGCCTCAACATCCGCCTCCGTGATTCCGAGCTCGAGTGCAGAGTCGGTAATGACATCCTTCTTCGTCTCAGCGCCTTCCATGGCCTTCCAATCCTCCATGATGCCATCCAACTTCTTGTCAATGGCCCGTATCGACTTGACGTTGTCCAGTAGCGTTTTCCGATCAGTATCAAGCGGATCGTGTAATATCGCCATTAAGTTGAACTGGATGGTCGTCCCCTCGTACTGCTTCATCCGTGCCCTGATCTCCGGCAGAGCAACGAGTTTCCAGTCGCCACCGTCGCCTGCACTGTAGCTCCCGAGGTCTTGCGGAAAGCGATCGAGTCCGTCGAGCTTCCAGACGTGATCGTTGATGGGCATGTAAGCAATGAAATGGAAGCCCTCTTCAGCTTCTGCATCTTCCGCAGGCGCAGTCGTACTAAGAAGACCTTTGCGTGGCTTTGGCTCGCGGTTTGAGCGACGCACGCCATTTGGCTGCTCGTGCTTCTCCGCCTTACTTGTTGGTCGCACCCCAAAGTCACCGTCAGGGTCCTCATGCATATCCTCTTCGGCAACCGACTTCTTCGGTGACGGTCTCTTCGTGCGATCCGAGGCTCTAGACGGCGTCCTCTCATCACTTGATTTGTCCGCAAGTGGCGCCTTGACGGGGGTGTTCGCAGCCTTCTTCGCTTGTCGCGCCTCTCGCGCCTTTGCGAGCGCTTGCCGCTTCTTCAACTTGTCGGCCTTGCCTTTGATGTGCATATCCGCCTGGAGCAGATCGTTCTCTCTTGCGAACGAATTGTGGATGCGCTTGACGAAGTCAAAGCTGTCAATCGCATCGCCTCGACTCAATGGATCCATATCCTGTGTGAACTCCCTGAAATTGCGAAGCTCCCTACCAAGCTCCAGGCCCGGGATGTTGTTCACAATGTTCAGCAACGCAAAGGTGGCGCACGCAAACTCCGGTGTCTGATTCGCGAACCAAACCTGCTTCGGACAGCTGCCTCCTTCTTGCTGCTTTTCGTCGGACTCATGGTACCGGAACAGAAATATCAGTGCATGGACCGGTTCTGCCAGAAAAGCGAGCATGTTGTCGTCCAGCTCGTAGATCTCCTGTGCTTTGATGCCTTGGACACCCATCTCTCGTAGCATGACGTTGAAGAAGGCTGGCTCGGACTCCATTTCCACCCAACCTGGCCATGTTGCACGATCTGGCGGTGCAAGTGGTCCGGCGTCGGCGTTTCCTGTGGTAGTCCCTGAGCTTGTAGTCGACTTTCGCTTTTTGCCACGTTTCGGCGGCATGGTGGACGATGAAGTTAGCCAAAGGTCAAGAGCGGTATTGTATGACAAGATCCGAGAGCAAGCGCACAATGCGAATTGCGGAAGATGAAGGTCACGGAGGTGGTTGCGGAGGGTGAGCGCAGCGTTTGCTCTCAAGCGTGCTGCACGCGCTCTTTGTGACGTGTGGCGAAGGTGGCGTGTCAGCCATGGTGCTGAGATAGTGAACGTCGCCGTCCCGTCACGAACTGCGTGTAGTCAGGTTCAGAGGAGGTTGGGCAAGTCTGCCTGGCTGATGCCTTAGCCAGGGTGCCATTTAAAGTTCTAGCTCCGATCGGCGCCTGTGAACTCCGCGCGTGAAGTTGTCGCGTGGAGATGCAGCAGGAAGTGGGAAAGGAAACACAATAAATCAACACAGAAACGGGCATATTGCGCCAACGAGGCAGTCTAGCTGGGCATCGAGGAGGGAGACAGGACAACACCAAGACAACAGTTGGATGGTGAGATACAGTGGAAGTTTACAAGCGAAACGATACAAAACATCCCATCTTTTCCGTGACATGATCGTGAGGAAACATCAACAGGCGTCATGAACGGCACGCCGCGCCTACGCAGCGCATACCCTGCGACACCGCCGACCGCGAGGAGAAGTGGTGGTTATGGCAGATCACCTGGCATACAGCGGCTGAGTGAACGATTGCCCGAGTTACCCGCGATACAGCCTACAACGAGCTCCTCACCCAGTGAGCCAGTCATACCGGAGCATATTATCGACGCGCCCTCACAAAGGTTCTATGCATTCACCATCGTGGTGGCGCTCTGGTCATGGAAGATATGGGACTTCATGTACCTGCAAGAGTCCGAGGAGCAGAGCTTGTGGCTGTTTATGAAATGGGTCGCAATGGACGGGATATGGCTATTTGGGCTACCTGGGCTGCGGATACCTTGGCTGGAATGGAGCTCGTCGACGATGACGCTACTGTTCATGGCGCATGCGCTCGCAGACGGCATGATGATGTTTAGAATACCGATCCCAATTGGAGCTGGATTTGCGGCGCTTGGGAGGAGCTTTTGGGGCGCCTATGAGCTGGCTGTGAACGAGCATAGAGTGAACCCGAGGCATGTCGAGTTCAACGAGTCTTTGATTTTGGGACGGCAGATTATCCATATTCTGCCGGAAGGGTCTGCAGTCTTGAACCCGGATAGGGAGTCCTTCTGCATCGACGGCACGAGGATGGAAGCTAGGCTGCCAATAACGATCAATTCGACGAACCCGATAGGCATGGACTTGTTGCGCGTGGACCTGGAGACTCACGCGAACGAGACCATACAAATCAGCAAATCGCAAATCAAGACAATGCACAAGGAAGCTTCGCGGCTACTGTCGTACAGCGACAAGTTGAACGAGCCGAAGACAATGTACTATCCTGTGAAGAAGCCTGGTCTCTATGTTCTGGCCAAGGTGGTGGACGAGTCGAACCTGGAAGTTACGCGGAAGCGCATGGCTCACACGGTCGTGGTGCCCTGTCCGAAGGCCAACGTTTTGCCTGCAAGCTCCGACAGATGCAGAGGAGAGCTGTCGAACGTGGAGCTAGAAGTGACCGGCACTCCTCCCATGAGAGTCAAGTACCGAAAGATGATCAACCAACAAGCACAGGAGGCCACCTTCGAGAGTATACAGCCCGAAGACTTCGTCTCACCACTTGCCAAGGTCGATCATCAAACTGCTATCACCGTGCCGAACAAGGTCGACACTGCATGGGCGAAGCCGCAGAAGGTACGTGTGCCGCTCAGCGAAAGCCTAGCTATTGCCGGCAAGTGGGTGTACTCTATCGCAGAAGTACAAGACGGCTTCGGCAACACGGTTACCTACTCCGACCGCGACCATGAGACTCAAGAGAAGCATACAAAGTCCTCGCAGTTGCACCAGGTCATTAGCGTGCATGAGCGACCGTCAGTTAATCTGCATGGATGCAGTCCACAGCACCCGCTCAAGGTGGCAAAGGGCACCAATGCAAACCTACCTGTGCAATTTGGCTCCACTGGCAAAGGCGAGATCACTGGTACACCGTTCCACATCGAGTACATCTTCAGTCCTCAAAACGATATCACGGCAACTGGTGAGCATAGCGCCGTTACCCAGTCTAAGCGGGAGACCGTCAAGAACAGCCGGCAGCAGCCACTTATCAAAGAAGCTGGACTTTACACCATCACCAGTGTCTCGACCGACTTCTGTAAAGGTGATGTACTCGAACCAGCATCTTGTCTCCTGCAGAACCCACCGGAACCACAACTTTCCATCAGCCAGGAGGCGATCTTCGACAAGTGCGCCGGCAGCCCGATCGGTCTACGCGTGGACCTCGACCTCATCGGTACACCGCCCTTCGACATCAAATATCGCGTGCAGAGAAAGGGCGAACGAGTTTCCAACACTGAGTTTGAGCGGGTCAACGGTCTAAGGGGACAGATTGAACTTACGCCGAGGTACGCCGGAGAGTACGAATACACCTTCGTCGAGATCAGCGATGCGGTCTACAAGGGTCGACCGCTTGACCATACGCTGAGGCAGAGCGTCAAGCCGGCTGCTTCCGCCTACTTCCTGAGCTCGCAGCAGCGCAAGATTACTTGTATCGACGACTCTGCATCTTTCGACGTCGCGCTGCAAGGTGAAGGTCCCTTCAGCGTTGAGTATGAGCTCGTGCACAATGGCAAGCGCGCCAAGTATGCTCGGTCAGACATCAATGAGAGTGTTATCAGAATCGAGACAGACCCTCTACGTGATGGTGGCGACTACACGCTTGCGCTGGTGAGCGTCACGGACCGCATGGGTTGCAAGGAGTTCTTGAAGGATGAAGCGAAGATTGCTGTCCGGCACCAGAAGCCTAAAGTCGCTTTTGGGGAGATCGATGGACGGAGATCCGTCAAAACTCTCGAAGGCAAGAAAATTCAGTTGCCACTACGTTTGGCTGGTGAAGGACCTTGGACGATCAAATACGTGGACAAGACGGGCCGCGAGCATAGCATGAAGGCGCAGCAGCCGAATGATAGGATCTCAGTGGACAAGGAAGGCTTGTATCAGCTCACGGACGTTAGAGATGCATTTTGCCCGGGTCAGGTGGATGAGCTGGCGAAAGACTTTGAGGTGAGCTTGATAGCGAGACCCGAGCTTAGGGTGTCGGAGAGCGATATTGTTGAGCAGAAGGGCAATACGCTTGTCAAAAATGATGTCTGCGAGGGCGAGGAAGATGCGGTGGAGGTGATGTTCAAGGGCTCATCGCCATTCCATGCGCACTACACCCAGCACGTGAAGCCTGAGCACGGTGCCGTAGCACCGAAGAACAAAGAGCTGCGTGCTGCTGTCAATGTTGCGTCGATGCGCATGGACACTACTCAGGCCGGACTCTACGAGTACACTTTCAACAAGCTAGAGGACGCCAATTACGATCACAGTTCGAAGCACTTCACACAAGTCACAGTACAGCAGAAGGTCAACGCTCGGCCGTCGGTGGCGTTCGCAAACCCAGGCAAGACATACAGCTACTGCTCGGTGGAGTCAGATGGCGAGGAGGTCATACCGATCAACCTGCACGGCACGCCACCATTCGATGTTGAAGTGGAAGTGAAGCATCATGGCACTGCCAGGCCAGAGATACACAGCTTGGCGGGTATCGCCAACCACAAGCACGACATCCGCATCCCTCACAGCCGCCTGCATCTCGGCAAGTCCGCCGTCTCGCTTCGCAGAGTAAGCGACAGCCGCGGCTGCAGCAGACTCCTCGACAGCACCACCCCTCGCGTACAGATCTCTGTGCACGACGCGCCCACCATCTCACCGTTAGAGAACCACGACGACTTCTGCGTCGGGGACCGCATTAACTTTGCGCTCTCCGGCAT
>Ga0058704_10001629_pt1 | contig 10432 bp, 13 predicted proteins | sample AgamicMgSfe_FD_71363 | JGI IMG/M metagenome (GOLD analysis project Ga0058704, IMG submission 71363) | Agave microbial communities from Guanajuato, Mexico - Mg.Sf.e | ecosystem: Host-associated > Plants > Phyllosphere > Phylloplane/Leaf | place: Guanajuato, Mexico | collected 2012-05-30 | reverse complement strand
GTTTGATGGGGATGGTGGGAGTGTGTGAAGCGGTGCCTTCATTACATGATTGTTTGTCCGTGGTTCCAAGCACTTCACCACTTGCAAGCAATACCCGCACGTGACCAGGGGAGGAAGTTCGATCATCGGCGTGGGACAATCACGAAAGTATGGTTGTGCTCTTACAGGACCGATCATCTAGCATCACACGACGAACACTTACCAAGGTGTCAAATATTGCAAGCTGTCTAGTCCTTGACTGATCAGAACAGCAAGGGACGAGCCCGGTACGACTAGATGAGACTGTGTTCAGAGTGCTAGGCCGCTCCTTCCTCACGACGCACGCAACCGGCCCGTCTTATGCGGAAACGCAAATCGACAGATGTATCGCCCTCTCGACACTCTCACGATGCAAGGGTGCCGAGTGCCAACGTCATTCACTGTTATTGGGTACCGGATCGCGTTGAAGTGCAACAGAGCTGCCGCGCCTGTACAGTCTTGTTATGTACGTTACCCTAGATTACATCTATACAGTAACGCCTCTCAGAAGCACGTCCGGCGGCGAGCTCGGTGGCGTCAATGGCACGTCTACGGGCTTGTAGTAGCACGAGAACATAGTTTCGGCTCTTCTTTCCGTACCTGGCAGTGCAACGTGTGCTGTCTCCATTGTCGACTGCAATGCGACTGAGCCGCGTCTGTGAGAGCGAGCGTTTACCTCAGCACTAGCCCATCTGGCAACCAGCGCGCCCAGCTCTTCGCGTACTTCGGCGCGCAGGCCAGCTCTCGCTTGCACTTCAGCTAGCTGCTTGTAGTACGCAACATTGTCAAAGGAGTCAAGCTCTTCCTCATCGAAAGCTGTGCTATCAGGGCGTCGTCTGTGAATGGCGAAGCGCAGCGGCGTCTGCGACGCCTTGACTTTACGAACGAAATCGAAGCGTCTGCTGTGATACCTCACAGAGCGAGCGCTCCAGAAGTCTTTGGCCATTTCAGCTAGCTCCAGTGCTCTCGCATGGGCAAGTGCAGCTGGCGACAAGTCCACGTTGGCTTTCCAGTATCCGCGAGTTAGTATGTTCGGCTTAAGGAGCAAAGTGACGTGGAACCGCACGCTCTCTTCTAGGCCTTTGCCGAAGCCTGGAAACACGTAGTCAATAAGCCCAATGGACTGAGCTTGCGTTGGGCTGATTGGTGTCATCGCTCGCAGTATGGCTTTCGCATTTGCTTCACCGCAACGGCCATAGTAGGACAGCGTGTGGTACTCCGATCCATACAAGCCCACGGCGCGGTACGCAGGATTCAAGACTATGTCAGATCCTGCGATGACGATGTCGCACGAGGTTGCGAGAGCCACGCCGCCAGCGGCTGCGTTACCTCGAAGAGCAGCGATGGTGAGAATGTTGTGTGCTGGAAAGTCGTGCAGAAGGTGTTGTACAGCATCGTCAATGCGGTTAATGTTGAGCCAAGACTCTGTGGCTGGGTCTGACGACGCCTCGATGACGTTCAGTGCAATGCCATTGCTGAAGTAAGCCCCACCCATCAGTACCACCGCTCGGATTGGGTCGTCGGTAGTCGACTTTGCTATGATATATTCCATTGCGTCGCAGAGATGCGAGCATCGATCTGTAGTCATCGCACCGTTGCCTAAGTGTCGAATATAGTCAGCAGGTGTTCCAGGTGCAGTCTTATTCGATGAGTGACGTACAGAAGTCGAAGTACAGGTAGGCGACCTTGTTGAGGTTCTCATCAACATGAAAGTCAATCCACACCTCCTGGTATGTTCGCAGTGGCGACAGTATCCAGTCCGTAGTCGAAGGCCAATGTAGGTGTTGGACCTGGGCTGGGGTGAGGATACAAAGTTCGATGAGACCATCTGTCGCGGGCACCTTCGGCCACAAAGCTTTGTCCTGCTTCGACTTCGGTCGCCGAACATGTGTGATCCATATGCCTTTGCCATCGCATGAGGTAACACACACAGCTCCATTCCGTGTAGCCATCACGTGTGTCGTGGAGACCACGAGCACATCGTGCAAGGGTTTATTAAGACCTTCTTCAACAATGCCTCCGTATATATAGAGGCTAGTTCCAAAGACTCTGCTCATAACGCCGGGCTGCGAATCGCCGCTGCGGACCCGACGGGAGACCGTTTGCGCGTTGTGCCTAGATAAGTCGAACTCACGGTCTGCTGCTCGCAACAGCGGACGACGTTGTAATCTGCCACCTTGGAATGGCAGCTGGTCACTGACAGAAAGTATAGCATACGCCGGATCGGCTCGGAGCCGTGGCGTGCAAGTGACGCCCACGGGTGACAAGCAGTTGTGCTCGCCATAAGACTTGGGCCCGCCAGCGAAGTCGTGGCCGCTGCGGATGGCAGCCTCATGAATCCTGTCAACGGCCATAAGGGTTGCCTTCAACGCAGCACGCGTGATGGAGCCGCGGTAAAGCTCCGACTTCGTCAAGCCAGGCTGGTCGATGTCAACCGGGAACTGTTCAAACGCCCAGACAGGGCCTGCGTCGAACTCTTCGATGGCCTGGAGGACCGTAACGCCCCAATGCGAGCGTCCAGGAAGACATCCATCCGTATCAAGATGGCCGAGCATATCATCGGCATTGTCGAAGGAGCCGTCATCACCCATCAGAACCCAGTCGAGTGCACTCGGGCCACCATCGCCGGGTGGACCAGGATGCACAATCAGTGTGAGGAACTCACTGTAGATTTGCTTCGGAATGAGAGTTGTGAGGAACGGGCAGATGATCAAATCTGGCTTTGCCAAAGCAACCGACGAGATCATGAGCTCATCTGATATTGCATACTCGATGCTTATGTCGTGCGAAGAAACAAGTGATAGGTATAGACGTTGCGAAAGACTAGAGACGAAAAGTGTGAGAGTTAGAGAGTGTTCCACACAAGCGCAAGGGCTTTACTCATCGGTATACGTACGAGTTGTGCGCAGTGCACAGGAACAGGATCTTCATGTTGCTGGTCCTTGGTATGGAAGGCGGAGACTCGGACTGCATGGAGTGAAACAAATTGAAAATGAGGGTGCAACGAAGCGATCCCAAGGGTGACCTACATATAGAAGCTCCTCGTGTAACCAGGCATGTACTCACAGAAGTCTTGAAAACCATTGCTGATCCGTCGTCGAACAGGGCCAACGGCTGAGTATACAGTCAACGTATTGGACTATTTCGGGGGCCTCAACGCTCAGAGCGTCCTGTGAGTCGCCCAAGCTTTCGCATAGGCCATCATGCCGGCCCCTCCCCAGCACGACGTATGCGTGAACGACAATGCATTAGCGGTTGTAGAAGCCAGCTAGCGAACAGTGGCGGCGTTTTGGATTACATTCAGGCTGTACAAGCAGAAGAGCTGTTCTTACAAACCTGCTATTGGGCGTGAACTTGCCGGTGTACGTCTGCGCAGACGAAAGGTGACTGCCAAGCCTGCAGAGATTACTCTGGTCGGTCCGGCCCTTGTTGATTTGGCCGGCTACCGATCAATGGTAGTCCGGGTTGTTCTTGCTCTGGATTTTGATGGCCTGATCAGAGCTGAAAAGCACACGGGAGTACAAAAGCTTGTCGAGGTACTCTCATGCAGATGTCGGGCTCGAGCTTTACTTGCCGAAGCACGCTGCAGCTTCGGCGGTAGGTGTCAGGTCGTGGGGAGAGAATCATGGCATAGGGTTGATGGCTTCATCTTAGTTAGAGCTCGCCCTACCATGTTGACTTGAGGGATCTGCATTTCGTTGGATCGTTAGATGAATCAGGGTCATGCGATCTATGGGAAGATCTGTCGAAGATACAAAGAGCACGAGACTGAACACTGTCGATAGTTCGTGAAATTAGAGGCTGAAACAGTGATTCGGCACCCGACTCTCTAGGCGTGTGACTTGACTGCAGATTGTCAGCTCGACCGGGCCGGTTGTTGTGTTACACAGCCAGACCGTGAAGACGGCTCGATCATGATATGCAGATGATCAGGTGCGCGGGCCAGGCATTTTGCTGCGCAGCAAGATAGAGCTCATTGGCAACTTGCACAGCAGAGCAGTGACAGCTGCTGTGCGCATGCATAAATGACGGCTGTGGCGTAAGGTTGCCGAGCTTTTCAACCAGCGGAACCAAGACCACATGCGACACCACGGATGGCCCAGATTTGCGAACTCAAATGATGCATCCTCCATGCTGTTGGCCGTGCTTTTAAGCATGGTCGCACGGCATGATGAATCTCTCGATCGTCCGACGGCACGGTCCACAGCTAACCTCCTTCGAGAAGGAACTTTGTGTCCCATCCGAAGTCTGGCGCTGAAGAATTTTGTACCGTTCGCGATGCAGCAGCAGCGTTGTAATCCGGGCGGCCATGCATTGTCAAGCGTGAAGCGTAGCGCAATTCACGCGGTTCGCCACATTTACGAGCGCTCTTTGGAGTCGTGCCGATTACCGTGAAGAGATCTGTGTCATGTAACCTACCGCCGTCTCCACTTCGTTCTCGAAGAAGTTCTGTAAGCTCGCTGAAGAGCCATGTACACGTTATGCGAGATCCAGATATTGCCTTTAGCGGTTGACCGCCGTGCCCCGCGTACGAGCTGCGGTTATCCGTAAGCAAGTAATATCGAACCATGCTACTGCTTTCTCTACAAGCAGGTTGTTATTCAATCCTCGGTGTTAGCGACATGGTTGTTGAGACGATGGTGGAGCTTGAAAGCATACAACAACGTTGTGCGACGTTGAATTAGACTCAAACAAGCGAGCCGTGCGGTCTAGCCGGAAGACCAATCCGCAAGGTAGCCTGCCACACCTTTACAGTACTAGTCAGACAACGTGGCGCTGTTGCAGCGAGATCCTTGTCCCGCGATTGCCGACTACGAAGCTGTCGGTGCACGGCGCAAATCATGAGTGAAGCGGGAAGGTACTGGTCGGGATAAATGCGATGGCGGATCTCTCGTTGATTGGTGGATTAGATACCAGTTATACAGACCTGGTGCTGTTATTGCATTGGAGACATCCCCAGTCTGCAAGCGCGGCGACAGCGAGCAATTCTGACATGGAGGATCACGCATCAGCATCACTGACGCCGCTTACCGGACACTTCTTCCCACTGCACACCGATCCATTCTTCCACGTGGCCGACCTGTCCCTCACTTTTCCCCCTCTCCTGACAATCTGCGCTGCATACGCCAAGGATGATGGTACCCCAGTCCATCCCCTCAAGACCCATCTCATCTGCCTCGAGCTCGGTAATCGCATGGGGTGTGAGCTGAAGCTCGAAGCACCTGCTAGTACCGCAATTGGAGCACGCGGGCATCCGTGATTTGGCCAAATCGCCGGCGCTACGCCTTGCAGTCTGGATCTTAGCGTGCTCTAGATCCTGCGTTGGAGCTAGCAGCCTCCCAACAGGATCTGTCTTCGAGTATAGCAGAGGCTGGCCATTAAGTTCGTACCGCAGTATCTGCTCTGGATTCTGCGCAAGTCGGTCTGCGAAGCGCTGGAACGTCTTGTCCATGCTGCTTTCAAACGCAGCTTTTTCATCTGCTGCGCTACTGCTACCATCGCCACTGCGGTCCAATCGCGCATTCGAAGGTATCTCTTGCGGGTCCGTGTCGAGGTACTCCGTGTCTGCGTCTACGTGACAGGACGGATATGGAGCCGGAAAAGCGGACTGTTCGGGCCATGGCTCCGGCGGGCGCAAGGCATCTTGGTCCACAGCTTCCGGCCGAGGAGTCGATATGCGTGCCTTCTGTGCAAAGGTCTCGGCCAGCAACTCGGCTGATGCAGGTTTTTGCGCGGGCTTAGCTGCAAGAGATGAGGCGCTCGCGAAAGGATTCGCTGCCGCGGAGCCGTCTGAGGGCGCAGCAAATGGGTTCGCTTGGACGTTGGAGGGTGACTTGACACCAAACAGCGTTTCTCCTAGATTAACTGCAGGCTTCGCACTCCCGCTACTACTTGTTGCGCCAGTAGTGGCCTGCTTGTTCGGCGAAGAAGTAGCAGCAGCAGCAGCAGCAACATGTGTCTTGTCAACTTTGGTTGCTCTAAATCCTTGTACGCTGCCCTCCTTCCTTCTGCAAGCCTTCCGTCTACACGCCCAGAGGTACAGCCTCCTTTCGTGGCCCGGAAAGCGTTCTAGCAAGTCGCCATTGAGCTGCAGCAACAGACTCATCAATCCATTGCATACTCTACACTTGGCTAATGCGCCAGACGGCGCCGTTGTAGTATCGAGCCATGTCTATCCCACTCTTAGCTTCTTGTCCTTTGCGCTCACAGTAGGCCATGGCGTACCGGGTGGCCGCCCAGCTGGCTGAAGCCGTCACTAGTGGCTTCCTTCGAGGCGTATCCGAGCAATACGTTGGTCGCGACATCTTCAGCGCCTGATGAGTCGCTATCGTAGTCCGCCATCCTGCTGACTGGGTGACTATCATGTGTGAGACACCATTACCTTAGATTGAAAGCCGCGGCCGAGGCTTATCGAAAAGCACTACCCGCTTCGGGATGTCAATTTCGATCCCGGCTTCGCGCATCCTCATGTAACTTGTGCCATCTCCTCTCCACACCTCATACTGGTTACTCCAAGCTCTGCGCCTTGAGCGAGTCTTTCCAATCTTCAGCGTGATCCCCTCTACTATGATCGAAGATGGCATGGAACCGCTCTTTGGTCGGGGCCGAATCGAGGCGAACAATATCGATCCTGAACGAGAAGGATTGTTACGCCTTCCGCCAGGTATAAGTACTTGACTTATAATACTCCTTACTAAGAGCTAATTATTATAGAACTAAGAGATCTTATAATTGAACATGTAGTGGTCAAGCCAAGAAGCACTTGCATCACGATGCTCTCCAACTATGATTGTTACAGTTGTGAAATTAGCGCCTGTCAGCCAGCACTCTCACGCGTGAGCCATCAACTACGCAACGAGGTTTTACCCTTGTTTTACAGTTGCAACCTATTCTTAGCCGAGGTCTCCGACCATGAAGATCTCGCCACCGCAAAGCGATGGCTGCAGGCTATTGGAGACGCGAACGTCAGCAGTCTTCGCAGGCTAGTGCTCTGCGGCTGGACACGCGTCCCCTTCGGCCACATGGTGGCAAAACGCTGGGTTCGAATCATACTGAATCTCAAGGAAGGCACGATCGAGGTCGAAGCGAAGTCTACGGAGGATGGCCAGCACCCTCAAGTGACCAAGGCCATCAGCGACATGAAGGCAAGCTTTAGAGAAATGGCCGAGGCGAGGCGAGGGCCGAGAGGTCCTTGGTTTGACGTGGACAGTGTAGGGGATCTGATGGATGGTTTTCATGGGCTCTGCACCGCTTATTAGTGGTTCGGGGTTGGCAGAAACTTCTGAGCAACAGTAAGACATTGTATCCTGATACATTTGTGTATACACAGAGCATGTTCGGCTACCCTCGGCCAACATGCTCCTTCCCGTTCGCCGCTCTACATCTGTTTCAAACCATGGACATCTGGCCCAGCTCTCGTTCTTCCCGAACCCTAATTCGACGACTGACTCCGATTCTTCACGAAGGCGGCCTCCGTATATACATCATGGCAGTACGACAAATGCGGCTCATAGATATGGTCGCCACCCTGACAGATGTTGTCGCCTGTGTGACAGTCGGTGCTGACTTTGTACGCCGGGACATTGCCTACCGGCTGCCCGTCATCTGGGTCGCCAAAGAGGACCACGGAGTTGATAAACTTCGCTGCGCTTGATGAGATGAGCTTTGCGGCATTGTGTACAACTTGGCTGCCCTGGCTGTAGCCGCTGACGCAAAGCTTGGTCTTCGGGCATCGAGTCATGGTCTGTTGAATCAGCTGCGGAGAGGTTAGTGACGATCTGATCTGTGCGAGCTTCGAGAACACCGAAGTAACAACCTGGAACGGAGTCCGCGGGTATACATCATAGAACGAGTAGCTAACGCTTGTAAAAAGCTGAGAAGCATACCTGAGCCAGATTCTGGCTTCCGGTTGGGCTGCCTCCCTCGCAAAAACCTTCGGGGTCGGCAGGATAGTTGTTAACACCCTGAACAGCGACGTTGCTGGGGCCAAACGTGGCGTCCAAGGCAACCACAAAAGGCGGTCCGACGAGATTGCCAAGGTTGGGGTCTTCTGTAGTGCCTCTTGCAAAGAGCAATGTGATTTCTTTGCAGGGCAACTTGTCCACAATGTCATTGCGTGTGTCGTTGGTGCCGGTAGGCTTCACGCCTACGCAGCCGGCGACCGCTTCCGCAACAAGGGTAGGTGAGATTGGGATGGCGGCACAGCTTGTTGAGCTCGTCGTAGTGCTGGAGGTGGTTGTTGCACGGGCGAGCAAGCCTGCATAGTTTGCGATTGGGTTGGCGAGAGCGGAAGCTGCTATCGAAGACAGTGTAAGGAAGACTGATCGCTTCATGTTGCTAGTCTGATGGAGAGAAATTCCCATGGCGTGTTCGGGGTCTGATGGGAAAGTATTGAGCGAAAGAGAGACGACGAAGTGCGAGGCTGGGAAGGTTAAATAGCTTGTTCCTGTCCTGGAGCGACGCATGAAGCTTGTTGGCTTACATCCCGTTTTATGCTATTCTGCTGATCAAATGCCTCTGCTCAGGAAATGTTCCTCGGCTGTTCACGCTTGGTCGACGTTCTCGTTCGTCGCGTGACTCTTTCCAGAGCCAACATACTTCAGTCCTGCATCTGCGGCTGAATACTCCTCTCTTTGACCATCCAATCCGGCTATCTAGGAGACGAGCATTATACGGATTCAGCAGGTCTGGTATCCCTCCGCCTGCAAGCCAAGAATTTGGGCAGGATTGGTCATTCGGTTGCAGGAGAGCAGTCCAGATCGTTACTCTTCGCAGATAGACAAGACGAGCCTTAAGCCGCAAGCGCTCATGCATGCCTAACTGAGGCGTGCTGACAGCAGGGGAGGGAAGTCGACGGCACTTCGTCGGCTCTGAACGAGTGCGATATCGATCAGAGACCTAGCCATGCGACGCGCGAAGAGGTAGACGATCGTTCATGCCTGAACTTCATCCCTCGTCTCAACATCTCAGCTGGGTCTTAGCACCGCGTACAGGCTGTTGAGGCGTGTGGAAGAAGCATCAACAGGAGCCTCCAAGTAACCTCGAAACTTGTTTGGCCGTCATCTCATACGACACCCGAGGAGCGCCACAGGCTGCATCATTCGAATAGGCGATGGGACCCGCACCACTTCACACCACGCAGCGAAGAGTCCCTCCCGTGAAACTGCACGATCATAAGCACCCTGGTCGCCGATTACAGCAAGGCCTTCCTCCGTTAGGCAGCAGGGCCGTTCGCTGCGAAGTTCAGCCCTATGGATGCGGGGTAATCGCGTCCCGAAACGGTCTGCACTAGGTGAAGTCTATTTTGGTTTTCATCACGCTTCCGCCCGGCCGCGTCCTCCCACTCGACATCGACAACCTCTCTCGCAGCTGACAACACCTGCTACCGTACGAGACCAGTTTTCGGGAGTTCACCCGAGTACTTTGTGACTGCGCTCGAAAATGCCCAGGGCGACAGTGTTGTTGAGGTTGGGTTTAGCTGCGCTCCTCCAGGAGGCTGGCACGATTCGGCGCCCAGCGAGCTTATCTCGACTCTGTTCCAGATTAAGTGAAGGGATTACGGTCCTCCTCAATCACGTTTCATATCAATCCTCCATTTTCGCATCTCTTCAAAGATTCCGAACGACCCTCGACGTCCTACTTGTGATTTTGCAAAACCACCTTCGCTGGCGAGATGGCGTTTTCTTCATTGTTTTCTTATGGCATCACCAAACCCTACCCATTCAGATGGTTCACGCCGCTGGTCGTCGTCAGCTTCATCATCTTGACCGTCCTCTTCTCTCTCCTCAACTTCGTTAGTACAGGTTACACACTGGTTGTACAGGAATCTTCCAATCCGAATATTACAGTCCATAGCAACGTATGGATGCGCCATTGGCCCTCCTTTCTCACCAGCAAGGTTCAACCGACATGTCAGACGGTCAACTTGCCAGTGGGCAGCGAGTTCTTCACGAACCAGACCGCATTAACTTACACCTTAACGGACGTGTGGCAACCGCAAGCTGGTGGCGCAGGCGCTGGGTATGGCATCGCACCGTCTTTGACATACTATAACAATGTCATGGAGAACTGTTCGGTCAACTCGGTTGAGGTGGACTTCTCGGCCATGGACCGCTCAGCAAATCAATTCGCGTACAGTGAATGGGGTGCCGTTGTGCGTTCGTACGCTACCTGTTCCTTGTCAGGGACAAATGGAACGATGAAGTTCAATATCACGCAAGAGTAAGCCAAAGAAGGCGTGCGCACGTGAATAATATATACTGACCTTCCCTCTAAGATATGACTACGTCCCACCCACTATTTCGTTTTCGACCCTGTACGAGTTTCTCGGGACCAACTTCTTGACCCGCGACAAGACCGACAAGGCGAGCTTGTACTGGGGCGAGTCGCTGATGTCCATGTACTGGGCCTATAC
>Ga0058704_10001628_pt1 | contig 10434 bp, 5 predicted proteins | sample AgamicMgSfe_FD_71363 | JGI IMG/M metagenome (GOLD analysis project Ga0058704, IMG submission 71363) | Agave microbial communities from Guanajuato, Mexico - Mg.Sf.e | ecosystem: Host-associated > Plants > Phyllosphere > Phylloplane/Leaf | place: Guanajuato, Mexico | collected 2012-05-30 | reverse complement strand
GGGGAAAGGGGGAGGGAAGTAGATTACTGTGACTGTGGGTAGGAATGGGTTGAGGATGTGTTTTGGGATGGGAACGGAGCGTGATGATATTTGGATTTGATGAGTGAGAGATTGTGTGAACTACAGTGGATATGCTACTTGTTCTCAATCATTTTGTTTTCTTTCCAGTGAAGTGGTTACATGTACGAGTTCGTTCTTCCCATCCAGGTGTTTCAGACTCTGGCCTGCGCACGTGATCTCTTGAGTTTCTGGCGGCTTCTGCTCGGCAGTCGGCGACTTTTGGAAGCGTCATGCGACCCGGATGGCGACTCTCACCTCACGCTTCTACATGTGTGTTTCCCCGAGGTAGAGAAACGTCCTCCCCAAATCCAGTCGCGCCTCAGCGCCGCATTGTCGTCTCACTCTTTTCTCACCTTCTTACGTACACACGCAGCTTGTCTTTCGGATTTCTTTTGTCTTCTCCTCGTGGCGAGGTTGCACGGACGAGGAGTGTCCCTTCTACGCACTACGCGGCGTTGACCGCAATACCCCAAGTGATACACCTCACAGCACGAGGGTGAGCCACGATGGCGTTCCAGACACCAGTCGGTGTGCAGCAGATTGCGGCTGCGACGACGGAGATGTGGCCGTCAATGGCGAAGGTGCTGCAGGCGCCGTGGAGAGGAGCAGGAAAGAAGAATGCGCCGCCACCGCCTACATCGGCGAGACAAGACGCGGTGCGAACGGAGGTGCAGTCGGAGGAAGAGGGCATGAAGATGCTCCTTGAGCGAACCGGCATGCCGGACTTCATGGCCTCTGTGCCCACTGCTTCGTTGCGCCGGCAGCCTTTCGAGTCTGCCGTTGGCGTCTCATCCCTCCACACGACCTCGTCCATCCTCGGCGCTATGCCAAAGGGCGCTCTCCGCTACGCCTCCCCACTCTCACGCTCTTTCTCCTCACTTTCGCCCGCCTCCCGATCCTTTTCAACGACCACCCGACTCGGCCCCTTCACCCTCCACGCCCCAACCCGAACCAGCTTCGTCGGCTTCCAGCAACAACGCACTCTCTTCGGCAGTACCTGGGGTGATACTAGCAACCGCAACATACTCGCGCACTTGGAACAAACAGCCAACAACAATCCCGGCAGCGCCACCGCCCAGAACGCCTTCTACCAAGCTCTGCTCCGCGCGAACATGCCCGATATTCTGGTGGAAAGGTACCAGGCCAACCGCTACGCCGCGAACCCCGCTTGTGAAAATGCGTACATGCGTGCGTTGGAGCGCATCGGTGCGGCCGAGAGCAGCGGGATGGCTGTGGGAACTCTGGCGGGCAAGACACCGGGCGGACAGAGCCATCAGATGAGCAGCGAGCAGCTTCAGGCGATCGGACAAGCGGTTTCGGCCCGGAGTCAGGGCGGCAACATCAGTATCTCCAAGCAAGGATCGGGTGCGAAGGCGGAGCCGTTGTACGTGGTGGTGGACGAGAGCATGCGCAGCTTCATCTTCAAATGGGTCAAGTTCACGGTGTCTTTCGCATTCATCGCCTGGTCCGCGTTGATCATCTTCACGCTGCTGATCGAGGTTACTGGGCTTTTCAGGAAAGCGGGCAGTGAGAAGAATGCCGAGGCCAAGCCGGAACTGCAGACCACGCGCTTCACCGACGTCCAGGGCTGCGACGAGGCGAAGGATGAATTGCAGGAGCTCGTCGAGTTCCTCAAGTCACCCGAACGCTTCAGTACGCTTGGCGGCAAGCTGCCGAAGGGTGTCTTGCTGGTCGGTCCTCCCGGTACCGGTAAGACCCTGCTTGCTCGCGCCGTCGCGGGCGAGGCTGGGGTCCCGTTCTTCTACATGTCTGGGTCTGAGTTCGACGAGGTCTACGTTGGTGTCGGCGCCAAACGCGTGAGGGATCTCTTCGGCGCAGCGCGTGGCAAGAGTCCCGCGATCATCTTCATCGACGAACTGGACGCTATAGGGAGCAAGCGCCACGAGCGTGATGCCGCATACGCCAAGCAGACCCTGAATCAATTGCTGACGGAACTGGATGGCTTCGATCAGAACTCGGGCGTCATCATCATCGGAGCGACGAATTTCCCGCAAAGTTTGGACAAGGCCTTGACACGACCTGGACGCTTCGACCGGAATATCGCCGTACCCCTACCTGACGTCCGCGGCCGGATAGACATTTTGAAGCACCACATGCGTAACATTCGAATCGACACCGCCGTGGACCCGGCCATAATCGCTCGAGGCTGCCCTGGCTTCTCAGGCGCCGAGCTCGAAAACGTCGTCAACCAGGCCGCCATTCGCGCGTCGAAGAACAAGGCCCCCACCGTGACCCTGGACGACCTCGTGTGGGCGAAAGACAAGATCCTGATGGGCGCCGAACGCCGCAGCGCCGTCATCCAACAAAAAGACAAAGTCATGACGGCCTACCACGAAGGCGGACACGCGCTCGTCGCCATGCTCACCGACGCCTCCACTCCCCTCTACAAAGCGACCATCATGCCGCGCGGGCACGCCCTCGGCCTGACGCAGATGCTGCCGGAGCTCGACAAGGTCTCGGAGACGAAGAAGGAGATGATGGCGCAGATCGACGTGTGCATGGGCGGCAAGGTGGCCGAGGAGCTCATCTACGGCGCCGACAACGTCACCACCGGCGCCTCGTCCGACATCCAAGGCGCCACCCGCATCGCGTACATGATGGTCACGCAGGCGGGCATGTCCGAGGCGCTGGGCAACGTCGACTTGTCCACCGACTACGCGCGGCTGTCGAGCGAGACGAAACAGCGGATCGAGAACGAAGTGCGACGGTTGGTGGAGGAGGGGCGGGAGCGAGCGGTGAAGCTGTTGACGTCGAACCGTGAGGGGCTAGATCGTTTGGCCCACGCGCTCGTCGAGTACGAGACGTTGAGCAAAGAGGACATGGAGAAGGTGGTGCGCGGGGAGAGGTTGCCGGAGAAGTTGAAAGTGGACGCCGGAGCGCCGGTGAAGATGCCCGATACGGTTCTGCCGCCACCGCCTTCGTTCGGTTTGCCGCCTTTGGGTGGGGCGGCCGGAGCAGGTGGAGGGGCGAGTCCGCCTGCGGCGAGTGAGGGTGGAAGTCCGTAGGTTGGAAGGAGTTTAGGAGGTTAAATCCGAACCAGCCTTTGAGGAGGATCCGACTGGGAAGCAATGTTGCTTCGAAACTCCCTACTCTGCCGAGCCCGAGGCAAGTCGCGAAGCGAGGGGTGGGAGGGTGGATCGAGGAAAGCGGAGCGATGCATCGTGTAATTGTGGTATAGCCGTGCGATGAAGGGCACGCGCGTTGGGTAGTGTGGACAGCATTAGCATGTTTTGAGGTTATACCAGTTTCTAGGGCTATTGCTCTGCTTCGATCTGGTTATTTCTTGGACGCGGGCGAAGGAAAGTAGCTGATGTCGTTTGTTAGCTCTTGACAACTATATCCGTCTTCTGCGCCACTGTTGGCTGCGCGAGAAGATGTGATCCTTTGAGTACGGCGGTGTATCCATTGCTGCGTGATGAGTGTTTCCATACTGGGCTGTTACTAAACCAGACCGATTCGCCAAAGATGCTACAGAAACGCCCCTGTATTCAGTCGGTGCTACAGACTACTCATAGCCAATAACCTCTGATCCTTCTCTTGCTTCTTGTCTGCCCAAGTGTACGTAAATGCCTTCACCTCGCGAATACCGCCAGTCGTTGCAAAATCGCCGGAGATTTCATGTCGAAAGACAGCAGAGCACGTGATTGTCTGAACTGTCCGAAAGTCGTCCGACAGCCGCGTTGAAAATCCAACGATAGAGGATGCTGCAAAAAACACCATCATTCGACAACCATCAAAAACATTGCTACTCATGTAATTCTGCTTCAGATGATTCAAACGGTCGATCATCAAATGATAAAAAGGCAAAAAATTGACGACACCTAAGAGATTCGAACTCTTGCTCCCGAACTGAAGATTTATTAGAATCGCGCTCGTAGTCGAATCCATTCAACTCGTGAAACTCACGGAACTGCCTTAGCAGGGCAGCGCGTTAACCACTCCGCTGGGAGAAAGTCAGTTGTTGATCTCGACGATTGGATGCAGTGGTGATACGAACCCAAAGTGCCAATCGATGAAGGGCATAAGTCTTTTTTACAATATATAGCTTTGCATCTTGCGAGCACTTCAACCTGTGTCGAGAGCTGTAATTGCCTTCCATTCATCATCCTCGCAGCTACAGCAGTCATGAGATACTGGTCTCCGGTTTGGTCTAGGACTGCTTCATTGGCATCGCTCCCATCTTCGAACGACCCACATTGTTGATGTTGATATACTAATCAGTCCAGTACCGATAGCACTCGGGATCGCCACGCTGCCACGGGTACCCGTCAAGGTGGATGTTCTTCTCTGTTAAATAACTCGCCCCAACCCTCTTCATGAGCCGCGATGTCGCACTCTCACAGAGCACCCTATGCTGAAAGGGGCCAGATGATCCTGCACCGGTTCGGGATGTAAGATCCGTGTTACGGAGGACGCTCCGAAGACCTCTGGACTAGAATCAAAACAAGAAGTGCAATACTGTTGATCTCAAAGAATTCAACGGCACCCTGCTATAAGATAAAGCGTGGGCGGCAATAGTAACGTTCAGGAACTTGGAAAAAGGCGTCAGGACTCAGGAGAGCAGCCTTGATCTGCGCCGTCGTACGAAAACGGCTGTGATATTAGACGCGTAGCAACGGCTCAACGAAAGTCTTGTGTTACGAACCCGTCATCATGGTACGACAGTACGACCTCATCAGCTTGCGCGAGCATCGATGCTGTCTGCGGGCTATTTTCTTCGACGGCTGCAATGGTGCAACCTGAGCCCTGGCCAGCTCGGAATCGTTCTTGACAATGATCAATCCATCCTTACCCTATCGCAGATGCGAGCATGGAGAGTACAAGGAGATATCAACAGATTCGATATGAAAAACGACGCCTGCTGGCGGGCCGGGATCAGATCCCATACAGAACGAACCCCCCTTCTTTCGTTTCACGGAGACGTTCCCTGCATGATGTGATTTCTATTGCCGACTCCCAACCACGCAGACTCGCAGAGAGGCATCTCAAAAGTCAAGGATTCGAAGGTATATGGGCGCGGAGAGCCGGTGCAATATCTGTCTAGTAGCCTGGGATCAAGGTGATACATGTACGTACTGTATTCGTGGGCCGTGGAGCGTGCGGGAAGCCGGAGAGCGATATATATACGTTGGCGATCTGATGTAGAGATACGGCGTTTTTGATTGATGGATAACGATGAGAGGATTGATTGACAATTGATTGATCTGTGACCGCCGCGGGACGTGTACAGTGTACAGCGACGCACAACCGATAGTGCTTGGGACTGTCACTGGTCACTTGGGTCGCGTGCGTACAGACGGGGACTCGCGGAAGGTACTCAAATCCCACATAGACATCCAGACGTCCTCGCACCTCGAACAACTACATACACACCCACACTCCCTCTCACACACACGGGTCTCTGCTATAGCGATGGATGGACAGCTCTACTTCTCCTTTCACCCACCACCCCCAAACACCGCTCGGCTCTAAATATACATGTACCCCAGCATGCCGCACGTCGAGCCGATTACGCGGACCGCCTCCGCCGCGTCCTCGGCTACGGCTCCAAGCGTGCCCACACCCTTACGCCATCCCACTCCCGACCTTCACTCTTTGCAAGGAGGCTACTTTCGCAACATTATGAATCTCGAGCAAATGGCCGAAGAAATGTCGCAGGACGGGAGTGACATCGGGGAGGAGATCAAGAAGATGCACGAAGAGCAAAAATCGCGCCAGAACTCGATGCGGAGTCGGCAAAGTTCCATCCAGAGCAGTCACCAGGGCGATGCGAACGGGGTGAGGGGCGGTGCCGGCGGTGGGTTGGGGAGGATGGAGAGTGGGAGGAGTCGGACCTCTTCGCATGGCAACAACATCGTAGGCGTCAACGGCGCCGCGAGATGGGGTGGGTATTCGCCGACCGGTTACATTTCGTCGCCGGTGGGTTCCGTTCATTCCGGCTCATGGTCTCACGCTTCCATGCCTCGGAAGGCGTCCGCGTCTGGTTCGTCGCGCCTGGCACAGGTGGTCGAGCCCAGTCAAGAGGGTCGACCGCTCGATTCGCCCATGTCCCCCAGTACCTCGTCCCGACACTCGCTCGACGAGTTGGACCCTTTGCGACAGTCATCGGTATCCTCGCTTGACGAAGAAGTGCACCCCTCACGACGGCCTTCGCAGTCCTCGTTCGCACAGCGGTACGATGAGTTTGCGGGCCAGATCGAGGAGTCGTTGGAGGACGTCCCACCTTCGCCACCGAAGCATGATCCATCCCTGGTCGCGGAAGAGCACGATGAGCAAGAGAGGGAAGGCACGGTCACGCCACCTCAGAGACCTCGTTCGACCGACACGTTCCGAGAAGCACAGGCGGCGTTCAGGGACTTTGACGGCGTGCATTTCTCTCCCCAGACGGAAGAAGTTGTGGAACTAGATGAGAATGGGGCCGAAGTGAGGCGTGTGTCGGCACGCGATGCCTCCGGCGGCTTTTCACTCGAAGCCGCTTCCATGCTACGCACGCCTCGACCGCAATCTTTGGCTTCGTTCGTGCCACCGCCAGCAGAGGGCATGCTCTATTACCCTGCTCCCGTCCCCCGCATGCTCAACCTCCCGAAACGACTCTCGCAGCTGCCGTCCGCCAACGTGCAGGCCAAGAGAAGGACTCAATTGCTCGGTCAGCTCTCACCAGGCGCGCGTCAATCCGCACCATGGTTGTCGCAGATGGATGTCACCGACCCTGCGCAGGGCCAGCGAAGTCAGGGGAGCCGTGGCTCGAGCTCGGGGTCTCATCCAGAGCATCCCCGTGGCATGCTGAACCAGCGCATGAGTACGGCCAACCTCCAGAACCTGCCGCCACAACTTCGCGCGAGCGTCTTTTTCGATCATCAGTCCGTCTCGCATGACGTCGAGGTCAAGTCGGAATCTGCCGTCGCTACTCTGGATAGCATTCTCGCCGCCTCTGCGACAGCGCCCGTCAGCGTCTTCACGGACCACCCGTATGCTGGCGACGTCCGCAAATCTACATACGCCGCGCCAGAGAACATGGCTGCCCGCCGAAGTACGACCACATTGGCGCCTGCCGTCGCTGCCGATGTTGACGAGAAGGCCAAGACAAAGCGACGCCGGAGCAGTTTCGGTAACCTTCTCCGCCGGACGAGCAGCGGTAATATGCTGGCCGAGGAATTGGAGCGACCGGCTAGTCGCGCCTCTGCGTTGATGGACCTCAGTGTTGGTGGCAAGAAGTTGCAGAGACGCAAAAGTCAACACAGCTTAGCGGACGACCTCGACCGGCAGACGGAGGCTGTGAGGACACCAGGTAAGGAAATATCGGAGCCGGACCTTCAGTCTGGCTTGATCGGTCAAGCGCAGAACGCGGGACCAGAAGACGAAGAGGGCGAAGGCCGTGTGGCAAGCGGGTCCCGCCCGGCGACGGCACAGAGCAGACTACTCTCCAACGAAGGCGCGCAGATCGAGGAGGACTTTCAGGACGAAGAGACGCGGGAGGATGTCGAAGGGGAACCGGTCTACACGCAGCCGACGACGCTGCTGGCGGAACTCCAGGTGCGCAAAGCGCAGCAGAAAAGCCGCAACAAGACCGCAGCGACCGCCTTCCCGAACGGCATGCACTCGACGCTGCTTCAGATGGACGCCGTGGAGGAGATCAACAAGCGGAAGCGTCAGACCAAACGCGTCCCGCTCGCGTGGGAAGACCCGGGCGGGCCAGCGGAAGAAGAGCATGACGAGGACGACGAGGTTCCGTTGGGTATGCTGTTCCCTGCTAAGAACGGCGCCACCAATCGCAGGATGGGTGACGATCGCGATTGGAACCGACCCATGGGCTTGATGGAGAAACGCACACTGGAGGACAACGAACCGCTGGCGAGTCGAAGGAACAGACTACAAGGTCTTCCACCTAGCCATAACAGTCCAGGCAAGCGACCCGCCAGCACCATCATGCCGAGTATATCCCAACTGCATCTGGCCGGTCAGCCCGATGCACCGCCCGAGGGTAAAGAAGAAGATGAGGCCGAAGAGGGACTGGAAGGCGAGACTCTAGCGCAGAGACTGAGGAGGCTCAGGACGAAATCGGTGCTCGACACCGCCATATCCAGCGTCGCACCCCAAGAAAGCAACCGGCCTCTCAGCACCTTCACCGACGACGTGCTCGGCCAATTCGGCGGGCTCGACGTGAAAGACGAGCCTGCCACTAACAGTGTGGAGGCTGCCGAGCCACCCGCCGTCGCCGGCGCCGACGAAGAAGAAACCCTCGGCCAGCGCCGCGCCCGCCTCCAGCGCGAACGCGAAGCCTCCGGGACCCAAGACCAGCAGCCACCCCGTCCCAACCTAACGCGCAACAACTCCAGCATGGCGAACCTCCTCGCCACCAACCCCGTCGTCGGCGGCCACGCCCGCCACCCGAGCCGCGAGCACACCCCGGCCCACGGCACGCTCCTGCACGCCAACGCGCGCCAGCAAGCCAAGCAAAAGGCCCACATCCTCCACACCAACGTCCGCTCGTCTTCGTACTACCTTGACAAACCCCTCGTCGCGGGCGGGAATCCGCGGTCCTCCCGTGCGCCGGGGTTGGTGGGTCAGCAGCAGCAGCAGCAGCAGCGGCAGAGTTCTTTCGGTGCGATGGGTGGGTTTCATAATGGGTTGGGTGGTCCGCAGCCTCCTCTGCAGACGTCGGCGAGTACGCCGATGTTGGCTGGGGGGAACAATTACCCGAACAGCTACTTCCCGTCCATGCCGTATGGGAATAGCGGCGCAGGGATGGGCTACGGCATGCAGCAGCAGCCTTTGCGACAGTCGATGATGATGAATCCGGCCGCTTATCAGCATCTTGCCGGTGGGGCTGGTGGGACGCCGATGTCGGGATATGGGTACGGTGGTGGGTTCGGAGGGGCTGCTGTGCCTATGACTGGAGGAGGAGGCGCACCGTTCGCTGCTGGCATGGGCATGGGGATGGGGATGCCCATGGGGATGCCGATGGGGATGGGGATGGCGGAGGAGGCGGCGTTGGATGCGAAGCAGCGAGCGGCGATTGATCATTGGCGGATGAGTGTTGCTCAGTAGAGGAGGTTAATAAGTAAGTAAGTAAATCGTGGGAAGATAATTGGTGGTGGTCATGTGTGCAAGAGGGAAGGGGAGGTTTGTCAAAGCCTTGGCTGAGCGCTCATATGGGTGGGTGGGTGAATGGAGATTGAAGGGGTCGGTTGTAATACATATGTAATATCGCCTTTGTCAAGTGGTCGTGTACTCAATGGAGTATCACGGCGCAAACAGCACTTTTTGCACAAACACTTCCGACGTTGCTAAAAGTTGCAACAAATCGAGAGGCACCCTACTGTATCTCCGCGAAAGCGCGCGCGAGCCTGGAGAACCACCATCGAACCGGACCGATGTCGCTCTCCTCCTCCGCTCTCGATCACTCCTTCATTCAATAAATGATACGAAAGCGACACCATGTCTCGCCATATCCGCCCTTGATGAACTTTCATCGACTTTTCTCCCGACACCAGTCGAACGCGCTTGCCCTTTGTCCGAGGTCGTCCTCAAGGGTTACAAACAAGACCTAGGAGGTTCATGATCATCTTCGTTTTTCCTTAAGGTCATCTTGATGATGATCTGGGGTCTAGCTCCAAGTTCAAGGTCCAAAACAGGTTGCGTCGAGGATCGAGGTCCACTCGAGCGAGATCCTGCAGGTCCGTTAAGGCTGGCAAGGTCAAGGTCCAAATCAGGGTCCAGGTCCAGGTCAAGGTCAAGGTCAGGGTCAAGGTCAAGGTCAAGGTCAAAGTCCAGGTCCAGGTCCAGGTCCAGGTCCAGGTCCAGGTCCAGGTCTAAGAGATCCAGGTATAAAGCCAGTGGAGATCTAGGATTCAGCAAGACCTTGTGGGGTCGGTTCTCGGGTCCAGCCGGGGTCAAGATCTATGTCAGTCTTTCAGGTCTGGGTCACGATCTAGGTCCCGTCTTGAGCTTTGCTAGGCAGTCCTCCACTTCACGTTCAGGTTCAGGTTCAGGTTCAGGTCCAGGGCCGGGGGGTGGAGATCAGATATCAAGATTCGAAGGTGAGGATCAAAAGGGCAAGTATCACGATCAAGACCCTCGCCTCACCTCACCTCACCTCACCCATGACACATCGCCCAATCACACGTACTGGGCAGACACCACATCTACCACTCTGATAGAAGAGTTCCCCTCCCCGGAAGTGTAGAAAGCCTCCAGAAAGAACCGACGAAAAAGAATGGAAAAGGAAGAAAAGGAAGCAAAGGAGAAGAAAAAGGACCAGAGGACAGGCGCGAAAGAAGGCGGGGAAAAGAAGGCAGGAAACAAAAACTCCAACCCAGACCCCATCATCTCCAGACCCCGACCCAAAGCACC
>Ga0058704_10001627_pt1 | contig 10439 bp, 3 predicted proteins | sample AgamicMgSfe_FD_71363 | JGI IMG/M metagenome (GOLD analysis project Ga0058704, IMG submission 71363) | Agave microbial communities from Guanajuato, Mexico - Mg.Sf.e | ecosystem: Host-associated > Plants > Phyllosphere > Phylloplane/Leaf | place: Guanajuato, Mexico | collected 2012-05-30 | reverse complement strand
TTGAGGCATATGTGGTATGCCCTAAAACTATCAAGAGACCATTTCTTCCTTATCGAGACAAGAATAAGACTCTTATCTTTCCAACCGGGGAATTTATTGGAGTCTACTATAGCGAGGAGTTAAAGTATGCAAGAGATCTAGGTTACACAGTGATACCAATCTCGGGCTACCTCTTTGAGAAGATGGAAAGTCCATTCAAGGACTTTGTAAGCACTCTCTATGAGAGCAGGTTGAAGGCAAGGAATGAGAAGAATGAAGCACTCGCTTATGTGTACAAGATCCTTATGAATTCACTATACGGAAGATTTGGTATTAACCCAAAAAGTACTATTACTGAGGTCTGCAATTATGTTAAATACAAACATTTCTTAAAGAAAGAGAACTTTATATTCGGTGAAATGCTTAGGGATGACGTATACATCGTAGCCTACCATAGGAATATGGAGACAACAAGCAATGATCAAGAAAAATGGGATCCTCCGAGGAACTCAGCAGTTCAACTAGCAGCTGCTATCACTGCTTGTGCAAGGATCAATATGTATCCTTATACCTCAAGAGAGGACTGCTACTACACAGACACTGACTCAGTAGTTCTTGGTCAGCCACTCCATAAAGATGATATTGATTCCAAAGTCTTAGGAAAGTTTAAGTTAGAGGATAGAATACTGAAAGGTTACTTTCTTGCTCCTAAATCATATTCATACATACCAATGGATGGAAATTACACTCCAATGGATGGAAATAAAGTTACCAAATATAAGGGACCAGGTAAACAGATGGTTACCCCTGAATGGTTTGAGTTACAGTACGCGGATCCTTCTCGAGAGGTCAATGTTTCCATTACATCCAACTTCCGGATTGATTGGCACACTCTTAACATCCTCAGAAAAGAGAGTATGGTCAGTCTTACTATTAAGCAGGGAGGTAAGAGGATACCTATATATGACAAAGATAATATTTGGAAAGATACAGAACCTATTGATATCAAAGACTTGTCTAGCCTAGATTACATGGGAAAACTAATTGTTAACTCGCTTAGGAAACAAATTAGTTTACTACAGAATGAAAAGAACATACTAATCAGTAAATTATCTAAGGAGGGTGAGAAAGACGAGACCTTGAAGGAAGGAAGGAGATAAAGACGAGAAGAAGAATGAGACCTTGAAGAAGAAAGAAGAAGAGCCTTGAGAAAGAAGATTCGAGGCTTTGCCCAATTCTAATGGGCTTCTACTTCACTAAGTCGAGATTGGCTTGGTGTTCGGAATGGGGAATCGGACTATCCGAGGGAGCATTCGCTATAAAGTCCCACTTCTGCAGCAGTCTAAAATTTCCAAAGATTGGATTGAGGAATGCACTCTTTCTTTAACGAAGCTGCGGCGCCATCGGAAGATTATCTTGAATTATTAGCTTCCTTCAATCAGGTTGTGCAGAGGAGATTCTCACTGCTAGCAAGAATTACATAGTGGTTGGCTACAGTAGTTGGCTACCTTCCTCTTCCCCTGCTTTTATGACAAAGAGAGGTGGTTAAAGATAGATTGCGAATGACTCGAAGGTCCATTAGCCTGTGCATTGTATTATAAGCAGGCACGCACATCTTTGATGATGGCCTATGGGATTTGCGGTCCTAAGAATATCTTTCCCTTACGTCGAGCTGCTCTGGTTCTTCTATCTACGGATGATAACGCGTAGGTAGGCCGATGCTGAAGTGAAGTTTGATTTGTCACTCTTCTCTGTTACAGGGATTATTCCCTTAGCAAAGAATACTTTTGCTTTTATCATCGACCCTCCCAAGAACAAGAATTGTTGGGCAAGTAGGTAGTAGAAAGAAGGATCTTCGGCTCCTTCTCGATAGATAGCATCCCCGTTTATCTCAACTTCCCCTCTATCAAGGGTTGAAGTTTGTGAAAACTTTGCCGACCCATGCCATGACGTAGCAGGTATGGACGTAAAGACTTGGTCTACCCGGTTAAGCACGGCCGTTCGTGCCTCTCATGCGTATGAGATTGGCTGTTGGGCATCCCTCTTGCAATTCATTCACTCTAAAGGTAGTTCTCACCTGGGGTCTTATGGCCTCCCCGGGTATGCCTTTGATGTGAATAAGAAGTTGTTCACACCAAGGGATTGCTTTGAGTCTAGATAATGCCCAAGCCTTCCTCCCCTATCTTTGGAGTGCATTTCATTCCAGGAAAGCTTGGTAGATCCCGAATTGACATATTCGTCATAGTATACCTATGGCTACCTCTAAGCAATTTGAGAAGCAGCTTAAGTCCCAAGACGATTTCATTCCTTCATAACCTTTCAAATTCGACGTTGAATCGAGGTAACCTGCTAACGGAAAACGTCACGACGATCTTCAACAAAAAGTGCTAAAATGAGGTCGAAATGGTTTTGACGATGTTTCTAGCCCTTGAAAGAGGATTTCAGGTTCAACCATTGGGAGCTCTAAGAAACCCTTCTTTCCAGGTCGGTCTCATAGCCTGTGCTTTACATGGGGACATATCCCAGCTCTCGAGGCATAGGAATCCGTTCCCTGCCAGCCTCCGGGGGGCCCGGCCCTCTAATGTTGCGTGAGGAGTGCAACGGGATGGTCTCAAGAAAGGGAATCCGGTTGCTTCAAGCCGTGTCGATGAAGGAAGTAAGTTTAATTTGGTAAATCTTATAATAAGATTAAGATAAAGGCTTCACATAAAAGGGGAGTTAGTGGGCTACTGTCCCTAGTACACTTAGATAAGGCACAGAACTAATAGCAATTGAAGAATAATCCGCAGTAGAAGAAGGTGCTGCTATTACAGACTCGGTTCTTAAAGAAGAAGCTTTTGGGGGAAGAACCGCAGTAAGGGTTAGGACACTAGTTCTCGGGGGCATGCCCAGAAGAGGTTGAGGTTCTTTTCTTAGTTCTTAACGTAGGAGCCCTTTCTGCTGAATGAATATCCCTTGCTTTCGAGTTCCATTCTCCTTCATGTCGGAAATCTTCTTCTAAAGATGGACATGAAAAAGGATCTGCTAGGCTGTCTTACATGTCCCCAAAAGGACTCCTTTCCTTCCCCATGTGGAAGAAGTTTACTGAAGTTTCTGTGATCACTTTACGGCATTCTTTAAGCTTTCTTGGTCACCGGACAGAGAGCTCAGCTTGCTTGTTTTCTGGAGAGAGGAAGTAATCTCCTGGGGTAAGGTAAGAGTAAGATACCTTACCACAATTGAGGAGTCATCCCTTGGCCTTTTCGAGGCACTATTATTCGCTTTCAGGAGAGGCCGATCTTGTGCTTTGTCTGAAAAAGCCCGGAAAAGGGGCACTCAAAGAAAGACTAACCCAAGCCCTTCCCTTCTTCTTCAATTGCACAAGAAAGGACTATTCGAAGACAACGGATTTCTTCGACGTGTGTATCCTACTCTCATCTCAAAACCAACCTCATCATACCGATTCCAAACAAGTACAAAAAAGACAGCGAAAGAAGTAGAACCAGCATATGCTAAGCAAAGAGCGGAAAGGTGCTTTGTACCTCACTTCGCTAAGCAGCAATAATTGTACTTCAGCTCTCTTTCCAACGCCCCCCTTCGTACTCAACCTCAGGCTTCTATAGCATTCTTGACTCATAGCGGAATTACAGCACGGACTGATCGCTAGGGATCAAAACCCGTGGATCCTACCCTTAGGGAGATAGGACAGAACTATTAAGCATAAGCAGGAGAGAAAGAATGCATAGGCTCGCTCGCTTCGTCTCCATTCCATCTTCATTCGAGAATGAGTCTATTTATGAACTTGACGAATCATTGCAAGGAAATAGAATACCGAAAGAGTGCGCTGGAATGCCTGCTCCTGCCCGTTTCCTGTTGCCGGAGCTACCTATTCCCTATCTCTAACCGAACGACCTACCTACTCTCCTTCCTAATCAATTTAATGCTCAACTAAGTTTAGAAAGTCCCTTCGAAAGCCAAGCAAGCACCCGAAACTTGATCTCAGACTCGCCTTCGAAACCTCCCCCAGCCCTCTTTTCAAATAGGAAAGAAAGCTACGGGAATAGGCCATCAAAGGCACACCAGAAGGCAATTCATATTGTTTAGTCACCTACGGAGATAGTTGGCTCGCACTTAGATGTTCAATACCCGCCTTTCTTCATTTAAGTGACGGAGCCCTGTCCTACTTATCCCAGCTCTAAAGGCAGCTACTGACTCGATAGCTCAAGTTGAGTCGACTGTGATTCTTCTTCTTTTGAACCCGAGCTAATTCTTTTAGTTCTTCTCCCTTCTCTGCTTCTTAGCCCAAGGGCGATAGAGACTCTACTTATTGAGTAGCCTTCACTCTCCGTTCTAGTTGATGAAAGACTTTTCCTATTCCACTGCAAGGGTACGAAACTACGTAGAAGCAATGTCCGCTAAAATCAGTCTTTCTCCTATATAGGAGATTGCCTTACCAAACTCAACTTAATCAATTTACTTCGGGGCGGGGAAAAGAAAGAGAAAGAAAAAGAGGCATAAGTCCACGGGGTAGAATTGCCTTATAGCTCGACGGTGTCGTAATCCCATGTTTGAAGTGAAGGCCTAACGGATCTTCTCCTAAGTAACAAATAAAAGACTATAATATGAGAATAGCTTGACCATCTTATCTTTATCAACAAAATCAAAGACTTTTTAGTGAACTATCTTACAGCAAATACATTGACCCGAAAGGGAACTGGATCCGTCCAAAGGTAAACTGCCACTTCGACTTATGCTTTTCTATTTGTCTCTTTCCCGGGGTTAAATCTAACTGTGGAAGTCTTGCCCGTAGGAGTTGTTTGTATTCCGGGAGAGATTTCTGTGTTTAGGTTACAGGTCCCGTGGGATTACTAATCGATTTTTATCCCGTGGTATAAATAAGATCTTACTTTTAGCTTTTATCTTAGGGCTTTGGGTCCAAAAGAAATGCCGAAACTAGCTTTTTGAATGGTCGAATAGGACTTTCTTTCCTCACAGGAGATTCGAAAGCAAGGATCTGTCCCCATGAAATAGCCTTGGAAACGAAATCGGATAGCCCCACCAACGTCGAGTCTCCCCTGCTGAAAGGAACTTCACTCATGACTTAGACATGACCCAATATTTTCAAATCGTAAATCCTGGAAGTCAACTCTTACCTACTCTTACAGCCTGAAGCAAACTCTTCTACCCAATTCTTCAATTAGAGAGCTTCTCCCACGGTTAAGATTCAATTCTTTCGTTGACAGCAAGCATATCCGGGGGAAGCTTTCTCTGGCATGCTAGGCTTCAAGCACATGGAAATTTATAATATCTATTCTGGCGTGCAAGGTTCGCGCATACTGGCTAGAGGGAGAGTTGGAATAAGCTGGCATGCAATTGGCTGTGGTAGAAAAGTTTAGATGGCATTGGCATGGAAATGATTTGAAACTTCTATCATGGGCTTCGGTGTGAAAGAGAGATCGAAATCAGCTTCAACCTACTCCTACAATTGCGCTCCTCCTACCAGGACATTTCTGTGGGTAAGAGCCCAGCATTTTATGAATTCGCATTTATTCTAAATTCACTAATAAATGTGAGAAGAAAGCTGTCTCTATTCATAAGTTCCATGATACATTCTCTGATAGGTCGATTCTCTATTAATATTAAGCTAATGCCCGGTCTTCTTCCGTCGTAGATATACCCCAAAAAGGGCCTTCAGTGGTACGGGGTGCTTCAATCCCAACTATGACCATGGAATTGTACCTAGGGAATATATTATCCAGCATATTCGTCGTTATAGTTTTGGCTCTTACCCGTCACGGAGTTGGAGTCAAAGAGTGCAAGATAGGAATCCTGTGATGTCAGGTTTTTCCTACCACTACAGCTGCTCTTTTGGTTGTTTTGAAGGAATTTTTGATCCAGCGCATTCAAAGTCCTTAACTTAAAAGGGAGGATAGAATAATAAGAGAAATGCTTGCGAGAGAAAGACATCGGAATCTTCTAAATGTTGAACCTTCTCTGTTCATAGGACGCATCTTATCCATCCTTCTAACTCATTTCTTCCTTAACCCCTATAACGAAATTCAATCTGCTTGGGTTTTTTCAGCCTAACTCGTATGCTCGCAGGTATTTCCTATCTCAAATTATCCGTGGAGAGTTATTCCACTTGCATCGTTTGGGAAACGTATTCAGACAATACATGCCATCATTATTAATCGGCTATTATTATTATGCCTGGTATACCTTATTAGCACCTGACATGGTCTTAATGATGTAAAAGAATTACTGAATTCTTTTTCTTATTCCGGAGCATCAAGCTCTTAAGTCGTTGATGGGAAAAGGGCTGCAGAAGCACTCCAATCGATAGCGGAGGAAGAAAGATCATCCAATGATGAAGCAGACGGCGCGGCAGAGAAAGATAAGAATAAAAAAATGACGCTCTTTACGTCTCTGGCATTGTACTAGCAGGTGCAATAATAACATTGACGTTAGTTGTGAGGAAGACTCAAGCTTAAGTCATGGTTTTTAGGCGTTAGTTCTTTATTATATATATCTTTGCCAGAGCGAGGGACCCCCCGATCAGTCTATTAGAATATAGAATGGGTGCTGCGTTTACTTCTATTTTCTTTTTAGTTGAAGTCATAAGGGCGTCATCAATTCTATCTGTTATTAAGCCCCTGTTTTCTTTCATCCAGCCTGTAGGCAAACTTCTTTTCAAACACAAGACACAAGCAGGAAGTCATCTTTTCCTTTGAAAATGAACAATCCTTCGTACCAATCCGTACTTTCTTTCTTTATTAGGAGAGCCAGAAGAAAAGAATAAATGCCTATTTTCAATGTGCCAATTGGGAAAGCCGCTAAGATCTTTCACTAGGGATAGCTGCTTCTAGGTCAAAAGGCTAAGGGCCGCCTGCCTTTTCTTCCTTTATAGCCAGCCTATAGAGTCCGCCCTCTTATCTGTTAATGCCCCTGTAAGAGGACTTTGAGGTCAGAGTTCTCCGAAAGATAAAAGAATTCTATATGTTGCTAGTTTCATTTCTTCTCCTGACCATTACGCAAGCAAGTGAGCAATCCAGAGAGCAAGGCTTTCCTTTCAGTGCTAGTTCACAGTGATGGAAGCAATCGAATACGTTCGATACATAGGCGAGAAAAGTGTGCAGGCCTTTAAGCAGGATAGAATTTTCGTTGGCGGCAAGGGCTCAAAGCTAGTCTCTTTCCATGTGTGTCGGCAAAAGCTACGATTAATATATATAGTTAGCTTTCGCTCTCCTCTCTGGGCTAGTCTCTTAGGTAGCAAATCCTGTAGAAAAAGAGAAAAAGCTAGTTTGAAAGCTTCAGTCTTTATCCGGCTCTCCCGGCTGTACAAAAAGCTGCTATATTTACCTTTTGAAGGCTTATTTCAAATGGAAAGGAATACAAAGCCAGCTAGAACAGAGCTAGTTGTTCTCCTTACTCGGGGCCCTCCATCCGGTAAGCCAAAAGTAGGCAAGATCAATGAAGTAGGAAAGGGAGAGCTTACTAGTGTAAGATGTCAGATATATTCCTAAACCCATAACAGCCTTGAAGGTAGCTTACGAGTAGTGGCCCGCTATTGGCCTTCGCTCTATGTTCTTTTCCAGTGACCGCCCGGTCAATTTATCGCTATTTCCCTATAAGCGAGCTAACTTAACTCCCGATCTCCTGGCTGGGTCAACAGAGGAGGGCTCACGAGAAAAGATAGATTTCTCCCTATTCAAATCGAATATGAGATCTTTCTCTCAGTGCCAGTTCTCCGCCATTCGATCCAGCAGGCGCAGTAGAAAGAGTAACAATTCCTTTTATTCACACTGTATCAGTAGTTGATGCTACTTCCATCTTTTTATAGCTAGCTTATAAAGCTAGGCAAGCAAATTCGCTTTCAAGCTTTGACTTTCCCATAGTGGGCAAATTCGTTTTCAAGCCTTAAGAGCCCCAAGCTTGACAGTTTCAATTGTAGTTGCCTATTCCTAAGTAGTCCTTGCCTATCCCTAATAAAATGGATAACTAGTACTTTCTTTTTCCTTTTTGGTAGAAAGCGAAATCCAATTGTTTGTATTCCAGTCCTTAAGAGATCTACCTGTAAACAGAAGCTAAGAGCCCCGGGAACATACCTTGAAACAAATCGTCACATACCGTCATCGTAAAGACGATCTTCAGGGACAGAGGACGAACTCGTTTTGAACCATTAGAGGAGAAGCGAGAACCAGTTGATCCGTAGTTTCGCCCCTCCTACTTAGACTTAATACTTATCATTTTACGATGAAAAGATGGAATTGGCCTAGGAATGCCAGAGTGGTGAAGTGAAAGTGAGACCGGAAAGGGGGGTGAATTGTCTGTTCACTATTCATCTCTGCCACACCGCAAGACTGAAGGTCCTGGGCTTGAAGCAGTAAGGGAAAGTCAGTAGTCAAAGCCGGGACAGGTATTTAGTCACTGGTCTGATAGGGCCAGGAAGTAAGACATTATTTAGTTAAGTTACATATAGTAAGAGTCACCCTTATTTCTAATAGTGAGCCCGGGGGCGAGTAGCCTTGATTCTCATCTTTGATCACCCAAAGGAAGCTTTGAAGGCTTTACCTGTTCAAGACTAGAGAATAGTCTTTCCGAAGCCTAACGAATAGTTTGATAGAATGGTAAAACGAATAAGTAAGCTTCCCTGGCACGAGTAGACTAAGAAGAGCGAAAAACCATGTGAATACAACAACCGCACAGACACACAAGTGAAATCCACCCGAAGACTCCCCAACAAGTCAATGGGGCGCCGACTAAGGTGAAGATGAGGTTTTTCGATATAGTGATTCCAGAGCTCTGCGAAAGCAGATCTATGATCTCCACATAACTACAAAAATGTAGTTCATTAACTGGAAAAGACGATACAATGTCGAATCTTCTTCTTTCGCACTTCTTTTGCCTGACAGCTTGTAGTAAGGGTCAATGCCGGTTATCTTTGTCTATGTAAACGAGCTTATCGGCTTACTTTCAATACGTCAGCCTCGGCCGGGGTTGCCCTCGTGGGTTTTCCATCTCTTTTTAGAAGAAAAACGTAGATCGGGAAAGCGTCCCAGTGTTTACCACATGCTTCAAAGCATCTATGGAAAATCGTCAAATAGACGTGGTGTAGCCGGACGGTGTCCGTTCTTTTTTTATCTTTATGGTCCGACAGAGAAAACAAGCCCGGATACGTTAAATTCATTCATGGGAATGAGAATTCGAATCCCGCGGAGACGAAGAAAAGATATATGTTTATATAAACCTACGCACAGTCGTTGAGCAAAGGGACATGGCAATTTAGTCACTTTCTTTTTTCTTTCTCGACCTCCTATTAAGAAAATTCTTTTCATTCCGAAAACAATAAAGATATCTATGAGTAGATATAATCATTGTCGCCTAAAAGTCCGGTCATTTACCTTATTATCTAATTATATGGTGGGGATTAGGCCTCGATATCTAGTGAGACTGGAAATCTCGAACTCAGAGAACGTTAAGCCCAATAACTCATAAATTGCGATCCTCGATGGACCTCAGTACATCACCGATCTTTCGGGTGCCATTCACACTCGGATTCTTAAAGTAGTTTAACCAGAGAATTTTGTTAACCCGACATTCGTAGATGCCAACAGGAATGAACCTGTAGAGAGTAGCCAGTAATCTTGGGTGGCTAAAGTGAGATAGAGTGGTGAAGCGAATGAAAACGGAGCCCGCCGGGCGTCACATAAAAGTGAAAAGTGGTGCTATCTATACATTTTGCCCCTGGATTCCGACTAGTCTTTCTCCTCATTCCGGTTCACGTACTCTTCGATCGCGGCCTGGCTATCTCGAAGCTGATCTTTGCTAGCCTTTCCTTCTTGCTCTTGCTTTCCTGTCCCCGGTTCACCTCTTTCAATGCCTTCAGTTATTCCCTCTGGAATATGAGCTCTTCGCCCCCTATTGAGTAAGGGGCTGTACTCAGACTATTCTCCTATTCGAGAAGATGGGATCAAGTAAGGGTACGAAGGAGTTCGAAAGCAAGTGAAAGACGGTCAACAAGCGAAAGGTTAAGGTTGGTTGGCTCAAGCTACAGATAGCGCCACGGTTATGGTTATCGGTCTTTGTCTTTCCTGGTTAACTATGAGATGAGAATCCACTTTTCTCGGCTTTCTTCTGCCTCCCTCGCTCGTGATATGTCTTCGCCAGTGAAAGAAAGATGAAAGTCTAGTCAAAAGATATTTGAAAGATGAAAAGCCATAATCTTCATTCAGTTGGAACATCCTTCTCTTAATACACTGAACCAGTCACTTTCTACGAAGGGAGTCTCGTTCCCCGGCTCTGCTTCAGCCGTATCTAAGTAAGTGGTAAGCTGATAGTCTATCTCCTCGTTTGGGTAATAATAAGGTAAGTTCTTCGTTCTATTGGGATTTGCGGCGTTATAGGGAGAGCGCAGCTCTACTTAGAAAAGCTAGTACGGGATTATTAGTTTAAGGCATCACCCGAAGAAAAGAAGTCAAGGC
>Ga0058704_10001626_pt1 | contig 10444 bp, 4 predicted proteins | sample AgamicMgSfe_FD_71363 | JGI IMG/M metagenome (GOLD analysis project Ga0058704, IMG submission 71363) | Agave microbial communities from Guanajuato, Mexico - Mg.Sf.e | ecosystem: Host-associated > Plants > Phyllosphere > Phylloplane/Leaf | place: Guanajuato, Mexico | collected 2012-05-30 | reverse complement strand
ATTCTACGACATCATCGGCTGTGTCCAATGATCAAGTCCGTCAGCGCTCAAATCCCTCTTCCGCACCACATCCCGCGGACTCGGCGACGACACCAAATCATGACAACGCAAGTACCTCAGCAATCGCCTTATTCCTCAGCCAATTCCTCGCTTGCTTTATCCCTACATTAGCAATAAGCCTTTCCGTATCACTTCAATCGAGTCTGATTTACTTCTCGGTGCGCAACATAATCTCAATCGCCTCGTCAAAGACGCTCCTGGACCTAGCGGCACCCGGACAGAGCAATAGCGCGACGTTTGCGACTTTCGTCGTGCTGAGTGTTTTCAATACTTTTGTGTTTCTGATAGGTGTGGGGATCGCTTCGGATAACAACAGGAGCGCCTTGAAGGGGACTATGCAGATGAGTGGGGTGTATCTTGGAGGCTGGAGTGCAGTGTTGGCCAGTGGGCTGGTGCTGATTCGGGGATCTGAACTTTTGGGGAGGTATACGTGAGCCAATTGACGCTAAGAACGGATTTACGTATCAGCACCATTGTTGAGAAGGATTAGGAGGCTGTCAAGGCGTGGCGGTCTCCATACTCAAGACAACAATGAAAATAAATATTGGTGTTCATTATACGATATTAGAACTCGTGACTCGTTCTGCCGTCGACTGACTCGGACGTATCTATGGCCCATCACCGAGTCTGAGCTGCAGATCCGGCCGCACGGTACGACGACTGTTTGTCTTCTTCAATTGCAAAGTCCAGTCAGTCTCTTCACGATCTTCCTGTTTCTGCGGCCAAAGAATCTCTTTCCGCACGATGGCGTGAATCATCTTGCCAAAGACGAAGAACCAGGCAATCACCAACATGATGGTGAAGACGCATCCCAGAATGTGAAAGCCTTTGTTGTTGTTGAGAGCTTTGCCGACTGCGAAGGTGGCGGTCTGCAGTGATCAGTATCAGGTAATGGTGAGATGTCGGGAGTGCATGTAACTTACTGTCAGTCCGGTTTGTGGGAAGATGAATGAATACCATGTCATAGCGAAATGTAATCGGCCGTTACCAACACAGTTGTAGTGGGCGCCGATCGATACGACAAGGAAGAAGACGGCAAGACTATTTGTGAATGAACAATTGTCGGGCAAACATCAAATGACAGTCACTTACCCCCATAACCAGATCCCAAACCAATTCGCCGCTATCAGAGTAATAGTCCCCGCCAATGGGCCCACGCCCATGAAGTCATTAGGGATACACTTGATTAGCGAGTGAGCCATATTGATGACTCCGGCGATTGTGAAGCCAGAAGGCCCGACACTGACGAACATGCCCGGACGAAGCGATTCTGCCGGGAGCTTCTGCGTCATGAGTCGATATAAAAAGGCCGAGTAGACCATCAGAGATACCATGAAACCGATTCCCTGGAAAATGAAACCTCCAATGATGATGTCGAGGCCGTCGTCACCGAGGACCTGATCTGAAAGGACAGCAGCGTGCGGACCAATGACCAGAAGCGGATAGCAAGGAAAGATCCAGACGGGTGTCATCGACGCAATAGTGAAAGCCTGCGTAGACCACCTGTGATGATTAGTCTGACATAACACTGTATCGAATGGGTTGATTCCACATACATGATCAGATAGATACCACAACAAAAAGCGAACGCCAGCGCACAATAAGTCCAGAAAAGCACAACCATGACCTCGCGGAGCCAAGGCCCCGTCTTACCCTCAGTTGTTCCGTACTCGGTGATGTTGAGCAGGATGGTGCCGAAGGAGATGACCGCTGCCGGTACGAAAAGACTCTCGCTTGGGTGTTGGAAACTACTCCAAAAAGTGTGCGGATGAAACTTGAAGCGAAGAGTAATCATGGTGCAGTTGATGATGAAGAGAACGATGTTGAGTAGAAAGAAGATGACCCCAATGGCGTAGAGACCAGGGAATTGGTACGGTACTGTAAAGGAAATGAGCCTCTCTCTTGGGAAGTGGACGTATAAAATAGAGATGGCTTACCAGCCCACAGAACGTTTGCTACCTGCCCTGTAGCCATTGTCAAGGTAAAGAAGGTCTATACACATCAGCTGATATTCAAGATCATCTAGCCCGAAATCCATACCCATGTGAAATGCCGGAGACGCTCTTTCCAGGGCAGTGTCGTCTTCTCATTGTCGTGAAATGTGTCTGGCGAATCTCCTCGTCTGGTCCTGACAGTCGGTCTCCGTTCGAAAATTGGACTGCCCAGTGGCGTAGGGACCGCGAAGTGAGGCCTCAATGCCTCATGATGGCTGGCATCATATCGGTGGTCCTCTTCTTCGTGTTCCGACGGGGGCCCAGTGCTGGTTTTAGCGATGTTGTTGGGTGATTCATCGACCATTACGGGCCATCATAGAGCAGGATCAGTAGGACGACGATAGGGTAGTGTTGTACTGCAGGAAGCGATAATTGCGGTGAAGTCGTGGTTGTAACCGGCCTGTTCCGCGTTGTGGTTGATAAGGTTAACGGCGCAACGACGTGTACCGTAGATCGAAAATATGGTGACTACGGGACCAGCCTTGTCACAGCGCGGCGACTGATGAGTCCAAATCCTTCACTGAACATGTCAAGGAGTAAAACTGATGATGAAGATGTGGATACTAAATCGATATCTCAGAGTCTTGGGAAGGACGGTTCGTCTGCCGAACACCCGTTCGCACCGCGGAGAGAGTTGCCGATCCCGAATGATCGGTTGACCCCGGATGTTGTTCGGATCTAATACAGTGAGTGCAGTGTCACGCGACACCCGATATAAAGAATATAACAATGTCATTGGTATAGGAGGTAGAACAATTCTAAGCCGAAGTGGATTGAAAGCCGTAATGGACTGCTGAACACAGTCAAAGCATACTCAATAGACGCCACGCTATGCTCAATACCGTTACTCGCATTCCTTGATCTAATCCGATCTCTTCCATCCACCACCTTACCATTAACGCCTTCGTCGTGCCAACCACGAAAGCCAAAGAACTACCAAAAGGCGCACCAACCTATGCAACGTTAGTTCCACATTCAAGAGTCTGCCATTCGTGATATACTCACCAATGTAGTGGCAACACAAGTTCTCGAGACTGGTGGCCTCACTAAGCAGCTTCTCAACCTGCTCATCAATGGGCAACTCGACTTCCTTCTTGAAGTCCCTTCCAGACAACTTCTCCTTGACGCGAGCAAGCACTTGCAAAGCACGCGCATTCTGCACCTCCTTTGGTTCTGGCGCAGGCTGGCCGGCGTTGGTGCCAGCTCTCGGGCGACCAACACGAGCAGAACCGCTCAGTGGCAGTTCTCCCATAATCGACGCACGGCGTTGATCCGTTCTGAAGGATGGATCCGAAGGTTGATCTCTTGTGTTCAGGCGCCAGTTGAGAAGTGGGTCGTGAATAAATGCTTCCAGCACTGCAACCAAGGACTCCTTGTTCGACCGAAGAACTCTCATTACTTGCTCGCATGTCGTCCGGAATGACCCCTCAATGTTACTAACTTCCATAGCGAAGGTGAGCATGCGGGTCAGACGGAAAGGCACCTTCTCAGGGTATTTCTCTCTGTGCATCGCGACTTCGAAGCAGTCACCGAAATCGATGTGAATGATCTTTCCTGTGGCTCTATCAAGCATCAAGTTCGACGGATGTCTGTCACCCAATCCGAGAATGTATCCCACCATCGACATGACAGCCAAGGATCGAGTGTAGTTGGTACGTCGATCGAGCCAAGATTCAGAACTCTTACTCTTGAGCCAGAGAACCCGATATAGATCCTGTCCAGTAGTGTTGTCCAGCGCATAACCAAATACTTCAACCTTTTGCATCAGCGTGAGGTTGTCGTAATCGGGAGCCATCTGAAGCATTATCCTGTGTTCGATATTAAGAAGGATCTTGCGGCTTTCGCGATATTCGCGAATAAGCACGTGCAATGTGTCGCTGTTAGGCACCCATCCAAGTAGACCAGATTGGGTCGACTGTGGGATCGCAGAGTATCTTTGGATGTTGAGATGTCTCTTGAGCGATTCTGGATCATTGGCAAGTAGAGTGTTGACCAAACCGAACAGTTGCATCACTCTCTCATCTTGTCTGATATCTTCGTGACCCTTGAGGACATACATGTACTTGTTGCCGTCGCTGCCGGTCAAGCCCAGCTTTCTTGGTCTCTGCTTCGATTGAATGACGTTGGCTACAGGGTCGAATGAAGCAATCGAGACAACCGGCTTGCCGCTCACATATGTACCTGGTACAGCCAGATGCAGATTCGCAGCCTTCTTGAGCTCTGGAGACACGTACTGTAGCTCGAGGTTGGTCAGTTGTGGCAGCTGCTTGGTTATCCGTTTGAAGACTTGGTAGTAAAGATCCCAAGCTTGACTCAGGTCACCACGGTCTCGAGAATTCTTGTATGCGTTGCACCAGTCGCGAGCTTCTTGCAGATCTCGTCCGAAACTCTGGATAAAGGAGATCTCGCGTAGGGTATCCGGTCCAGCGTCGAGCATTTGGTGGAGGGGCTCCAGAGTCGCAAAGAAGCCTTCAACATCATCATTGCCAAAGTACCTATCATGATGGTCAGCTTAGTCCTCATCGATAGGATATATGTATCGTACAGTCTCGAGGCTTCTTCAAGACCCTCGTGCCATTGCTCGTGCCACAAAACGGCGATCCTGATCAGTTCGTGACTGACACTAGCAGCTTCTCTGCACAGATCTCCGCTGTGTTGCTCCATAGAGTTCATGATTTCTCTGGCCGCTCTTGACCGTTCCTTGACGTCAGATTTTATCGAAACAGTCAAAGGATAAACAAGAGCTTGTGGATGAGCTCTACCAATCTCCCGAAGCAAGCTGTGAATCGACATTCTGACAAGTCTGCTGGGCTGGTTGATACGGGCTATCAATTGAGGCATGACTTCAAGCCAAGTGTCGATGCTGACAGTAGTGAGTCCCTGAGTCACAGCTTGCGTCACGTCTTGATGGTCGCCATGCGCGAACCACAACGTCAGAAGGCGCAGCGTATCTTGAAGTGCGCTACTATTCGACAACGAGATCGACTTGAAGAAACCGCGAACGGCAGGCACAACATGTGACTCGACGGTATGCGGTGTGATGTGAGCAGATTCTCGATCCGTGTGCGAGGTCATGGATGTAACGACTTCGAAGTTTGCGAGTGCCCATGCATGCCACGCCTTGTACCATTCCTGATTGTATCGGGTGGCTTGGTGGTAAGAATTGAGGACTTCTTGAATGTCCTCGGACTCCCAGTCACCATTGAGCTGTTTGGCCAGCCAATCTCCTTGCTTCAGGTAGCACTTTGACAACAACTTCTGCCACTCGTTCAGTCGTTCAAGCGTCCTTTCTGGACTCTCCTCGTTACTCGCGCTTGCAACGATAGTGTTGCCATTGTTCATTGGGAACCCATTCGCACCGTTGACCCCGTTCATGCCGGTCTGAGATTGTGATGCAAGAACATGTCCCGAACGATCATAGTCATCCTTGAGACGACCAGTGAGGTCCTGCAAGCTTCTCAGAGCCTGCTCAGGTGCGCCGTTAGCGAACATGAACTTGTATACGGCATATTGGACTCTGTATGGAGTTTCCATGGTGAGGTCCTGGGCTTCTGTCGACATAATACTGTTATTGTTATAGCCGATGACCGAGTTGAGCGCCTTTTCTGCCAGACCAATCCTGCTATTCTTGCGGCAGATGCTCGAAAACTTGATGTACATCTCCTCGTCATCACGCGGTGGAATGACAAGAGCTCTGACCTTGAGCATCCGTTGCCAGACCTCAACATTACGTTGGCAACCCTTCAGACGCTTTCTCCAAGTGTTGCGCATACGATCTTGCTTTTCTGGGTCGATCGCACTCTGCTTGTAAGTGATGATCTCTTCAAGCTCAGCGAGCATCTGTACTCGTACGACCACACCGTAAGCTCGTGTGTAAGATTCGCCGAGTAGAGCACTGAGCTCGGTATCGAGTCCAGATCGTGCCCTGGAAATGTACTCGTGTGCATCGTCGAACTGGTTCCTGTGAATAGACAAGATGGCACCGAAGAACGATCGATCGGGTGAGTATGGTTTCATGACTTGAAGGTAGTTGTCCATCAACTCCCATTGACCCATACCCCATGCAGCGGCTGCTGCGAGTGCTGCAATATTCTTGCGTTGCTCGGTCGTAGCACCGATCCATTTCTCCTGAGCGAGTGTAGACAGCACATCCCACTCTCCGAGCGCGTGGAGACAGCGCATCTTACCCTGTATAACATCGAACGAGTTGGGTTCATCTCTTTCACGACGCTGATATGCTATAAGAGCCTCGTCCCATCGTTGTAGTTTCTCGAACCAAGATTCCTTGACCGTCACATCTTGATATCCTTGCGCTTTACGCAGGATACCAAAGGCCGCGTCTGTCTGCTGAAGTTGATTATTGATACTGATCAAGGCCTCAACGGCACTAGCGTTCTGCTCCGCATTGAACTCGAGCTCTTTGTAGTGCAGAGCTTTGGCAAATGCGTGACACTTTCCGGCGTACATGCCCAAGGTCCGGACGTCGATGGGAAGGGCTTTGTCGTCGTGCTCCATGAACTCTGCGAGGTTCAACAAGATCTGGAGGATCTCTGGAGGAATGTGAGGTGACGTCAAAGCTGTCTCAATGGCTCTCACAAGTTCCACTTGGTACTGATCGTAAAGTTCGGTCCAACACGACACAAAGGCCGAGTTGAAAAGTGACCTCGCAATTGGTGAATAGACGTTGGCAAGTGGAGCGCATGCTCGGAGGGCTTGCTGTGGCGACTCGCGAAGCAGCTCGATACTGAATCTGCGCATCCACTCGATCCAATCTTCCTTGGTCGACTTTGACGACGCTTCCCAGGCATTCTTCAGATGCTGCTGATTTACCGCAAGCTTCTTTGTTGCGATTTCAGTGTACTGCTGATCCTCGTAGTCGTCTGCGTAACGCTCGTCTGGACTCAGGTCTTGCGGCAAAGGCTCACCTTTTTGCAGCTTGTTGACGATGAGCGAGTAGTTTTGGTGGGGAACACGGTTTACCACAAGGATCTTATTGATGGTAGGGATGAAGTGAATGTAGTCCGGTCCAAGCTGGAAAATAAGTGCACACAAGGTGTCGAGCGCTGTCTGCTTCAGACTGGACTCTTGGCCAGCTAAGATGCGAGACAGAGGATGGATAATCTTTGACGCAAATTCAGAGATGTTGACCTGTCGTGACAGTTTACCGATCGTCTCAATGGCGGCTCTCGCAAGGTTGACTGGCTGTCCGGGTTTCTCAAAAAGTCTGACGATGACTGGAATGATAAGATGCATGTATTCTTCCGCACTCGATCCAAAAATCAAGAAAGCATGCAGGACTCTCTCAGACTGGACTCTTTTGGCGGACAAGTCCTGGTCAAGCACACCCAGCAGAAGTGGCAAGATTCTCGCCAAGTGGACCTTGAACTCTCCTTCGAGGGCACGCGAGATGGCTTCGATCAGTGATAGCATGGTCGCTTGTTGACTTGCACCCTCGTTCCAGTGATCCTGAACCGTTAAAAGGATCTCAGGCAGATATGGCCGGATATGTTGTCGTACGATGCGAACGAGCCCGCTTAATTGCGAAAAGTGACCCTCTCGATTCTTGGGTACTGCATCTCTGATGACAAGAAGCATACCAGGTACTACCTGACCCAGGAAGCTAACACACTTCAGTCCCATTGTTTGGTAAATGTTCATCACTGCATCAATGATGGAAGTGTGATATTGTTGCAGACTGCTCTCTTTGAGCATACTCATGAGAGTGTTGATGACGACTGTAGGGTAGTAGTCGTCGTTTGAGGGCGTGATACCGCTCATAATGAGGGTGACATCTGTCACTTGTTGGGCTTCAGCAACGAGTTGACTTTCGGGACTTTGTTCCAGGACCTGGTGGTTGTATGGATCAAAGGCTCCAAGGATACCCATCAAGCGAATAGTCTCTCTTCGCAACTCTCCCGGAGGCTCGGTCTTGACCATGTTGACCAGAATATTAAGAAGTTCAGGATGATCGAGATAGGGATCAATGACATATCCGCAGCTGCTCGCCAATTGTCCGAGTGTCATCAATGCTGCAGAGCGCTTGGATGTGGATGTTTGATCTTGCAAATTCCTAATGATGATTTCCATCAAAGCCGGGACGTGCTTTCGCATATCATCACCTCCCACTACCGCCAAATCACCAATCGCACGCAGAGTCATCGAGGCGACTTCTGGGTTTGTGTCAGCAGTCTTGGGAAGCAGCACCGCGACCATTGGCTCGACGTAGCTTTTGATCAGCTTCGACGATGCCCGAACCAAATGACTGATCAAGCGAGCGCTTTCCTCTTTGTTGCGCGGATTGTTGGAGTACTCGATCTCGGTGAGAAGCTGAATGAGTACCTTGCGCAACGAGGGGAAGACATAGGCGGGATTGACAGCTGTCAGTCTGCCAATAATCGTCATTGCAGCCTCGCGTATCGGGAAGAACTCGTCGTTCAGAGCAAGGAAGAGTGTGCGAACATTTTCAGCCTTGGCTAAGTGCTTGTCAAAACGTCCATCCAGCGAAAGTAAAACAGTGCGTCGAATATCAGATTCGGGATCTGCGACTCCGACGGTGAGAAGCTTCTCAACAACATCACTCACGACCTGAATGGCGTGCTGACTCGACTGGTTGATGATTGGATCTCGCACAAACAGCTGGCAACACGTCAATGCGGCGGCTTTGCGGATGTGCGAATCGTCATCTTCGACATAGCGGATGGCAACGTCTCGGACAAACTCGTTCAGCACGTAGCCAGAAAAGTCAAAGCTACCCAGGGTGTGCAGGGCCAAAGCAATCTCTTCTTCCTTGTGATCAAGATGTTGAGGATCGCGCTGGTCTCTAATTTCCTTTGTGTATATTGGAGGTAGTGGGCTACCATGTGTTGGATGGCCAGGGAGTCTGAACGGTCTTCCGCAAAGAACTCGGCTCAACATGTCAAGAAGCTTTTCTTGAATGACTGGCTTGACTGGCGGAATGTAGTGTGCCATATCAACAAGAGCTTGAGTAAGTGCGTCACTCAAACCGCAAGCGAAGATGGGATCCAAGAGAGCCTCCATGTACTTGCTCAAAGTCTGTCCAACCGCCATCGAGATCATACTAATGCATTCAAAGATCGGCGCATCATCAGCGTTCCTGCCTCTGCTCTTCATGCTTAGAGCTTCACGGATGAGAAGCAATATGTGATCGAGGTATGGTGCTATTGAGCTTCCGATAGCATGTGCGATTTTTCCCACTGCGTAGAATGCAACGTTACGTTCCTGAGGCTTTGGCGATTTCATGAGTCCCTGTAAATAGGTCATGGAGCGGTGAATGTAGGCGCTGCAAAACTCTTTGGGTGCGTAGCCTGCAATGACAGGAATTATACCGACGACATCTCTTCGAATTAGCGGATCGCGGTGGTCCTTGAATGACAGCACCTTCTCGCAAGCATCCTTGTAGCGCTGGCCATGCATGAACATACCACCCTTGATCATCAACTCCTTGAGTGTCAAGAGCGAACCGTGGATGGTCTCGATTGTGTTGAGCTGGAAGCCTTTGTTGATCTCGTCATAAGTTCGCTGCAGCCAGGTTTGGCGTACTTGAGGGTCTCTTGCCGTAAGGATTTCAAAGCATTGACTGACGGTTTGCGCCGCCGACTCTCTGATCATGACCTTTGGATCTCTGAGTGCAATCCATATGACTTCCAGAATCTGTGGGACGTATTGGTAGAGTAGTGTCGGCGAGGCGCGAGCGAGCTCATGAAGGACGAGTGCCGCTGCAAATCTTCTGTTCTCTGATCTTTCGACCTGCAACCACTCCATCGCAAATTTCACCTCCGCGTCCACGATTTCCGCTGTCAATGTCCCTCCCGGAGTAACCAAATGTCCTAGAGTCTTTGCTGCCACGAACATGGCGATTGTGTCATTTCCGGTGAGAATGCGCCGCAGCGCAGTGTGAAACCGAGTAGTCTTTTGCGCAACATCGTCTCCCCGAAAGTCGATCAGTCTGTCGATGGCGTAGAGTCCTCCTGTCCGTTCGTGTGCATCGTTGCCGTTTTGTACCAGTGCGAGGACCTTGTTCACCAGGTCTGTGTAAATTTGCGCGAAGTGAGGCCCCGAGATTTCTAGCAAATGTGAGCGACTCTCGAGATAGCAGTGCAATGAATTGGGTTGGGTACCTCTGTGAGCGGCCTCGACAGATGGCAAAAGCTCGTCTGCCGCATGTTTCCTTACTTCATCATTTCTATGGTACTCGTCAGTCTGATGATAAGTTAGCGCAATAATACCTCCTACCTTGACTTGAGCTCCGCGATGGTTCGGTCCCACGCTTCGCGATATGCCTGAGCCATCCTCACAGCTCAGACCACGCTCATAGGTGATACGAAGAAAGACCCATGCCAATATTACACGCCGCCAAATGAAGTGATTTG
>Ga0058704_10001625_pt1 | contig 10446 bp, 7 predicted proteins | sample AgamicMgSfe_FD_71363 | JGI IMG/M metagenome (GOLD analysis project Ga0058704, IMG submission 71363) | Agave microbial communities from Guanajuato, Mexico - Mg.Sf.e | ecosystem: Host-associated > Plants > Phyllosphere > Phylloplane/Leaf | place: Guanajuato, Mexico | collected 2012-05-30 | reverse complement strand
GCGATAGACGCACTTGGAGTATCTAAGGATGGCGTTTGAGACCTCGAGCGTGACTCGTGGTGCAGCGCGTCGGCGACATTTGATCTGTTGCGCTGTGCCGCAGGAGCTGGCAGAGGAGATTGGGACGGCGCTGGTGGGAACGGATGAGGTAGAGAAGTGTCAATCTTAGCCCATGGAGACTGGACTGCTGGAGACTGCTGAGCGGACACGGCTTGCTCGACCTGTTCCTTGAGTGACTGTGGTTCTTGTTGGTGAATCTGCTGGACCGCCTGCGCTACGGCCTTGCTCTGAGCTCTACGTGCATCGCGAGCGACGAGGTCGAGTGCTGAATCGTGTTCACTCTCCTGATTCTGTAGCTCCTTGAACTCTCTCAATCGCTCGTTCAGCATTGGGTGATCTGAGTCGTCTTGCTGTTGAGCGTCGTACTGTGCTTGCTCCCTTTCCAGCTGAGCGCGATCTTCGAGCATGCTGTTCACTTGCTGAGCATGATTGTTCGAGTCATGTTGAACACGTTGACCAGGAGCACCAAACAAAGCTTGTTTCTGATTCTCCAGAGACAGACTGTCCATCATAGATGAATCATCAAGCTCACCAATGTTACCAAGATTTCCGACACCAATCTTCATGCTGCCAAAGCCGCTTCGACCTTGACCAAGTGAATTGTCAAAGAAACCTGGAAGGTTGGACTGGCCGGAACCTTGAGCCGGTGAAGGCTGATATGTGCTAGGTGAGGCAATATTACTGAGGCTTGGGTGACTGTGAAGGCTTTGAGTGCTTGGTTGGTGCTGAAGCTGATGAGGATGGAGACCGAACTGGTTCTGGTATTGCATTCTCTGGGCCATTTGCTGATGCATCAAGTGCTCTTTTTGACGGGCCATCAGATATTGCTCCTCTTGTTTCCTGCGCTCCAGGGCATTCTGTTGCTCTGCGGTCAAGGTAGTGCCAAAACTTGGAAAGCTGTTGGCGAATGGCGGCTGTCCTCCGCCGCCGCCGCCGCCTCCTCCTCCAGATGGTGGAAGCTGGCCTGCGGTCCAAGTTGTCTGCGCTGATGATCCATGAGGAATACCAATCTGAGGAACAAGGAAAGGCTCACGAGAATTGCCGATGCGACGAATGAGCTGAGCGAGAGGCTCATACTCAAGATCTTCGAACTTCTTGACAAGTAACTCAGGCGAAAAGAAACCGGCCTTGTACCAGTCATGCATTTCCAAGCCTGACCATGGTCCTTGAGTGTTGCCTTGAGGATCACGGTAGATCCAGCGCATCCGATCCGGCATGACCATGGTCTTCTGCTGTGCAGTAGGTGGCTGATTGGATGCGGAACTACCTGGTTGCGCTTGCGATTGAGCAGATTCGCCAGCAGATTGCTGATCAGAATCGGCTTTGAATCCAGAAAAATCGTTTTCTTCGTCACGAGGCATGACTGCGCTGTGAGGTGCACCGATCAAGCCGTTCTTGGAATCTTCCATAGGCCGCATTTGGTCTTGTGTGCTCGATGCGAACAGTGAGCCCAGGCGACTTCCGCGGCCTGCACCGGGAGCGGCACTTGCATTGGCACCATAGAAGCTGCTGGGTCCAAGACCTGCCAGACTAGGAGATTGCAAGTCTGCTGACGACCCGAACGTGTGATCACCAAAGCCTCCGAGTCCCACCCTCTCACGGATGGGAGTGCCAATGCTGCCTTGAGCTGCGCCCCAAGCAGAAGGTCCGCCCAAACCAGAAAGAGCTCCGAGTCCACTGAGCGGAGGAAAGGTCCTTTGAGGTCCAACACTAGATGTCTGGCTGCGATCACTAGGAGGCGCACCGGGAATCTGTCCGAAGCCTTGGAGAGCGTGCTGAGCGACGCCTGTCGGGGCACTCTCGTTCATGAACCCACCAAGTCCGGGCAGATGGGCCGCCTGAGCGTCTGAACTATTGGCGTCCATGTCGTCCATATCTGTGTGATCCTGGGCAGGGCTTTGGTAAGGGTTGGTGTTTGTAGGGCTCATGGTATCACCGGGCTGATGTTGGCCTTTTCCTGATGGGGTGTGATGATCATGCATGATGCCTCGGAAATTAGCTTCAGGCGTCATGCCGAATGCAGCAAAACCGAAGCCGTCGCGTGGCTGCTGACGACTTGGAGTTCCCAAGCCTTGCAAGCCACGAGCTCTTGGTGGGCTGATCTCTTCACCTCCTCCTAGCGCGGCACTGCCAGATACACCCTCTGAGTCAAGGTCACCAAGCGCAGAAACATCGGGGCGTCCAGCGCGCCACGACGCAGCCTCGTTGCTGCCGATGTTGCCCATTGATTGCTTTTCCTTCAACATTCGTCCAGCATCGTCGCCATTGTCCTTCGACATGAGTCCTTTGAAACGACTTTCTGCTCGGCCTGCACCGAAGCCCGGTCGTTTATCGCTCTGCGTGCCAGCGACATTACCAGCTCCAAAGTTGCCAAAGGTACCCATAGGCGAGAAGCCTCCACTCTGCGCAGTGGACGACCAGGGTGAGGTTGGTGCGGCGACCCCAGCGCTCATTGGATTGTTGACACGGTTGAGGTTACCGAAGGTAGATTTTCCAGTGTCCGAGGGTTCTATTGCAGATTTTGGCTCGAGCACGTCTCCAGAATCCTTAAAGTCGGTGGCGCGACGACGTAAAGAAGCTGGCGGAGAGGCGGTTCTCCCTTCGTCACGTGGCTTCGGAGATGCCAATGGGTTGGTGGATGGAAATGGGTACGATTCGCTCGTCTCCCGACGACGTGCACCGGGTCTCGCTGCGGTCGGGGAGTAAACACCAAAGCCTGGAGTGCTGGCATTGTGAGAGACAGAAGTCTTGCGCAGCGTCAAACCCTCTCTGGGCGTAGCGTTTGCAGCTGAGAGTGGCTTGAGGACCGAGTTGACACTGGAAGAGAACAGCTAAAACCAAATCAGCGATTTGCCGACACGCATAGATGTGGAGCATACCTCTTTCTCCTCCTCAGTCATGTCGGCGAGCCCCAGTGGCATCATAGATCCTTCACTGTCCCAACAAAGCTCTGTACCAGGAACTTGACTGGGCTCCTCCCTCCTAGACCAGTTGCCCACCCCGTTGACGTCTCCAACGTAAAGACTAGTCAAACTGTCTCTGCTACCGCCTTCTTGCTCTTGTGCTTTATAGATGTCGAGAAGCTGCTCTTTGGTATATCGCATATCGCCCATGACCCCATTGCGATGCGGAGGGACGTAGCGAGCGGGCTGTGAGTCTGCGCTAGCCTCTCTTTGATGGTTGGTGTTGGAGTTAGAGAAAGATGTGGCGAGGGAGGGTCTACGGAATGTCTGTGTGGCGCCATTCGTTCTTCTAGACCTGTTACAACCATATGTCAGCAGTCTTTTAGGAAAGAGAATATAGAGCCAGTGAATCATCTGTGCCGCCTGTGCGAAAAAAGAACATAGCACCAGTGACGGCACAGATGTAATGCTCGCATGACCTAATAATTCGAGGCATGCGCATAAGGAGAAAATATCTGTACCATTCTGAAGCCGCATCAGGACGAGCTTGTGGGTTCGAGGTGTTGCCAGAGGCAGCGGATGCGAAATTCAAGGGTGCCATGTCGCTGTGGATATCGATATAGTTGAGTGGGTGGGTGGCCGGGAGAGTGCAGGACGTCTCAGGGATGGAGAATGCTTGTAAAGATGTGTTGAAACGAGAACTGAGCAGGTTTGAAATTTCGAAAATGTCGCTGTGCAGAATTTCCGCTAAAGATGGACGAGAGATCTGTTTAGAGTGCAATGTTCTGATACACGACTTGGGGAGGAATTCGGAGGAGCAAGCAAAAGAGAGATCATTGTCGAGAGAGGTCCGGGTTTAGAACGGCTCGGGCCGCTGAGTAGCTGCGATTTCGTGTGCGAGCAAAGCGCGTCTGGCGTCATACCGTATTCTCGCGTCAGTGCATCGAGGAGAACATAGGAGGCTGGCAATGTGCAGAAGCTAATCAAAGACGTATATAATTTATGCACGAGATCGAGACCGAGGCATCGATAACGCTGATCGTTTGGAGGTCCTACTTTCGAGTATTTGCGGGATATCACCACCGATGTGTAGTTGTACGATACGCGTAGACTGACACGACCACGTGAAACTTGGAATTAAGGTCGTAAAATGCATCTGAATGCTGGTCTGTTGTGATTTTTCGGCGCTCTCAAAAGGTCTCGAATATATAAAACACCTCCTAGCAGGTCTATCGCCCTGCCAGATTCACCCTCAAGTCAGCAAAGTGACCCTTGAAATCATCCGCCATTTTGCCTTCATTGTCATTAATAATCGTCGAAATCAGCGAATAGTTGTTGAAGAGGAATCGCTCCCTCTTCTTCACTTCCGCTATACTCTTGCTCAGCTTGACGAGGAAAGCTTGAAAGTCATCTCGCAGCCTGCCCAGACTCCTCTGCACCGGTTCGTCGTCCCCTGCTTCCGTGCTCAACTGAAGGGTCGATTGAACAAAATTGGCGAATCGCTGAGTGATTGGATGGGGAGCAACAGACTGCCCGTCATTTGATGAGCTCGTCAGACTCAAAGCCGATCCCGCTGGACGACCAGGTAGAGCTGCCGCGGCTTTTCGAAGGCTCTCACAGTGCATGTCCATCACCATCTGAAACTTTGGCCAAAGCAACATGCTTGTACCGTTGACATAGCCTTCCATTGGTGATACTTTGCGCCTCTGAAGTTCAAAGGCGAAATGCTGGTTGAGACGAACACACATCAGGATCCCCAGTGCGTCAGAAGAAGAGTCCACCAGTTGCTTGGTAAGGCTTTGACCCAATTCGAGAGTCGGCTGAAAAATCTCTTGGAACCTGCGGCTGACGACGTGGAATGAAGAGTTGGAGAAGAATTCTGTAAGAAATGAAAACTCCGCAGATGCATTGTCGATCAGTGCGAGATTAAAGGTTCGAAATGGAGTTTCCAAAAAGTGCACCGACTTGTCTTCTTCAATGACGTACGTTGACAGAGCGTGCGTGTTAGGCGCTCGCACAAGATTGATACGCTGACCAAGAGAGAAAGGATCGCGTGGTCCAGCGCCTGGTCTGAGTGCAGGACCTCTTTTGACAGAGTCATCTTGGCCGATAGTATCGTTCTTGTCGAGGTTGTGTAGGCCGAGCTTGTCCAGAGATGCCTTGTACCTTGTAAAGTTGCTCAAGTAGTACCAGCGCATCGTGTTGATGTACGCTTGGCTGATTTCCTCTTCCAATTTGGGTTGGTGTTTCGCCAGAAACGTATATGCGTCCTTGTAACGTGCCAGAGCACTGTGCTGGAGTAATTGCGCATTGACGTTTGGTCCTCTGAGAGCTTTGATCTGTGCAACTACATAATCCCGGATGCGCTCGACTGCTCGATCTCTGAGGTTGTTGAACAGCGGTCGGAGGTCGTCAATTGCTTTGAGACTGCCACCAATCTTTGCTTTTGCTTCAAGAGCCTTTGAACGCTTCTCAAAGTCCTCCAGTGCTTTAACCCATGCATCGTCCATGTTCCCTTCTTGAATCTTGCGAGCGGCTGCGGGCGAAAGTCCAAGACCGTCCAGCTCTGGGCCAAGAAGCTTTTCCACATTCTTGCGGTTTTGCAACTTTGAATCAAGAGTTGTTGATCGTGTCTGTAACGTCTCGATCTCAGCAGAGACCAAGGCAAGGTCGGCTTGAAAATTGGTGAGGTTCTTCTCCACGGATATCAAGACCTGATCGCAAGCTGCGATAGATTTGTGAAGGTCCTCGAACTTTTTCGTCTCGACTTCGACTGTATGCGTCAGATTATAGGAGTTTCAAGTGTGACAGACCACTTACTGTCGGCAAAAGGAACCTCTCTGGAGTTTCCATCGGGAATCTGTGTAGGTCCGGAGGTAGCAAAGGCTTGCAGACTCAATCCGCCAAAGTCAATGTCTTCAACCAAGTCGTCATCGGACAGCTGGGCTTCCTTGTCGTCCGTACTGGTCTCTGGCGAGACTGTGGTTCTGAGAATCTCTTGCAATGCATCGAGGGGGTCGCTTCCATTCGTTTGTGTTGATGCAAGCTGATCCCTCAGGCCAGACCCGTTTGGGACTCTAGCAGAAGCTGGCAAGCTATCTGTAGAGCCATTGGTAAGGCCTGACCAAGAGGTCACCCGTTGAGGTAGTCCCGGTCGCTTGGGAGGTAGTGCATTTTGGCCAAATTGTGAGGATCTACGAGGTGGTAGTGGAGCGGTTGATCTATTCCACGGCACTGGCGATGCAGAGGGCGTGCTGTGCCCTGAAAAGCGATCCAACCACATGCCACGACAACATGTGTACTCCTAACAGGTCGCTAGGTACGTGTCGATTATGTTGGCGGCAGCGCAACACTCAGCAACTTCAAGATTATTAACAGTGGAGATCCATCTGGAGAAGCATCGGGTCGTCGGGACCTGGAAGCGTCGAAGCTTGGGGTGGTGCCAAGAATCTCGAACCGCATCCATACAGCAGACGCGGAAAGACCCGCAAAACCCCACCAAGCCTTCCTGATCGAGTCGCACACACTCTACCCTTTGCCATCCTCAAAAACTTCTCCCGCCAGTCAACTCTTTCAACACACACATCCTTCTACCCTTCGCACATACTTCACCGCCTCCAACCTTCACAATGGCCGACAACGACGCCCAGGTGAGTCTGAATCACCTCTGGATCTGGAGCTTCGAATTTCGACAGCAAAAAATCCAGACGGTCTTCATCAGCGACAATTACTGACACACCTTGCGCAGCATGAGCACACTTTCGAGAGCGCCGACGCCGGTGCCTCTATGACCTTCCCAATGCAGTGTTCTGCCTTGAGAAAGAACGGTCACGTCGTCATCAAGGGCCGCCCATGCAAGATTGTCGAAATGTCCACCTCCAAGACTGGCAAGCACGGTCACGCCAAGGTCCACATGGTTGCCATCGACATCTTCACCAACAAGAAGATGGAAGATCTGTCTCCATCCACCCACAATATGGATGTCCCAAACGTCTCCCGTCGCGAGTACCAGCTTGTGGGTAATCTCCAACCAATTTGTGAAGAAATCCCACTGACCTGATTTGTTAGCTCGATGTCACTGACGACGGTTTCCTTTCCCTCATGTCCGACGACGGTACCACCAAGGACGATGTCAAGGTCCCAGATGGCGAGGTTGGTGACAAGATTAACAAGCTTTTCAACGAGGAGAACAAGGACACCAGTAAGTGCTGCCGGAAATGGTACAAAGGATATCCTCTTACACGCTCTCACAGACGTCATTGTTCTCACCGCTATGGGTGAGGAGGCCGCCATTGACGCCAAGGAGGCTCCAAAGGGCGCATAAGCGCTTCCCATCTATTTCCATTATTTGCAAGGCGGACGCACCACCCCGTGGCGACATCTTTCCTCGCACGAGACATTATGCGAATGCAGTGTCTGGCTCTCATGAATTCTAGCGCAACGGTTGGGAAAAGATGTGATTTGGGGGATGCATGTGTTACAGATGGCAAGATGTGATCTCAATGAGGTCTACGGCTCGATATTGATTTGCAGGCGACTTTGCCTCGCAGAAATAGATAGCTGCCTTGTAACGACGAAATTCTGATGGAACATAACCTCTGTATTGTTTCAAAATCCTGTTGTGATGTAGATTGGACGTTACTAAATGTGAAAGTCGACATATGTTAAGAAGTCAAAAGCGTTTACTGTATGCCGCGTGTGGGGAGTGTCAATGTTAAGGTAGGGAACGTATTACTGTGCCAATATAAAGCGCCCCGCGGACGTATAATGGTGATTTACAAGCCTGGGGATTTGATGTCCTGATTGATCTTACTCTGTCCTTGGAAGTATTTTCAACCAGACTTTCTTGCCATGAGGCAGACTGCCGCTCGACGTCTCTCGCGAGAACATGGACGTCTGTGAATATGGAAATTGCGGTTCACGGCAATTTCATGTTGGCGACGATGGATATACCTATTGTACAGAGGGACATCGTCAATTTCAAGTGGGTGATGTACGACAAGCGCATGTGACATAGCTAATAGTGCTGCAGAGCGGGCTTGTGACAGTCGAAGAAGATGAAGTGTTACCGTCAACGGCACGTCGAGCGCGGCGTGAAAAAGAGGACGAGACAGCGCAGACAGGTACACAATTCGATATACAAGGATTGACTCTATACTGACCATTGACCAGCTTTGACTGGCAGGGAAGCGCTCGAGCACTACCTCATATGTTTTCAATTGATCATCTGGAAACAAGCCCACTGGATGGTGACAGAGCAAGGTTTTCCCTCAGAACTCGAGGTAAGACTCCGATATCCAAGTTAGCTTGAGACGACCTCTAAACCGTGACAGAGCATTGTCCGGGACCTGTGGACCATTCGCCTTCAGCATCTTCAGATTCGGCTAAACGATGACGATGAACAGGTCGAGCAGTTCTTCAGTTCCCAGACCGAGGCCGACACTTCACGAGACGAAGCGCTCAGCAAGACCCAGACACGGGTAGATGGGTTGCCTAACACCTTGACTGCAACTTGTATGGTATACTTGGCATGTGTCTTTCTGCGAAGTCCTATCCTTGTCGCGGACATATTCAAATGGATCAACAATGGAGATTTCATTTACTATCGGGCTATCAAGACCTTGGACGTCGGCATGAAGAACAGGCTACCTGCACGCTACAATCTGGCTCTCGATCCTCAAATTCTTCTTACAACCGAGAAACTGCAGAAAGCACTAGCCGACACAGTCACTTACTACAAGGCCTCTACTGGCATGGATTTTCCGACATGCAACTACCATCTGTGGTTGTATCGGTTCGTACGAGACTTAAATTTACCTTTGGAAGTGTATGCTGCTACTTTACGACTTGCCAATCTCCTTGACATCGAATTTGACCTTGCGAATCAGTCTCCACAACACGAGCGGTTGAGAGCCCTTAGACCCCCCGAGAATCGGCTGTTAGTTCTGTTGGTTATAGCGACCAAGCTGCTGTTCCCATCTGATAGCCAGGACCGGACGCCGAGGAGGCCAATTGAATTAGCAGTTCTGGGTTTCGACTGGGCCGCGTGGAACGAGGCACGCAGAAACATGGTATCAACCAGGACGAATACTACCGACATGAGTTACAACCAAGCACTTCGCACTACAGACATAGACGTGGTCTCCATGTCTGAAGATAAGCTAGACCAGTACATGGATTGGTACGAGAAAGTATATGTTGAGGAGCAACCAAAAGACACCCTGAAACAGCGAAGAGAGGCAGGGTTCAGGAGCGCAATGTATCGTATGTTTCCAGTAAGCAACCCCGCTAATGCTGGCGATGCAACGACCGCTACGATAAAGGAACATACGGGATCCACGGACCAAGACAACGCGATCAAATCATCACAAGCGCGACTCAGACCATTGAGGGTCATGAGCGACCAAGCTGTGGAGGACGCATATGCGACGGTTGTGCGTCCTGGTGACCATTACGAACGATATCGAGAGACCGAGGAGCTGACAGGTACTGCAAAAGTTCTCTACGAGGAGGCTGCAAGTGTGGTTGGAATGTCAGTTGAAGCACTGGTACAGGGTGTCTTTGCTTATGAGAAACGCCTCGAAGAATGGTCTAAAAGAAGAGACGTTGAAGATCGAGACTACACAGCTTGATTTGTAGCAGTGATTCAGCTTTTTGCGATTCCATAATTCACAAATGATATGAATCTGACTGTATTAAATGAGTAGTTGATGCCAAAGAGTGAACTGTGATGCGTGCCGCCAAGCCTTACGTAATCTTCGCACTTCCTGGAAATATCGACTTTAGCAAAGTCTGGCCAAGTCCCTCTTTGCATTGCAGGAAAAGACCATACGAAGACCGCCAACAGTAAGTAATATTGTCAAACGTATCAGAAGCGATTTTCAACTGACTTTCGGCTTTTTTTAACAGTGCAGATGTAAGCACTCGAGGAACCGCAATACTCACACGACACGCCACTAACCCATTCGCTCTACAGCTTCGTCAAGACCCTCACTGGCAAGACCATCACCCTCGAGGTTGAGTCCTCAGACACTATCGACAATGTCAAGTCCAAGATCCAGGACAAGGAAGGCATTCCACCAGACCAGCAACGTTTGATCTTTGCCGGAAAGCAGCTCGAAGACGGACGCACTCTGTCCGACTACAACATCCAAAAGGTGCGCAAATGGTTTTCACCCCACGACATCAAGAGGAGGAGTTTATGGTTCAAACGAGAATATTACTGGACTTTGAGGACAATTTACTGATGGATATTAACAGGAGTCTACCCTCCACTTGGTCCTCCGTCTCCGTGGTGGTATCATTGAGCCATCGCTCAAGGCCCTCGCCTCCAAGTACAACTGCGAGAAGATGATCTGCAGAAAGTGCTACGCCCGCCTTCCTCCACGTGCCACCAACTGCCGCAAGAAGAAGTGCGGCCACACCAACCAATTGCGCCCAAAGAAGAAGCTGAAGTAGACTATTCGCTACGACGGTTATGGGA
>Ga0058704_10001624_pt1 | contig 10448 bp, 9 predicted proteins | sample AgamicMgSfe_FD_71363 | JGI IMG/M metagenome (GOLD analysis project Ga0058704, IMG submission 71363) | Agave microbial communities from Guanajuato, Mexico - Mg.Sf.e | ecosystem: Host-associated > Plants > Phyllosphere > Phylloplane/Leaf | place: Guanajuato, Mexico | collected 2012-05-30 | reverse complement strand
ACCCCTCTCAATGAAGTCGATTGACTTTGTTCTCAACATCAATCTTCGAGGCACCCTCGACTTTGTGCGCCAATGTGTCCCGTTGATGGCAGCGACTGAGCCTGAAGGTGATGACAAAGAACGTGGTGTCATCATCCTGGTCAGCTCTTCTGCAGCTTACGATGGTCAGCCCGGTCAAGTCAGCTATGCCGCCAGTAAAGGAGCCGTCAGATCTCTGACACTCCCGCTTGCTCGAGACCTGGCATCGTATGGCATTCGTGTAGTGACCATTGCACCGTCTCTATTCGAGTCCAGGATGACAGCCATGATGACTGACAAGGTCCGCAAATCCTTGGAGCGGGTGATGGAGTTTCCCAAGCGAGCGGGCAAGGCGACCGAATTTGCACAGCTTGTTCGCCATGGGGTTGAGAACAAGATGCTGAACGGCGTGTGCATACGTATCGATGGTGGTATGCGTATGCCGAGTAAGATGTAGATAATCTGTATGCTTCGCAGATTTGCTTCACTTCTTCCTCTCTCGCAGCTTGAACTTCGTCCCGTTCTTGTTCACGCCGCCCACCGTACCATACATCCTTGCTCTTTGCGCTTCGAGCCTCTCCAGAGCCGTGCTGAGATCTCGCTCGCGTGAAGCAAGAAGTTCTAGACGTTTGCTCAGAACCTCTTGCCCTCGTCGCTGCTTTCGCCGGATCTGGATCATGTCCTTCGTTGAGTTTCCTCCACTCGGAACATCGTCCATGTCGTTGTCCATATCATCGTCGGAGATGTCACTCGGCTCGTCTCTCACGGGAACCTCGAAACCTTCTTCGTCGAAAACTGTTTTCTTCGCGATTCCATGACCACTTCCTTCGGCATCAACTCCTGCACCCGCGATAGTCGCCTCTTGCTCTACGCGTTCCCTTTCCCTTCTGGTTTGCGAAAGAACCGTCTGCAGATATCCAGCATCTTGAGTCTTCAGAAGCTTTGCCAGATCGAGACTGAGTGGACCTTCCGTGCCGTTTTCGAGACCACGCTTTGTGACCTTGATGCCTCCTTTCGTGGTGGAGGACATCATGCCAAAGGCAAACTCATCGGGGTTGCGCTCGGCGACTTTTTGCCGCAGTGCTTTCATGCGTCGCTTCTTCTCATTGTGGTCGCGGGCTCGGAGAGTATAGTCCTGATGCAAGGTCAGACCAGCAAATCGTTCATTGCTTCCAGTGACCTACCTTGTGCTTTTCGAGAAGACCCCATTTTCCACGCTCAAGCGGTTGCGCTCGCTCTTTGTGGTTGCGCCGCTGGACGGCATTACGCATAGAAGACATTTTGGTGTTCTAGCAGATGCCAATATACTCGCAGATACAACACTAACGCCTGACCACCTTTTATCACGGGTTTGTATGCGTGGTTAGGAAGGTCAGTGGAAGGCGTAAGGAAAAAGTTATGGAGTCGGCGTTTGTAGCGGAGTCTCCGCTTATCGATAGCCATCCTTAAGAGCTCGGACCAACTAAGGCGGTTTCACGTATCCATGGACTTAAAATTCTTATACGATACATTTTAATATGATATCTCTGCAACGAAATGGAAATACAGAGATGTAGATCTATTAGGAAACAAATGAGATCTTTCTTGTTCTTTATATGGGAGAAAATTTACAGACGATAGAGTGCTTTCGAATAAGTAGATAAAGACAGCAATATATAGACTGATTTAATAGCTTTGATTACCTAATCACCTGGCTATATGTACATAGCCTTTGAATCTAAATTTTAAACTGCCTTTCCCCTTCTCTAGACCTATCTATCAGGTCAAAAACCACTATGTCTACCTAATTAGGAAGGAGATAACCCTTTCTTTAAACAAAGATGCCCCTTAATAGCAAGGTTCGTTTATGCTTCTCTTCTTCTATACTTCATGTCTCTTCTCTTCACTTCAGTCGATTATCTTTGTACTGTTGCGTCTCACTGTCTCCCTGTCTCCTTGTCTCATGTATCTGTCTGTCCTCAATGCCCTTACTCATCAAACATAGACAACCTCCTCTCTTTCAGAACATGGGCAATTACTCACTCGATTGCCTATTGTCGCTCCTCGTGACGCGAAGATAGTCTCTAGGGACACTCGTGCACAAGCAACTCCTCAATATACGGTCGACATTGGTGGTCACGTACTGGAAAACATCTCATTGGACGAGATCTTCGACTTCGTCTCAGAGCAGGAGTTTGAAGCTTTCGAACACTCGTGCTTCAGAGCAGAAAATGCCGAGAGAGAGCGCCGTGATGCAGAAGCCCTCCAAGCTAAGCGAAGACGTGCGAGGCCACGCCAGGCTATACGCACCGAACAGTCGTCAAGCAGTGGTGAAGACGACACATCCGTGCAATCAGCGTCTAGCGATGAGGCAGCACTGGCCCCAATTAAGGCACCTGTTCCCACTGGCAGACTTGGTAGACCTAGACCGAACTACAGTCAGTTCTACCTGAAGCGACCAGGTCGGCGTGAAGGAGCCAAGCAGAAAAGTCCACAAAGCCGTGTCGAGAGCGCAAAGACAGCAGGTAAGAAAACAGAACAGTACCTGTCTTGCAAGCAGCTCACATTCGTGACAGCCAATCTCTCTGCTGCCACCACCGGACTCAGCCTAACTGAAGATGCCGTTCCCAAGAGGCGAAAGTTGCAGCACCAGTCAGCGTCGGAGTCTGAGAGCAGTATTAGCCAAGCCAACACTACTCCTCAACACGGCACTTCCATGAGCGACCTCAAATCACGCGGTCTGCTCAGGAAGTCGAGCACAAACCCCAAGCCGGCAATCATTCAGCGAGCCTTGTCTGAGGAAATGGAAGACATCGTCCATGTTAGTCCCGGCCTGACCAAGACTTCTTCGCCGCAATCTGCTTCAGAGAAGGTTACCTTTGCCTCAGCCTCAAAGATGCTACCACCAAGATCTGCACCAACGACTTTGCAAAGTTCATCAAAACTCCAGAGTGCAGAAACCGTGGGGCTAGCACCAACAAGAGCTACCTCAGAAGCTCAGGGTGCTACCACAAATAGGTTCAGCAAGTCTGCAACAGATCTGCAGCGAGAGTCAATGCCTCCATCGACGAGCACGCAAGCCCCACGACAGCCACCAGATAGGAAGGCCGGAGATTCCGCTTCACAGCCACCTACAACCAAAAAACTCGCCTCAACGGCCGCCATGCACATCACCGTGCCCAAGTCCAAGGCTAATACTATGCCGGAGCCCATAAAGCCCACAACAACCACCTCGGCAGCCTCAAGCAACGCTTCCAGCGCCCCCAGCGCCTCGGACGCCTCCGAAGCATCCGAAGAATCCGACGACTCGCAAACCTTCGAAATCGAAGAGATCCTCGCCCACAAGATGTCAGACCCCAAGACGCACAGGGATCCCAACAGCAAGCCCGTTCGTCTGTACCAGGTCAGATGGGTGGGCTATCCGGTTCTGACATGGGAGCCGAGGGAGAGCTTCGATGATGAAACTGCGATCGATGCCTACTGGGAGAGGGTGAGGGCGAGGAAGGGGAAGGGGAAGTGGAAGGCCAGGGTCGTGGGTGGTACGGCTTAGGGAGGGAGATATCCTGAAAGGAGGGTTCGAGGCGGTATGGAGTCCGGACGATGTGGAACTGAACTATGGCGTTTCGGATGATGATGCTCAGACTGGCAATGATGGATTGGGAAATGAATCATGATTGATGACGACTAGATACGACAAATTGGAACTAATGAATGAGATGATGACTCCTTTCTATTTCATCTGCTCGTGCACTGCACTGGGAGGTGACAATCCGTTCAACCGTGCGTGAACGTGAACACAGGCGTGTGTGTTAACTACTGCATTGGGTATGTTACTCCAAACCAAACGCTATTACCAAAGTATTACAGGCTCGCTATACAGAAATGTCCAGTGGCTCCATCTGCTTCTGTGGACAGTTTTCAGTCTGCCGCCGTCTCGATGATTGTATCCATGTCCACCGAGGGTACTTCCTCGGCCCGAGAGCTCTGATCGCCAGGGATCGAATCACGGATGGTAGCCATTGATGCGTCGAGCACGGGTCGTACCTCGAGATGCCCTGTCGCGTCTGATAGGGTGCTGGCATCTGATGATCTTATAGGAGTACTTCCCATCTGTGAAGAAGCATAGATACTCCTCTGCGATTGTACCGCGAGGAAGAGTACCAACACCGAAAGGCCGAAAATGACCATATTACGCTTGTCTCGTGCGAGGACGCAGAAGTAGTTCTTGACGAGGACGTCCAGGGGTATCTCCTTCGGTCTATAGGCTGGTGGTAATGGCGACGTGGTATCTTTCAGGTTGTGCTTCGTCGGTTGTGACGCAGACGCATGTCGATTGTCCGATTCAGCTGTTGTACCGTTTGTACCACCTTGCACGGTTCTCATTTGCGACTCCAGATGACGAATGTGATCCAAATCGGCCCTGTGTTGCTGTAGTAGTTGTTCGATCCGGGCCACGCTGTCTTCTCTGTTCTCTAACTCCTGAGCCCGCTGACGCTGTAGCTGCATTTCGTCCTTTTGTCTCAGATCATCAAGCCGTTTCCTCAGGTCGAGCGGAATACAGGGACTGATCTCGATGTCGACTCGCTCCATCTCGTTCCATGAGGAGGACCATGTGTTTTCGCGCATCAGGCCATTGGCGGCAAACACCTTGACTTCCCACCTCTTCTCAGTCCTTTTGCTGACGTCTGATCCCTTGATACGTGCGAAGCACACCTCACATCGAACATATTGATCGTTCTCGTCCTCGGACATGCCGATAGCAGAATCCAGCATACTGTCGGAGTCGTCTTCATCGTCCATCGATTGTCTCGACAGACAATCACACGCTGTATCTCTTGGCTTTTCCAGCTCCAGAGCCTCCAGTAGCCGTTCCCTTATAAGATCCATCTCATCTTGCGGATGCGGAATCAAAATCCCTCTCTGCGTTACATTGCCGCTTGTCTTATCCTTCAGGAGGTTGAGATCGTCGATTGTCTCCGCAGGAAGGATCTTTCGAGCATGTTCCTGACTCCAGGGCAACGAAACAGGTAGAATTGTGATATGTAACAGAACCAGCGGATGGTCCAGACGATCCTGCTCTTCCTGTCTCTCTCGTGTTCGTGGTCTGGGACTCACACGAATCCGAGCCGAGCGTACAGAGCGAGGGGTGAGGCTCGACGAGTACCTTGATATGGAGTTCCGAGGTCTGTGTAGTATTGTGGTGTTTCGTGTGGGCGCTTTCTGGTCGCTCGCTGGTGTGTAATCTTCGTGCTCGGCATCTGACGTTGTGGAGGACTGAGGTAGGCTCGACAGAGATGTGCGATAGAAATTTGGAGTCTCTTCGTTGTCATCGATATGCGTGTCTAGCCTGATCCTTGGTTCATGAGGACTGAAGTCGGTACGATCGCCCATGTGACCCTGAGGTAGATTCTCATCATCGCAAAATATGGGGAATGGGTTACCAAATTTCTTAGCCATAGCGTGGTCGTGGAATGCGTGGCACGAGAAGAACGACTGCCACCGGAACCGTAGGCTTTGCTGAGCAATCGAAGAGCCCCTGGTTCTCTGCTACGACTCTCCTACGCCTCGAAGTGACATTGTCTTATCCGGAGCGTTGTGTTTATCAACTTCCAACACCCGAGCAACGTCTCCGCACGAACTGCTGGTCACTGCTCTAGTGCTACATCCGGGGAAGTCTCCGAAGATGTACCGTGTGGTGCTTCTGCCATAAACAAAGCACTTCGCAGCCGCGATTCTGTGAGCAGAGAGGAAACACTGGGGGACGATTCTGCTGTGTCATTGTCGAACATGATCCGGGAAAGTCTCGCAGAAGCTTGTTATGCCGGATAGAGTGAACGGACGTGGTCGAACTCTGCGCGAACACCTCGAGCCAGGTCCGGATGCGACAATGGCCGATGCTACTCTGGATCAAAGCAATATCTCCTTCGGAACGAGACTAGGAAACCGCACCCCTCAATTTCAACCAAATACATATGCCGATGTCGATGAAGACGAAGAGGTCGACGACGATGACGATGATGATGTTGACCAAGAGGAAATCGATCCTGGTGCGTTGACCCACCGCCACCGACGAACATGCGCAGAATTGATGAATCCGACCAGATGAACTATTGGAAGACGATGCCGACAACACGCTTCCACCGGCTGGGCTCAAAGAAATTTCAGCCCTTGCCTCTTGGACTGTATCGACCTCGAAGCAGGGATGTGGCGTCGCAGCACTGAGATCACCAGACACATCGCTCTTCTGGCAGTCAGATGGTCCACAACCACATACCCTCGCAATCCATTTCTTCAAATTGGTCTCAATTGTTCACATGCGCATCTATCTGGACCACGAAGCCGACGAGTCCTACACGCCCACCAAGATGCAATTCTGGGCTGGAATGGGCATTCACGACCTGCAGGAATTTGCTGAGATGACCTTCGATCAACCCAAGGGATGGATCGATGTGGACTTCTCCAAAGTCGGGCCTATAGCGGCAGAGAATGAGGTTGGCCAGGGCTACGAAGTTGATTGGAGCACCAGGCCGGTGCTGCGTGCGTTCCTGGTCCAAGTGCGCATTATCGAGAATCATCAAAACGGTAAAGATACCCATCTTCGCGGATTACAGATATTCGCGAGGGACCAGTCAGTGGGTGCCGTCCGGCAGGCTCCAGTCAGGGAAGCCTTGATGCCTTTGAGGTCGAAGGGCAAGGCCAAACAGTCGGATGAAATTCCCATCAAGAAAGCCTCTTGGATGCTAGAACCGGAACTAAGATGACGCTGCCAGTTCTGGAGTCGACAAGCGATCCGCCACCGAATTTGGGAATGGCAGGACTCTATATCTCAGACGGAAGCATGCTTGACGCTGAGCAATCTATTCTTCCTTTGACGCATAACCCTAGACCTAAACCTAAGGACCCATTTCGGTAAACGAGGGCTTGAGTGATAGAGCCACTCTGGGCCTGAGTCGTGCAGAAACGAAAGATTGAGACCTCTTGGTCGAAAGGCCCCAAATCTCGGTGCGATCGGAGCCTTGAGCATGACGCCTATCGAGCTTTTGCCAACAGGCACCAGTCGCAGCAGCAAAGCCGGGCCACTGCAATTGCGCATAGGCTTTGCTTTGTAGCCAAGTCCAGGGTAGTTGAGGATGATCCCGGAGGTACACAACTTCAAGTCCCTTGAAGTCTTGCTCGGCGCTCTTCCTGGTCTCGTTTCCCTTGCACGTCGCGCAAGAAATCCATCTTAGCCATGTAACCTTGCTTACTCTTCCCGTATTCTGTAAGCTCGTCTTTGAGACCTTCCTTGTCGACATGTGAGGCCCAGTCTAGGGCAGACTTCTGCACGGTGTTCAGACGCTGTGCCTTGGCCTTCTTCTCGTCCGCTTCCTGTTCCAGACGTTTCTGCATGGCCAGCACATCTGTTCGAGACGGCGTCCTTAGCCTCTGTCTGTGGTCTGGCAGTCCCTTCACTTCTCCCCGCGGATTTGGCTCAAACATGGATGCCCGTTTGAGTGGCCGTCGTAGCGCGAGTCCATTGTCGAGGAGCTGGACGCCTGCTTTGGTCTGCTTGCTAGGATCTTGGCTGGCGAGGAAAAGCTTCGCTTCTGCCGAGTCTCTGTGCACCCGTTTCTCTTCGTTGACCGTATGTCCGGCAAATTCGTAGCTTTGCGTTATCATGATAAATTCGTCCTCTTCAGCTGGTCCCGTGCCCTGCATGTCTCTGCTCTTCTCGTTCGCTTCCTGCGCCTGCGCATCGGTATCGTGGCTCCTCTCCTCGTTCGCCTGCTCAAGAACTTGTATGACCGGCGGCGGTCGTCTCCCAACGGGCGCGACTTTCAGCTTCGCCCATAGCGCATCCACGTCGATAGTTACGTCCTCCTTGTTCACTCGTCGAGCTTCGCGTCTCTCTTGCTTCCTGTTGTCGCACTTCAGCCAAAGTCCACGAGCATCATCCTAGCTTGCACGACGACGTACTCTGCCTTTCTCTGTGCTCTTGTCTTGATCAAACCTCCCTCACCACCGCTATCCTCGTCGTCTGCCTTTCCTGCCCGCTTCTTCTTGCGCTTTGACTGTTCCACTCTGACTTCCTCATCTCCCGAATCCAATTCCCCCAGATCATCTTGCTTGCGTTTCTGAGCGGTCTTGCGAGTCTCCGATTTGGCGCCCTCGGTGTCTTCGTCCTCGGATGATGACGAGACGTCCTCTTCGCCGGCTCCAGTAGCCTCGGGATTGAAGTCTTCGTCTTCACTGGAAGCGTAGTCTTCCTCATTGGGATCCGCGAGTGTAATCGGGTCGGCCATGATTGTTTCGTAATTGCCGGTCAACTATAGATTGCTACATTGTTAAGTTGAATGTCATGAGTTGATGGTCACGGCTCTAGACGCCTAAATGCGCGACGCGTGGTCCGTGCACAGCAATGTTCTCAGTCGCGACAACCTGCACAGTGACCAGTCAAGCATCCTCACTTCCATCACCAACCTTCTTTATCCCTTCGGCGCCTCTCAAGTTTTGTTGTCGGTCGCTTTCAGGGCTGCTGTTGACCGCACAATAGACAGCAAAATCGGCGCTTCAGTCCGGCTGCCCTCGATTGTCCCGGTCAAACAAAGGCACAGTTGCTACAACGTCTCCTGGACATTTCGAGGCCCATCCGACACCTCGTAACTCTTACTGGAATCTTTCAAAATGGCGGACTGGGACGCAGGTAGCGATGTCGGGTCCGACCCAGAATACATCACGTCCGAGGACTGCTGGACGGCGATTCAGTCATTCTTCGATGCGAAAGGTCTGGTTTCGCAGCAGCTGGATTCTTTCGATGAGTTCGCGGGCACGACTATGCAGGAGATCGTGTCAGAAACTGGTCGAGTCGTTCTGGATCAGAATGCGCCCGCGACTGACGACGAGATGGACCCCATCATCAAGCGCCGATACCAGATCGAATTCGGCAACATCACGATCTCCCAGGCCGCCATGACCGAAGGCGATGGCAGCACACGACCACTCTATCCACATGAAGCTCGTCTACGAAACCTCACATATTCCAGTCCGATCTACCTTGGAATGAAGAATTCGGTCCTCGTGGCAAGAGAAAGGAGAGTCACAGCGGGTGAACCGAAATTCGACGAGGATGGGAATCAGTTGCCAGATGCAGGCGAAGGCGAGACGGAGCTGGTGTGGGAGAAGGAGAATCCGGACGAGCCAGAGGAGGAGACCAGAGTGTTCATCGGAAAGCTGCCAGTCATGGTCAAGTCAAAAATCTGCACATTACGGAACCGCACAGAACAGGAACTTTATGCTTTCCAAGAGTGTCCGTACGACCAAGGTGGATACTTCATCATCAACGGTAGTGAAAAGGTTTTGATTGCGCAGGAGCGAAGTGCTGCAAACATCGTTCAGGTTTTCAAAAAGAAGGGCAGTCCGACACCTGTGGTCGCGGAGATCCGGAGTGCTGTTGAAAAGGGTTCGAGGTTGATCTCGTCAATGCAGCTCAAGCTGTTCGCTAAGAGTCAGAGCATGGCGGGTGGATCCGGTGGTGGAACCATCAAGGCCACTCTCCCCTACATCAAGAGCGATATCCCGATCGCTATTGTTTTCCGCGCTCTTGGTATCGTCTCTGATATGGACATTCTTAACTGCATTGTCTACGACCAGAACGACACCCAAATGAAGGAAATGATCAAGCCTTGTCTGGAGGATGCTTTCGTCATTCAAGACCGTGAGGTCGCGCTCGACTTTATCGGAAAACGTGGTAACCAGATGGGCACAAGAGACAAGCGTATCAGATATGCGCGAGATGTCATGCAGAAGGAATTCCTGCCACATATCTCACAAAAGGAGGGAAGTGAAACCAGGAAGGCTTACTTTTTGGGATACATGATCAACCGTCTCTTGCAATGCGCTCTCGGTCGGACGGAAGAAGATGACCGTGATCACTTTGGCAAGAAGCGTCTCGATCTTGCCGGACCTCTGATGGCACAAGTCTTCCGTCTCAAATTCGCTCAGCTTGTCAAGGACATTCGAGTGTACCTCTCACGGTGCGTTGAGCAGGGCAAGGACTTCAATCTTACACTGGCAGTCAAATCGAATATCCTCACGAGCGGCTTACGATACTGTCTCGCAACGGGTAATTGGGGTGATCAGAAAAAGGCGGCATCCGCAAAGGCAGGTGTGTCACAGGTGTTGAACAGATACACATACGCTTCCACACTCTCGCATTTGCGACGAACGAATACGCCGATTGGTCGTGATGGCAAGATCGCAAAGCCTCGACAGCTGCACAACACGCATTGGGGTCTCGTTTGTCCCGCTGAGACACCCGAAGGACAAGCTTGTGGTCTGGTCAAGAACCTGTCGTTGATGTGTTACGTCTCTGTCGGAACGCCAGCCGAGCCCATCGTCGAGTTCATGAATCAGAGGAATATGGAGCTTCTGGAAGAGTACGAGCCAAAGACGAACCCTAATGCCACAAAGGT
>Ga0058704_10001623_pt1 | contig 10449 bp, 8 predicted proteins | sample AgamicMgSfe_FD_71363 | JGI IMG/M metagenome (GOLD analysis project Ga0058704, IMG submission 71363) | Agave microbial communities from Guanajuato, Mexico - Mg.Sf.e | ecosystem: Host-associated > Plants > Phyllosphere > Phylloplane/Leaf | place: Guanajuato, Mexico | collected 2012-05-30 | reverse complement strand
GGATCTTGAGTTCAGTGGAACATGCATTGTGAGACTGAGATATTGGGTCAGTAGTGTCTGATGATATTGGGCGAGATGGAGGTCGAATTGCAAAGGCAGGTCATGCAAAATACCACAACAGGCAGAGTTCCTGCCGATCGATCATTTTGCCGTTGAGGGCGATGCGGCACAACTGTCAAGGCATACGTTAAAGTCAACGTCCTTTGTATCGACAAGCCTGGACTATTCATTGTTCAGTAGCAAGTGAGTGAGCAATTAACGAGAATTGTATCATTAAACGTGCATGACGAAGGGAAGATGCGGAATCGCGTCAAGTGCTCAATCGGCACAACAAGACAACGGTCAGAAGACGACCATAAAATACTGTGTGTACCAATCAAAGAGCACTTCATCATCTGTGCACGTGTGATGATCGCCATTCGAAAGCCGACCGCCATGCTAATCTTCATCACCATATACAGACGTTCAAACAGAGGGAATCTTCCTCCTCTTCATCCATACCCTCACGTCATCTTTGACGCCGTTGGTACCTGTAGCCTTGTAAGGCCTTGGGATCTTCCAGGGACCTCCTCCTGCCATTTCCATATCCCAAAACGATATGATTATAGCGGTGTAGATCAAGATCTCTTTGGCAGCAAAAGCTCTTCCTTTGCACATGCTAGCTCCGCCGCCTGGAACTTTGGTCAGTAGAACCATCAACGGTCACAAAGCATGTTTTCACTTACCGTACGATCTGATGGTACCCATGTCTACTTTGGCCACCTTTTCTCCTGGTGTTGTCTCGGAAGGCTCCCACTTGATGTGTCTGTCGGCTCGCCAGACCAGAGGATCTTCCCAGTAGGCTGGATCCTTGTTGTGGAGCTCGTGGGCGATGTGGGCAAAGGTGCCCTTCTTGACCCAGAATTTCTCGGCATCCTTTTCTCGTGACGATAGAAGATAATCTTGTCGAACGATTTTGAAGCTCCAAGGGGCAACGTCCAGTCTCATACTCTCGATATAGGAACTCTTGAGCAAAGGACATTCCCGCTCCAAGCCTTCCAGATCAATATGGTCCAGTCGAGGCATTTCCGGGATGGGGAATTCGTGCTTTGGCTGTGCAATATGGACGAACGGCGCAACTTCCTTCCTCAAGCCTTCAAGTAATTCTTTGTCGGCGTAAATACGATTGAGAAGCCAGAAGATGACTGGGTTGGCATTGGCGTTCATGGCCCACACGAGAGCAACTTCAAACGAAGCACGAGCCTTCATACTGAATCCATGCTTGCGGTAAATCTCTTGACGGTGTCTGACGACGGCGCCAACGTCATCAAGGTTTCCCCAGTCGCTTCCGGGAGATTCACCTTTCTCCTGCTTATCCAAGGCGATTTCGAGACTGGTCATGGCTCGACCCATGTTGCGGAGAGCGATGTGGCCTCGGGTCAGAACCGGTAGGGGAAACCATCTTGGCAATCCCGACGCAAGGTACATGAATGCTTTGTCCATGGTCCAGAGATCTTGCCAGTAACCGGGGTAGTTGTTGATGAAATCTGATCCTAGTAGAGATCCGTTGGCAGTAAGTGCGATAAAGTCTTTCAGCAAAGGAAGCAGGCTGGCTTCGACAACTTCTTCGCCGTTCTGGTTTGTGACAACTCTAGTATTGCCCGATCTTTCCCACAATGGCTGATCGATCTCGCTCTTGGAGAAGCTGACGAGGTTGTTGATATTGATAGCGACAACATTGGTGGTTTTAGCCACCATATCCGAGAGACCAGGGTTAGACATGAGATGCTTGTAGCAAGCGAGCGTTTCCTCTAGAGCACTGTCGTACTTGTCGACCTCTTCCTTCGGAAAGCCAAAATTGCTCAGCATGATAGTCTTACTAACATGCTCAGCGTCTGCTATGTCGGTTTTAAGATTCATAAAGACGCTACTGAGACCTGGCTTGTAGATGATGTTGTGAGTGGTTCCAGCAAGATTCACCGAGAAGATGCCCTTAGCATAGACCTTTCGTGTCCAGTTGAAGAAGGACTCAGAAAAGACAAACATATGTGGGAAATGACCGATCAGTGGTACCCAGTATGGTGCCATTGGGACGGTGTTGACACCACTTGCCGTCTTCTTGTATTGACTTGAGAGACCACTGATGAGACGAGTCGCGAGAATGAATGTCAGCAGCCCAGCTGCTAAAAGCACCAAGCGCTGCGATGTCTGCTCTCCGACCACGTTAAAGCTGGGGAGTAGCCCATCGAAGCGAGTAGTTGAGGTCATCCTGCTGCTTCTGAGCAGGTCTTTCGGAGACTCTGTATCACGGTATGGGTCGCGGTATTTATACCTGGGAGCGCGTCAAAGTATTGAGACCAGTTTGGATTCGATACCCGAAGCTCGAGTTTTAAATCGAGTATCCAATGGTTCGCACCGTAAGCACTTGTACGACGCGCAGGAACCGCAGGATCCGCAATGTTGGAGCTAGTCTTCTTGTGTATGGAGTAGCGAATGGCACATGTGTGACGGCTACATGCAACTTCTTAACGCATTGTTGTATACGGTCGCTTAAGTCTCGGGGAGATGAATCGGCTCCAGCTGCGCTATAGTATGGCAGAAATGAACTCAAGGTCGATCGAGAACCAGACAGACCATGTCGTTCGTTGTCGGTGCCTGGAGTTGAGCGTCTGTGGACGGAAGTCATCCGAAGCTTCATTTGGCAGGCCCGAATTCTCAATTGTTTGATGCAGCGAGGTTTGTCTCGTCCATTTTATGACCCCTGCGATACGATTTAATAGAACCATTTCAAGGGCCATCTGTATTATCAGTCATTTCGCCCACTCATTCAGCAGTATACCTTCCATAAAATCACACGCAATGGCGCCTAAAAGTCTCAACTTCATCACTGGAAACAAGAACAAATTGGCCGAAGTGCAGGCCATTCTTGCACCAACCGGTGTCAAGTTGAGCAACCAGTCGATAGATCTTCCAGAACTTCAAGGCACAATCGAAGAAATCTCTATTGCAAAGTGCAAGGAAGCGGCCAAAGTTGTATGTAGTCTTGATATCACTTGTCGTGCGAGCGTTAAATTACCATTCACGTTCTAACGCCACAACTATAGGTCGGTGGACCAGTTCTTGTAGAGGACACATGTCTCTGCTTCAATGCTTTCAATGAGCTACCTGGTCCATACATGTATGTACACCCAGTCGTATATGAACCGTATCATGTCTGATAAATTTCTCCAGCAAATGGTTCCTCCAATCCCTGGGTGTGAGCCAGCTACACAAACTCCTCGCTGGCTTCGATGACAAGAGTGCTCAAGCCGTCTGCACATTCGCATACTCGGAAGGGCCTGGACACAAGCCGATCGTATTCCAAGGCCGGACTGATGTAGGTCGTCATCCTCAAGTCTTCATCGTAGCTCGCTGACAATTTCCAGGGCAAGATCGTTCCAGCTCGGGGGCCCACAGACTTTGGTTGGTGATATCCGTAAACCCTTCTTCGGCTTCTGACTAACTCTTACAACAGGCTGGGATGCATGCTTTGAGTACAACGGCCAGACTTACGCCGAGATGCCCAAGCCAGAGAAGAACCAGATCTCGCACCGTGGCAAAGCATTGGCGAAATTGACCGAGTGGCTAGACGCTCACACCGAGTAAACCTCCATAGACATCTAGATCATGATGCCATTGATCTCACTCATCATCTTCTTCCTCTTCATTCCCACCATCAATACCATCAGGATGATCCTTCTTCCACCCCTCAATCCAGCCCTCGATACGTCCAATATTCTCCTCAATCATATCCACATCCTCACTGTGCAACTCGACCACAATTTCCTCTTCGTACGCGTCACGCGCCTCTTGCAACAACACCTCCATGATCTCCGCGTCCATGTTCTCGTCCATTTTCTTCTCTCCGTAGCCGCGCGCTTTCAATCGGTCGTATAGTGTAGCCGAATCGCAGCGGATGACGACGACCAGGTCAATCAGAGATGCAGGAAAGAGGTCGCAGGCGTGCCAGTCGATGATCTGGCCGCCGCGTTGGAGATCTGGTTCTATCGCATCGAGGAGCTGTGATTGTCAGCTTCTGCGCCTAGGATGAGGTTCGTGTGGCTGGACTCGCCTTGTCCTCGTCCACTATGACACTTTTCAATTCCTCGTCATAACCATCTTCGCAGTCGCGCTCTTTAACGACTTTGTTGACGTTCAAGTGTGTGAGTCCCGTCGCTTGCGCTAATTGCTCGCAGTGTGTTGTTTTTCCTACACCGGGGGTGCCGGTTATTATGATATTAGGCGAGGTGCGCATCTTGGTTTTATGAGCTTTAGATTACCAAATCGACGAGTGATGTGGTGCGATTGACTGGTAGGTACTGGAGAGGTGAAATAAATGTTCAGCTTTGCGTCATGCGGCTCTGCTTCGCAGTCCTTTGAAATTCCAATCACAGTCCCCGAGTGTTCAAGGATACAACATCACTATTGGGACAAGACAGTCTTCATTGGAGTACTTGGAAGATTGCACCTCGCATACATAACTTACTATGACAATCGAAGTAAAGGAAGATACAAACTCAAGATGCAGTAACTCGAAATGCTCAGACCAACGCCGTATTGTCCAACCAGCATCAATACAATCAGCAAGATAAGGTAAACCGTCTCATCATATCATCAATCATAGATCCCACAAAAACAAATTCACACTCTCGCGCCAACCTATTCCTCACCGCTTCTCGAGATTCTCGAGACTCTCCTCGTTCGACTCCTTCTTGGCCTGTGGACCGACACGACCAACATGACCGCCGTCCACCCACATCCAGCTATTGAGCCAATGACGGAGAGGACTGTCAACCTGAATCGCGAGGCACCCTTCTGTCGACTTGAACATTTGCATCAGCATGTCTGCCGAAATTCGATCCTTGTCCTTCTTGCTATCTGTCATGTATTGGATGAGCAGAGAATGCTCGTCGGCTCGACCAGTGGGCAGATATGATACCTTCACAGGACCTGTAGTTTTGATCTCTGGTACGATCATATCGTTGATGTTTCTTGACCGTCTTTGGGGCAAAGGATTTGGCGATCCCAGGTAGTGAATTTCCGTCCATTGACCTTTCCGCGGATCCTTCCTTGGTTTGGTCTCAGCATGTTCAGGCATCCATGGTCGCAGCCAATCGTTGGAATCCTTTCTGGCCTCTCTGCTCTCTGCGGCCTTATTCGTCATTTTAGACACTTCAGAATAACCCCACCATATCAGACCGCTAAATGTTCCGAAGAGAATGCTCGTCGCCAACCACCGCCCAAGAATACCAGCCTCGGCGTCTCCCATCTCTTGCCTTGTGGCTTTGTCGTCCTTACGCAACTTCTCGAAATATCTGAACTTTGCAATGGCTGTATCAGACTTTGCACCCAATAATGCTACAGCAGCCTCAAGCTCAGTCAGGTAAGCCTCATGTAGGTCATCCCCAAATCGTGGTCGTTTCTTCACGCTGGCTGCTTGCGGGCCTTCGTCGATTCTTTGCTCTTTCATGACGACAGGATCGTTAGAAGTATCTATACTCTGTTGCTCTTCTTTCTCCGCGATGAGTTCATCTCTCTCGAAGCTAGCTTTGTTGAAGCTTTGGAGCTGTGTTCCAAGCCGATCGATGCTTCTGTTCGTCTCCCTGACTATTTCGTCGACGCTGTCACCAATCCGAACATCGCGACGGTTCTCATTCCAACGCTCTTTCAACTCTTGCAATCTAAACTTCAGATATGCCAACCTCTCTTCTGCATTGTCGGTGATCTTCTGATGAGCGGGCCCTAATTCTGTAGCAGAAGCAACGACCTGAGCCTCGACTTCTGGCTGTTTCGTTCGCTCGCTCTCGTGTATCCACCACTGTGGTTTATGTACGATATATGGCTGGCAGTCTTTCGTGCCGATCTTATCTCCGGTCGTCGGTTCCGGACTGACTACCTTCTTGAAGGGTTCCACCTCACTATTCTTGATCGCCTCGAGAGCGGGGCTGTGATTCACGACACCATGACCAGAGAGTTTGGAAAAATACTGCGTCTCTTTGGCAGCTGCGGTTGCACCAAGGTTGAAGAATGGTGGAGCATGTCGGAGTTTAGACGAGGTGAACGCTCGGCGTTGAGAAGGAAGCGACTGCAGCTTGAAAGACTTGGACAGCGAATATCGAATAGGAGAAGCCATGATCAGTGCTGACGATCGGTCGACAGACCATCGATACTAGATGAATCAGAAGAAAAGACGGAAGATGAGTGCTGATGTGGTGCTGATCCAAGATCTACCCCACCCTTGCTTGAAAAGAAGGTTTGAGTCGAATCTGGGGTTCCGAAAGTGTATCTGCCTAACATGTGACTCCATACATTAATATTAAACGGTCGATGCACATGTATCTGATACGCAAATCAATTATCAGGATCCATCATTTTATCATCGGGAGATTCATTGATGACCTTGGTCTTCATGAAACATTGTCAAGCGCATTCAGTGGACTATCTAGTCACGCTTAAGCCTTCATACCATGATCAACGTTCTCAATCCTTGCGTCACCAGCTTTCTCAGCCTCGATGATGGCGACATTCTCAGCTCTCAGTCGAGACCTTTCGAGCAGAGTCTCCTCGACCTGTTGCATAAAGACTTTGTCCTTGCTATCTTTTACCACCTGCAATATGCTCGGTCTCTTTCCATCTCTGTCTGCAAACAGTAGGTCAACCGCTTCGAGTGGTAAACCACAAGTTTCTGGAAAGAAAAGGTAGACGATGGGTATCGTCACAAAGTTAATGACGGCAAAGACAATGTAAGATTTGTAGCCAATGTTTGTGATCATTGGTGGTGTGATCTCAACCACGAGGAAAGTCCACAACCATTGCGAGACCACGGCTAATGCACCACCGCGAATACGCAGCTTGAGCGGCAGAAGCTCCGACGGATAGATCCACATATTGGATTGCCAACCCAGAGTGAAGAAAGTCTGGAAGAGATACAGTACAACTGCAGCAGCATATCCAAGGCCTTTGGTGTCAATACCGACGAAGATGGCGGACAAGAGCATGCAAATTCCCATGCCAGTTGAACCGATCATGAAAAGACGACGTCGGCCAGCTCTGTCAACGACGATCCAAGGAATGAGACTGCTGAAGAAATAAAAGATCTGTAGGCCTCCAGATACAAGCAGAGCATCGTAACGACTCATGCCGATCGATTGCTGGAAGATATAAGGTCCAAGACTCGACATTACGTTGACTCCAGACAGTTGTTGGAAGAAGTTTGCGGCAAAAGCGATCGCCATTCGAGTGAATCCGCTGATACCGTTGTCCTTGAATACGTCTGACCAGGACCCAGTCTCTTTGCTTTCCAAATCAATCACATATTGGATCTCTTTCATCTCCTCGGATATTTCTGGTGTGTCTGGATGATTGCCTCGAAGTGCCGCTAGGACATTGGTCGCTTCTGCCATCTTGTCCACACGAGCCAGATAGCGCGGCGATTCGGGGAGAAAAGGCATAAAACAAACGACGATGACGCAGAAGACGACTTGGAAAGCGCAAGGGAATCGCCATTGTACGCTACCAGCGTAGAAGCTCATACCGTAGTCGAGCCAGTTGGCGACGATGAGACCCATGATCAGGTTCGAAAGCTGCATAGCCATCATACGACCTCGAGATTTGGGCATAGCGCATTCGGCCAGCCAGATGGGAATCACCGTAGTCATCATGCCGAGACCGAATCCAGCAATCAGACGGCCGACCAAGAACTGAGCGATACTGAACGACGTTGACTGGATGATCGCGCCAACTGCGACGATGCCAGCACCGACGATATTGTTGGGTTTGCGTCCAAACCTGTCTCCAAGGGTAAAGACGAAGACAGCACCAAACATAGCTCCAACCTCGTATGCGGATACAAGAAAGCCCAGTAGAGAAGCATTTGGATTGCCGAATTGACCTAGAAATTCAGGCGAGGTCGTCAGACCACCCATGAAACCTAAATCATAACCGAATAGCAAGAATCCGATACTGCAACAAAAGGTGATGGCATAAACCAGCTTCTGGCCTTTCAGCCTGCAGTATGTCGGGGAGCCTGTCGAGTCCATGGTGAAGCGCGCACAACGAGATGATGCGACAGACAAGGAAGTCGGCCACGGTCGAAGTACTTATTCTTTGCAGATCATGGATTCGAGACTAGAGCAGCGTGACTTACTCGTCCCACCGGGGATGGTGGGTACTGGGGAATGAGGTGGAGTTTGAGGTCTGGGGTGTCGATCATGAGCCCACGTCGTCATTGACACGTTCCGGTGACGGACTCAGGTCATCTATTCTTGTGGTTCGTCTAGAACTCGGTCTGCAGCAGTTCTTTGTCTCGTGCTTGTTAATTTCCATATTTGTCACGATTTGGTGCACTATCCGAGCAGTGTTGAGTTGGAAGAGTCCGCACGGAAGGCCTTAGCCTGCTTTACTGTCATCTCGATATGCATCCCGCTGGAAAGTCGGGGGTTTTGACGGTCAAATGTCATGGGAGGAATCCGGGAAAAAGGCACGTGGTTTGCGAAAGCTTGAATAATTTAGGCTATTGTTTCCTGAGGCTCGAATGCATGCTTCTCCAATATTTTCCCCACTGATCTCTCCAACCCAGACTTCGGCGTTTGCACGCGGCTTTTGATCCTCCCGATGGAGAACATTTGAACTTCTCCACCTCATACCAATTGATTTGCACCGCGAGAAGCACGCATTCGGAACCTCTGGACATCTCTAATCTTCTCTCGACTGAAGCTTGTTTTCCTGGCAACACATATCTCTCCAAGGCAGCTCACAATGGCTCCTCAAGAACTCAGCCATGAGGTCGTCGAATACGACTGGAAGCGAGCAGCAACCGACATCAAATACGCCCGCAGCATAATCAAGAACCCAAGTTTCCTTGTCTACGATGCCTCGTTCAAAGACCTGCTGGGGTCATCACCGAAGATGACTCTAATCGAAGCCCGCTCCGATAAATTTGCCCACGAAGCAGGCCTCTATATCAAATCAACCGACTGCGAATACTTCACCGCCAACTTCCAAACCTCGGATCCAGTCGACAACTACGAGATCAACTGCAGCACACACGAGATCAAGAAGATCACATTCCCCGACGTCGTCAACGCCAACGGCGCTTGCAACTACAAAGATCAGATCCTTTACTGCAGCCAAGGCGACCGCATCACACCCTCTGCACTCGTCCTCGCCGACCCCAAAACAGGCAAATCGGAGATTCTAATCAACAACTTCCACGGCCGCGAGTTTAACAGCATCAATGACGTTGTCATCCACCACGAGACGGGTGATATCTGGTTCACAGACCCAACGTACGGCTACATGCAGGACTTCCGCCCAAATCCTCAGCTACCGAGTCAGATCTACCGCTTCCGGCCGTCGACGGGTCAGGTATGGTGCGTAGCCGATGGCTTCGAGCAGTGCAATGGTCTCTGCTTCAGTCCTGATTACAAGAGGATGTATGTCACAGACACTGGGGCTGTCCAGGCGCACGCGACACCGGGAGATGGACACAACTTTAGCTTCAACGCGCGGAAACCCAGCAGTATCTACGTCTACGATGTAGTGGACGACGGGTGCGTGCTGTCGAACAGGAGGATGTTTGCGTTCTGCGACAATGGCGTGCCGGATGGAATCAAGTGCGACGTCCACGGTAATGTTTACTCGGGTTGTGGCGATGGTGTGCATATATGGGACCAGATAGGGACTCTCATCGGCAAGCTGCTCGTCGGAGGCTGTGTGGCCAACTTCAACTTTGCAAAGGACGGTATCTGGATGTTTGGTGAGGAGAGGCTGTTTTACTGCGAGCTCAAAGCCAAGGGCGCCCTTGTCAAGATAGAATGCGAATAGACGGTCATGAATTTTACAATGCAGCACAAGGCTGGCCTTTACTGCGCTGTATATCCACCAGAAACCTCGTACGCGGCACCCGTGACATAGCTCGCACCCGGCCCGGCGAGAAACAAAGCGACCTTGGCCACCTCCTCGGGATAGCCTTTTCGGCCCCAAGGATGGAAGAAGGCAGTCCACGCATCTAGACCCTGCTGAAGTTCCGCACTCGACCTCATGTCTTCAAACAGAGCAGTCTCGATTCCACCAGGACAGACGCAATTGACATGAATCTTATCGGCCGCATACTCCATAGCCACCGCCTTGGTCATCTGCACCACGCCTCCTTTCGTCCCACAATACGTACTCTGTCCGCCACAACCGACCAGTCCGAGTACAGACGCCATGTTGACGATCCAGCCTCTGTCGCCAGACGGCAGCGGGTCTTGCTTCAGCATCTGAGCCGTTGCGTACTTCATACCGAGCCAGACGCCTTTGAAATTGACCGCGTTGCCTCGGTCGAAGACTGATTCGTCGGTTTCGTGGATGCGGATCGAGCGATTCATGCGCGCCACTTGTGCGTTTTCGGCGAGAATACCGGCGTTGTTCACCATGATGTCTAGGCGG
>Ga0058704_10001622_pt1 | contig 10450 bp, 12 predicted proteins | sample AgamicMgSfe_FD_71363 | JGI IMG/M metagenome (GOLD analysis project Ga0058704, IMG submission 71363) | Agave microbial communities from Guanajuato, Mexico - Mg.Sf.e | ecosystem: Host-associated > Plants > Phyllosphere > Phylloplane/Leaf | place: Guanajuato, Mexico | collected 2012-05-30 | reverse complement strand
GTTACCTTATTCTATATATAGTAATATCTAAATTTTATATATATTAACTATTCTATAATATTAGTAGTTTCCTTATAATACTTTAGATTAGATAATCATTTATTTTAGTTATCTTATACTACTATAAATCAATTCAACTTTCTTTGCTAGTTTAGAGCATTAATACTTGGAGTTAAAGCCCAAGTTTGAGCTATAGAAAGATTGAAAGGCCGAGGTTATAGCCTATAGAGCAGTATAAGTATTGTTTCTTAAGACAAAGGCTTGTTTATCGCGCCTTCACGTTAAAGCATTCGATATCTTGAGAAGATGGCCGGTTCAAGAGACAAGTTGGTTGGCAAGAAAATCGTAATAGTCGGAGGGACTTCAGGCAAGTTCTTGCAAGGAAGTGAGGTTATGGTATGCTAACATGGAGAGAAGGAATTGGGCATGGCGCTGCATTGGCTCTGCTCGAACACGGGGCCCGTGTCACGATCATCTCGTCATCAGAGCAGCGCCTTAGGTCCGTCGTGGAAGCGGTAAACAATTCGAATCTTGAGGGTGAGGTCGGCAATGTACGGGAAGAGGAAAAGTTCATCCAGCTGCTGCGTTCTTTGGCTCCTATCGATCATCTTATCTTCTCGGGCGTCGATAAGTGGGTACACCTGGACCGACCTTGCCATAGGGACATACTGATTAAGAGGCAGGGTATGTGTTTCTGAACCGTAACCTAGGCTCAGTGCCGCCGCTGGGAGACACAAAGCAGTGGAGATCGTGCTCCTCTAGAAACGACGACAGTGCCAGCTACAGGGTGTCAAGCGTCGCTGTCTTTGCGTGCAAGTCTGAAGTTGTGCTGATATATACGGCTCTCTAGATCATTCGAGGCCCGATTGCGGAGGCAGATTTGGACGAGTGCAAGCACCTCTTCGGGGTCAAGTTCTGGGGTTCTGCAGTCTGCGGCAAGGCAGCGGCAAAATACGATATCATCACCCATGGCGGCTCTTTGACACTCACGTCCGGTACCGGCGCAATGAGTCCAGGCAAAACGGCGTCTGTTGGAGGAGCGCTGAATGCTGGACTGTTCACAATGACCCAAGGTCTCGCCAATGAGCTGGCCGAGAAGCGCATTCGTGTCAACTGCGTTGTGCCGGGCATGGTGGCGACGGAGTTGTGGGACAAGATGGGGAAGTCCAAGACCGAGCAGGAGAAGCAGTTTGAGGAGGTTGGCAAGAAGCTGCCGGTTGGATTTTGTGCGACGCCGGAGCATATCGCGGAAGCATACATCTATGCTGTGAGAGCTGACTATGCTACTGGCAGCCTTATCACCATTGGTAAGTGGCTTGATAGTTGGAGAGGGATACGGCTAAATGATGACAGATGGAGGTGGTGTGCTGAGGTGACCACGCTCAAGAGTAAGCGCCTATCGCATGAGAACGCATCTGATTGTCACATAAAACACCTTGACCACATTGTAGATCAACAACCGGTTTGTTCTGCTGCGCAGCTTCTGTTCTTCCGGGCCCCGTAACGTGCCATATCTACCATGCTCTAGAACTTCTATGCCGGTGAGAAAAGGCCGGTACGCCTCCATATCCGGTTATCACCATCAATCGCCCGGCCAGAGACGGAACATACTTGTTTCATGGCATCCCGTCAGGTTCAAATGTTTGTCCAGTCCAGCTACAAGCTCGAAATCACCCGTCAGACTCCCATCCTCACAGTCTTTGCGTCAGACTAAGGAATGTTCAAGTCGCTAATCGTTCTTCTATATTCTCCGACGTGTAAGCCACTCAAGAGACACTCAACAAACCCAGGACTGCGGAATTGATGGCAAAAGGATGTTCGCTCATCCGCAGGAACATTAAACGAGCGACTTTGGAAGTTTCGGACAGTCACTCCAAACGTATGCGATCGCAAGCACCACGAGGAAAACCGCAGGTTACCTGCGCTACATTGCGGCTCACTGTCAGCCACCGACACACACCATACAGGTACATAAAGCGACAGTGAAAGTAGGTATAAGAGATGCCTCTTCCTCCTCAAGCTTCCCCAAGATCATGCAAGCTCGCCGTTCGCACAAGGCCTCCCTCTTGCTCAACACATTCTCCGTACATCTGCTGGTCTACCCAGGTTTGCTCTCAAGATGCAGCACGTCCATTGTCCATTATGAGATAATCGATACAGTCACTCAAAGACACTCTACCGTCATGTCTGAGCTGCTCACCGACGCGAGACATCTAAGTGCGGCATCTGCGGCGACACCTCCCGGCGCAAGGACACCCTTGCTCGCCACGAAGCCGAGCAGCATGGCGGCAAAACCGGTACTATCAAGTGCATGACCTGCGGAAAACACATCCATGAGCGTGCATTTGAGGAGCACATGGCGACTGCCTCCTGTCAGGCGGCCGGAAAACGGTCCAATGTCGAAAAACTCCAAGTTACCGTGTCCAATCATTATCAACCGCCGCTGACCTCGGCCTTGGACACTACCAACCCACTGCTCGGCGCTTCTTGGTTATTCATTGGTGTTGGAGCTGCCCGCGGGTGGAGGCGACTTCCTCACGTGCATAACCTGGAGCTCAAAGGCGTCGTGTTGCGTACCATTGCGAAAGCCCTGGAGGACCCGGTGGCAGCAGTGCGCAATGAAGTCTACGAGGCGGTTCATCCGATGACACTGATTGAGTATTGAGGGGCGAGTGGGAACTCGCGGAGCCGCATCGACGAGCTGCCAACGCACTGAGAAAGCTGGATACGTCGTCGTACCATCCAGGTTCATTACTAGTGATCGCATTGGAGAGATTTAAACCCTCCGCTCACACGCGTGCGAGACGGCTTGTACCTAGACGGCCAGTTCCACAACCGAAAGCTCCGGGTTGGTGTGAAGACCAGCACCGTGAACTTCGCTACTCTACGCACTGGGAGGACACGACAATGCCAGGCCTCGAGGCCCCGCTCGAGCCAGAACACCAATCCTACAGCCATCGAGACAGCTCGTGTCGCACCGGTGAAGGAGCCCGGATGATCTGTGCCTACTTAAAGTTTGTGGATCACATTGTTGGAAGACACAGCTCACTCGAGCAACGCTGCTTCGCAATGGATTTGGTCACTTGAGCCAAGACATGTGTTGCGTCGATCTAAAGGTGCCATCGCTGACGAGCGTTCTCACGGTTCACCTGAATGGTCGATTCATCGGTGCATGGCGAGCATTACTGGCTATCACAGTCGAATTAGGTAGGAAGCATCTCACATACGATGACATGACTCTCTTAGCGCATAAGCAGTCGTAATGAGAGGAACGAAGCGCTTCAGTTACTCATGGCTCAGTCTGTGTCGCAATACGAACTTTGCCGGCATGCGCCTCACGAAACTCCACTTTAGTCCATACGTCCAACTCGCACGCCTGTATACGGTACAGCGTAAAGGCTTCCAATTGCAGGTATTCGACTCAATCCTAGGGACACCGGCGTCCTGTGACCGCCCAAATAGCGATATCTTAGACCTTCCCGCCTTGCTCCTCAACAACATCCACTACAACTTTACCCTTCGCCCGCCCCGTCTTCAACCTCCGAAACGCATCCGGCACCTCCTGGAACACAAATCTCTGATCCACAACCGGCTTCACCTTCCCCTCCCTGATCCAGCCGGCAATCTGCACCAACTCCTCGTTTCGCGGCTGCGCGAAGATGGTGGCGAACTTCCTCTTCCCGCCTCCCAGAAAGCCTGGCAAGAGTCTGACCTTCAGTGAGTTCCATACAAAGCCCAGAGATGGTGTCCCGCCAACCATCATGAAGATGGCGGACGGTTTGGTGTACTCGTGGCAATCGAAGTAAAGGCTGAAATCCAAGCCCACATTATCCACGACGTGGTCGAAGACTTGGCCCTGTGCTTTCAGGGTGGAGAGGACGGACTCTTGTTTGTAGTCGATCACCTCGTCGGCGCCGAGGCTCTTGCAGAGATGGACGTTAGGGGTGGAGCAGGAAGTCGTGACGTGGCAGCCTGCAGCTTTGGCGATCTGGATACCGAACGCGCCCGTCCCGCCTGACCCACCATTGATGAACACTCTGTCCCCCAGTTTGACGTGGGGAAGAATAGACTGATATGCGGTGAGGCCAGCAACACCAATTGTCGCTGCGTCTTTCTGCGACAGTCCTTCCGGCAGGGCCACGGTGCCTTTGAGCTCAGTGAGCGCATATTCTCTCAGCGCTCCTGCAGCGAAAGGTGATATACCAGCTGTGCCGTACACAAGCTGGCCCGGTTTCAATGCCGAGCCGGCTGCGGGCGTGACGATGCGGCCTGCGAAGTCGATTCCAGGGGTTGCGGGTTTGGGTATAGCGAAGCGGCTGAAAATGGCGATCTCGGCGGGCTTGTAATCAACTGGGTTGAGGGCTGCGGTGAGGATCTGAACGAGGTGCTGATCGGGCTTTTGCTGAGGTAGCGGGACCTGGTTGAGTTGGAGGTTGTTCTCGATTCCGCCTTTGGTCGTGGTGTACTGCCATGCTCGCATGATGGCGGGAGGACAGGGTGTAGCCATCGTAGGCTCTCTTGGTAGTGGCGTGGAGTGAATGTTGGCACTGCGTGATCTTGGTAGATACAGATGAGGGCGTTTTCTAGGAGTGTATATTCTTGGGACTTTGTTCAGCGAGTGGTGTACGAAAGATGGGAGCAGACAGTGTGGTCAGGCTGTACAAGCGATGAAAGACGTAGAGGATGGCAACGTCGACCTGAAGCTGTCGATCTGCTGGGAGTGGGAATGAAAGTGAAAATGATGATGAGATGTAAGACACAAAACAGCGAGGCTATATAAGTAGCAGTGCGAGAACGGTCCTTACTGTGCCTCGCATAGCGCGGCGATTAATCGTTCCGCCATCTAGTCGGTACACTGGACTACGTCTGTATGTTTATCGATGACTGGACTCTCACGATGCAAACGTAGACGCTTCGCAAGGTTGTTACGTTCCTGTAGAAGAAGGCACTGCGAGTTTGGCCGGTCGTTTGCGAGTTGCATTCGCCCGAGCTGGTCTGTGCTTTGCGAGAGCTAACCAAATTTCGTAACGGCAGCGCCACTACCGATTTGTCTCCTTCTCCTCAAGATTGCAGTCGCTTCTATCCTCTCCGCGATAGACCGCAAAGCCATTCGCATCTGGTTCACACCGGCTTTTCACGTTAGCAGGACCATCAACTGCATACGGTCGCATACCGTATATCAATCCGTGTTTTGACCTCGAGGTCCATCGCTTTCGCTCGTCGCCATGCCGTTGCTATGAGGAATTTCACTTCACCCTACTGGCGATTACCGCACTGTTCACAGCGTGCTCCGTCATGCTCGGTGGCCACTCCATTGCCGTAAGCCCATGCAAGGTCGAGCACCTCTAGACTAACTACGAACTTTAGTGTCGAGACGCTGTAGCTTCACCAGACTACGCCGCTACAGACGTGCTTGCTCACTGGAGTGTCCTGAAAGCGCACAGGAGCGGCATCAAGCTGATATTGGGAGATCAATAAGGATTATCAGATGGCGGGCCGCAAACTCACGGAGTATGCAATTAGTCTCAGCCATACTACGCACGAAATGCGCAAGGTGCAGATCACGTACACTCCCTATGTAGCTTCACACCGGACAAGATAACCGCTGCCGAAAGTGCACAGAAACCACACATGACAGGCACCCGAGATCAATACTTCCATAGATGTGTTTGACATGGCTCTGGTCGACATGTGAGAAGAATCATACGCAGATGCTTGGCCAAAATCGGAGCGAAGTATTACTGGAACGGCCATAGGCTGTGTGTTAGCCACCCTTACCGATGGATGGCATAGGTTCCAATACAACATCTCTCTCTACGTATTATTTTTCGGAGACGGGCCTGCTGGCCGCTTCATACTGCGAAGGCCAACGGAACACTCATTCGGGCGTTGTCGTCCACTTTCTTTGTTGTAGAAGGAGCTATTACGTCTTCGTGTGCAAATGGCGTGCACGGCTTTCCGCAGACTGCAATGTCCGCTTCAGGCGAGCTCCTCCAGGCATAGTGGTGAATTCGGTCATGAAGTGTCCGCAGGCTCTTGCATATATATACACACCTCTTGTGGACTCTTCTCCATCTTCCTTGGACATCGAAACTCATTCAACTTGGTAGAACTGACGCACTGCATTTCATAACCAACAGCATTGCCTCACTCGACTCGTCACTATAAAGCAGACCCTCCTAATCCTCGCCTCAGCGTGCGCTGTCTTAGCCAGTCGACCTTCACGTGCTACAATGACACGGTGGGCGTAGCTTCTTCTCAGTATATCGGTCCAGAACGCTTATAAGCTGGCTCAGTACGACGACTTGACCACCAATCCAGCGCTACCTCAAGCGAAGGCCGTGGGCACCGTGAGTAAAGCGGAGGGTGTAATCCACATCCGAGACACAGATGGGTTTTGACCTCCTGTCTTAGTATCATAACCTCGTCTATATAGCCTTCGACGTCGCGGTAAGAGGGTCTCTTTGAACACAGCGGCAATTGGACCAACAAGGCTCCTTCAAGGCAATAAACCCAGTCATTGATGGTGTTACGCCCTTTTCATCCCCCAACGTCGCTTCCCTCGCCATCAACCATAAACTCGTCAATGGCCAGCTTACACTAGCCGCTTTCGGCCATCTCACACCTGCAGCCGGCGTGCATTCCTTCTCGCTGTCGTCTTTCCGCTTCGGCTGTTACGAGATCACCGAAACCAACCTCGCCGCTGTCGTCGAAGGCTGTGCCCTCACAGTGTCTGGCACCTACGTCGGCGGTGGACAGGTTCCTGAGATGACATTTGCTTTTGCCCCTACGAAGCTGACGGCGAACACTATGGCGCTCGCGGAGCTGCCAGTGGCTGAGTATTCGAATCTGGCGAATGTCACGATAGCGGTCGCCGGCAGCGCGATTGCCGTATCGACGACCGGGGTGTACGTGGACAACCTTGTGCACTTCAATTACTCATGATTGGACACGGCAAGATACCGTGCTGCTAGTATTCGGGGCGCTGGCGAGAGTCTGCCGGGTGTAGGGTGTTGTGGTTGGCGGCGGGTGGATGGTAAGAGGTATACGCAAAGTATCGGCTTCGGTCATCGCAGAATGACAGGCAGCCCACACTCAGAGAGGCTTGATCGAAGTCCACTTCGGTCCTCATTAGTTGTAGCTCATTCTCATCCCTCGTGTCACGCCTTCATTCGTGCGCTTGACTCCATGCTAGCTCCATCGCCCACATGCTCCGCCTTTGCCTTCACCTGGCTACCGAGCCTCATTTCCGCCAGCATCTCGTTAACACTCTTCGTCGGCCCACCCATTTCATCCGCACCGTCAGGCAATCTCTCAATCTTCGGCGCGCCCCTTTCTACTTCCGCCACCTCATCCTTCGCAAACTCGATCACAGCCCATCGATAGCCTAGGCTCTGCTCCCATGCGCGCGAATCCCGGGCGCGCTGGACTGCCCTACCATGACGGTCCGTCTTCGTCCACTTCTGCTCAAGCATTCGCACGAGCTCCGGACTGCGAGGCTCCAGGAAAGCCAGGCGCTCGATCTTGAACCAGCCTTCGAAGGTAAAGGAGCGGGCGCCCTGGTGGCTTTTGACTTGTCTGAAGACGGCGATCGGAGCCATTGGAGACGCGTCGCTGCTTGTTCCCATGGCTACTGCCTCGGTGTCCGCCCTCTTCGCGGCTGTTGTCTCAGTGCCATCTGTGTCCGGAGCGATGCTTTGAGGCGAATGTGGTGAAGCTGAGGCTGGTTCTGTCCGATTGGATCTATCTTCCGCAGCACCAACACCATTGGTAGCACTTTGAGACTCCTTCTGCGGCTCATGCGGCAAGTCCGTCGGCAGCAGCTCTAGGTTGCTTTTCGAGTAGACAATGTGATCCGTCTCCCATCTCGGATTGGCTAGGTTGAACAGGAACAGGTAGGCCAGTTTTCCCGGTGTAGCAGCTGAGTCGTGCAATGTCTTGTTGGTAGAGTTTTGTGCGAATGCACCGCTCACTTCATCGACTGGCCAAAAGCAATTCCTCACCTCCTCTGGCGAGACAAGGTCATCGTCGGACACCTTCGAGTCCGGCTTTTCCTGTTTCGGTAGCAGCTGATCCTCAACGCTCTCGTTCTTCTTGCGAAGAGCAGGAGGTATGTATCGGCCTGCCATCTTGTGTACTCTGTTTTATAGGAGGCTCTGGAGTTTACGAGGTCGAGAGACTCGGAGAGAGGTCACAAACTTTGGCAGTTTAGGCAGCTAAAGTGCCCCACTTCGAAGCACGCTAGCGCGCCTGGTCACGTTCTGGGGTCCTTCTTCCAAACCACAAGCTCATTGATGTTAACACGGCGTAACATCCAAAATCCCAGCCTGTTGCGGTTCCCTCCAGCACAGCTCAGCAGGTGCAGAGTGAGCTTGTCCGACATTGATATCTCGCAAACTCTTGCCTTATGGCGACAGGATGGGGACCAGCGATGAAGACGAAGATGTGTACATTGAACTGGTCATCACAATTTGTAAATCAAGGTTGTCATGTCACATCACATCATGTCATATCGTATTCATTCATGTATGTACATATTGTTGAACTATATCATCCAAGCCAGGCAGACACTCGCAAGCGATGCCTACTCGACTAACGATATCCACTGCTTCCTTCTCCTCAACATAACGGACGTCGTGCTCTGGTTCACGTGATAGATCGTTATATTACCATCTGTTGTACCGTTCAGACATCCATTCAGTGTGCCAGTCGACGATGAGTTGACGTTGCTGCTGTTGAGAAGAGAGGAAGGAGAGGTTGTCGCTTGCACACACTATGCGCTGGTCGAGCCGTAGGACGGTGGCCCATATTGGCTGGGCTTGCTGGCGCCATAGCTGGTAGACATCGTCGGGTGGGTGTAGCTGTTGGCCAAGGTGGCACTTGAGGAGCCTGCCGGCGCGGAGGAGCCTACTGCTGAGCTCGAGTAGCCGACTGACGAGGAGGCGGAAGCTTGGGAGGAGCTCGCAGCCGAGCTTGAGTAGGCTGTTGGTGATGCGCTCGAAGCAGAGACGCCACCCGCAGTGCTCGAGGAGCTGCCGCCAGCGGCCGACGAAGTTGCTGCCGTGCTTGAGTAGCCTGCTGGCGAGGAGCTAGAAGCTGATGACCCGCCAGCGGTGCTGGAGCTGCTACCGCTTCCGGAAGTGCCGGTGGCGCCAGCGACACTAGAGCTGCTTACACCAGAAGAACCAGTCGAGTTGGACGACGAGCCACCGTTACCGCCATTGACAGCACAGCTACCGGTGACGATGCCGCTAGTGTCGAGTGTAGCACTCAATGGGAGCTTGCGGCTGGAGCTGCCGACGTAGACGGTCTTGGTGCAACTGCTGATGAACCTGTATATGATCGTTAGTCTTACCCTACAATGGCTTACTTCAATGGCAAAACTTACCAGTCCTGGATGATAGTGTCCCAGTTGCTAAGATCCCGCCTCGTGATATCTGCGGTGAATGTTCCAGTCGCACCTGGCGCAATAGTCAAACGGTCGAAGTTCCTCAGTACAATCTTCGCATCGTTCGGACCGCCGAGGCTGATGTACAATTGTGGAACCTCATCGCCCTCCACGCTACCGCTGTTCGTGATCGTAGCAGTGACGGTGAAAAGGGTGTCGTACAGGCGCGGGTTACCACCTGGAGCGCCACCAGCACGAAGGCGAGGCTGTGCGCTACTATCGTAACCGCCAGCTGGGAAGGTGTAGTTGATTGCGTATTGTGGGTCGCCGCTGGACGCGGAGAGCGAAGTGCTGTTGATGTAAGGGTAGATGTAGTATGGAACGCGGTCAATGTCGCTCGGGAAAAGATAGTCGGCACTGTTGTTGCTAATCGCTCCGTACGTCGGCGCCGCAGGAGTGTCGCCAGTGGTCGGCGTGTATGCCGGCGCGCTTTGTGCCTGCACCTGCAGGTTGGAGTAAGAGAAAGTGGTGTATGACAGACCGAAGCCGAACTCGTAGATGGGAGTCTCGCCGAGTCTGTCGAAGGCGCGGTAGTCGATGAAGATGCCCTCTTCGAAGTCCTGCTGAGGAGCAAGATTACCCTCGTTGGGCTCGTACAGCAAGTCGGTACCGTATTGGCCACGCGACGCACCCCATGTGAACGGAGTCTTGCCACCTGGGTTGACCTTGCCGTAAAGGATGTCGGTGATGGAGTTACCGGACTCTTGACCTGGAAGACCGGCCCAGATGATGGCCGTGACGTTGGGGTTTTGGTACCAAGCATCGACGAGGACGGCACCGACAGTGTGCATGACGACTACGGTGTTGTTGCACTCGCTGGTGACGTTCTGGATGAAAGAGTCGCCGTCGTGCCACAAGGTAAGATTGTTCCGGTCACCCTCGTTACCGTCGACTACAATGTAGCCTTCACCTGCATCAGCATTGACGAAAGCAATGCAGACGCCGTTCACCTGGCTGATGCGGCGGGCCAAGGCAGTCTGCTGGGCGTAGGCATAGTTGTCG
>Ga0058704_10001621_pt1 | contig 10452 bp, 5 predicted proteins | sample AgamicMgSfe_FD_71363 | JGI IMG/M metagenome (GOLD analysis project Ga0058704, IMG submission 71363) | Agave microbial communities from Guanajuato, Mexico - Mg.Sf.e | ecosystem: Host-associated > Plants > Phyllosphere > Phylloplane/Leaf | place: Guanajuato, Mexico | collected 2012-05-30 | reverse complement strand
GTTCCTATGCCGTGCGTGCACTGGTTGCACCGTATTCCGTAGATTGTCCAGTACCCGCGTGAACGTCTTGAAGTCCCAGCCCTTGCACCCTTGCTCGACCCATCTCTGGCAATCATACTCGAAGGGTCGGAAAGAGATCAGCGTGTTGTGGCTGGAGCACCCGCCTAGCACTTTGGCGCGGGAATGGCGGATGTTGCTGTTGCCCATCGGTTGCTCGGTGGTCGGGTAATCGTAGTCGAGCTCGCCGCCCAGCAGGTTCAGCCAGTCTTTGAGCAGCAACACGCGGTCGTCCATAAAGTCGGACGGGCCGGCTTCGATGAGGAGAACGCGCTTGTTGGGGAGGTACTCGGTGAGGCGCGAGGCGATTACGCAGCCTGCGGTGCCGCCGCCAACGATGACGAAGTCATAGCTGTCGACGTCGGAGGCGGGGAGTTTGGTGGTGGTGGCATAGCCCGAGTCTGCTGGGAGCTGCGGAGTGCTGGAGTGACTGGCCATGATGGCGGTGAAGTACTGGTGCAGTGAGGGCCGTGGTGATTGGTACTACAGCGTGGAGAGGGGAAAGACCTAAGCGAAGAAGAGGTAGAGATGTACGAGAGGGCGGCGAAGGAAGTTTGTACTTGACCGCGCAAATTCTCACATGTAACACCCAAGCGTATGTGGGGATCTGTGTCGTGCCGGCTAGATCACAGCCGTGAGTGGCACAGGCTAGACAATCCTACGTTGTTTTCCTGGTGCCAAGCAGGACTTCTCTCACGGCCATGGTCGCGGACCGAGCAAAGTTTAACCGTGGCGTCATGTCGGTGAGGTTAGCAAGGTAGAAAAATCTGTACCTCATACACGGAGCGCTATGCATTGCTTTATCGCGATCGGTCTTGGCGGGGATTAAGACTTAGTCACTTCACCTCTTCTCGCACCCCGGTTCCATGATTGCTTCTATTGAGAGCAACGTGGAGTTTGGTCGTACGAACATTGCGCATCTAGACCTTTTCTCCTTTTCATGTTGCTAGAATCTCGGGGTGTCGTGTATCGCGTGCTCCCAGGCAAACTTTACGCCGTACGTTTAATGGGAGGATCGCCGCTCCGCTCCGAGCTACTCCACCGCTACTAACCGTCGTGAACCCTGCATCTTTACGAAAGATTTCTAGACAAACACTAGGAGTCTAGGGTCCAAAAGTACCAAGAACCAGAGTTCTGTGACATTCGCGAGGAGCAGCCGTACGCGCACACTTCCAAGTGAGGACATAACGTGGACCTTGTATCAGTGTCGACGCCTACACTGAATCCCCTACCACCCAAGCGGTACATCAACTCGAGGAAACCCCATACACCGCTACCCACGTGATTGAGGCTAGACATTACTTCACCGGCCCTCTGGAGTCATTTGTAAGATTGTTGATCACTGGAGCCAAATTTTACCTTGGACGTAGTCCAATCGCCACAAACTAGGTGCCCTTGCAATGGGTTCTTCGCAGCAAGCTGGATACGGAACAGTACCGCTCTATATCGCCGGCAAACACCACACCACAAGCGATACATTCCAGGACACCGACCCATCAAGCGACAAGCCTCTTGCCAACATCTGCAAAGCCAGCCAAAAGGACATCCATACCGCAGTCCAATCCGGCCGTAAAGCCTTCCCCTCATGGTCCGCCACACCACCTATCGAACGCTCCCGCATACTCCTCCGCGCAGTAGCTCTGCTACAGGAGCGTAACGATGAGCTAGCTAAGATCGAAACCCACGACACTGGCAAACCCTTCTCCGAGACCAGCACAGTCGACATCATCACCGGCGCAGATGTCCTAGAGTACTACGCCAACCTTATCGCCTCCGGCGGCTTGAATGGCGAGACTACCCAGCTCCGACCTGATGCCTGGGTCTACACCACCAAGGCACCCTTAGGCGTCTGCGCAGGTATCGGAGCTTGGAACTACCCGATCCAGATCGCGCTCTGGAAGTCCGCACCCTGCTTAGCGGCAGGGAACTGCATGGTGTACAAGCCTTCCGAGTTTACACCCCTGCATGGTCTGAAGCTCGCCGAAATCTACGCCGAAGCAGGCGTGCCGCCCGGCGTCTTCAACGTCGTACAAGGCGCCGGCGATGTAGGCGCAATGCTGACATCCCACCCCCACATCGCCAAAGTCTCTTTCACCGGCCAAGTCTCAACCGGCTGCAAAGTCGCCTCCGCCGCCGCGGCAGGCATGAAATACGTAACCATGGAACTCGGCGGCAAATCGCCCTGCCTCATCCTCCCCGACGCTGATCTGGAGAACGCAGTCAATGGAGCAATGATGGCCAACTTCTTCTCCTCCGGCCAAGTCTGCACGAATGGGACCCGCGTCTTCGTCCCAGGATCCATGCTTCCCGCATTCGAGAAGCGCCTGCTGGAGAAGATGTCCGATATCCGACCCGGCGACCTCATGGATCCCAATACCAACTTCGGGCCCCTAGTCAGCAAAGTGCACTGGGAGAAAGTGGCCAAGTGCATCAAACACGGCATCGAAGTCGATGAAGCCAAACTCCTGCACGGCGGGCTCGGCGTTCCCTCCCTTCCCGCGGGTGTCAGCAAAGACGGCTACTGGGTCAAACCAACGGTCTTCACCAACTGCACGGACGACATGCTCATCACAACTGATGAGATCTTCGGCCCGGTTCTCTGCATTCTGCCTTACAATGACAAGGCTTCGCCGTCCAACCCAAGTCCGATTGATACGCTTATACAGCGAGCGAACAACACGCCCATGGGTCTCGCCGCGGGAGTGTTTACCAAGAATATTAACCTGGGGCACAAGGTAGTAGCCCGGTTGGAAGCGGGCATCACGTGGGTCAACACATGGGGTGAGTCGCCCGCGGAGATGCCGGTTGGCGGGTGGAAGATGAGCGGTCTTGGCGTCGAGAACGGCAGGCGAGGGATCGAAAACTGGGTGCAGAACAAAAGTACACTGGTCGACATGGGCGGAAGTGTGGCCACTGTATTCGCTAAGTTGTGATGTATTGATCATGTAGCATAGGAAAGTCTTCAGGCGTTGGTGGGAAGGTGTATAGATGCATGTTCATCGTGAATTACTCCAGGAGAAGAATACCGCTGCTTGTAGACCTAGCAGCACAAACCGTCTTCAAGACCTTACGAAAGGGATATCGCAACACTCAAACTCCTCACCATTGAGATCAAAAGCTTCAAGCACCAGAGTCCTCGTCATCGAGCTCCACCGCACCTCCACGAATCCTATCCTGGTGGTAGCGGATGCCGCGTTCCCTCAACTTATCAATCGCTTTCTTATCAAGCACAACATGCTCCCAGTTGTCCGGTAGCGGAACACGACCCCTAGGTCAATAGTTAGCACACCACCCACTCCGCCCCTGCTTGTGAAAAGAGGATTGGAGGTATACATACGCTAAGAAAGTCTGCTTCATGTTCCTCGCCTTAAACCGCATATCCTCCGCACTCCGTCTCCCCAGCGAGTTGTCCTCCTGCTCATTCTGCTTCTTGAGCGCTGCGTAACTAACACCCTCGCCGCCATGATCCTCGATGAGCGCGATGAGCGCGTTCTCCTCGTCCTGCGACCACGGCGTGCGGACCTGCGTCGGTCTGTTCTGCGAAGCAGTGACGCGGCTGAATTTCGCCTGAGCCTTGGCGCGATGGTACCTTTGTTCGCGTGGCAGGGTGCCATCCTCCGGATCCAGTGAGGGCGGCGGGTCAGGGAGAGTAGAGCCTGGGTTCTTGCGCTGACGTTTCGACGACGGAAGCTGGACGGTAGCTGAGCCTGGGTACTCATAGTCGACGGTGCCTGCGCTGCTAGCGGGTTGTGCGCGGCGCTGCTGCGGTCTTGGCATGGCCATGCGTCGCTGGTCAGCGGCGGTGGTGTCGCGCATATCGGTTTGGAAGCCCTCATCCTGGGTCGGAATGAACTCCTGCACCTCGTCGTAAGGGCGTTTGCCTGAGCTGCGAGAAGAGCTGATATGGTACGGACCAAGGGCAGAAGAACGACCGGGGATGGCGGTTAGCTGCTGCGACTGGCTATCGTCAAAGGTGATGCGCTGCGCTGTGTCCTGGCGGTCGACGAATGACCTGCCCTTGCCTTTGGCGTTCTGTCTCTGCAGGTTCTGAAAACCCGATAGGTGTTCCAAGGTCGATCGAGCGCGTTGCTGAGCGGTGGGTTGCTCGACGGGCTGCTCAGCGTAATCATTCTCCGGTGGCGGGATCCAGCCATCATCCTGTATCTGAGCCGTCTCCTGGCCTTGCGTCAATCGCGGGTCCATCTGAGCTACCGGCGCTGGCTCGGGTACAGGGGCAGCCTGTGACAGTCTCTTCTCCCGTGCCTTCAACGCCGCAATACCCTTCATCGCCTTCTTCGGAGTGCCGCCCGGCCTACCAAAGCTTTGCCTCATTCCAGCAACACGCTTGTCGGTCGCGCGTCGTTCGATCTCTGTAGCGAGTGCAACCACTACTACATCAAGCCCGCCCGCTGTCGCGATCTCCCGCTCCAGCTTAGCTTTACGCACTTCGTAGTAGCGCACCGTTTGGTCGACAAATGGCTGCCAAGGGTATGCCATCTTCACAGCCGCGAGAGCGTCCCTGACGTCGACTTCGTCACCTGAAAATGGTTCCTGCAGACCCCTAACGAGCTGACCAATCTCATCATTCCACGCGGTCTTTTGAGCGTTGCTGATATTTTCCAATCCCAAAGTATTGCAGTGGAGGTGAATGTAGTTACCGTCATCGTCCCTTTTGAAGAATGTCTCCCTGGTGATCATGTTTGGATTGTAGTCAGGATGCTCGTGGAAGATGTGCAGTCGAGCAACAGCGAGTTGGGTTTGCAGGGCCAGGCAAGTACGGAAAGCTTCCACATCGAACGCATGCCCAGCTACGGCGTTCGGGAAGCTGTTGAGAAGAGCGCATAATGTCTCATAGCCGTCCGCGTCAACCTCGCTCGGGTCAATGACTTCCACTAGAGTCGCACGTAGCATCTGAGCAAGGTTGATGCTGTAGATGATATTGTCTGGTCTCCATGGCCCGTGAGGTACCTCTTCCATCGTCTGCACACCGAGAAGCCCGCGCAAGACAATGCTCGGCTGAAGATACTCCTGACTACCAAAGCTCTTCTTGTGGACCTCAAGCGAGGATATGCGGTTGTTGAGAAGCTTCCGATGCCTGGTACTCTCCTTCCGAATCTCCTTCCACACGACCGGCCGTGCCTTAGGGTCAACGGGGACAAGGAGCTTGGTCAGTTGCTCTGCCGCTGTGGCGAGGTTTGGCAGGACGTCGACCATCACGTCTGGGTCCAGGTCGGCGATCTCCTCTTGCGAGAAAGAGGTTTTGGCAGTTGTTCCAGAGAACCCAGACTGTGCCGACTCGCGGCGTCTAAAGTCGATGCTGTCGTCCGCAGCCAAGGCAGCCTCCTGCTCTGCAGCGGCAGTCTCAGCTTGGAGTTGTGCTTCGTCGATGGCCTGTTCAGCAACGGTAGCGAGATCTGGCAGTGATGTTAGCCATGCTCGCGTGAACATCTTCTCTTTTGCATGTTGCGGGCATAGTCGCCGGCGAATCGCTCTTGGTCTGCCATGCTGCTCATAGTGCTTCACACTAACCCGTAAGACAAGCTATGGTGAAGTGATGTGCGTTGTATGTAGTCCTCTTAGCGCCCTAAGGGTTAGGGTCAGAATCGACGTACCTGCTCCTTTCGGCTTTCGACCGCCTCGCTTCTTGTTCGCTGTAGCTCCAACATTCCGCTCAGGCTGCACACTTGGTTCACGACTCTGGCTGCGCGTCGACCGTGTTGTCCTCCCGGGCGCATTGTGGACAGGCGCGTCTTGCGGCGCATTGGAACCTTGTCGACTTGCCGGTCGCGCCGACGAGGACAACTTCGCCATGATGCTCCCTCACTGATATCGATGCAAATTCAACAACGAAGCAATTCTACCATGTGCCTTCGCGTTGTGGATGAGGCAAGAGCGAGTGGGGTTTGTTGTTTTGAAAGTGAAGGGTTAGGGCAAGGGTTGTAGCCTATTTGCTCGGCAGAACTAAGCCGCTTTGAGCTGACGCGATCGCGTAACCTGGTCTGCTCGCTGTAATTTTGTGAAACACTTGCTGCAGTCTCACATGTGTTTCCTTGCTTTTCCAGCATCAGATAAATCGAAAATAGTCACGTACACGTTGATGGTATGTTGCTACGATCGCCAGACAAGCTTAATCTTAGCCGCGTGACCTCAACGTTCAAATAATCTCCTAGACCAGTCACTGAATACACCATCGGAAGTCTGCTAACGATGCCGAGCCGCTACTTGGCACATCCCCGGATCCCAAGCGCGCCGTGAACATGCACCTGAGTAGCCGCGAACCTGTAAGAAACAGGTGCTGTATTTGCTTGCATATCCCTTCCCGCTCTACCTCTTCGATTTCGCAGTCCACTCTCACTTCCGCCTGACGATCAACGACCCCAGCGATTCTTCGAATTTAGTGTTTCCACTGTATACCATCTGCGACTACCCGTCGTAACCCCGGTCGAGCTTATTTTGGGAGAGGGAGAGGGAGTACGTCAGCTTGACTTGGCCATTATTTGGAGGGAGCTTTCTCCCTTTCGCGGCGAACGACATCAGGTGCCCGGATTGCTCTCACACATACTATAGCCCAAGATGCGGATACGACATGCATCACCATTATTACTGCTCCTCCTGCCCGCCTTTGCATACCCCGACCTAGACTCCCCGAAAGCTGGCCGCTTACAGAAACGCGATTCGGACCAATTGACCAAAGAAGAGATTCTTGCGCTCAATGTTGTTAAGGGGGAGAAGATAGGGAGGGGCAAGACCATACCCAAGGTGAATGTCGCAGAGGCTGCAGAAAGCGCAAAGCCAACACCGTCCACGCGGCCATATGTTGGTACAAATGATGCGCCGGTGGATGGGTTAGACGGCAAGCCCCATGCTGGGCCATTTGTGGACACCACACCCGAGGAGTCGAAGGTGCAGAAAGCTGCGGCAGGTGCGACGCCGACGGCAAAGGCAATACCGACGTCGCTGGAGAAGTTCGCACCGCAAGGAGCTTCGAGCGAGGATGGCTGGAGTCTGGCTGATATACCTGAGAAGAACGATGGCGTGATGAACGATGAGAATAGAAGGGCGCCGAAGAAGGGTACGACGGGCACTGAGGGTGGCATCAGTGAAAAGACGAAGGATCGCGTGCTCAATGGTGAAGCGGAGAAGAAGCCGCAGGTGCCAAAAGAGGCACCGCCATTACCGCACAGCGAGCAGGAGAGGATTGAGGCTGAGCAGGAGAAGACGCAGGAGAAGAACAAAAAGAACTCGGCGAAGAAGGACACCAAAGTTGGCGACAAGGAGAGCGATGCGCCGAAGAAGGGCGGCGAGTATGGCGCAGGCGGGTATGGCATGGACAAGCCTACAGATCTGCCCGACAAGCCACACAACATCCCACATCCTGATCCCAAGGGTCCCAGCATGCCCGACGGCAAGAAGGGAGACGGTCCGCCGGTCGACAGCGGGTCCAAGGGCAGCTGGCTGCAAGAGACCATGCCTTATACCGAAGGCAGTACGAATCCGAAGAAAGCGCAACCTGCAATCACCTCCCCAGGCACGGCCGGCGACATGGAATGGCACGAGTGGTTCCACTCCTTCGTCCTCTCACTCACCATGATCCTCTTCTCCGAAATAGGCGACAAGACCTTTCTCATCGCGGCGCTGATGGCTATGCGACATCCGCGCCTCTTGGTCTTCAGCGCAGCCTTCTCGGCACTCATCGCCATGACCGTTCTCTCCGCCGTCCTCGGCCACGCAGTACCTACACTCCTGCCCAAGCGCTTCACGACCTTCGCAGCAGCAATCCTCTTCCTCGTCTTCGGCGCCAAGATGCTCCGCGAAGGCCTTGCAATGCCGAAAGACTCCGGCGTCGGCGAAGAAATGAAAGAAGTCGAAGCCGAGCTCGAGGAAAAAGAACACCACATCGCGCGCCACGCTTCCCGTCGACGGAGTTCGAACGTCTCACCCTACGCCCTAGAGTCCGGCCGTGGACGGCGATCAGAGAGCGCCAAACTGCCTTCCATCGAACCTTCACCGCCCTCATCACGATCGCCAAGCCCGGCGAGAGATAGATTGGCTGGTCTAACGAACTTACTGTCCCTCGTACTTAGTCCGGCGTGGGTGCAGACGTTCATCATGACTTTCCTAGGCGAGTGGGGTGACCGCTCACAGATCGCCACTATCGCCATGGCCGCCGGGCAGGACTACTGGTGGGTTACGCTTGGTGCTGTCTGTGGGCATGCGTGCTGTACTGGTGTTGCTGTGCTTGGTGGACGGGCGCTTGCGGGGAGAGTCAGCATGCGTGTTGGTAAGTCCAGCTCACTCCGCACTTTGTTATCGAACTCACGTGCTGACGTGTTGCGTAGTTACGATTGGCGGCGCAGTCGCATTCCTAGTTTTTGGCGTGATCTACATCTACGAGTGCATCATGGAGGCATGAGCGCCAATCCTTATCTTCAACCTGTATCGACAGACGGCAGCGGTATGCGTTCGCAGCAAAAGGTTTCAAGACTGCTTAATCTACTTTGCACGGCCGGACGCGCATGCGCATATGCCACGAGCGCACAGTCGCCACCGTGCGGCACAGCGGAGACCATGGGTGGCGACGGCGCAAAGTGTGGTAACATTGAGTTTCTTGCATAGACAGCTGGGCAGGATGGCGTGGTATGGTGTGGTGCGGACAAATCCATCAAGCGAGGTGCATCAGGGGCGGCTGTGCGGGATACATTGTTGTTTCAACTAGCTTAACGTTCTGAGATGTGAGAGTATCAAGATGACTTGGCTCAAGCCAAACATCCGTGACTGCTTGATATCGAAATCTTGACTACTGGTATCCACCACATCTGTCGTATGGAAGCTTGCGATGACTCCGATATGCAGATACACTAGTGACCAATGGAAGTCGGATATAGATTTAGGGATCCAGACTTTGGCAGGCTGGAAGGAGCTCAAATAACATCCAGCTGGTAAAAGTGTGCTTGTCGATATATGCATGCTTCGGCAAAAGATGCTACATAACTATGGAGCGAACGCCTTGTCATCCTCAAACAAGCCTCCGTGTCATGATCTATGAAACTCCGCCGTGGCTGTCCAGGCCTCCTTCACTTTTCACCGTAACTCCATTGCTGAGCCGTGCTTTATGCGAACGCCGTAATAAGAAACCACTTGGCAAAGTGATCGTAGCTAGTCACCGTGCGCCCAGGTCTGATGGTAGCTGACCGACCGACCGACCGCTCCCTTTCATTGCGTCGTCTCATGCACCTGCCCATGCTCCAGAACGTTGATGTTCCCGTAGTCCTTTCTATCAGGATCATGCACGATCTGTGCCGGTGCAGGTGTGATCTGTAGATCGCCGTCTCGCTCAATTCCCGGCGTCGGAAGCTCGACATAGATCGGTGGTGGCGCACTACTGCTCGACTCGCCACTATCGCCACGAGACCTATTACCTTCGAAAGCAGCCAAAGGCGCGGTTCGTGGCGAGCCGGTGGGACTCGGGTCCTTCAGCTCCTCCTCGATTCTCGAGGTTGATTCAGCATCCTCTATATGCTCGCTCCTCGCCTTGTCCTCGTCACCGATCATAGCAGCGAGCGACCGGAAGTTGAACATTGGTTCCGTGCCGGGTGTCGGGATAGGTGTTGTACCTAGAGGTGGCGTGCCGTCGTAGACCTCGCCGGACAAGTCCATGTTACTTCCACCGCCCGAAGGCATGTTAGAGTCAGCCCGGAGACTACCCGGTGCGGAGTCAACAAAGGATGATGCAGCTGACGAAGCGTTCGACAGCTGTCGGAGGTGCGTTGACTGCGGGCTTGACATCGGAATAGGTATCGAAGCCGCCGGCTGGAGGTTGGCCCGTGACGCTTCGAGATGTCCTTGCGGGTCATCTTTGGGCAACCGCGGTACGCCTGAGGGTGATGGCGAGCCCGACTTGTCACTACGGTGATCGCGTATCTCGGTGTTCAAGGTCGAAGTTGGTTCCGAAAGTGGATTAAAGCCTGCGAAGTCCTGCACTGGGGCTTTACCCTTACCTTGGATTTGCTCCTCGGGTATTGTTGGCTGCGCGCCCAGATTACTACTCGATCGCGTCATGCTCGCGGTTGCCCAAGTGCTGGTGCTATCATTAGTCCGGACCGGGTAGAGCGGAGCGCTGCTGCCCTGCTTCTTGGCAAGCTTCTCTGCTTGTTTAGCAACCTTCTTGTCCTCCTTGGCTTTCTTTTTCTCTTCTTTCTTCGCCTCCTTTTCTTCTCTGCGCTGACGATCTTCTTCCGCTGCAATAGACAGGCGGATAGCTTCCATCATCATGAGCTCCTCAATGTCGTCAGCGCGGGGACGCCGCGAGCTTGATCGTGCTGGATACATGTCACTATTGCCATCTACAAGAAGTTTGTTAGCGTGCTCAACCAACTTAGCACATGAATGAAGTGC
>Ga0058704_10001620_pt1 | contig 10455 bp, 8 predicted proteins | sample AgamicMgSfe_FD_71363 | JGI IMG/M metagenome (GOLD analysis project Ga0058704, IMG submission 71363) | Agave microbial communities from Guanajuato, Mexico - Mg.Sf.e | ecosystem: Host-associated > Plants > Phyllosphere > Phylloplane/Leaf | place: Guanajuato, Mexico | collected 2012-05-30 | reverse complement strand
TGGACGAGCATACCTCAGATATTGACCGTCCTTAGTCGCAGCCGCATCTTCGTCGCTCTCAAACACCTGCTGATCATCAAGCCCGCCATTGAACAATCCTGTACCACCTTCCGCTTTCTGATCGACCAAAACCACAACTTCACACCTGCAAAACCGAACAAAACAGCCTCAATGTGCGCAATCAAAAATGACCACATCTTTGGCCATAGCTGTCTATCTCCTTGATCCTCCTATCTCTTGAATTCTTTGGGATTTTCTTTAGCACGAACAACCAATTTCCACTAAGGCTTCTGCTGGCGCACATCAGGCTCAACCCTTCTTCAATTCCCGGCACGAACATTGCAACTACAAGAGAAACATCATGGCAACCGTTCCCACACAATCAAGGGAGAAGATGTCATTTGCAAAGGTCCAAGCTTCGAAAGAGTCAGGAGAATACATGGCTAATGATCAAAAGGTAGCCGCGACGGTTGACAAGCAACCAGCTAATCAGACAAATCTTCAGCCAGCTCCAACACAGCTCGATATTCCAAGTACTGTTGTGGTACCTGCAGTCGAAAACGATATGCTAGGCGGTGGGAAAAACTATTCCAATGGTGAGTTTTCAATTCCACTGGTAGCCAACAGTGTCCCCAGCACAAACAACCCAAAACTGCTCTCTTCGTCACATCCACAAGACAAGGATATTGCGGCTGCTAGAGAACCTGTTTCGGAAGAAAACATTACGAAAATCACCTCGTCGCAAGCTTCAACAATCCCTTCCAGCAATGATACAAAGAGTGTCGCCTCTGCCACGACTTTCACATTGGACGAGAAAGAGTCACTTCGGCCAGATGACAGCGCGAGTGTAAAAGCCGCAGATGATGAGGATGGACGTGCTTCAACTCAGGCCGGATCACGAATTGGATCAGACTCTGGTGCTCGCGCATTCAGCGACCAGTTGCGAGAAATTTCACAAATGGGCTCTCAGGGACGGCAGCCACCGTCTATCCCGCGCGTCAGCCCTGCAGTTCAAACACCTGCTGGAATCTTGTACTCTCCCTCTCCTCTAGCTGGACCGACTAGTTTTCCTGGTCTTGATAGTCTCGATGCTCCAGCCGAGGTGATATTGTCCTTTCCGCCTGATGAGAAGCTCCTGGCCGCCCTGAATAGTGTTCGAGATCGTGTTTGGGTGCTCAAATTGGAGCAAGACATTACCGATTTTGTCAAGGATGAGACGTAAGTTAACATTTTGATTGTCATTGCTGCCTTTATTGACCATATTCAGTGCGCAATCGTACGACCTTCCTCAGTGCAACTCCTTCTACAGGATGTTGGCGCACAAGATGGCTGATTACTATCTTCTTGGTCATATTATGGACAGCCAAACTGTCCGACTCTGGAAAACTCCAAGCAGTCGAATCCCCCCACGCCTGTCCACACTTACCGAACCTGCAACTGCTTCAAGTACTCCACCTCCAGCTGCTCTCCAAATGAAGATCTTGCGACGTGGTGGACCTGAAGGAAGGTCCAACTCCAGAGAGGATGCCAATCGTGACAACGAAGGCGACAGTGGAAGCGATAGCGGCAAGAACAAGCCTCCAGCGACCCTCGAAGAAAGAGCCGCACGATATGAAGCGGCCAGACTTCGTATCCTTGGTTCGGCAAAACCATCCGAGGATCCACCGGCCCTTGGTAAAGAGGACGAGTCCCGATCAAGTTCGGCCGCCGGCAAGAAGAAGAATAACAGGAAGCAACGAAGTGATAGTGAAGATGGTTTCGAAGCGAGGTCTGCTTACAACACATTTTCGAACAATCCAAACAACGCCATGTCTGACACAAATCAAATGTATTCGAATTTTTCAAACGCTGGAGCTCTGCCATACAATCAGTCTATGCAGTATGACCAGACTGGACAATATGGTTCCGACCACCAATCAATGATGAATACAGCTGCAGGTCCCTACCAATGGTATCAGCACGACTACTCAAACACTCATGATCAATCGGTTCCACACTGGCAGCAAAACGGTCACGGTGGAGGATATGGAGGTTACGACATGTCTTCTCATTTTCAACAGAACATGTCATTTCAGCAGCAAAGTTCACCAGCGCATTATCCAGCAAATCCTGCGGCACAATCAATGGGTAACGTGCCATCCTTGTCTGGTCAGTGGCAGTCACAGGCTGGATCCGGATCACCTCCACAGAACTACGGTCCGCAGTACCAGAACATGCCGTCTCAAATGAATGGACAGCCATATGCATATGGTGTATTGCCAGGCCAGTCCTTTGGCGGGAAACGTCAAAACCCGAACCATCCTCTGCCTGGCAGCTTCAACCGTCAACAATCGTTCAATCCACAGAGCCAGGCCTTTACCCCAGGACACCCATCTCAACAGCCAATGCCAGCTCCATACATGAATTCATACAGCCAGGGTCAGCAGCCGGGTCAACAACCATACCAGCTCCAGCGTCAAGGCTCCACCCAGTCACAAGTATCATCTCATGGTCAGGCTTACGGTGGGCAAATGTACAATGGACATCCACAAAACGGCTCTCCCGGGGGAAGTCTTCCGAGCGCTCAAGGATTGACACACCCTCTTCCACAGCCAGTATTTTCTCAAACGATGCCGTATGGTGGTCGTCAAATGAATCAGCAGCAGCAGACGCAAATGGGAATATATCCTCAAAACACATATGGCTCTGCTCAGAACACGCCCAATGCAGCTAAGAGCTCTCTGGCCAAATTCGGCGGAGCCTCTCTCCCAGCAAAACCACCACCAGTCGATGCGTCCTACCAGATGTCCATAGGGATGGGCTCTCGTAGTCCTGGCTACGGCTCGACTCCTCTTCACGGTATGCCAGGAAGAATGGGGTAGGGGCTTTCGAAAGACATGATCAGGACGAGAGTTGCGCCAGTTGACACACGCAGATAGCCAGCAAAATGATTATCATGGTGGACCCATGGAATGGAAGGAACGGAAAAGGACCTGGCGCTAGGAAGGTTGGTTCTTATTGTGTAGTTTATACCCACATTATGCAGCAAATTGCACGGCGTTGACCTCGAAGGATTTTTTGGAGTGCGTCGTTTGCTCCCAGTGAATCAGATCTGTACCAGATTTCCTGCTGCGAGAGCTCGAAGATTCATCCACTCCCACCTCCCCTTTTACCCATCGCTGCCTTCAGTCTATCATCATCCTCACTTCTCCCTTTACTCGTCTTATTTTGCTCAGCTTGATCTTTGCGTCCCAACAGTGCCTCTTTAGTCAATTGACTGACGGTCCCGCCCGACTCGATTTTATCTGCCAAACCATGCCGCCTTCGACTCTCAGCCAATAGACTCAGACCTTCCCCACCGCTATCGCTTTCTCTATGCCGTTGTGCATTGGCTTTTGCTGCTCTGATACTGGTCCTGGCATATACGAAAAGGAGACAGGCCATGGTGAATGCCGCGGCTGGAGCGATCATCTGGCGTGAGGTGAATGGTAGGGGCCTTCGTGGATATGGTGAGGTCCTTGGATTCGATATCTCGGTGATGCCGCCTGGGCCCTTGGGCATCGATAGTCTGCCTCCCATTTTATTGTCCAATTTCGAGGTCGTGATTCTGTGCCTAGACGATCAAAGTCAGTCCTCAAGTCGAGGTATAGAGGTCGGAGCACGCGAGCATCGTCCGGCGAACGGCGACGTCAGGCATCGAGTGGGGCAGCACGTGCAGATGGCAGAATCTTGGCGTTCACATGTCAGAAAGTTACAGTTCAATACGAGCGGGACAGCGGGCGAGACACTTTCCGTTCTCTGCCTGATCCTGATCCTGATCCTGATCGCGCGACATCATGGCACTTCTGCACCGAACCAACCCAAGCCACACTGGCTTTTCCTCCAGCTGATTCTGTCCCTTGCATAAGTCTGATATTATATAACAATCACATCTGTTAACGATCGTCTGACAGGACTCATTGTCGCAAACTACACATTTACAGTCTCTACAGGCTGTGACGTACTTGGTCAGAAACGGCTGTACGAGACACAAAACACACAATCAAAGCAAATCGAATTCACGATTTGCCAGACAGGCGCTTTCCAATATGGAGGATCCGCGTTCGAATCAACGACAGTCTCCAGTGTCAGATCGCAGTCTGGAGTCGACACTCGACAGCCGATCACTTCCGGAAGATGATGGCATGCGACAACTTCGTCAAAAGATGCACGAGATCAGGGATCTGGCTTCTTCGACCTCGGAAATGGCGAGCCGGATGCATGTACTGATGACTCGGGACTACATGACGAGGAGGAAGCAGTCAATATCGATAGCACAGAGTCCTCTCGATCCTGCTGCAGCACGAGAGACGGATCTACTTGGACGATACAATGTAACACAAACGGATCTCATTCCGACTTATGCACCAGAACTGGAGCAGACAACAGGAGAAGAGGGCGCCGATACTGAAGACGGTAAACCAGTCCTCGGTTGTGTACACTACAAGCGAAACGTCAAAGAGCAATGCTTTGATTGCAATCAATGGCATAATTGCAGACACTGTCATGATGCTTCGCCAGATCTACCCTTTCCACATCAGCTGAATCGAAACATGACACAAAACATGTTGTGTATGCTCTGTAAGACCCCGCAGCCGGCCGGCGAGGTTTGCCTCAAATGCGGTGAAGATGCCGCATACTACTACTGTCCGAAATGCCATCTCTGGGATAATGACAGTAACAAACGGATATATCACTGCGACGACTGTGGGATCTGTCGAAGAGGGGAGGGACTCGGAAAGGACTACGTTCACTGCAAACGATGCAATGTTTGCATATCGATATCGACTTCTTCAACCCATCCTTGCGTCGAGCGGGCGACTGACTGCGATTGTCCGTTATGTCTTGAATACCTTTTCTCCTCTTCAACGCCTGTCGTCAGTCTGCTTTGCGGTCACTATATGCATGCAGCTTGTTACAAAGACCTGATGCATGTCACGTATCGCTGTCCGGTTTGTAACAAAAGTGCTGTCAACATGGAACTGCAATGGCGAAAGTTGGACGACGAGATTCGACTACAACCCATGCCGGAAGAAGAGTTTGAAGAGGAAGAGGACGAGGATGGATCGTCGACTCCAGCTCTCATGGAGAGTACCGACACAAGGCTTGCAAGTGGCTTGCGAAACATTCTACTGTCGAGCAGTCCTCCGCGAGGCTCGAGAAGAATACCGAAACGAGTATGGATAGGCTGCAACGACTGCGGTGGAAGAGGCTGGACCAACTTCCACTGGCTAGGTCTCAAGTGTCCTGTCTGTGACGGCTACAACACGAATCAAATGATGCCAATCGGTGATCGTTCTCGTGCACCAATGCCTGGAACACAACGACAACGTCAGCACGATTTTACCGGTCTACATGCTGTACGAGCATTTGGTCTTGAGCCCGAGCCTGACGACAGAGCCGATAGTGCATATGGCATTGCGACATCACCGGCGTCTCAACCTCGTCAAGTACCGGAGATTGCAACACCTCAAAGGAGTTATTTCCTGCTCGCTGAAGATGAAGGTCTTTTAAGGCGTCCCGACTCGGCTCCTGTGGAAAGGGAGCCTTATCGTCTGGGTGGCATCTCGCCTTATGATCTTTTGCAGAACGTCGGCAGGAGTCTGTCACCAATGCGGATGTATCTGGAAGAGTTTGATAGCAATGTCAGGGATCGTGCCGCTTATGCTAGTCGACGAATGAGCGAGTACGCGGCAAGCATGGCTCCGAAAAGATTCAATACTGAACAACAGCCCAGACGTCCCCATAGCATTGCCGAGGGTGAGACGGAGAATGTGGGCTTTTGGGGCGCAGATGGAGCACAGTTCTTATCTGGGGGCGAGGAAGGGGATGACGAAGACGAAGAAGATGGCAGCGGTAGTGAGGAAGATGAAGATGATGATGAGGACCTCGATGGGTTGAGTATCGAGGGAGATGGCGACGGTGAGAATGAAGAGGACGACATGGAGCTGTTTGGACATCGATAGCGTTGGAAAGTACTACAGCAGTCAGGACTGTTTGATTAGATAGTAACACGGTCCAGGTGACTGTATACTGTTACAGTCGTTGCACACCAATCTCGCAAATTTCGTGAATTCGTACTGGTTCGTACAGCACATTGCTGTGCAGACCTCGAGGGTATAATGTAGCTTATATCCGAACATAAGATTAGATCAGGCCGTTAAACCGGCCCGAAACTATGAGCCGAACTTCCGAGTCGCTCATGACGTAGTCGCAAACACCACGAAGAAAGACACACGAAACATTGCAGTCCATGTTATCGAGACAGCAGAACGTGCTGTTTGGGTCTAATACATGTGATTGATTAGGGAAGGGGTGAAAGCAATTGATGAAAGCGATTCGAATCATATCCTTCCAGCAAAACATTCCCTGTACAGTGAAGATATACCCTACGTAGGCGGCCACGAATTGGTGCAAAACACCATGCCGTCAGAGCCGATCAACTGCTTTTCTTCAATCATATCAAAACTAAGCATTCCTCCGCCATCTTGGCGCCTTGTCACTCATCAATCTTGTCCTCTATCCGCCACCTCATAGAATGTCGACCACTTCGAGCGACACCCACGAACATGAAAAGTCTCACAACCCCCCACCACCTTCAGCAGACGGCTCACAAGTGACGCAACCTCAAGATGAGGAAAGCGCGCCCGCTTCACCAGTACCGCAACAAAAAACAGAAGGCGACGACCAATGGATAGTCAAATGGGAAGAGAACGACAAGGAGAATCCGAAAAATTGGTCCACTGGTTTCAAGTCATGGATAACTTTTCAATTGGGCATGCTCGCTCTGGCTGCGAGTCTGGGATCTTCTATCATTTCTCCCGCAGAGGCCGTTATTGCTGAATATATCGGCGTGTCAGAAGAGGTGGCTGTGCTTCTCATCTCGCTATACATCCTTGGGTTCGCACTTGGACCGACGCTCTGGGCTCCAATCAGTGAGGTATTTGGCCGAAGAGTCAGTATGCTTCCTGCAATGTTCTGTCTCGGCCTGTTCAGTATCGGTGTCGCGACCAGTCGGAATGCGCAGAGTATCTTCATCTGTCGATTCTTTAGTGGCGTCTTTGGTTCCGCTCCTGTCAGCAACGTCTCCGCCGCTCTAGGAGACATCTGGGACCCTCGCGTCAGAGGAACAGCAGTGGCCATTTACGCCGTAGCCGTAGTCGGTGGACCAACCATCGGACCCGTCATCGGCAGCGCCCTTACAATCAACAAGCACCTCGGCTGGCGATGGACTGGCTACATCCTAGCGATCTGGGTCTTCGCAATCACGGCCCTCCTCTTCTTCTGCTTCCCCGAAGTCTACGGCCCCTTCCTTCTCAAAAAGCGCGCCCAGCGCATCCGAAAGGAAACCGGCGAAGACCGCTGGTACCACCCGCACGAACGCGTCAAGATCGACCCCAAGTCCATCGTAACTAAGCACCTCACGCGTCCAATCGTGATGCTCACAACAGAGCCCATGGTGACGTGCATCGCCATCTACGCCTCCTTCGTCTACGGCCTACTCTACATGACCCTGGAAGTCTTCCCCATCGTCTTCCAAGAGCAACGCCACTGGGCCGCGGTGCCCAGCACATTACCGTTCCTAGCGCTCTTCGTCGGCGTGCTCTGCGCGCTCGGCGTCAACCTCGCCAACCAGCCGCGCTACATCCGCATCGTGGAAGCCAACGGCGGCAAACCCGTGCCCGAAGCCCGTCTACTACCTATGGTCTTGGGCGGCGTGTGCTTCACCCTTGGCCTGTTCTGGTTCGGCTGGACTGCGAATGCGGATATCCCCTGGGCCTCATGTGTCGTCGCGGCTGGTTTCATCGGCGCGGGCTTCAACATTATTTTCCAGCAGTGCATTAATTTTCTCGTCGATACGTACCAGCTGTACGCCGCCAGCGCGGTTTCGGCTAACACTGTGCTACGCAGTCTGTTCGCTGCCGCGCTGCCGCTTGCTGCAAGGCCCATGTTTCATAATCTGGGCGTTGGCCCCGCGATGAGCATTCTTGGTGGCGTCGCGGCGCTGGCTTTGCCTGTGCCGTTTTTGTTCATGAGATATGGATTGAGACTGAGGAAAAAGTCCAAGTTCGCACCGATTCATGACTGAAGTCGAGTTCGCCGCTCGGGGAAAAGGGCGGTACGAAAATTGCATGATTTCTGGATTGCATGGCGTGGTATTGCATAGCGTGGTCTGGTCAGGCATATGAAGCATTTGAGGACACATCATGGAGCGGTCCGTAGATCGAAACAATATTCATTCTGGGTGTATTACACACCGGGGTATTTACCTATGTCCAGCCCTTGACCCACGCACGCCGTATCAGTGACTCGTGCGGAATAGTCACATGCCAAAGCACAGAAAGCGATAAGAATAAATAGCCGATAAGCGCCTTAATGAGCACCGTGATCGTGAATTTCACGCTCAGTGCGATCCTCCATGTCATCTTCCTCTTCTTCTTCTTCTTCTTCATCGTCCTCCTCGTCCATTTTATCGCCATCGTGATCGTCATGGTCAGCCCTGTAGATCGAGTTGTGTCTACTGGGCGGTCCCATGGGTCGGCCAACAGGACTCAGCGGACTGCCGATACTGCCAGGGATACTGTCGTTCCTGCCATGACCGAGAGCTCCGGAGCGGATGCTACCCTCGTAACCCCTCAAGCTCTCACCACCGTACAAGCTCTTACCGCCAAAGACGCTCTTGCCATCTTCCGTGTCTCTGTACAAACTACGACCGTCAATGCTGCGCGCGTCCTTGTCTTGTTTCCTGCCGGCGTAGTATGAGTTGCGATCCGAAGCTAGCGCCGGAGCTGCGACTCCCGAGTTTGAATAAACGCTAGCCCGTTCAGCAGATGCGATTGCTCCGATGCTTGGTCGTCCGGCGGCAGGAGCGTGCAGACCACTGGGAGATGAAACGTGGTCCAGATTACCACTAAGGACACTCAATGGTAGTGACTCCCTGCTCCCTCCCCACACACTACTCGGAGCCATTGCTCTCACCGATGCGTCGGTATCCATTGATCGTCTACGACGTCGTCGGGTCGAGGACGCCAATGTCATGATTGAAGCATCATCAGTCAGAAGATTGTTGGCAGTCGCTTGTGAGTATGTTGTCGGATTGGAGTGTGCGACCAAGTGTGGAGGAATGGCAGAAGCCGGAGCCGGACTGACAGGATACTGATGGCTAAATTGAGCGCCGCTAATGCCATCCGCGTGGCCTGTGTGTTGATTTAGAACGTTACCAGGAGAAGTTGACTGAATTGTGGTCAACGTTGTGGTCAGCGATTGCTGAGATTGATTTGGCGATGAGAATGTACTATTCGCTCCAACTCCATCCATTGAGCTCAACCCTCCGCCAGTCTTTGTTGTCAAGGCTCTTGAATTTCCAGCATCCGAATGAACTGTGTCTGGATTGGTTGCGACAGTTGGCGCTGCTGATTTGCTGCTCTCTGCTAGAGGTTCTCGGATGTTGTCACTTCCAGTTAAGGAAACGGTACTTCCGTTACCATCGCGGGTGTCATATGACCGATTCTCCGTGTCTATCGACTGTGCTGGTCGGTGGACGTAGCCAGATTGTGGATAAGGGTTGTTCTTCAATGCAATGTTATCGGACTTTTTTGCCTTTTTGCTCTCTCGAACATCAGAGCTTTTGAGACTGGTGAGACGCTTTACCCATGAAGTGAATGGTCTGATACGGCTAGAGCGGTCCGAGGGTTGGGAAGCGATCGCTGCAGATGCCATGATTGACTGATTGTTCCTGATCGTTGGTGATGGATAACGTGTTGTATAATGGCGTCGCGCTTTGCATGCAATGTCGAGAATGTATCAACGAGAAGTCGCGATGATCAAAGCTGTAGGAGTATCGAGAATGTAATGTACGCGCGACAAAGGTGTTGAAAAGGGTGTAATGATTAAAAGGTGGATGTACAAAGAAATGGCTCGGATCGAAAGGGTCGCAATGGTGCCGGCGCGGAAGTTGATAAAGACTCGACTGACGGTAAGCAATGTCGGAAGGATGAAAGAGACGAGAACGGGTGAAGTGTGTTCAAGTGATTCGCGGTCGATGGATTCGTCGTTTGGATACCGAGTTATTCGTAAGTCAATGCAGACATGGCAGCTACTGCGGTTCGTGGATACTTTTTGAGGCTAGACCGCCGACGTTAATGTCCTGCGGCCCGCAAATCAGGGAGACGCTTTCACCCAATCGAGACTGAACCATGCGTCGTAGCGTTCTTTCCCCGCAATTGAGCAAATATGTTCAACTTATCTTTAACTTATTTACCTCAGGATGATGTGATGTTTTCGTCTCAGATAAGTTATCAATACCACAACGTTACATACTACGACTACATACAACAATGGACGCGCTCTGTGATCAGGCCAGCTGATCCGAACAGCACTACGCTCGTCTGAAACCGCCATGCAGCTCAGAGATCTTCCTCGACTTCAGTCTTCTCG
>Ga0058704_10001619_pt1 | contig 10456 bp, 6 predicted proteins | sample AgamicMgSfe_FD_71363 | JGI IMG/M metagenome (GOLD analysis project Ga0058704, IMG submission 71363) | Agave microbial communities from Guanajuato, Mexico - Mg.Sf.e | ecosystem: Host-associated > Plants > Phyllosphere > Phylloplane/Leaf | place: Guanajuato, Mexico | collected 2012-05-30 | reverse complement strand
GGATGGGATGGGATGGGATGGGTGGGGCACTTATATATCCAAGGGGCTCTTTGGTTTTGGGGTTGGATTCGATGGAAGGATGATGGGATGGGATGGGATGGGTGTCTTGGGATGATGCCTTGAGAGTGGATGCGTGGGGACGGATGCATGTGTTTGATGATGTCTTCCAGCGTCTCATAGGAGTGAGGACTTACCTGCCTACCCGCCTACCTACCTACCTGTACCTACCTACCTACCTGTCCAAGAAAAGAAGAGATGGATGGATGGATGGATGGATGGATGGATGATACCGAGATCAGGTCATCAGCACAGGGCGAGTCGAATCGAGTCGAGTCGAGTCAAGGCGAGAGCGAGAGCCAGAGCCAGAGCCAGAGCCAGAGCCAGAGCCAGAGCCAGAGCCAGAGCCAGAGCCAGAGCCAGAGCCAGAGCCAGAGCCAGAGCAAGAGCCAGAGCCGGTGCGGTGCGATGTGGTGCGAGGTGATGTGGTATGATGCTGGATGGCACTTAGGACTCCGAAAGGGGCACGCACGTTGACAAGAAGTCTGCACACTGTGCCTTTTTGGGAGGAAAAAAAAAACAAGCTCAATCAAGGCAAAGGGTCGGTCGAAGAGCGTACGGATTACACGCCTCGATCACTTTACCTTCCCATCACAGCAATCGATCAATGTAGCGTAGACGGCAGTAGTGCGGAAACGGGTAGGTAGGCGAAGGAGAATTGAGATGGGAGTCGAGGGAAGTGGGACAAAGCTGGGAATGGAAATGGGAATTGGAAATTGGAAACGGAAATGGAAATCAAACTGCCCGAAATGGGAACGATGTGATGAAAGGATGGATGAACAGGGCCCTTGTCGGTGCACTACCTAAAGAACCATGAGGTCTGATGTGATATGGATCACTTAAGTTCAGCTTCACTTTGGCTTCCACTTCCTTTTTTCACTCTCATTCTCAATTCTCATTCTCATTCTCTCGCTTTTCTCGCTCTCTCACGAAGCATGCAATTCGTCCCGCAAATGCCAGCTCATCATCTGCTTTGCTTTGCTTGCTGCTATGCCACGGGAGCAATATCCCCCTTGACTCTCACTCTCTCACTCTCCCTCACGCTACCCATTTCGCTCCCGCGTCGTTCAATCTTCCCCCAAGGTCCAAGTTCCCCGGGAGTAACTCGTCCGTTTTGTCATGAATTGTGTGTGTGATCTCGCCTTGCAGCTCCCTTCTGAATCTGCTGCTCTAGGGGAGAAGAAAGAAACGGATGTCAGTCTGTTTTGGGGGGCTGAAATCAATGGCTACCTGGATGCCAATGTGTCGCGGGGGGGGGGGAAAGAAAAAAATGCCTCCAACGCTCGAGGCGAATACATAAATATGCGCCGATAGAACACCTCGCCATGCATGTGTAAAAAAGCAGTTTCAGGGGATGACCGGACGCTCAAGGTGGACGCGTGGGTGTGAGAGGTCCAGCGCTTGGACGAGCGAGCGTGGTCGGTGAGGTCGGCATCATACCTCGGTGAACGTGACGGTGTTATTGTTGTTGGTACAATGTTGTTGTTTCGTGAATAGTGATACACGATGCCGATGGGGGTTGTGTTTGGTTGTGTGTGCGCGTGCGGCGAGGCTAGGTCTTGCGGAAGTCCGAGAGCACCGGGTAGATCAGCTCGAAGGCCTGGTAGATTTCCTCGCGGACCTTGGCGCCGGTGAGGACGATCTTGCCGGAGACGAAGATGAGCAGGACGATTTTCGGCTTCATCATCCTGTAGATGAGGCCGGGGAAGAGTTCGGGCTCGTAGGAGCTGAACATGTGGTGGCGGCTGGCGAGGCCCTCGAGGCGGATGGGGAACTTGATGTCGCACGAGCCGACGATGTTCTGGATCTTGAAGTCGGTGAACTTGGCGTTGAAGCCGAGCTTCTGGATGATGCGCGCATACTTGCGGCTGGCCAGCTTGCTGTCGTCTTCCGACTTGGCGCCCGTCACGACCATCTTGCCCGAGGCGAAGATGAGCGCCGTGGTCTTGGGCTCGCGGATGCGCATGATGACGGCGGCGAAACGCTGCACGGCCAGTTAGCGGAGTGAAAACCGAGGATCAAGACCGTGAAGCCTGTACCTTTGGATTGTACTCCGCGTTACGAGCATGAAGCGCAATCGTCTTCAGGTCAAGCCGACAGTCCAGGTTCACGGTCGCCACGATGTTCTGGAGGTTGAGTCAGCGACCAGGGGTGCGGGAGATGACGTGGACTTCACGCCTTGACATACCTGAAGCGTCGGGACAATGCCGCTCACGCCCTGCCCTGCACCCGGAGTAGCCGCAGGAGTCGCAGGCGACACCGTATTCCCAGGTTGTGGGGCGCCATTCTGTGCCGGTCGGCTGCCCGCCTGCTGCGACTGATCCTTCTCCGAGTTGGGCGGCGTCAGGTGGCCTGCACCGCCGGGGAAGGAGAGGGATGCGGGGGCAGTGAAGTCCTTTGCCTCACGCGCATTGTTAGGATGCGTGATATATCCGGCGTCCATGGTGACGAATCTTCAGCTCGCACTCTGACGATGAGATGGAGCGTATGTGAGCGGCGTCGGCCGACTGCAGTGAAGTCGGGTGAGGTGCGTTGCTTTCGGCGACTGCGGAAGTTTGGTCGACGACGGGCGATGTGATGGATGAAGTCGCGCGCGATGCCGCTGATGGGTGAAGTTGATGCACCAGTGGTAGAGCCGCAAGTGAATGGGTCCGCACTGGTTCGTGTCAAGTGTGGTGCGCTAGAGCGAGGGGATGGTGATCCGCGCAGTGAGGTGACGATGAAGGCGCTTGACCGGCAAAAGCCCTCGAGGGATTGGAGAAGCGCGAGCGGATGAGAGGCGGGATGTCGTCGCGTGGAGGAAGAAGGTGATGCGGCTCCTGGAGAAGGAGAGAAGCAGTCGCGGGATAGACGCACGGACCCGCTCCGGCACCTTTTCGGACCGAGCGCGCGAAGAAAAGTGACACGTGGACAGATTGGTGTCGTGAATGAAAAGGTTCGTGATGCGCGGGCCGGAGGTGGGAATTTTGGTCTTGATTATCGCAGCTACGGACGGTAGGGAGAGGGAGAGAGAGAGAGAGAGAGGAAGAGAAGGCGGAGTGGTGTGAGTGTGGGTGTGTTTTTGCGTGTGCGCTTGCGAGTTCCAGAATATTCGCAGCGACAGCGGAGAGAGGGGGAGGGAAAGGTCACGGCAGGCGGGTTTTTTCGCACGGGAGGGCTGCCTGTACTTATACCCCCAGCCAGCAGGCGGCCCACCACACGCCAAGCTTCATCCGACGTGTTTGATTGGCTCGCGTCAGACACGCTAAGCCCCACACTTGCACCGTTTGCGACACGGCTTCGCCCCCTTTTTCCGCGCAACTTCGCATTCTTCACCTGCAATCGTCCACGAATCCACGTCTTCCTTCCACCAACCATCCGCATGCCGTCCCCCTCCCTCTCACATTCACACCACGCACACACCGATGTCGCCTCATACCATCGCCGTCGCCAACACAGATCTTACCAGTACCGAGTGCCAAAAAAGCCGGACGACGAGGAGAAAATGACGATGATGATGAAAAATTCTGCCGCTGGGGGGAGCCGGTCAGCTGGGTGTTGCCAGCTGGCAAGTGACTCATACTTTCGCGCTTGCTCCAACATACAGTATCCCCCCTTTCCCATCGCACACTCCCACTGCAAAAGCCTCGGAAGTCAAGAGCAGGACAGGATCCAATACACGTATCGCACCTCTCTTTCGCGCTGGTCGAGCAGCTGCATGTACAGCTCACGTGCGCTTCCCGGCGTCTAGCAACTGTCGCGTGTACGGAGTTGAGTGACCGTCCCATTTCCGTGGCGATCCGACGCGATAACAGTCATCAGTGGGATCGACATTTTTCTCGACCTGGAACATACAACGGGCGTGAAAGGCAGTTGCACAAAAACATCCACCGGGTGCGCGCACATCGTGTCCCACGTGAGGTTGATAGATGATGGTCAGGCAGATGTAAGAGGACGCGATAAGAATATCTCGAGTGTTTGCGCGCTCGTCTCGAACCCAGGTAAACCATCGGCCATTTGCTCTCTGTTGATTTTTTCTCATCCATGTCTTTTTCTCCAATTTTATCGATATCGATCAACGCAACGAGAAAACAAGCTTTGGTTCAAGCTACGGAAAATCCGAGGATCTCAGCATACAGATCCCATCCATGGAATGACAAGGCGCTGTGGCGCAGCAGAATGTCAGTGCTTCCGATGGACGGACAGACAGACAGACAGTCATAGACTGCATCGTAGCTGGTGAGAAATGAGGCACGGTGAACGCTGCGGACACAGTCACGGGCTCAGTCATTCGACGCGCTGTCACGAAGTAGAAAAGCAACAAACAAACCACCGCAAGTGCAAATCCAGCGGCGAAGGTTACCCCTGATATTCCGTACAAACGAATCTAGAGATCTCTCATGTCATAACATACTTCGGCCCCTCCCCACCCTGCGGCGTCTGCCAATTGATATCCTGCGTCGGCACCTTGATATCGCACGTCTTGCAATGCACGCAATTCTGCGCGTTGATCTGAAACCGCACCCCCAACTCTTTACTCTCGTCCTCGACGTACTCGTACACCCCCGCCGGACAGAACCGGTTCTCGACGCCCTGATATTTCGGCCAGGCGCGCGCGGCGTGCCGGTCCCAGTCGGCGACCTGCAAATGGCACGGCTGGTCCTCCTCGTGGTTCGTGCCCGTCCGGCTCACGGACGTCAGGATGTCGAAGGAGATCTTGCCGTCGGGTTTGGGGTATTCGATTTTTTTGCATTGGTCCGCGGTCTTGGTGGCGGCGGCGTCGGGCGGGCCGTGTTGCAGCGTCCAGGGGACTTTGCCCCGGAGCACGTAGGCTTCGAGCCCGGAGTAGAGGATCCCGCCGTAGAGACCCAGCGGCGTGTGGAACGACGGCCGCATGTTGCGCACTTCTTTTAATTCTTTCCAGATCGTGCTGTTGCGCAGTTTGTCCTCGTAGTCGTACAGGAAGACGGCGCCGTCATCGCTCGCTTTGCCCTCGGCCCCCAGCGCGGCGAAAGCGGCTTCCGCCGCCAGCATCCCCGAGCGCATCGACGTGTGCGTGCCCTTGATCTTGGGCACGTTGAGGAAACCGGCCGAGTCGCCGATCAGGGCGCCGCCGGGGAAGGCGCACTTGGGGATGCTCTGGTAGCCGCCCTCGTTCAGCGTGCGGGCGCCGTAGGAGATGCACTTGCCGCCTTCGAGGTAGGGTCGGTACAGCGGGTGGTGCTTCATCTTCTGGAACTCGCCGTACGGCGCCAGCCAGGGGTTCGGGTAGTCCAGCCCCACCACCAGCCCGATGGACACCAGGTTGTCGCCGAAGTGGTACATCCACCCGCCGCCGTACGTGTCCATCGGCAGCGGGTAGCCCATCGAGTGCACCACCAGCCCCTTTTCGAACTTGGCCGGGTCGATCTCCCAGACCTCTTTGATCCCCAGCCCGTACGTCTGGTGTTGACTGTCTCGCCTCAGGTCGAACTTCTTCGTGACTTGCTTCGTCAGACTGCCGTGGCAGCCCTCGCCGATCAGCGTGCAGCGCGCGTGGAACTCCATGCCCCGCTCGAACGAGTCCTTGGGCTTGCCGCTGCGGCTGAGGCCCAGGTCGTTCGTCGCCACGCCCTTGACCGAGCCGTCCGGGTGGTACAGCACCTCCGACGCCGCGAACCCGGCGTACACCTCCACCCCGACCTCCTCGGCCCTTTCCCCCAACCACTTGGTGAACTGGTTGAGGCTGATGATGTAGTTGCCGTGGTTGTTCATCTGCGGCGGCGCCGGGATGGGGATGCTACTCGACTTGGTCAAGAAGCGCATCTTGTCTTTCGTCGCGGGCGTGGCGGGCTCGAATCGGTTCGGGTTGTCGTCCGAGTTCCAGTCGGGGATGAGCTCGTTCAGCGCCGAGGGCTCGACGACGTTGCCCGAGACGATGTGATCGCCCAGCTCGCCCGCCTTCTCCAGCAGCAGCACGCGGAAATCTTCGTTGCCCGCCTCGTTGGCCAGTTGTTTGAGCTTGATCGCCGCGCTGAGCCCGGCCGGCCCGCCACCCACGACGCACACGTCGACTTCATCGGATTCCCGCTCGATGGACTGGGGGTCGAAGCTGTCGTCGACGGAGGCGAGGCGTCTTCGGGGCGTGGTGGACAGGGCTCGTCGTTGGCCGGCGGCGATCAATGCGGGTCGGTAGCCGCGGGAGAAACACCGTGAAGCTGCGGTGGCGGAGGAGGAGGAGGAGGAAGGGAGCGCTCGCGAGACCGACACCGACACCGACGCGGAGGTGAGCGTTCTGCTGTTGCTGCTGCGGAGGGCAGACCGGCCAACGATACTCGACGCTATTCGTGGGACCGACATGATAAGCGACAGGTGCCGATGGTGTGTAGTAGCTCGAAGAAGAAGCGCTGCTCCATTATTACGCCTGCGTGGCCAACCTCCTACTACATGTACAGTACCGTGGTCCGGTAGCCTCGGTGGAGGGCTTGAACCGGAGCGGGTAATGCGGGTTTACCTGGTGATTAGTCATGGCAATTGCAGAAGTCGTGGCTGGCTACAATATAGAACGAGACAGATCGCGCCCTTCATGCCACATTGGATACATGTAGCGTTCGCAAGTTACCTACGTGTATGGTTCTTCGACCTGCTGATACGGATCGTTCGCGCTTCACGGCTTGTGGTACACCAACCCCTAGGCTTTGTCGTTTCACGCTCCACGAGCTGTCGTTCCCCCATTCTGCGACGGATCCGGTGAAAGACAACCCTCTTGGCCGTATAAGGTACACTCGAAAAAATTCACCACAATGCTGTTGGGTATAAGCCTCTGCTGCGCTGGGACAGTCACGGAGTTTCGATCCGGGAGGCTTTTTGACCAGCTTCAGACAAGTCTGGCTCTTCGGCATACCCCTCCATGTTTCGGCAGACATCTGAGCCTTGCGCCTTCTGGCCTTACGCTCTTTGCTGTCGTTTCCCCGAATAACTCGGCTGGGGGTCTGGTTCCAGGTTACGATGGCACCCTTACTCAAACCTCTGAGATGTTGTCACGCACGGGTCTGGCAGCCGTGTTTGGGCGGTGACCATGTCTCGGGGTATGAACGGTCTGCGGGAATGAAACTCTGGCTGACCCCAAGGCGAAGTCATACTACCAACATGAAGTTGACGCCTTTTGGAGAGTCCCTTAAGGTCGTCTTTTCCTGCGCTCGAACCTCCGTTCAGCCGCTGCTTTCGAGCACTATGTGCTGTACGATCTATGTTGCCGCGACCCGTGGCGTTGGATCGGTAGAGACCTTTCTTCGCCGGCAACACACACATTCAGTGGGCGTATACGCGTGCGCGATCCCATTGTCCGCAGCCTTGCCATGTCTCGGTCGTGATCACGCCAATTTTCTTGGTGCTTCCGCGTTAAGACTTACCGCCGCAGGTCTTCTCAACTGTCGTCAAGTCGGAGCAATCCAACATAGTCTTCTTTCTTCACTGAATAGATTGTGCTCAATCACGAGTTTAGAAAGAAGCAGAGACATCTGAACGATGGACGTCTCAAGCTTTGGTGGAAGCCGTCGATATTGATACCTATTTAATATTAGCGCAGCATATACCAAACGCGGGGCGGAAAGCGGAAGGTTGGCCGAGCGCGCCTCACTTTCCAAGTTTTCCTCTTTCCTCCATCTCTCCATCTACCACCAACCCACAGCAAACTCATCACCCACCCAAACCTCACTCTCCCTCCATCATGGCGGACCCGAGCCCTGGCACCTTCTCCTCAGTGAGGCTGTACCTCGGGAACCTCCCACGAAATGGTTAGTGGACCCGAACATGGATATGGATATGGATAATGGAACGCGGGACGCGACGTGGACTCGCTCGGCGCATACGCTTCACTTGGAGGACTGGCTGCTGATGCGCTCAATGCTCTCCCTATCCCCACCGCTGCACTGCTTTCTATGGATCTGGAGCCGGAGCCGGAGCGAGCTGGCTTCACTTGGGCTCGCATGGGGACCTGGCATCGCTGACCGGACCGTGTGCTGTAGCTACCAAGGCCGACGTTGAGAACCACTTCAACACCCATGGCACCGGCGAGATAACCGAAATCAAGCTCATGAATGGCTTCGGTTTCATCGAGTATAAGGACGCAATGGACGCGCGCGACGTCGTCCCTGGTAAGCACACCATATACGCCAAGCAAGTACTGACGCTCGACTTGCTAACTTTCGTCTGTAGCTTTCCGTACGTAAATCACGATCTTCTTCCCGTCGACTAAGCTCTGGCAGCAACAGCTCGCCTTAGTGGATCGTCGGCGCGTTTCTCTTTTCGGCCGCTGACATCTGGCTAGATGGCTCCGAGTTCATGGGCGAGCGCCTGGTCGTCCAGTTCGCGCGAGGTAGCACCCGTCCACGCGATGGCCAGTACGATCAACCCCGCATGGCTCCTCGGCCGCGCCGCACCATCCATCGCATGACGATCACTGGCCTACCGTTCGAGACCAGCTGGCAGGTTAGCAACTTTCCCTTGCTTCCATCCGAGTCCTGATGTTTTGGCCGTCCTTGAGTGCCAGTCCTACCCCTGCTTCCTCAGGTGTGCCCCTTATGGCCTATCACGCACTTTTGCGCTGGTCCGACGTCCGAGGAAGAACTTGGCTTGTTGAACCCTGCAAACATCCCGAAGGCGGTCGGCTTGTGCAAAAACACCCATCCCGTTACCCACCCTCATCTGTGCTTGCCATCCAAGGCCAAGAATTGTGTTCTCTAGTACTGAATCGAGGACACTGGAACTCACCACTGGACTACAGGATCTGAAAGATTTCGCGCGTCAGTCGGGCCTGGATGTCGTTTACAGCGAGGTCAACCGTGACCGTGGCGCAGATGGCACGGGCAAAGGGTGAGCCTCCGTTCACTCATCATGCTTACTCTGGATAGCGCTGACCAACGATCCGCAGTTTCGTTGAATATGAGACTGCCGGCGACCTTGCCACCGCAGTCGAGAAGCTCGACAACCACGACTTCAAGGGGGCCAGCGTGCGCTGTATCTCGGATGCAAGTCCATACCAATACCACCCCTCGGCGTTTACCACGAAGAAAGCTAACATCTCAAAGCCCCAAACCGACATCCCTCGCCCTCGTGAGCGCTTCCGCTCACGCTCTCCCGGTTACCGAGGCCGCGGCCAAGGTCCGCCACCAATGGACGACTACTACGACCGTCGTGGACCGCCACGCGGCTACAGCCCACGTCGCGATGACTACCGCCGTCGCACTCCTCCGCCTCGTGCCGGATACTACGACGACCCTCGCGACGACCGCTACGGCCCGCCGCGCCGTGGTCCACCCATGGATGACTACCCGCCCCCCCCACGCGGCCGCTACCCCGACGATCGCTACGGCGCACCACCGCCACCGCGCGGAGGTGGTGGTGGCGGCTACGGAGAGCCAGATCCGTACATGAACGGCCATGGCCGGGAGCCGTACGGACGTCCACCAAGCCCACGGAGGGATGGCAGAGGCTATGAGCGTGGTGGCTACGAGCCAAGGCCTTACTGGTGAATACCGTCCTTCCTTACCTTTCCTCCTGTCCGGTGATCCTCTGTCACCTTGCTCTGCCCTCGGCGCGAATGCTAAAACCTGCAAGATAACCGAACCACCGATCGATCACTGTCACCGGACAAATTCCGAGATGGCAGAAAAGTAGACGGAGGGTAAACAGAGTTCATGGTTCGGTACACATCCTCAGGCAGTGTGGATTAATAGGGTGCGAGACACGTTCACCTTTCACATGAACCGAGTATACATATCTCGGAGTGCGATCCCTGCTATGTAACTCATACCTTCATCGGCTGTAAGCAGCAATGCTGACGCTCAAAGGAAGAAACAGACTTGCGTGGACACTGTCCCTTTGTGGTTATGGAGCGCAGATGTACCTATGTAGCGGCGTACTCAAGATTGCTCCTACGAAGACTGTCCAGCTTTCATCCTTTGCCCTGTCCAATAGTCCAAATCCACACGCCAGGAGACGTTGGCGCCCGAGCTCGGCGCCAAGCACTGCATGCGCAGCGCTGAGGTCCTTCTCCCATCTATCATGCCAACATCACCCCCAGCAACGCATCCAACCGATCAAGGTACTCCTCCTCCCTCACAACCCCTTCCCTGAACCCCATCCCATCCCAACAAAGCAACCGACGCCTCGTCTCCGCCTCCCACCCATGCGCAACAACCACCTCCTTAAACAACCGATGATGCAGCTCAACCGCCCTCATCCACCTCTCCACCCTCCCCATAATCGCCGCCGCGCGCACCAAATCATCCGTGACGCTGAGCTCGACGCGAAACCGGTTCGCCCCGTAGAAAATCGGCAGCGTCTCGGCGCGGAGTTGGCGGCACACGCGCGTCAGGCTGGGTTGGTGGGGCGGCAGTTGGGCCCGGCTGGGGAACCACTAGTTCCGACAGATCCAGAC
>Ga0058704_10001618_pt1 | contig 10458 bp, 7 predicted proteins | sample AgamicMgSfe_FD_71363 | JGI IMG/M metagenome (GOLD analysis project Ga0058704, IMG submission 71363) | Agave microbial communities from Guanajuato, Mexico - Mg.Sf.e | ecosystem: Host-associated > Plants > Phyllosphere > Phylloplane/Leaf | place: Guanajuato, Mexico | collected 2012-05-30 | reverse complement strand
AGCCGGAGGACGGAAGAGAAGAGTACGACGTACCTGCTTCTTTTTTGCCACAACTACACGTGGACGAACCGCTCTTGGCACTCTCTGTAGCACGGCCGCAAGTGCAGTGTCCAGCTGAGCGTTGACCTGGATGGAATATAGTATTAGCAATCTATGGTGAACATAAGATTTGTGGGCATGTGAGTGGACAAATGGATGATCGTGTGGAACGTGGAGGGGATGGGACGAGAAGAGCTCAGATGAGACGAGAGGTAGATCATCATCGACATTTCCAACATACCACAAGAACACGTCGCGCCAGAAATAGCAGCATTCTCAGTAGCGGCCTTCTCGCAGTTGCACTGGCCAGCTGACTTCTGCCCGCAGCTGCATTTCGCCTCTGCTGCACAGATGCAGCCCTCGCCTGAGCGGCCGCAGCAAGTGGATGGCTTGGTGGTGGAGGAAGACATGGTAGTGTGAGAAGGTTTGTGTTTTGTGTTTTGTTGATAGTGTGGATATCAAGGAGGCTTCGGATGCGTGTGATTTTGAGTTTGAGTACAAGGAAGTGAAAGGCGATGGAAGAAGCAAGAGGATTATATGTCTTTGGAAGCCAAGCTTGAAAAGTGGACTTTTGGTCAGCCGATTTAGCTCGTATTTGATTGGACTACGGAGCTCGTGCCGTTTTCTTCCTGCGAATGCAGCTTCACCTCACAAGTCGAGTTCGCTTTACACACCAATATTGGATAAATCAATACTAATAACTACAATATGCTGATCCTGAAGTATGAAACTATACAAGCCCCAGTCGTAAATCATGATATCGCGCCACTCCATGCACCGTCTGCACTAAGAATGTTGCCCCACCCACTCAAGCCGTCCTCGCCGCACCCGCCCTATTCCTCCTCGAGAAGAATCTCCTTCTACGTTGCTCGTCATGCTGTCTCGTGGAAGGATCGGTCGTGGTCCTGTTCGACTCGCGATACCTACGTAGGGCAGCGACGGTATCCTGCGGGCTGGCCCTTTGCACTGGGATAGTATTCGCTGGTCCAGCGTGTTCGCCGAAGAGGGCTCTCCACAGACCTGCATGACGACCTGGGTTAGATGTAGGATCCAATGGAGGTGCAAGGCCCGAAGCGCCGGCCGCCGAAGTCTCGCCACCCTCGACTGGTGGTGCTACGTCTGCGGACTGCGTTTGCGTAGGGTTCAGGTTGATGCGGCATAGTGGACATGTTCCGGAAACGTCAAGTAGCCAGGGATCGACGCAAGCAGGATGGAACATGTGGTTGCAGGGCAGCACCCTAATATCCTCGCCCTTAGTGAAGTTATCCGTGCAGATGGAACACATTTGGTCGTCCTCTTCGGCATTCGCAGCGATCGGTACTGGTGCACCTTCTGCCACAGAGCCTGCTTCGGACATTGGGGTGGCGACCGCGCGTTCATGCTCATTTCCAGTAGTCTTCCCACCCTCGTGCGATGTCTGTCCTTCTGCAACTGCTGCAGCATTCTGATGCGGTGTCGCTCTTCCTTCTTCAGCTTCATTCTCCGTCAGTTCCACATCTCCGTGCTTGGCGGGGAGAGGCTCTCCAAATTTGACGATCGGAATAGTGTCGAGCATAGCACGAGCCAAGCCCTTTGCTCTACTTTGGCGAGCACGTCCGATGATGTTGCGAGGTCCGTATCTTTCTGGATGGTTGTGCGCCCGAATAGCTCCAGTGACGATAATTACCAGAAATAAAATGGTGATTATACCAGTGATAGCATATAATGCAATCATGGCAATTGCTGTAGTCTTTTGGCCATGGATTGAAATGCCGGCGCCAGAATATGATCCATATTGGCTGTTGTTCTGGGTCACTTGGAATGCATTCTCGGTAAGAATAGCTGCTTGTGTCGCAGCGTTCTGTCCATGTCCCACGTTCTTGAGGTAGTCATATACCTGTTCAGTCGCAGAGGTGTTTGTCATGGTATACACAGATTGGAAGCCGCTTGGAAAGCCTGTAATGTTGCAGTTCTCTGATGTACTGCTGTAAAGGATCATGGCCGTAATGTTTGTAGTGATTGCATTTTGGATGACGCTGGTGACTCCAAGCTCCCCGGGGTAATCTTGAGGATCGCAGCTTGTGAATGCAATTGTTTGGGCGGTGAATTTATCCGATTGTGTCGTATCGGTCAGGTAGAGATTGCCAGTGAGTCCTTGCCAGCTTTGCGGAGTATGCTAGTGAAGTTAGCAGGTGCAGCAGGGACTTATTAAATCACACTGACCGGCAGAATGCTGATAGCAGAACTCGTCAAAGGGTTGACATTCAGATAGACATTTCCATCCTCAAACCAAAGATATATCGTGTCGAAAGTGTTCGTCGAGTTATATACTGTCGTGTTGGTAGGATAGGCTGACTGCGACGACACAAGAGATGCGAGTGCTGCCACGGATAGCAGTGATAGAAAAGACCTCATTGCTCCTCGATGTAGGCTGCTCGTGGGCCAAGTGATGTGCGGTGGCGATGTTCGAGCCGAAGTAACCTGTCAGCGGCGACTGAGACCCTGGGACAGAGCTGTAGCCCGGTTGTGAGCACCTCTTTATCAAAAGGTGGTGTTGAATGTCGTCCGAACAGCGAGCAGGTCAGACTTCTTCTTCCAATGTGGGATGTCGAACAATGGTGACGCAGAGAGTTCAGTTCAGATGAAGCGCATGACTGAGGACGCGGAAGAGCGGCGGTTCTACGATCCCAGGAATGGGTGGGGCAAACCCTAGTAAAGCTTGTATCCTCCGGATTTTATGACGACGATATCAGATCATCCCTTATCCGGGCACGATTAGCAATACGATTCGAGCTGGCTAGAATATCGGCTCAAGCGGGTATGGAGTATTGACTAACAAGACACGACGAAGAAGACCTAGTTGAACACTGTTATGGTGGTACATGCTACGGCCTGCTTCCGCGCACTCTATTCATCGAGCTGCCATTGATACTGCAGGTCTTTGACTGCTTTTTTCCGATTCCGCGACGCGAAGTATTCCTTCTCGAATCCATTACCTCTGTCGACACCATCCCACCGATGTCCTGGACGTATACCATATCGATTCGGCGGCGCAGAACCCTGATATATTGGTTTCCCAGATACGCTTTTCTTCGCCGTCTTTTTCGTGAGGAATTGTGCCGCAGGGTCGTTCCAGCGGTCTTGCTCCTTCAGCTCGTCGTTTAACTCATTGTCGTCTGCGTATCGCGCGACTGATAGGTATTTCGCATCCGCCAGATCTTGTTTCCGCTGGTCTTTTTGCGCTCGCTGTACATCGCCTTTCAAGGCCTCTTCCGCTTCAGCCTTCTTGCGTTCTTCTTCCTCGGCTTTCTGTCGTGCTTCAGCCCGCTTCATGGCAACATTGATTATGCGACCACTAGCATCACGATATATCGTCTCTTGCTCCGCTCCACCAGCGCCTCCAACATCCTTCTCCCATTTCTTGCGCTCCGCTGCTTTGCGCCTGGCCATCTGGGCATCGACTTGCGCAGCTGTCTGTAACCCAGCATGTGCTCCTGATTCCATCGTTGTAGACTCTCCATTTGCGTCAACTACCTGAGGGTCGTCCTCGTCATCTCCACCGCCTTCTTTGTTCTCGGCAACTGTAGAAGCGATGATAGCATCAGCTGCTTCCTGATCTGCGTTGCTCGGTGCTGGTGCGCCGACGGTGGTCCAGTTGTCCTTCTTCGTCTTGCGGAATTCAGAAGATCTTCCAGATACTGAATATAGTTAGTAAGCTCTTCAGCGTTGAATTCATTCTACTTACCTAGCGTTGGGCCATCCTCATCCTCCAGATTCTTGGGTGTTTTCCAGTCCTCAGCATCATCTGCTATGAGTACACCTGTAGGCGCTGCCAGTTCCTTTCTCTTCCTCTTTTTGCTCTTCTTCTCTGGTGCGTCCGCGGTCAAGTAGTTCTTCGCTAAATAATCCGTAAGTGTCATGTTGGATGTACCAGACAGAACTTCTTAGCGGAGTTTCATCTTGAATCTTGAAACACTTTGCGATCATCACAGGGTCGTCACACGTGAAAGTCGCAATTTAGATCGACACCTTAAGGCTCGGGCAGTGGAATCAAATACATTATACATGGCAACTTTGTCTCAAAGGCTCGAATACGCATCTTATAACAGCGCCTTTGCGCAGGTGTAGCCCCGAGTTAGTCCTCAGACAAAGCCTCAGGAAACCAGCCAAAGTCGTTCAGACTGATCGCCCAGCCTCCAAGTCCTTCAATCTCACGAACATCCACGCCTTCAGCCCTCAAAGCATTTGCCTGGTTCTCTGCTTCACCAGCAGCTCTTTCCGAGGTCAGACACTACAGAGTACCTAAGTTAACATGAAGCATTCGTACCTGGGCGAGATAGTTCCCTTGGCATTTATGACTCTTTGCCATGGGACATTGTCACCATGATATGGCAGACCTGATACAGCATTCGGCAAATGCTTCAAGACCGTACCAACCTGTCTTTACATGCACACCTCAACTTAGCCTAGTACATTCTGGATAGGTTTCTGTCTCTTTACCTGGGGCACTCAGGTCGTCCGAGTAGTCTAGCAATGTGTCCGTAGGTGGTTACTTTGCCATGCGGGATCTCCTGTACAGCTGAACATACTCCAGCGAACCAAGCGGCCGCTTGCTCCGATTGTGGCATTATGGGGCAAAACCACTACACATCAGGGACGAGTGAATGCTGTAGGCAGCCTGCCCTCAAACTCCTGTTTCGTGAACTCGATTGATCTGACTTGACGGCTGCAGAGTGTCTCCAGTACCACATGCCATTAGATACCCCAGACTCTGACTCGTACTTGCAGCATTGTTTCCATGGTTGTGTTCGCCGAAGCCAGCCCTCCAGGTACTCACGGACAAGCCTATCGCTTATCAACAAGCACACGGGACGAGACGAGATGATGACACCGCCTCTTCGTTGGCACCCTGTGAGACAGCAGCTCGTCGCGTATTCAAGAATCATATCAAACATTACATCGCTCTTGCTGTCACTCATATACCTCATACTAGCTTGCTGAACCGCCTCACTCTCGTCCCGAGGTCACCTGTTCGTGGCTTCCCTACCAAGGCTTCACTCTCAACCAGGCGTAATCGAAACGTCCTGAGTCATCCGTCTCCGTCATCCTGACAACACACTCGATCTCCTCTTCCGACAACCTAGTCCATCATCTTTGCTACTATCTTCGCTTGACAACTTCGCGAACCTCTTATCACCACGATCTCTTGCGCCGGGTACCTACCACAGTAGATCTAGGTCTCCTCCGACGCGTCATAGCTGTACACAGCACCAACTTACCACAAGGCAATGCTCTCAACACCCACTCAATCCACACACGACTTGCGCAGTAAAGCTACGGACCGAAAGCGAGCAAAGGAACTGAAAGCAAAGTGGCAACCTGCTTGGGCAGTGACATCAGATATCCCGACGACCAAAGAAGGCCCGAACGACACGAAGAGACCCCTCCGTCAGTACTCTAAGCGGTAAGTTGACTCCCTCAAGGTGTGCATCAGGCCTTGCAGCTCGATACGCACTTCGATCCTGTCCATGTGTCGCCCAATTGCCCGCATCGATACTGACGCAATTGAATCGCAGCTTCCCCGCCTCGAACCGCCTGAAGAATGCAAAGAGCGTCCATCGCAACAGCGTGGATGGAAAGCTCGATGTCCTAAAGGGCAGAGAAGAACACCAGGAAAGTGCAGGCTCGAGCTCCAGCGCATCAGAGCCGGATCAGGATGAAGTCTTCGACTATGATCGTCAGGAGGAAGTAGAAGAGCATGGCCAGACTATTCTTGCCACGGCTCTAGACAAGGCTGTCGTCAAGTTTGAAGACAAACAGACCTCCATGCTGATCCGCAATGAGTATGTCATGGTCAGGGAGTTCATTCACGCTGCACCCAAGCTAACTTCCGCCGCAGGTACGATATCGTCGACGGGGACGACATCGAGATGGACGAGACCGAGCTGTCCAACGAGGACGACGATTATGAGCTCGTTTGATCCAGGGCTGAATGCGATGCTCGAATCATGACCAGAGTTTGGCGTATAGGAAGGGACTTGTCACACTGGCGGTGCGCGTGTGCACATTGGGACGAGGCGGTTGGAGTTTGGCCTCGCACGTACTGTATTCGATACCTTATACCACTTTCCTTTTTGTTGTTAATGCTGTGCCGTACAATATTCTCGTGGACAGATGCTAGATGATGCCCAGTGTTTCCGAAGCCTTGGATTTCCCGCCTGGATTTCCCCACAAAAGTGACGCTTGCGTGGCCCTCTTGCGTGGACATGCAAGTTGCAGATCATGAATTCTAGCATGTACAAAATGTATAACACATCCTCATCACGACCAAAAATGGCATTCACAACTCCACTTCATACAGCCAGTGGTATCACTTCTTCAAGATGATTGTCCGTAATAAATCACCCAACTCCTCACACTCCAGCCACAATGGCACGATCACAATCCGTGCTTCACCTCCAGGCCCAGACATGGCGCTTCCTCATGTCCATAGGAATGGCCCTCCATAAACTCGCACCTCCACGACCGCCTAAGCCTGACTTCTCCCGCACAATACCAGTCGCAGTATCACCACAAAAAGGCAACGTCAAGATACAGTTTTACGTTCCCAAGGACTACGAAGAAAGGAAACGGCGGAAAGGACAAAAGTTTCCTGTCGTTGTCAACTTTCATGGTGGTGGTTTCACATTGGGTACCGCAACGGATGATGCACGTTGGGCAGCTGCTGTCATCGGACAGGCGAACGCCATTGTTGCAAGCGTGGACTATAGACTAGCACCGGAGTACTCTTTCCCGACAGCAGTTGAAGACGGTGTCGATGCTGTACTCTATGTGGCCCGAAATGCTGAAGAGCTGTGGATCGATGCTGACAAGATCGCAGTCAGTGGGTTCAGTGCAGGAGGGAACATGGCATTTACAGTACCATTGAGATTACAAGAAGAGCTGGATCCGGCACTGGATACAGGGGAAGCAATGGCACAGCATGTTAGCCCAGATGTCGTCGCGGCTGTCCCACCAGAAAGAAGGAAGCTATCTGTGAATCCATCAGAGCTCATACATTCTATACATCCACCTGCAGGAGCACACCATGACACTCGAAGTCGGTCCATCTATGCGGCAGAGAACACCAACGCATCGAACGGAACCACTCCCAATCCAATCAAGGGGAATGCATTTACAGACGTGAAGGTGATACAGCAGACACGCATCGCAGCTATCATAGCATGGTATCCGTCGACCGACTATACACGCGATCGTGATACGCGCAGAAAGACCAACCTCAATCCAGACCATGAGCTGTCGGCCATGTTTACTGAACTCTTCGATCAGTCTTACCTACAACCGCCTACAATGGATATGTCGAACCCATACCTTTCACCATCGCAGGCAACACAGTTCATGCTCTCGAAGCTCCCTGACGACATCGTCCTCTACACCTGTGAGTGGGATATGCTGCGCGAGGAAGGCCAACACTTCAAGGACAAGCTCGAGTCAATGGGGAAAAGAGTCTATCATCGGATGGTTTTAGGTGTCCCACATGGCTGGGACAAGGCGCCGAATCCGCTCAAGATGACGCCAGGAGTTGCAGCGCACTATGCAGATGCATGCCGGGAGCTAAGGCGAGTATTTGGCGGAAAACCGGAGAAAGCACATCCTTGGGATGATAAGAAAAGAGGTTCTGTCTGGAACAGAGGAGGTGATATTGAAGAGGTATCGCGACATTGAATTGGAAGATGTCATGAAACTGAAAGTTCGAGGGCAAAGTGCGATATACTCGCAACATACGCCATTTCGCCATCACTGATGCAATGCCAAGGCGCGCATCTCTGCAACAGTTTTGAAGCAGAACAGCACACAATCCAGCGGCCATATATCGCCAGAAGAACTTATGCAGAGCAGCCACAAGTGCCGTCAGTGGCGCCATCTCGAATGTTCCGACCTCGTGCGACCTGGTCTCAAGAATTCTGGAGCGACACCAAAAATGCGGAGATTCACAAGCTGGAGTCGCAGGATGTATACACCGATGTGACAAAATCCAGCGATCAGTCGGGATTTGTTGGAGGCTGCATAGACTGCATAGACTGCATTCAAAGCGGCACGGGAGTCAGAACACAGGAGTCGAGATCTAGCTTACCATACAGGCGGATTGAAGCAGAAAATCGTCCTAGCCCTGTCCAGCTTCTTTTTTCCTCCGGCCTTCCTTCCCCTTCCTCCTCTGATATCCCCTACAATACTTGGCTTCCGTCACTGGAGAATTGCAGCTTTGAAAGATTTCAGCACGTTGCAGACCTCAGCACGTTGCGACTCTACAGTCCAACGACACTCTTCATGTCGGCCACGTTTCCGCGCAGATGAGACGAAAATTGAAGATCTCGACTTTTTCGAGTCTTGGCGCAGAAACACGTGCCTCGAGTAGCAGCATCAGAGAAATGGATCGTCGTCTCAACTCAACCTTATTTGTACGCTTAATGGCATGTCTCATTGCGTGCGATGCGATGATGATTGTGCATGAAGAGTCACATAGGAGATGGTGACCAAAAAAAAGCAAGACGGGAAGCAAGGGCCGTGTAAGGACCTATTCATATTCCTACAGACCCCGCATTTGCAAGCGCAATCCCTCCCAGCTGGCTGGACGGTGACTGTAATCATTATCCTGCTGTCAGCTCCCTTGGCCAAAACAGCGCCCAGTAGTAATCAGATGTCCAAATTCAGCAACTGAGGAAGAGAGGGCCAAATCGAGAATGTTTCTGGTGCGAAAGCTGCCGCCTGATCCCGCCGCACGTTAACGTTCTAGACTCCACAAACGCTTGGCAAGCTCTACTTAGCATCATGTTACTCGATCGTAATGTCCCTATTTTGTCCATCGCAACTTCTGCGTCCACCACATCCTCGGCCATTTCCTCGATTGAGCTGCTCTCTCACCACATCTCTCATCCCTCTCTCCCTTCCCCTGCCGTTCTCCGCTTTGCACCGCTGGTCGATCATCTGACTTGCACCATCGGGCGTCGAAGTCTTGTGCTTTTCTATTTTCCCTCCTTCCCACACTACCCAGTCATTCTTACAAACGTCTTCGCCTGCTATTACCGGAATCCCAGCTATGTCAGCTTGATCATGCACGTTCCAGCAGATCAATTATAGCGTCCTTTCAACCACAGATGGCGAGCAACGTGGGGCGGCACTTTGGTGCTGAGGAGAAGGATTACAGGCATGATGACAAGGAGAAGGGCCTCCTCCCTGTATATAATACCTTGGCTGCCGCTCCTCCTGCTGGGCTGCATAGACGTCCCTCGGTGAAACCTGATCCTGCTACTGTTGTTGTACGCGAGCTTGATCCAGATACCGCCAGTATCTTCTCTGATCTTGATCATCGTCCTGCAAAGGTCTTTGGGCTCAGACAGACTCTGAAGGAGAACCGTATCCTCATTGTCATCATGTTCGGATTGGGGTTTGTATCACTCTTGGCCGTCTCGGCGTACATTGAGTTCTCGGCAGCTGCGTCGACGGGACTGCCTGCGTATCCTCTCGCGGTGAAGAGTCCATATCTCTCAGGTACTGCCGTCCTGTGACTCCAGACTGGATCCATGCTAACATTTTGACAGCATGGCTATCATCTGCTGATGCACACAATGTGCCTGCTGCCCAGCCACAGTTCTGGACAGGATCGAACAACCCTCTCACATGGAGCGTGCTCGGGCGTGTCAATGGTCAAGTATACTCGTTGTTCGGTGTACCCAACGGAGCAGCTGGTGCAGTAGCAGCAACGCAACAGTCAATCTCCTACACTTCGTCTCACACATATGTCACCCTCACTGCGGGAAACGCCAACATCACCCTCGACTTCTTCTCCCCTGTCCTGCCGGAAACAGCAGACCTAGCTCGCCGATCACTACCATATTCCTACTTAACAGTCAATGCCACGAGTCTAGTGGCTGCCGCACAGAATGCCAACCCGGTCGATGTGCAGATCCTGAGTGCCATTGATAGCAGTTGGACTGCGCAGGGGACTGCTCCTCAACTCAATTGTAGGTCATCCTGGACATGATCTTCCTGTACAATATGCATCCTTACTTACTACCATCAGACACTCAAACCGCCGAATCGAGCTATTTCGAGTATTACAACCCTAATGCTATTCCGTTCACCGAGCACAACGACATGTCAACCTACGGCTCTGTGGTGTTCGCCACGGCCAACACCGCCAAGACGACCTACGGCTGCAACACACCAGCTGCCCAGTTCCAGAAGTTCACTAACGACGGCGCTCTTGGTGGCAAAACATCATTCACTGGTGGCCCATCATGCACAGGCTCAAGACAGGCTGGACTCGCGTACGACATCGGCAGACTTGCGCCCGGCAACACCGGGAGTGCCACTTTCGTCATCGGCTTCGAGCGTGTGCAAGCCATTAACTACCTGAACACTACACAGACTGGCTACTAC
>Ga0058704_10001616_pt1 | contig 10466 bp, 8 predicted proteins | sample AgamicMgSfe_FD_71363 | JGI IMG/M metagenome (GOLD analysis project Ga0058704, IMG submission 71363) | Agave microbial communities from Guanajuato, Mexico - Mg.Sf.e | ecosystem: Host-associated > Plants > Phyllosphere > Phylloplane/Leaf | place: Guanajuato, Mexico | collected 2012-05-30 | reverse complement strand
CTTCTCACGTCAACGCCCACCAACACCTTGCTGAAGATCAAAGAAGTACAAAATCAGAATCGTCGTCACAAAAATATGTTTCTTTTTCTCTTGTTTTCTGTTCAAAATCGGGACAAAGGAAAATGAGTTATTGTGTGGGCTGGAGGCGCTGGGCTGACAGAATCGCGCTGGGACCTCGAGTCAGACATATCAGTCGTGACGTCTCGGCGATGAGGAGGCTTTGGGCGTCGGATCCGGATCAGGTAGCGCAGCTTCCTGGCTCGACGGCTTGGGCGTCGCCTCGGGGTCGGCGGGATCACGTGCAGCCATGTCGATGACCTCTGTATGATCTCCCGGCTGACGAGGGAAGATTTCGGGAGGGGTCAGCTTGCCGCTGGCCTCCACCTCGGCGGCCGGGTGCTCGAGGATGGTGTGCTCGGCGGGATCGACAACGGTCGCGGCCTTGGCGGCGTGCTGGATGGCGACGGCGTCGTCGAGGGAGATGACGCTGCCTTGGCTGTTGGTGCGCATCATCTCCGTGCCGAGCTTCGAGGCGCGTTTACTGGGGCGTCTTGGCGAGCGTTGTCGGACCTGGCTGTTGTTGCCGAGCTCGTCGTCTTCGTCGTCGCCGGACTCGGCGGTCGAGTCGTGACGGCCTTTCTCCAGCGACCGGCGCTTGGCCTGGATGGCCTCGATTGAGGGTTGCTTGCGCGGTCCCGGTACGTCCGGTGTGCCGAGCTTGGCAGGAGCAGAGGTTTCGTGGTGGAGCATGGGAGGAGCATGAGCCAGCGCTTTCACATCGGGCTCCGGGCTGGAAATGCCGAGACCCCCGAAATTGCGTTCCAAGTCAGACTGATCCCAGTCGTTCGTAGCCTGTCTGCTGATGATGACCGGTATGCTGTCGAAGTGGCTTTCGGTCTCGCCAAAAGAGCTCGACCCGATCGAGTCCTCTCTGCTTGAGCCACGATAGCTGCTGGAAAGCACCTGCCCGAAGCCGCCGAAGCCAGATGATGTCGTTGTGGTCGGGCTGTCGTCAGCCGGTAGGGAGCCTTGGCGCAGTGCAGATGGAGGTATGGCTTGCGGAGGCGTTGGCTTCCACCCTTCCGGCGGCGCCTTCCATTGGCACAAGCGTCCCATGACCTCTTCCAGCTTCTCCTTCGTCGGCGGCTTTTCCACCAGTGCATCGAAATGATGCGGCGCCTGCAGCTCCTTGAGGTACCCCGTGACAGCAACGATGGGCGTGTGGGAATTGGCGTTCTTGGTATCTCTGATCATGCGCGCGACATCGGCACCGTTCACCTGCGGCAGCCTGTACTCCATCATGATGATGTCGAATTTGACCTCGCTCATCGCGTAGCGCATCGCCTCGGATCCGTTGATCACGGCAATGGTGCGGCAACGCAACTTCTCCAGCAAGCGTTCCATGACCAAGCGCGACACCGGGTGATCTTCACAGACCAGTACATCCAACGTGCGAAAGGAGGGTCCGTCTGCCAGGGTGATCTGGGACATCCGTCGTGAGCTCTGGCGTCGTCTCTGTACGCGTAGTAAAGCCTTTTGCCGCGTGTCTTCGTTGTCCGAAGAGGAAGGTGACACGTCAAACACTCCGCTCCGCCGCTTGTGGTGTGCTGTCATCAGATCAGGCACAAGGTCCCCTTCCTGAGATCCCACGGTATGAGATCTTTGCCGCGGTGAAGAAACGCTGCTCTGTCTCGCACGCGACATATAATCGTGCGATGCAGGGGACTGCACAGAGCCAGATTTGACGTTCTTGATGGGAGACGGTGCCCCTGATTGAGCTTTAAACGAGACGGGCAATCTCGGCGCTTGCTCGAAGAAATTCCCAGGCTGGAGCGATGCGTTACTTGCCTGCTGAGAGAGACTAGAAGAGCCGCTCGAGGCCTTCCTTCGCTCGTGGCCTTGCCCTGCGCTGAACGACACTAACAGTGGCGAAGACGGCTGCGAGCCTCGACTCGGCGATGAGCTCTGATGACTGAGCAAAGACGGCGATTGTGGCCTGTTTTTGCCCTTGTTGGCAGACAGTGTTCGCTTGAGCGGCATGGGTAGGATTGGACTGGACTCCAACGACGGTGCAGGGGAAGGCGAAATGACGGCAGGTGAGGATGCGCCGGCACTGGCAACACCACTTGCAGATTTTGCTTGAGCTTGCATCGCGTCTGCGCGTAGTTTCTGAATGACGTCCTTGTTCGCCTTCTCGAGCACGGGCAGATTCTTGAACTGGAAATTGCCAAAGTCGTCAGCCACGACGGGCTCGCTCAGCCTGCGGGAGCGTGCATCGCGAACGTGTGGCGGTATGTGCAAAGGCATCAGATTGCGCTTGACGGCATTGACCTGGCTCCTAACGCGAGACAGCGCGTCATGGGGTCGATCTGGGTAATCCGCTCCCGGCGTTTGCGCTGGCGAGGACTGCTCGTCTTGAAACTCCGCTGCAAAGTTCTGCATTGTTGCGCCTCGCGAGTCGAAATACTCGGTATCCTCGGGATTTTCGCTAGCAGGGATGAAGGAAGCCTCGTCTTCACGAAGTGTGTCCCAGCTGATCTCCGCGAACCAAGGATGTGCCTTGATCTCGTCGCCTCCGCTGGAGAATCTCTCGTCCTTATTGGAGCCAAGTCGTTCTTTGGGGTCCATGCACATCAGCTTGTTCATCAGGTCCTTCGCCTCATCCGAGACAACATCCTCTTCATCGTCGATCGGCCATTGTATGTTGCGGGACAGGATGTTGTGAAAGACCTCCTCTGGTGTATCCGCATTGAAAGGCGGTCTCCCGTAGAGACACTCAAACAAGATACAACCCAAAGACCACCAGTCACTCATTTCATCCTGACCAGCGCCATTGATCGTCTCGGGTGCAAGGTAATCCGGTGTGCCAACGAACCGTCGGTTGCTGTCTTCAGGATCAAACAAGGCCATCACTGGAGGAAGCATGGCTGAGCTGTGGGGTGGTGTCTCGGGTTTTGGGGCACTAGAATCACTATTGGTAGACTGCAACGAATAGGGGTCAGGGGATTCAATGCCCTCTTCGCTGGCAGTCTCTTCTTCGATCGGGGTCCTGCCTTCCGCGACGGAAAATCTCCGGAACATGGCATCCAAAGCATCGCTGTCACCGCTGTTGCTACGATGACCGGATGTCCGCCGGGACAGTTCCCGCGAGCTTTCCCGGTTGAGACTGAAGTACGATGGTTGAGCAAGGTCGCCACCCAAGGCCGGGTTCATCGAAGGCGTCTGCAGTGGAGAGTCTCTACTGCCGTTATGGTAATCGAAAGAAGTAGACCGCGAAGACGCGACGGAGGGTGCTCGGCGGAAAGGACCTGATTTGAGCAGATCTGGAGGCGCATCACCAGGCTTGGCATTGATGGCGCGCTTCTGGCGACCGATGAGACCCATGCGTGAGAGACCGAAGTCAGTAAGTTTGAGATGACCCTTGGCATCGATGAGAAAGTTGTCTGGCTTCAGGTCTCGATGCACGATTTGTCGGCTATGCAGATGTTGAACACACAGGACAACCTCGCCAATGTACTTCTTCGTCCAGTCCTCCGGTAATGCGCCCAGAACCTTGATGAGGGACGCGCAGTCACCGCCATTAAGATACTCCATGACAAGGTAGAGGTACTCTTTGCTAGAGAAGGTCCAGTATAGCTTTGCAACAAAGTCGCTCTCGCCCTGCCACATCATGATAGCCCGCTCGGCTTTGACGTTGGTCACTTGGTTTTTAGCCACCATGTCTGCCTTCTTCAACACCTTGATGGCGTAATAATCTCCCGTGGACTTCTTCTTGGCCAGGTATACACTGCCGAATGCACCCTTACTGATCGGCTTGATGATCTCGAAGTCTTTGATGGACGTCTGCACCGCCCGGGGCTGCGGATTGCTGACCACTGCATTCAGTCGAGGGGAGGCCGGCCGGCCCAGTGCATCCAACAACGCGTTGGACGACTGACGACGGTGGTGATGTTGCGCACGAATGACCGGCGAAGTGAATTCACTTGCCAAAACGGGAGAAGTGATGGGTGATGGTTGTGATGGCACGCTGTCAGCGCCACTGGGCACCCTCGGCTTAGCCATTCGAAGGGGCGAGGACGGCGCCAGTGGCCCTGCCGCTGGGGACTGATGGCGGACCTGGCCCGCAAGACTAGGAAGGACCAAACTCTGTCGCTTGCGTTCTCGAGATCGAGTGCTTGCCACGCGACTAAGGGATACCTCGGCGCTGGGTGAGTCGGCTCGTGTGTGGCGACCGGAACGTACAGATGAATGCACGCTGCTGTCGCTCTCGGCGCCGGTGTCGCTTTCGAACGCCAGCGAGCCACGCTTGTGCATGATATACGATTCAGAAGAGACGCCGTACGATTTTGGAGTGGTGGCACCTTTGGGACTGCTCGCTCGTGAGGAACCAACCGAAGAAGTACGCCGGCTGATGGAGGGGTCAGAGGTGTTACGCAGGGCCATGGCCATTGCGGAAGGGCTGCCGGAGAAGCTCTGCCTTGCCACTGTGAAGGACTCATCAGACTCAAGTGGTTCCGGTGCGGGCTTCCCCTGCTCGTCGGGTGACTCTGGCTGCTGCTCTGGCGTCGCATAATCCGAGTTCTCTGCGCTTGAGCCATCGCTCATCTCACCAGCGGCAATGCGAGCGGCCTTTTTCAACGCCGCCTCGACGCACTCCTGCACCAGGATGTCGTATTCCACCCGGATTCTTTCAGAGTATTCAAGGATCCGACGATGCCGAAACACGGCCTCTACCTTCGACTTGGCCAGCTGTGAAGTCTCGTCGCACAGCAGTGCAAGACCTTGCTCGTTCTCCAACGTACCAGCGCTGGGGGATTGCCATTGCAGGACCTGCTGTATACGACCCTCCGATTGCGGTGATTGTGATCTGAGCTCACCAGGCGCGTACGCCTTGCTATCCTTGATCGACGGGGTACTGATCTCCATCGCGGTATCGCACAGGTCCAGTACGAGCTCCACAATCCGTGCCAATGGCCGTCGCACAGCGAACGAACGTGCCCGGTGATGGCTTAGTCCACTGGCTGAAGAGTCTCGAGATCGAGTCGGCTGATTAGCTGGAGACGAACGCCCAGAGGACGGTCCGGAAGACGGTGCCGAGCTCGGCCCGATAGGCAGTCCCTTGTACTCGGCTTTGGGCGGAGGTCCTGGGGATCCAGGGTCGGCGGCAGTTGGCTTCAGATGTCGTGACTGGGCCTCGAGCGCATCCAAAACCTTGACCAGAGCAGATCTTTGTTCATTGAGCGACTCCTGTGACAACTGTACCTCCATCTCAGCACGGTGCTCTTGCGAGCACAGTTCGGTGTGCTTCTCGAACCACCATGGGGTAATCTGACGTTCGCAGATCCGACACAATACAGGTAAAGGCGGTGGATGGTTCGCAGGATCGTGGACGCCAACATCAGCGAGGAGAGTAAGATAGTTGGCAAGCATCTCGGCACCGACGCCCAGAGATTCGACGAGTACATCCGGAAGGTCGATGGTGATCTCGCGTGAGAATGCAGGCTTCACCATCCACATGGTGTGGCTCTCCTCTCCGCTATGTCGGTCATAGACCATGATGCCTTGCGCCTCAAGATCAATGGTCTCTTCTAGCTCCTCATGCGGTTGCTGGTCATCTTGAGGCTGCACATCGCCTTTAGTCTCCAACGTTGTCTCAGATCCAGGTTCGGCTTCGACCGGCATCTGTTCTTTCGGTGAAAGGGTGCGCTCGTTACCCGAGTTACTTGACGCTTTGATCGTGAATCGAATGATTCTGCTTTTGGAGTCGTCCTTCCGGATAGCGTCCACACAATGCGCGAAGGCATCCTGGTCTCCGACAAGAATCTCCGCAACGCCCTTGCCTATGAGCTCACTCGCAGGAGCTCCAGTGACGTCTCTCCACGATGGGCTGACCCACCGCACCTTGCCCTGCAAATCTAGCTCGAGGATGGCATTCTGTGACTCTTCTGCCGCTCTTTTAAGGTCCTCGCGTTCGTCTCGGATATCCATACTGATGGTCCTCTCCATCTGGGTGCGCGGAGCGCCATCTTTGGCTGCCTCATCTCTTAACGCCGCCACTGCCGGAGGTGGCAATGTTACAGGGGCCGGTGCATCGTCGGCCATTTTGCTGCTCTTTCTGTTTCAATACCTTTGGTTGTGCTGATGACGTGCCAAGAGGCAGTCCCGATAAAGCCAGGTTACGTCCGCCTCTTCAATGCACCCATCGTGACGTTTGATCAGGATGGGTCGCTGATAGTGAAGGCTGAGTGCTTGCCAGCGCGATCCGGCGAGCCAGCAGGGAGTTTCGGATGCGAGGCGAGCGCAAGGTGAGAATGGCGGGCAGCCGAGGGTATGTTCAGGGCGTATACATCCGGGGATACGACAAGGACTGGAGCTTTCGTACGCTCCGGAATACCTATCGACGCTGTACTCGGTGCTCACGCAGTCGGAGGAGGATGGATAATCCAGAAGCAACAAATGTGGTCCTTGATCGATGGGACTATCCGTTATGCGGGGTAGCCTTGAGTCGCCCGCACGTTAGGCCACTTCGGGCTAGGTCAACGTTTTTGTTTTGGTGCCCCGCGAGCCTTCCGGCTTTGTGAGCACATACAAACTTGAATGTTTACATGTCGGTCGTGCACCATATGGCACCCGACAACAAATCCACAGGCTCAGGTGGCTTCAGAGATCGGAAATACTGTTCGCTTCGCCAGGCGATCTGCATTGCGCGGTTGGTACACAGTATGCCAGCAGCCCCTAATATGCAGCACGACTATGTTTCAGCATCATTTACTCGGGAACAACATGATTTCGCCATCTTTCGCTGCCAGTCATTGACCGTCTACTTATCAAACCTGCGACCCGTGAACGCTACCTTTAACACATACCACTGACGTCCCGCGTCTCTGATCACACTGACTTGACGTTGCTTGAAACTTTCATGCTGACATCCAACCACGAGAACCACTCATACCGAGTTTAGTCCGGTCACTCAGATGCAATCGTTCGTACTCTTCCTTTCGGTTCTCTTGCTCGCTTTCATTCTCCTTCTGTTCCTCGAAATCCGCCTCGTCATCGGGCAATCTCTCTGCGCCGCGTGGCTTTCGTCCGAATCTGGCTTTCGCCTTCTCGACTAAAGAAGGGTTCCTTTCCCTCGTTGGCCCGGATTGCTTCTTCTTCTCGGCCGATGGAGCATGCCCGCCCTGCGTGAGGGATGGCGATGATGGCGTAGAGGAGGATGCCGAAGAGGACGGTGCGGATTGCCGCTGCTGGCCTACGCTCATGCTCAGCTGCTGCCGCTCAACGCTGCCTGACTCTTTAGCGAGGCACTCAAGGATGAGAATACGCACAACCTCTGGCGACCGACATTTGGCGTTCGTCTTCACTGGTTGCGGCTGAGCTGATGCCCCTTGTGAAGACTGCTTTACCGCTCTCGAAGCGCCTTGCTCTCTCTGACGATCGGTCCGGCGATCCTTGCGCGATGCAGCGTTGCTAGACGACATGGTACTGTTGCGCGCTCCAAGATGTTGGCTCGCGAGGATCACCTAGACTTGTTCGATGGACGGAAAGGCAGCTCTTTTCTCAACTTTGAACGAGACGAAACGAAAGGAGGACGGTGAACGCTGGTCGACGACACAATGCAGTTTTGCGAGGAACGATACTCATGCTTCCTGCGAATTCAGCAGCGCCCACATCGGATGCACACCGTCAGCGCTGCAAGTGGTATGAAGCTGACGTGACTTATCTCCGTACCGCTCCGTTGCCAGTTGTCGTAAGTGCTTTGCTGGTACGTGACGGCAGCGAGTCGACTGGGAAGTACGCTATGGCTTCGAAATGGGCTGTATTGAGCGTTTTGGCTTACGCGACAGGCAACACGATGCCGCGCCATCGGACCACGTATGTTGTCTAGAACATGGTGAGTCCGGCGAGCACCTGAGTCGCATCTCCCAATGCGTCTATTCAGAGCGGTTCATCAAAGGTCACTGGCGCTACGAGTCTTCCTTCAACAACATGAAGCTGCGTATGCTTGCGTGATTTCGTCTTCAGCAGACGTGTTGAGGGCGACGTGGATCTACACGTCAAACTCCGTGTCACGTCCCCCATCGCATCAATCGGTATGTTTGACGAAAGCGATCGATCCTACTGACGACCTTCTTGCGACGCTCACTGTCTGCACTCCCCCTTTTATTGTATGCGGCAAGTCGGACATCGATCTTCGATTCGCAGAAATCATGTCGCCGTAAGTAATCCCCCCCTCGCCTGGCTCTACCGAAAAGCCGAGCGGAGATTCGGTTGTGTGGTGAACTCCACGTTTACAGTGGGGCTGGTGACCGGCTCCGTAATGTGGAGAATGGAGATTGATTGGTGGACTTTGCATGGAGTCGGCAGGCGAGAGACTTCAGAGCATTTGACTTTTTGGGAGGCACCCCGTGGCCGTCACGCACCACATACAGTACCATGACATTGGCCGTAATGTACACCCTCAAGACCTAAACGCACAGGATGGAACTGCGCGATTGTTATGAGATTGGGGAGAAATTTTGATCCGCCTCGTACACGGCAGACACAGGCCTTCAATGAGGGTAAAACTCCGAACACATTCGTAATCCAATGGACCTCCTTCACATCAGCCGGAGAAGCAGGACCCGATGGCATCCGTTTGCGGGGAGAGAGGACAGAATGGAGCATCTTAGCGTCCGAATCTTCCTGTCGGCCATTCAGAGGTGATATCATCAGCAGCCGCCAACATGTACGATCTGCGCCGGACAAGCCTAGCTACGGGTAAACAAGCCAGATACCTAGGTAGTATAATAAAGAGGCACCGCTCGCCGGTAGGTGACAGTTCTACTGTGCAGAGACTGTCGAATCGCCAGCCAAGATGATCTTCACCAGTAATCTCGCTCGAGTGGCCTTGCTGTCCGGAGCCATCGCATACGCCCAGTCCACCACGCCGGTGTCTTATAATAGCTCCAGCAATGGGGCCGCCGTCGACTTGGGCTATGTAAAGTACCAAGGCCGCACGAACGCGACTGCTGGTATCAACTACTTCAGGGGTATCCCGTACGTCCACCAGACCGCCATCTGACCAACTCATGGGTTCGGTCGAGCTGAATGTGAACAGATACGCTGCCTCTCCCACAGGCCCCCTCCGGTGGCAGAAACCTCGTCCGATCGAGACCACGAACAACTTCGACAGCAACACCGTCTACAATGCAACCGCGATAGCGCCAGCCTGCTACCAAGCCCAGCCCGAGAGCCTTTACAAGTCACTCGACTTGGCGAGCAATTTCGCCCACGCGGACCAAGGCTACTCCGAGGACTGCTTGATCTTAGATGTGCTCGTCCCTACCAACCCTGTATCACAGCAGCTTCCCGTGGTTGTTCAGATTCACGGTTGGTCCGATCGCATTGAGCATCTCCGATAACTTGAAGACTGACTCGGCGTAGGTGGCGGCTATGCTGCTGGCAATGCCCAATCGTACCCGGGAGACGCCATGGTCAATGCGTCCAACGGCAACATCATCTACGTTTCGATCCAGTACCGCCTTGGCATCTTCGGCTTCTTAAGTGGAGCACAACTCGCCCAAGACGGTGTCCTGAACGCTGGCCTGCTGGACCAGCGAGCGGCCTTGGACTGGGTCCAACGCAACATCCGACAATTCGGCGGCAATCCCAACCGCGTCACCATCTGGGGTGGCTCCGCCGGAGGCGGCAGCGTCACGGCTCAATTGATCGCGGGTGGCGCTTACGACGAGCCACCGTTCTCGGCCGCCATCGCGGAATACCCATGGTGGCAACCGTTCCTCAACCAGTCCGAGCAAGACACCCAGTTCAACGCCGCCCTCAGATTGTCCAACTGTTCCACCGTCACGTGCTTGCGCAGCCTGCCGATATCGACGCTCAATACGCTCAACCAGGCCGTCAACAACGCCACCTATCCGGGTCCTGGTAACGGCTTCGGCGTTTACGTAGGTTCCACTCGTTCCGATGACTCCCTCAAGATGGCTCTCACCAGGCGCTGACACATACCGTGCACAGTTCTACGGACCGGTCGTCGATGGCAGATTCATCAGAGAGCTGCCCAGCACGGCCTTCAACTTGGGCCACTTCTACGACGTGCCGCTCATCGTCGACCACGACGCGTACGTGACGTCGTAATACAGCGATCGCGACACTCGCTAACCTCGCCCACAGGTACGAAGGCGTCAGGTTCAGCAACATGTCGCAAACGACCCAAGTGGACGAAACCATGGACGCCAAGAACCTCTTCCCCTTCGCCGGCCCCTCCTTCTTCTCCCGCCTGTACGACCTCTACCCGGCCTCGGCCTTCAACAGCACCTTCTTCCAGCGCCAGACGTGGTTCGGCGACTTCATCATCAACTGCCCGACCTACCAGATGGCCACCAACGCCGTCGACCGCAACAGCAACGGCTCGGCCGTGTTTAAGCTCACGTTCGCCGCGGGCAGCGAGCTCCACGGCGCGACGT